>Ga0183100_1000108_pt1 | contig 116849 bp, 86 predicted proteins | sample Biomet2_FD_127789 | JGI IMG/M metagenome (GOLD analysis project Ga0183100, IMG submission 127789) | Microbial communities from bioreactor (seeded with anoxic lake sediment) at LBNL, California, USA - Biofuel metagenome 2 | ecosystem: Engineered > Bioreactor > Anaerobic > Unclassified ... | reverse complement strand
TCCGATGGCTCATCCGTCAGGCATATGGCTTCCGAGACGTATTCTATCTCAAATTGAAGATATTTCAGCTACCCTCAATCCAACCTCAGAAGGAGCTCTGATTTATGGCTCAAACCGGAGAAGAGGCGCTCTGATTTATGGCTCAAACCGGAGAAGAGGCCTCTGATTTATGGCTCAAACCGGAGAAGAGGCTAAAACGAGGGAAAGCGGATAAAAAAACGGCCTGCGGTTTTTAGTCGCAAGTCGTTGATAATTAAGATGGTGGTGGGAGATGGATTCGAACCATCGAAAGACGTGCTAGCAGATTTACAGTCTGCCCCCTTTGGCCACTCGGGAATCCCACCAAAATTGGAGCGGGTAACGGGGGTCGAACCCGTATTACCAGCTTGGAAGGCTGGTGCACAGCCGTTATGCCATACCCGCATACCCTATCTATAACCACTCTCGCGGTTATAACAAAAAAATTGGTGCCGTCGGAGGGAGTTGAACCCTCACTCCGGTGAAGGAACTAGGACCTGAACCTAGCGCGTCTGCCATTCCGCCACGACGGCACAAATCAACTCATCGAACCATCCGCGAACCGCAACAGCTTCCTGCCGTGTCAGCCTCAGCTTCGATATAACCTAATGTACATCGGTTTTTTTAAATTGCAACCCCGCCCCCTCAGAAAATTTCGAAAAAAGATTTTTTTGCCTTGGACATATCCCCCTTTTGGCGCTATTGTATAAAATGAAATAATTCGGAAAGTGAAACATGGGTGTAAAAAATTGGAAACTCGCCGGGAATAATCTGGACAGCTCCATCGATACGATTCAGCAGAAGTATTCGCTGCCTCGTCCGATCGCTCTCTTCTTCGCCGCACGCGGCATCAAAGAAGAGCAAGTCCAAGATTTTCTGAATCCGCGTCTCGCAAACCTCAGCGACCCTTATCGGTTCCCCCGGATCAAGGAAGCCGCCAAGCGGTTGTGGGACGCCATCGCCAACAAAGAAACCATCCTCATCCACGGGGACTACGACACCGACGGCATCACCGCCAGCGCCCTCCTCGCGCTCGTTCTGCGGCAAAATGGCGCCAATGTCCACTCGTTCATCCCCCACCGCTTCGACGACGGGTACGGGTTCACCCCCGAATCCCTTCAGAAAGCGCTTGACTCCTTCGGGCCCGCCAGCGTCCTCGTCACCGTCGACTGCGGCATCACCAGCTGCGACGCCGTCGACGCCGCCGTCCAGCGCGGAATCGATGTCATCGTCACCGACCATCACGAGGCCGGAGCCCAGCTCCCCAACGCCATCGCCATCATCAACCCGAAGGTCTACCCCGAACTCGAAGACCTCCAGCTCCTCGCCGGAGCCGGAGCCGCCTTCAAGCTCTCGCACGCCTTCATCAAATACGGCCGAGAGAACAATCTCGGGGGGTTCCAGACCAAGCTCGAAGAGGTTCTCGACTATGTCGCGCTCGGCACCGTCGCCGATATCGTCCCCCTGCTCGGGGAAAACCGCATCATGGTCAAGTACGGCATCGAGGCGCTCCGCAAGCAGATCCGCCCCGGCATCCGCGCGCTGATCGAGAGTTCGAAGCTCCGCGCCGAGCTCTCCCCGGCTGACATCACCTTCCGCATGGCGCCGCGCATCAACGCCGCCGGACGAGTCGGCGATGCCAACGTCGCGCTCCAGCTGCTGGAATCGGAACACATCGTCGACGCTTATAAATTCGCCTCCCAGCTTGAATCGTTCAACCGCATCCGGCAGGAGAAGGAGCAGGAGATCTATCAGGAAGCCTGCGAACAGATCGAGCGCAATCTCGCCTGGCAGAGCGAATATTCGCTCCTCGTCGCCGGGCGCAACTGGCATCAGGGAGTGATCGGGATCGTCGCCTCGCGCCTGGCGCGCGACTACAACCGGCCCACCATCGTGCTGACCATTCAGGGCGATGTCGCCTACGGCTCCGGACGCAGCGTCGCGTGCCTCAACCTCGTCGAAGTCCTGAGCCACACCTCGGAGCTGCTCGACCGGTACGGCGGGCACCCGATGGCGGTCGGAATCGGTCTCAAGGCCGACCGGATCGCCGATCTCTTCGAGGCGATGGACCGCGAGATCCGCAAACAGATCTCCTCGGCCGACCTTGAGGATTTCATCCGCTATGACGGAGACGCCCAGCTTCACGAGTTGACGTCGGACTTCTTCCGCTATCTGAGTCTGCTCTCGCCGTTCGGCCACAGCAACGTCAAGCCGGTCTACCGCTTCAATGAGGTTCAGATCGTCCGCTGCTCGACCGTCGGCGGCGCCCACACCCGCGGGCTGCTGCGCAGCCGGACCGGTCAGTGCGATTTCATCGCCTTCAACCGGCCCAGCTCGAACTTCTACGGGAAGACCCTCGACGTGCTGGCCACGCCGCAGATCAACATCCACCAGGGGGCCGAGATTCCGCAGCTCAACATCATCGACATCCGGGAAGTCTACTAGAGACGCAACCGGTTCACTTCAGCTTCTTTCCGCAATGCGGACAATATTTGAAATCCTCCTCTTCGGAGGATTTCTTTTTGTTCAGGCGCTCGATGAAACCGGCGCTCAAAATGCCGGTCGGAATCGCCACCATCCCGATGCCCAGGATCGCGATCACCGCCGCGATGATCTTCCCCGTCACCGTGACCGGGTAGATGTCGCCGTAGCCCACCGTCGTCAGCGTCGCCACCGCCCACCAGATTCCGGAGAACGCGTTCTGAAAGACATCCGGCTGGACATCGTGTTCGGCGTTGTAAATCAGCAGCGAAGCGATGATCAGCAGCACCGACACCATGAACACCGACGCCATCAGCTGCCGTCCTTTCTCTTTGAACACGCTGCCGATGGCGGCCAGTTCGTCGGTGTACCGGTTCATCTTCAGAATCCGCAGCAGCCGCAACAGGCGGATCGATCTCAGGCTGATCAGGTTCCGGGTCATCACAAACGGCAGGTAGAAGGGGAGAATCGCCAGCAGGTCGATCAGCGACATGACGGAACAGACATATCGCAGCCTCGCCTTCAGCGGCGGCAGTTCGGGATAAAGATAATCCGCCGTCCACAGGCGGAGCAGATATTCCAGCGAGAAGATGATCACGGTGACCAGTTCCACATAACGCAGCCACAGCAGCACGTCGGCCGACAGTTTGAAGGTGGAAACAAACACATTCACCACGCTCAACGCAATCAGCGTGATGATGAAAAGATCGAAAATCCGGCTGAGCGTCCCTTCTTCCGCCGCAGGCTGGATTACGTCAAACACTTTCCGCTTGAGTGGATACATCGCATTCCTCCGGTTTGAACCGATGATGAATCTTCGACACCATGAATAAGGTATTTCCCGATAGCGGATTTTCAAATCCGGAATCGCACGATTTCACGGCAAAAAAAACGCGCAGCCGGTCGGGGCTGCGCGTTTTCCGTGGAACGATTACCAGCGGTAGTAGCGGTAGGGATCGTCCGAAGCGATCGGAGTATCGGTGTAGAAACCGTGTTTGACGGGAACTTTCAGCCGCGGCGTACCGAGGATGCCGCCGTAATTGAAGGTGTCGTTGCAGAGCACCACAAGAACGTTCCGGCCCGGCTTCAGGTCGCCCGCCTTGAGGCGGTGGATGCGCGGGAACTGCCAGTAGTCCTTCGGGTTGGTCTCTTTCGTCACCTCGCCGAGGAAGCGGCCGTTGAGCCAGACCCACGACTCGTCGTCGATCGCCCCGAGAAGGAGTTCGCACTCTTCACCGGCAAACTCCTTCGGCAAATCGAATTCGAGCCGGTACCAGAAGAGGCCGTCGTAATTGGCGAGGTCTTTGAACTGGGTGTCGAAGTTCCCGGGAACCAGAACCTTGCGCCAGTCGGAACCGGGCTTGAATTCCGGCTTCATCCAACCCTTTTCGCGGCCTTCGTTCTTCGGGTCGGCAACGCCGATCCAGCGGTCGTTGGGCAGGCTGTACTTGAGGTTTCCGGGTGCGCCGTCGAACAGCGCATAGAAGCCGCTCTCCGCCCCGGCGCCGAGGTTGGCCAGCAGCCGCGAAACGCGGAAGGCCGCGCGGCGGAGCGTGGTGCGGTTGTAGTACTCCTTCGCGTCGAACTTCCACGGCGGCAACTGGTCGGCGACGACGACCCCCTTCCCGATCCGGGCGACGCCTAACGTGCGGCCGCCGGGCGACTTCGCGTCGAAGGCGTCGAACGCCGCCTTGCCGCGCCAGTGGAGTTCGGCGTTGCCGATTCCGGCGAATTCCGGGCTCTTTTTCAGGTCGTCCACGAAGTCGGAAGCGTATTCACCCGGAGTGAGTTGGAACGCGCCGGGCAGGATCGCATCGAGGTCGGCCTTGCCAAGCCCGAGCGCCAGAACATTCGCGCCCGCGTCAACCGCGTTTTTGAGGTCGCCCGCCTTCGCGCCGGGGCCGAGCACCAGCAGTGCGTCGGGCGGCAGGGTTCCGGCATACGCCTGATGCGGAATCTTCAGAGAATCAAGCAGTTTCGCCCCTTCCTCCGCCCCCGCGTAGAAGACCTTGCGGTACTGCGGGACGGTGGCGCGGTCGAGCCGTTCGAGGGAACGGCGCACCAGCTCGTCCGCCTCCGGTTCGGCTTCGGTGCGGCCGGTCGCGGCAAGCTGGCAGAACGTAATCCGCCCACTCCCTTCAACAAACTCGGCGAGCGGGGTGTACTGAAGGTCGAAGCCGCATTGGAGCAACGGGTTCCAGTTCCCCACCGGCGGTTTCTCAAGCAAAACCTCAGTGATGCTGCCGCGGTTGCCCGCCCGCCAGACGCGGGTGTTGTCGAAGCCGCACCAGTTCCATTTCGGGTTGGTCGCCTCGTAGGGCGCAACCTGGAACGCGCCTGGGAGCTGGGTCGCGCTGCCGCGCCAGTCGTGCAGGTCGGGGAAGTCCGCCGCGGCGGAGAACACTTCGCGGTAACCCTGCTCGGTGCCGCGGAGGCCGAGGCGCTCGAACTCCTCGAACGGCTGCTCGAAGACGAAGAGCTTCAACCCTTCCGACAGCCGTTTGGAGAGATGCAACGGGAAGCCCTTCAGCGCGTTGCGCCCGAGCACCAGCAGTGAGATCCCGTCGAGATCGGCGTCGGATCGGACGGGTTTGTAATTAACGCCAAGGCGTTTCAGCACGTCGGCGCTCTTGCCTTCCGGATCGTAAAGTCCGACTTTCGAAGCAAGTTTCGCCTGCTGCGGAGCAATCGCGTCGAAGGAGAAGCGGTCAGTCAGGCCGCCCTGCCCCGGGAAGTCGAATTCCGCCTCCATCGCAAACTCCTTCGGAGCGTCGGCGGGGACTTTGAACTCGACCGGCTGCTCGAACTTGCCGGCGGGCGGAACCGTGACTTTGCCGGACTGCTCCAGCTTGAGCGCCGGAATGCGCCAGCGCCAGGCGATTTCCGCATCGTTGCGGGTGTCGTTGAGCATCACCAGCGTCTTGTGGACGGTTTCGCCGGGAGCGTAATTATGTCCGCTCTCGGTGGTCTCGCCCGGTTTGCCGCCGATCCAGCCGAGGAAGGGGGTGAATCCGGCGTGGACCGCCTTGCCGGTGGTGCTGAGTTCGAACTTGGCGACCGGGTTGTTGATGGATTCGCCGCGCGCGAGGATGCTGTCCGGCACGATGCCGGGGCGTTTGAGGTTCTTGAAGCGGTCGGGGTTGTCATGGCTCCCCGCGCCGTTCGACACCCAGTCCCAGCAGAGGAACTGGTCCCACGGCAGGATGCCGGAGATTCCCCACGAACGCAGGTTGCGGAAGGTGCGCGCCGCGTAGAAGGCCCGCACCCGGTTCACGTCTTCCACCTTGTTGAGGATGCTGTTGCCGCCGAGCGCGCTGAAGAAGGTTTCGCGGTTGCCCTTGATCAGCTTCTCCTGGTGCGCGTAGAGCTTCTCCTTGGCCGGTTCGTCGCGGTAAGCGTCTTCTCCGAGGATCGCGGCATCGAACTCGTTGACCCAGAGGCACTGAAGCCCGGCGTTGCGCCAGATGAAGGCGGGACCGCGGAAGCTCGACCAGCTCGCCACATGCGGCAGGCCCCACTCGACGAAGAAGACCGGCATCGCGCCGTCCTTCGACCAATTTTCAAGCCAGTCGCCGCGCTCCTGCCGGGGCGCCCAGTTGAGGTAGCAGTTGAGCGTGAACACGTCGCCGAGGTTGCCGCTCTCGTGATGGTAGATCGGGCGGCTGGGGTCGATCGACCGGGCGATCTTTTCGGCCAGTTCCGCCTGGACGCGGCGGGTCAGCGTGCCGGGCGGCAGCGCCTGTTCCGGGCGGTAGGCGGTGCCCAGCCGCTGCGGGTTCTGGTCGCCCATGTAGCCGGTGGCGTTGTGGTTCATCACATTCATGATGACGCCGGGAACGTTCTGGTAGAGGCGGATCAGGTGTTCCGCCTGCCGCCGGTAGGCCGCGGCCTGCTCGGGCTTCTCCAGCCCGTCGAAATCCTTGAAGTGCGGCAGCGTGAGCGAGGTCAGCATGCCCCGCTTCGAGGTGCCCCGGTGAAAACTGTCCACATAGCTGAATACACCGGGAGTGAAGCTGTAATTCCAGCCGATCAGGAAGTTCGCGCCGAAATCGCGGGCGGCTTTGACCAGGTGTTCGACGTGTCCGGCCGAACCGAAGTCGGACTCCTGCGGGGTCTTGGTGACCAGCGCGCGGAGGTGGATCTTCTTGCCGTTCAAGTAGAAATCGCGACCGTCGACGTAGAACTCGCGGAAGCCGAACTCCTGCGGCAGAAATTCATCGAGCAGCGCGCCTTTCGCGTCGAGCAGCCGGAGTTTGGCGATATAGAGATTTTCCGGGGTGTCGGTGTCCCAGAGTCTGGGGTTGCTCCACTCCCCCGAGAAATCGCAGCGGAACCCGGGCTTGCCGTCCGCCAGGAACGGCTTCGACTCGAACTCTTTGACCACTTTGCCGTCCGCCGCGTCGGAAATCTCGGCGGCCAGCCGGTAGGTCCCCGCCGGAAGCGCGGCAAACCCGGTGTCGAATTCGATCGTCTTCTTGCGGAACGAGGTGATGACGTGCACATCGGAGACGCTCGCCGCCACCGGGCGCGAATCGAGGTAGAGGTCGCCGGTGATCCCGCGGTTGGACAGCGAAGAAGCCAGTTTGATCAGACGCTCGGGCGCCATGAAGTTGGAGCTCTCCACCGGATTCGCGCTGACCAGCAGTTCGAGCGTCTGCTTTTTGCCGGGAATCAGCTTGCCGGTGAGGTCGGCGTCGCCGCCGGGGTAGTAAAGTTCGGCGGCCGGTTTGCCGTCCACGAAAATCTTCGCGCAACTCTGTAGCATGTCGGAAGAGAGGACGATCTTCCGCCCCGCCCAGCCGGCGGGAACTTCGATTTCACGCCGGTACCAGGCGCTGTTGAGTTTTTCCATATCGAGCGCGGCGGAAGTGAGCGGAGAAAGAAAAAAACGCATGCCGTTCTCCTTCACCGGCCATGCGCCCGGGACTTTGAAGTAGCCCCACCCGGACCCGGCGGGCGGCGGTTGCGCCGTCACTTCCTCCCCCGGCAGCACCGGGCGGAAATGCCAGAGTCCGTTGAGGCTGATCCGCTCCCGGCTCGGCGTCGTGCAGCGCCAGGCGTCTTCGAGCGTATCGATCGCCCCGACGGCGAGGCCGCCGGGAGGCGGCGCGTCGCGGTCGAGCGCGGCGGCATTGTTTACCCCTTCGACGACAAGGTTTTCAAACTCCACCTTGCCGGCGGTCCCGAAATTGGCAGGTCCGAGCGTCAGGCTCGTCGCGCCCTCCGGAACCGGATAGAGCCGTTCACACTCGATCCAGTCGCCGCTGCCGCTGCCGTGGAACACGTCCGGCCACGGCCCCACGCCCTTGCCGTCCTTCCCGTAGAACCGCATGGCGAGGCGGCCGTCCTGCCAACTCTCCTTGCCCGGAACCACGCCGGTCAGGCGCATCCGCGTTTTGATCCGGAGGAGCTTCACCCCGGCTTCGATCGGAATCGCGATATTGAGCTGTCTGTTCGCGCCGTCGATGGCGATAAACCCCTGTCCTTCGCGCAGTTCTGCGGTGATTCCGGCGGCGGGATTGCCGGCCCGGAGTTTGCCGGTCGCCGGGTTGACGATGAGATTTGCGCCGGTCGCGGCGGGCTTCGCCGCTCCGATCGCCTCGACCCGCAGATTGGAGAACTCCGCCTTTCCCGCCGTTCCGAAGTTGGCGGGTTCGAGCATCAGGCGGACCGCGCCCCCGGGAACCGCGTAGACCCGTTCACAGTTGATCCAGTCGGTATCGCCCTTGGCGCTGAACACATCCGGCCACGGCCCCACGCCCTTGCCGTCCTTCCCGTAGAACCGCATGGCGAGGCGGCCGTTCTGCCAGCCCTCCTTGCCGGGAACCACCCCGGTCGCCCGCAGCTTCAGCGTCACCTTGAGCGATGTCACGCCGGGGGTGAGCGGAATCGGGATGTGATACTGCTTGTTCGCCCCGTCGATGGCGACATAGCCCTCGCCGTCGCGCAGTTCGGCGGTTACCCCGGCGGCGGGAGTTCCGCCCCAGAGTTTGCCGGTGCCCGGGTTGACGATCAGATTCGGTTCCGCCGCCGGAAGAAGAACGGCGGCGAACAACAGTGAAAGAAGAAGAAATTTCATACCCGGATCATACTCCCTTTTATTCAGCGGCCCAGAAAAGCGTGGTCTCCCGGCAGCAGGTCTGCCGCATCAGCCCCTCGTCGACGAAGGAGGCGTGCCCGTCTCCCCATGCCGCGGTGAAGTTCTGGCGGTTGTGCCCGCGCCAGGGCGCACTGCCCCAACTGGCGGTATTGCTTTTCGGATATAACTTGGAAATCCCGTAACCGGAGTTGTTCCGGCCGTCGGCCAGGAACAGGAACTGCGACGGCTGCTTCATCGGCTTGAAGTTGATCACGCTGAAATTGCTGCCGAGCTTAACCCGGTACGGACTCGTGCCGCTGTCGCTGTAATAGGTGTTGTCCACCACGCAGAATCCGGCGTAGTTGGCCGCAAACGCGTAATTGACGATCCGCTTTTCATCGTCGGCGGCCAGCGTGGGCGGCTTGGCGTCGGGGCAGTTGATCGCCTTCCAGTCGCCGATGGTGAGGAACCCGCCCCGGAGCAGGCACCCGGACCAGGTGTAGTAGTCAGTCCCCTCGCAGACGATGCTCCCCTTGTAGTTGTCGAGATACATCTGCACATAGGTCATCGACTGTTTCAGGTTGCCGAGGCAGTTGGTGGCGCGCGCCCGCTGCCGCGCCTGGTTCAGCGCCGGCAGCAGCATCGAGGCGAGAATCGCGATGATCGCGATTACCACCAGCAATTCAATCAACGTAAAAAAACGGCGTTTCATGATTCCCCCTCCCTGTCATGGGTTCGTTTCGTACAGGTCCATCCATTCCTTATTATGGAACAGTTTCGATCCAATGTCAAGGCGGCAAAATCGAAAAAACATGATAATTATATAGAATAGCGGGGTATCATGCCAACAATCGCTAACATATTAATCATTAAAAATATATAAAATATATAAAACAGAGGAATAACGTGCATTCAGGCGGCAAAAAGAGACGGACGTAACGTCCGGTCGGCCGCCCCGAAAAAGATTGTATTTCGGAACCGAAAGGCTCTTTACTTCGTCTCCGCCGGTTTGCGTCCCCAATGGAGGCGGGCTTTCAGCCATTCGCGGAAGCGCTGGCAGGCGGCGTAGAGGGCCGGGGTGAAGATGATCCCGATCAGCGTCGCCAGCAGCATGCCGGAGAAGGTGGTGATGCCGATCGCCCGGCGGCTGCCGGAGCCCGCCCCGGTGGCGACGACCAGCGGAAACACGCCGAAGAGGAAGCTCCACGCGGTCATCAGCACGGCGCGGTAACGCAGGTTGGCCCCGTTCATGGCGGAGTCGAACACCGACTTGCCGCTCTCCCGCTCCTGCTTGGAGAATTCCACCATCAGGATCGCGTTCTTCGCGGCCAGCCCGATCAGCATCACCATGCCCAGCTGGGCGTAGATGCTCAGCGTTTCGCCGGTCAGCAGCAGCCCGCCCAGCGCGCCGAGCAGCGCGAAGGTGACGGCGAGCATGACCGGCACCGGAATCATCCAGCTCTCGTACTGCGCCACCAGAAAGAGGTAGGCGAAGACGAGCGCCAGCGTCATCAGCAGGACGATCTGGCCCTGATTCTGCCTCTCCTGATAACTCAGGCCGGTCCATTCGATGCTGTACTGCGAAGGCAGTTTCTGTCCTTCAACCAGCTGGAACAGCTTCTGCGAGCTGACGCCGGACGCGGCCTGAAGGTTCATTTCGGCGCTGATCATGTTGTCAAACCGGGTGATCTGGCTCGGTCCGACCATGTAGCGGAGCGTGCCGAGCGAAGTCAGCGCCACCATGTCGCCGCTGTCGTTCTCCACCTGGATTTCGCGGATGTCGTCGAGCGTCGAACGGTAATCCGCGCCGGACTGGATCTTGACCTTGTAATTGCGCCCCATCAGCGTGAAGTCGTTGATGTACAGCGAGGCGAGCTTGGTCTGCAGCGCCGAGAAAATGGAGCTGACATCGACACCCAGCGTCTCCGCCTTCTCCCGGTCGATGTCGAAGTAGAGCTGAGGCGTGTCGGCGCCGTAGGCGGTCATCGCGTAGCGGATCTCAGGCCGGGCCGAGAGATCGATGGCGAGTTTCTTCGCCGTGGCGGAAAGCTCCTCCGCGCTGACATCGCCGGTGGCGCAGAGCTGGAACGTCGCGCCGCCGGTCATCCCCAGCCCCATAATCGCCGGAGGAGTGAAAGCGATGATATTCGCATCGGCGATGGTCCGGGTCTCCGCCTGAATCCGGGAGACGATGGCGTCGAGCTGCGTCTCCGGCGACTTGCGTTTGTCCCAGTCGGCGAGCTGAAGAATGCACATGGCGACGTTCTCCCCGCTGCCGGAGAGCATGCTCTGCCCGGAAATCATCATGGTCGTGTCGATTCCCGCGATGTTCGACACCCGCTTGCGGAACTCGTCGAGCACCGCGTTGGTCCGCGCCAGCGACGCACCCTTGGGCAGTTCGATGTTGCACATGATGACGCCCTTGTCTTCGGAGGGGAGAAACGAACTGTCGATGCGTCCGTAGAGCAGCCAGATCGCGGCGACGACCCCGGCGAACAGAATCAGCGTCACCGCCGCCCGGCGGACCAGAAACCCGACCGAGAAGGAGTAGACGCGGCGGCTCCCGGCGAGCAGCGCATTGAACGGCCGGAACAGCGCCGGGGCGCGTTCGCCCGACTTTTTGAGCAGAATCGCGCAGAGCGCCGGGCTCAGCGTCATGGCGATCACCGTGGAGAGGCAGAGCGCGATGCACATGGTCACCGCGAACTGCACGTAAAGTTCCCCCACCATGCCGCCGTAAAACGCCAGCGGCACGTAACAGGCCACCGTCACCAGCGTGGTGGCGATGATCGCCCCGGTGATCTGGCCCATGCATTTGATGGCCGCCGCTTTCGGCGAAAGATTTTCGCGGTCGATCAGCGCCTGGCAGTTTTCCACCACCACGATCGCATCGTCGCAGAGCGAACCCACCACCAGAATCAACCCGAACATAGTCAGCACGTTGATGCTGTACCCCAGTGCATAGAGGAAGGGAAACGTGCCGAGCAGCGCAATGGGAATCGCAATGGAGGGAACCAGCGTCGTCCGCCAGCTCTGCAGGAAAAGCCAGGTGATCAGGACCACCAGAAGCAGCGCGATCACCAGCGTCTGGACGATCTCCTGAAGCGAGACGGTGATGAATTTGGTGGGGTCGTAGGCAACCGCGCAGCTGACGCCGGCGGGCATCCGCTTCGACCATGTTTCCAGCTCGGCCTTGACCCGGTTGACGGTGGAGAGCGCGTTGGCATCGGGAGCACGGTAAACGGCGAGGCCCACCACATCCTTGCCATTGAACATGCTTTCGCCGGAATAGCTGCTGGCGCCGATTTCCACCCGCGCGATGTCCTTCAGGTGAACCAGGCTGCCGTCCGAGGCGTGGCGGATGATGATGTTCCCGAACTCCTCGGCGGTTTTGAGGCGGCCTTTGACGTTGAGCTTGTAATTGACGAAGCGGTTGCTGTTCTCGGTGCCGATCGATCCGGCGGCGGCCTGAACGTTCTGGGATTCGACCGCCCCGGTGACGTCGGAAGTCGAAATGCCGAGCCCGGACATCCGCAGCGGATCGAGCCAGATGCGCATCGAATATTCCTGCGAAGACATGAGATTGCAGGAAGAAACGCCGTCAATGCGGCTGACCGCGTCTTTGACGTTGGCCTCCACATAGTTGTTGAGTTCCATCATGTTCATCGAGGCGCCGTCGGTGAGGAAAGCGAACATGGCCAGAATATCGTTGCCGCGCTTCTCGATGCTGATACCGTTTTTAGTGACATCCGAGGGCAGCTTGGTTTCGGCCCGTTTCACCGCGTTCTGCAGATTGACCATCGCGATGTCGGTATCGGTGCCGCTCTTGAAGGTCACCGAGCAGGAGTAACTGCCGGAGTTGTCGCTGGAGGAGGAGAAGTAGAGCAGGTCGTCCACCCCGTTGATCTCATCCTCGATCGGCATCGCCACAGTTTGAGTGACGACCTCGGCGCTCGCCCCCGGATAGGAGGCCGAGACATACAACGTGGGAGGTGCGATTTCCGGGTATTCGGCAACCGGAATCTGATACAAACTGATCACTCCGACCAACACCATCACGATGCTGATGACGGCGGCGAACCGCGGGCGTTCGATGAAGAATCGGGAAAACATGGTTCCGCCCTCCTATCCCTCGGTTTCGGCTTCGATTTCCATGCCGGGCATGGTCTTATGGGTTCCCCTGACGATCACGGTCTCGCCCTTTTTGAGGCCGGACTCGATCAGCTGCCGGTCCGTCGTGGCGTTGCCGAGGACGATATAACGTTTCTCGACCTTGTTCCCACCGTCCACCACATAGACGTAGGAACCTTCCGTATCGTGCATGATCGCCGCCGGGGAGACCGCCGCCGTCATCCGCCCCGTCTTCTTGCGGAGAGTGACGGAAACCGTGCTGCCGGTGATCAGCTTCACATCGGTGTTGGTGAACCTGGCGTAAATCTGAATGGCGTCGGTCTTGGAATTGGCCTCGTTGTTCATGAGCTCGATTTCACCGGCTTCGCCGTATTCCCTGCCGTCCGGCAGTTTGACGCGGACCGTTCCGTTCTTCTTCAACTCGTCCGGAGAACCGAACATGGAGAGGAAATCCGCCGTGCTGACGGAAAAACGGACCCGGATCGGCCGGATCTGAATGATGGTCAGCAGCGTTCCCGAGCTGGGCGTCACATAGTTGCCCGCGGTGAAATTGGTCACCCCGGCGACGCCGTCCAGCGGAGAAGTGATTACCGTGTGCTTGAGGTTGTCCTTCGCCGTGATCAGCGCCGCTTCCGCCGCCAGCAGCGCGGCCTTCTCCGCTTCGAGCGTGGATTTCGCGCTCTCCATCGTATCGAGGCTGGTGGCCTTCTTCTCATACAGAAGGTTGTTCCGGTTGTAACTGTCTTTGGCGTAGGTGAGTTTCGCCTGGGTTTCGGCGATATCGGCCTCGGCGCTCTTGACGGCGGCCTCGTACTGGACGGAGTCGAGCCGGTAAAGGACCTGCCCCTTCCTGATGAAATCTCCGTCCTTGAACCCGACTTCCAGAATTTCGCCGGATACGCGCGGCGTGACATTGACCACCGACTGCGACACCACCAGTCCGGTATAGCGGCGGCTCTCCATATCCTCCGACTCGGTCACCTTTTCCACGCCGACCACCGCTTTCGGGGGACCGGCGAACACCGCGTGACTGCAAACGGCCAGCAGGGCCGCAATGATGATTTTTCCTGTTTTCATTCCAACTTCTCCTTCTCCTCTTTGACGGCATCGAGCAGGGCATTGAGCACTTCCAGGAAAACCGTCTGCTTCTCTACCGGAACCTTTCGGAGCAGCTGCCCGATCAGTTCCGAAAAACTGGCCTCCATATACCGGTGAATCTCCAGCCCTTTCTTCGACAGAGAGATGCTGACCGACCGCCGGTCGGTATCCGACACGATCCGCTCCACCATGCCGTCCTTCACCATCTTGTCCACCGCCTGCGAAACCGCGCCCGGCGTGATGGCAAGCTGCCGGGCGATGTCCTTCACCTTCGTCTCCCCCTCCGGATGGAAGAGGATGCAGTGCATCACCTTCATCTGGGCAAGCGTGGTCTGCGGCGAAGGCTCCATCCGCGTTTTCCGGGAATGAAGGTCGCGGATCGACTCCATCACCTCGAACAGGCGGCCCCAGATCAGCTTCAAATCGTTTTCCTCTTGCATGTTATCTCCATATAATTAGAACTTTAAAATCATTTAACTACTAAACAATATAGAAGGTAAACGATAGAAGTCAAGGGCTTTTTCGCCGAATGCACAGGATTAATGGGAAAATATCGTTTCGGCTTGCGGCCGGAGGAATCCGGCGGTATATTTCAATGAAGGGGACGAATCATCATGAAACTGCGAATCGAAGCGAACGGAGCTGCGCAAACCGCCGAACTGCCGGACGGACTGCCCCTGAGCGAATCGCTCGGGGCGCTCGGCTACCGGCTCAACCTGGCGTGCGGCGGCAACAACCGCTGCGGACGCTGCCGGGTGCGGCTGCTCGCCGGGCGCTTCCTGGTCGCCGGGGAACCTTACGACGCCGACCGCGAAGGTCCGCGCGAGGCAAACTCCTGCCGCGTCGTTCCGGATGGGCCGGAAGGGGCCGTCGCGGTGCCCGACTCCTCGCTGCTGCACGGTTCGGAACAGATCGAAACCGGCTTCCGCCCCGTCACCCCTCCTTTCGCAACTTCCGCCCCCCTCCCCGGCGCGGCGCTGGCCTTCGACATCGGGACCACCACCGTCGCGGCGGCGCTGGTCGAAGAAGGGCGCATCGTGCGAACGGCGGGCCTCCCCAACGCGCAGGGGCGCTTCGGCGACAACGTGATCGACCGCATCGTCGCGGCGGGGCGCTCGAAGGAAGCGCTCGCGGAACTTCGCCGCGTCCTCGTCACGGAAACGCTGAATCCGCTCATCGCCGCCCTCGCCCCCGCCCCCGGCAGCATCCGCCGGATCGCGGTCGCGGGCAATACGGTGATGAGCCATCTCTTCTGCGGACTCTCGCCGGAGTCGATCGGCGTCGCGCCGTTCCGCCCGCTCCGGCTGCGTTTCCCGGTGGAACCGGCGGGGAGTTTCGGATTCTCCGGCGTCGATCCGGACCTTCCGGTCTACGTCTGGCCCGCGCTCTCCGGCAACGTCGGCGGTGACGTGCTCGGCGGCATCGCGGTGACCGGTTTCGGGAGCGACCGCACCCGGACCGGCCTCCTGCTCGACATCGGGACCAACTGCGAAATGGTGCTGGCCAACCGCGGGAAACTGCTGATCGCCTCGGCCGCCGCCGGACCGGCGTTCGAAGGAAGCTCCTCCGCCGTCGGCTGCCGCGCCCGGCCGGGAGCGGTGGACCACCTCGCGGTGAGCGACTCCGGCCACTTCCGTTTCCGCGTCATCGGCGGCGACCTGCGCAAGCTCGACGGAATCTGCGGCAGCGGGCTGGTGGACTTCCTCGCCGGAATGCGCCGCGCCGGACTGCTCGACGAATTCGGCCGCTACCGCCGCACCGCGCTCGCCGCGCTCGGGCGGCTCGAAGCGGGAATGCCGGGAACAGGGGCGCTCTGCCGTCTCTCCGCCCGGCTCGCCGTCTCCGAAACCGACGTCGAAGCGCTGCTCAAGGCCAAAGCGGCCATCGAAGCCGGAACGTCGGCGCTGCTGCGCTGCGCCGGAAAACGAGCGGAGGAGCTCGACGAAATCCAACTCTGCGGCGGATTCGCTTCGGCGCTCGACCTCGAATCGGCGCAGGCGATCGGCCTGCTGCCCCGGATTCCGGTCGAATGCATCGCCGTCCGCGGCAACACGTCGCTCGCGGCGGCGGCGCTGGCCGCCTCCCGCCCCGGAATCCTCGACGAATTCGGCCCGGAACGGCTCGATTATACCGAAGTCCAATTCAACGAGCTCGGCTTCTTCACCGACCTCTACACCGAAAGCCTCACGCTCGCGTGACTCCCGCCCGGCTTTACGGCTGCCCTTCGGAATCGTTCCGGTCAGGCGCAGACTCGGTCTCGGATCGGGAACGTTTGATGAAAGAACCCGTCTTTTTTCCATGAACCGAAATCAGAAAACAGGCGATCAGAGAAAAGGCGATTACATTTCTCAGCGAAACCTTTCCCTCGTAAAAGGAATACGACACCAGAAGCAATACAAGCGCTCCCAGTATCATGAGGATATTCTTCATCTTCTCCTCCACGGGTTGATTTGAAATAAAGCGCCCAGCGCGACAATGAAAACCGGGACAAACCCGATCTGCGACCATGCCGGTTTCGTCACCACCGCACAGACGCCCAGAATCAGGATGATCAGCGCGGCGATCCGAATCCAGACGCGGACTTTCTCATGCTTCGCCATGTGTCAATTTTCTCCGGATGCCGCCCAGGCTTCTATTTGCGCGATTGTCCGGTCCATTCCGTCGGACGGTTTCAGCCTCGTGATGTTGCGGACATTGGCAATCGCCCCGTCCAGACAGGGTTTCCAGCGGTCGGGAACGGTGATGTTGAGCGCATTCAGCTGCATCAGAAGAAGACCGTCAGGATCGTCGGACTCCCGCAGTTTCCGGCTCAGCAGGTAGGTTTTGCAGGGGAAAACGATCCCGTTGAAGTACAGCATGCCGATTTTCTCCTCCGGCGAACAGGCGGAGTACTCCCTCGCCCAGTCGATTGCCCCGGGGCTTGAGTATTCCGTCCATTTTTCGGAGGAAATCCGATCGGCTCCGTCGGCCAGATACCGGTTGAAATATTCCGCGGAGGTCGTCTTGAGTTCCGCCATCCGGAGAATGTGTCCGGCCAGCGTATCGAAGAATGGAAGCTGCTCCCGGCAAGCCTGATAAAGTTCACTCCGGGTGTTCCGCAGCAACTCTTCCTGTTTTCTGTAAACGGTTTTTCCGGATTTCAGCGCAATCCCGTTGCGAGCGAAAAGCCGGAGCAGAATAGACCGGGTCAACGCCTGCTTTGCGATTTTGTTCAGCTCCGCGTCGCTGCTGCGATAGATGGAGAAGCTGGAACTCTCCCCGTTCATGGAAATGGCGAGCGTCTCCACGCTTCCATCCATAATCGGCTCCCCGGCGGAGACGACAAACATGGCCGAAACGGTCGACAGCAATCCGGCGACAACGATTTTCATAGCATCTCCTTAAAATATGATTGCGATCCCGCAACAATAGAAATAGCATCGGAACCGGATATTTACAACTCTCCAGGTGGAACAAATTTCAATCAAACTGCCGGTTTTATCGATTATTTTTTCAAAAAAAGAATAAAATGCTAATTTCCTTTTCCGAAAATGGCGTTATATTATTTCAAGGAAGGAGCGAGTCAACCTCATGCCGGAACTGCCGGAAGCCGAAACCATCGGGCGCGCGCTCAACCGCGCCATGACCGGAAGAACCATCACCCGGGTCGAAGTTTTCACGCCCTCCATGCGCGAACCGCTGACCCCGCTGCTCTCCGCCCGGCTCGAAGGCCGGAAGATCGTCGACGTGCGGCGGCGCGGGCGCTATGTCGTCGCCGAACTCTCCGACGGCCGCGCACTCCTCATGCACTTCGGAATGAGCGGCGTCGTCCGCGTCGAAACCGCCGATACGCCGCGCCGCAAACACGAACACGTCTTTCTCCATCTCGACGACGGCAGGATTTTCCGCTTCGAATGCACCCGCCGTTTCAGCGTGCTCAAGGTCTGCGAACTCTCCGCGCCGGGCGGCTTCCCCGCCGAACTCGATATGCTGGGCGTCGAACCGCTGACGCCGGAATTCAACGGAGAATATTTTTACCTGAAATCGCGCGGCAGGACCGGGAACGTGAAGTGTTTCCTGATGGATAATGCAATTGTCTGCGGCATCGGCAACATCTATGCGACCGAAACACTGCACGCGGCCGGAATCTCCCCGCTGCGCCCGGCGGGGAAGTTGACGAAAAAAGAGTGCGCCCGGATCGCGGAAGAGGCGAAGCGGATTCTCAACCGCGCCATCGAACTTGGCGGCAGCTCGATCTCCGACTTCCTCAACGTGGACGGTTCCGAGGGGAAATTCGGCCAGGAACTCGCCGTTTACGGGCGCGCCGGAAAAATGTGTCCGCGCTGCGGCAAACGCATCGAGACGGTGCGCCTCGGCGGACGCAGTTCCGCCTACTGTCCGGGGTGTCAGAAATAAAAATATACTGTCCCGTATTGCATTACGTGCGAGGCTATGCTATATTAGGTTGTTGAAATCGAACGTTTATTCATACCGTGGACAGAAAAATATTCCAGAAGGAGTTGTTCCGAACCATGAACGATCTCAAGAACTCATCCGGCTTCATGTGCCATCTTCACCCCTCGGCCACGCTCGCCATCACGGCGATGGCCAAGGAGATGAAAAGCCAGGGGCACGACGTCTGCAGCATGTGCGCCGGAGAGCCGGATTTCGACACGCCGCAGCCGATCAAGGACGCCTGCATCGAAGCCCTCCAGGCCGGCAAGGTCACCTACACCCCGGCCAGCGGCGCGCCCGAGCTGCGCAAGCTCATCGCGGCGAAATTCCAGAACGAAAACCACATTCCCTGCGCATGGGATGAAATCGTGGTCGCCCCCGGCGCGAAATTCTCCTGCTTCACGGCGATCGCGGCGCTCTGCGGCCCCGGCGACGAGGTGATCATCCCCGCGCCGTACTGGCTGAGCTACCCCGAAATGGTCAACGCGGTCGGCGCCAGGGTCGTCGAAGTGCAGACCCGCATGGAGAACAATTACGAAATCGACCCGGCCGACCTCGAAGCCGCAATCACCGAAAACACCCGGCTGTTGATCCTCAACACGCCGTCGAACCCGACCGGCGCGGTCTACCGGCGCGAGACGCTGGAGAAGATCGCCGAAATCGCCATCCGGCGCAACATCATGATCCTCTCCGACGAAATCTACGAGAAGCTGACCTACGACGCGGACAAGCCGCACATCAGCATCGCCTCGCTGTCGGAAGAGATCAACGAGCTGACGATCACCGTCAACGGGTTCTCCAAGACCTACGCGATGACCGGCTGGCGGCTCGGCTACCTGCGCGCTTCGCGCTGGCTGGCGCGGCGGATCATCGCCTTCCAGAGCCACACGACCAGCAACGCGACCACCTTCGCCCAGTACGGCGCGATGGCCGCCCTCGAAGGCAAGGCGGAGAAGGAAGTGGAACACATGTGCGCGGAATTCGCCAAACGCCGCGACCTGGTTTTCCAGTTGATTTCGGCGATTCCGGGCGTCAAGTGCATCCGTCCGCAGGGAGCGTTCTATCTGCTCTGCGACGTGAGCTCGTTCGGAATGAGCTCCGAAGAGTTCTGCAACCGGCTGCTGGCCGAGAACAAGCTCGCGGCGATCCCGTGCTGCTCGTTCGGGGCGGAAGGGCAGATCCGGCTTTCTTATGCGTGTTCCGAAGCGACGATCCGCGAAGCCGCCCGGCGGCTTGAGGCGTTCTGCAAAGAACACGGAAACTGATCGACCGAATGAAGAAAGAGGAGGAGCGAGAAAATGACGAAACAATTCGGACTGATGCTGGCGGCCGCGTTTGCCGCCGGAACTCTGCTTCCCGGCTGTGCGCTCTTTGAACCCAAAGCGGCCACGCCGGCGGTGGAACCGATGACGGCAAACGAACGGGATGCCGGCGGACTCAAGGTGGCGAAGGAGTACATGGACAACTTCACCGCCGCCTTCCGCGACAAAGACATCGAAAAATTCAAGTCGGTCATCTCCGAAGACCGGCGCAAGAAGCTGACGCCCGAAATTTTCAATGAAATTCTCGCTGCCCAGAAGCGCGAACAGGGCGACCTCGTCGACATGGAGCTCCTGGCCGTGCTCGACCAGGTCGTCTATCAGACTTATCTGTGGAAAATGACCTACGAAAAGAAAGACGCCGAAGACAAACCGGTCCGGCGGGACTTCCTCTATTTCGTCAGCATCGGCAAAATCGGCGACAACGATTACGCGGTGGGAGCGGCCGGATACCGGCTCTGAAGAGATATCCACGCATTTACGACCGGACCCAACCCAGAGGGGGGAGTTAGAACAATGAAGACATTGACGGACAAACAGAAGAACATTCTCGAATTCATCGAGGAGTTTCTCGACCGCGAAGGAATGGCGCCGACGGTGTATGAAATCGCCGATCATTTCGGGATCAAGACTTCGACGGTGTTCGCGCATCTGCGGGCGCTCCAGCGCAAAAAGCAGCTCTCGCGCAGTTCGAAGGCGCGCAGCATCAGCCTGGCGAACCGTTCGCACGGCCGCGCCCGGGTGCCGCAGGGAGCGCTGCTCATTCCCCTGCTCGGCCGGGTCAATGCCGGAGCTCCTTCGGAGAGCCTCGAATACAAAGAGGGCGAAGTCTGCGTCAACAGCGCGCTCGTTCCCGACTGCCCGCCGGAAAGCCTCTTCGCTCTCCGCGTGCAGGGCGAGAGCATGCGCGACCTCGGCATCTTCGACGGCGACATCGTGGTGGTGGCGCAGACGACCGCGAAGCCGCGCAGCGGGGACATCGTCGTCGCGCTGCTTCAGGGCGGGGAAGTGACCATCAAGAGTTTCTTCCCGAAAACGCAGGGACGCATCGAACTGCGTCCGGCCAACCCGGAATACAACGTGCAGACCTACCCCGCCTCGGAAGTGACGATCCAGGGCCGGGTCATCGAGCTTCAGCGCAGATACTGAACAAGCCGGCGCAAGCGAACACAAACCCACCCCGCACGGCGATGCCGCGCGGGGCTTTTTTGCTCCCGCTCAACCGTAATACCCGCCCGGGTCAGTGGAAACAATGAAGTTTCTCTGCGAATGAGCCTTGACTTTTGGACGGTCCTGACTTATATTGTGATGCATCACAACCAAAGGAAGTGTAAAAGTGGCTTTATCGGCGGTAGAAACGGTTTATCATTTTCTGGTGGAACGGATCTTGTCCGGTACATACCCACCGGGAACCCGGCTGGAACGGCGAATGATCGCGGCCGAGCTCAATATCAGTTATTCACCCGTCTGCGAAGCGGTGCTGCAACTGGAAATCGAAGGGCTGCTGACCACCCGGCCACGCAAGGGAACCTTCGTGATCGCCATGGATGACGAGTTCATTCAGGAACAGCTCATCGCCCGACTGGCGGTGGAATGCCAGGCCGCTCGCATGTACTGCGGCGAGCGGCTGCGCCGGGAGCGCGAACGTTTGCAGCAGCTTGCAATTAAGTTGGACAAAACCCCGATCGAAACCGTCGAACATGCGATCCGCGACACCCGCTTTCACCGTGAATTGGTCCGCCTGTCCGAATCGGATACGCTGCTTCGAATTTACGATCTGATCATGCGGCAGGGGTTGCTGCTGGCCTCATTCTCCCGGCGCGGCGGCAGCCCGGCAGAGCCGCCGATTCCCGATGATCACCAGCGGCTGCTCGCACAACTGTCAACCGACGAACCCGACCTGGCCGAGTTTATGATCCGATCCAATCTTCTGCACGGAAAACAGTTGCAGAACAGTGAACCGAGGATGCTCGAACGCGAACGCGGCGCACTTCATTCGAGCCCGGTTCGAACTCGACTCGAACGCAACATGAACGCCATTCTGCAGTAAAGCGCAAACAGCAAGACCGGAATTTTTCACACCCGAAACAGTGATGCATCACAAACAGAGGGAGAATGAGATGAGTGAAATCGAATCCATCATGATCCGGGCGGCGGAACCGGATTTTCCGCGCCACGACACGGCTTCCGTCGTGGAGCTGGCGGATGGAACATTGATGATCGTCTGGCACCATTTCCGCCGAGGTCCGCGCGCCGGCCACGATGAGGGACTGGCACGGATTTTCGGAAAATATTCACATGACGGCAGCCGAACCTGGGACGAAGAGCGGTTGCTGCTGGATATCGAACCGGGCGACGTTCATGTGACGGCTCCGGCATTGTCCCTGCTGCCGGATGGAACTCTGCTGCTGCTGGCGCTGCGCTCGCACCGGATGGACTCCTCCAGCATGGAGGTTTACGAATCCGGGGACAACGGACGGAACTTCCGCCTTCGCAGCCGGGTGTGGAGCCATTCAAAGGGGATTCGGCTTCAGGGCGGCGCTTCGCAACTTCTTCTGACCGCGGCGGGCCGATTGCTGATTCCCTGCCACGGCGGCAACGGGCCGCAGGGCTCGCAGCACAACACCGCCGGCTGTTTCTACAGCGACGACGGCGGATACTCCTGGCGGGAGTCCAATTCGATCGATCTGCCGAAGCGGGGGGCGATGGAGGCGTCCGTGGCGGAACTGGAAGACGGGGAACTGGTCATGTCGTTGCGCACTCAGCTCAGCACTGTGTATCTGGCCCGGTCCACCGATGGCGGAGCCACCTGGTCCCCGGCACAGAGCGCCGGATTGCAGGCCCCGGAATCCTGCACCTGCCTGCGCCGCCTGCCCGGCACCGACGACCTGATTCTGTTCTGGAACGACAGTGTTTTCGACCCGGCCCACCATCATTTCGGCGAGCGCGTGCCGTTGTCGGCGGCGCGGTCCTCCGACCGCGGCCGGACTTGGCGAAAGTGCGGGGACATCGAAACAGCGCCCGGCGAATACTCCAATCTGGGCTGCACCTTTCTCCGCGACGGCCGGGCGCTGGTCACCTACTGGTCCATCTTTCCGCCATTCGACCGGACGGCAGTCAACCTCAAAGCGGCATTGATCGAGCGGAGCTGGTTCGACCGGAACGCCGATCCGAAATAGAACACTTTTCCGAAAAACAACAAACAGGAGAAAAGACATGCTGCCACACAGCGAACTGCTGCAGTTGAAGCGCTGGAATACGCCAACCATTTATAACGGCTGGGAACAAGTCACCGGACACGATATTTCCCTGGGATGCTTCAACCTGGAGGAAACGCGGGATTTCATGCCGCAGATGGGTCCGATGACGGGCTATGCGGTGACGGTGAAATTCCGTCCGTCCGACGCCGCCATTCCGAAGAATCATCCCGATCACTGGAGGCGATACCGCGACTATGTCGCCGGAATTTCCGGACCGAAAATCGTAGTGGTCCAGGATCTCGACAAACCCGGCTGCGTCGGGGCGTTCTGGGGCGAGGTCAACAGCAACATACACCGCGCGCTGGGCTGCGTCGGAACCATCACCGACGGCGCAATCCGCGATGTCGACGAAATGACCAACGCCGGATTCAAGGCCATAGCCCGCCGTCTCTGCGTCGGTCACTCTTATTCCTGCCCGCTGGAATGGGGATGCGAGGTGGAGGTGTTCGGTTGCAAGATCAAGCCGGGGCAGCTGATCCACGCCGACAAACACGGATTTCTGGCGATTCCGGCGGAAGACGAAACCGGCCTGCTGGAAGCGGCCCGGTTCATGGACGACAACGAATGCCGGAACGTGATTTCAGCGGCGCGGTCGAGTACCGGCCTGTCCGGGAAAGAGCTCCTCTCACAACTCAACGCCGCCTGCGAACAATTCGGGGCCGATGCGGCGGCCCGATTCCGCAAAAAAGGAGAATGGTAAGATGCCGAAAATCGTTGTCCTCGACGGGCACACCCTCAACCCCGGCGATTTGGACTGGTCGCCGCTGCGGGAGCTGGGAGATTGCGTGCTGTACGACCGGACGCCCCCGGAAGAGGTTGTCCCCCGGGCAACCGGAGCGGACCTGCTGCTGATCAACAAAATCGTGCTGAACCGCGAAACGCTGGCGCAACTGCGGCAACTGCGCTATATCGGCGTACTGGCGACCGGCTACAACGTGGTTGATATCGCCGCCGCGAAGGAGCAGGGCATCGCGGTGACCAATATCCCGACCTACGGGACCGCATCGGTGGCACAGATGACCTTCGCACTGCTGCTGGAATTGACCAATCAGGCGGCGTTGCACTCGGCCGACGTTCGCGCCGGAGGGTGGAGCAACAGTCCGGATTTCTGTTACTGGAAAGCGCCGCTGGCCGAACTCTCGGGCAAAACGTTCGGCGTGGTGGGGTACGGCCGGATCGGCCGAGCCGCCGCACAGATTGCACGGGCGTTCGGAATGACGGTGGCGGCCTGCAACGCCAGGCTCTCCGGCCCGACCGCCGACGACGGCACCCCGTTGCTGCCGCTGAATCAGCTGTTGGAATGCAGCGACGTGGTTTCGCTGCATTGTCCGCAGACTGCCGACAATTATCACCTGATCGACAGCAACGCGCTGGCCCGGATGAAACCGAATGCGTTTCTGCTCAATACCAGCCGGGGCGGACTGGTGGATGCGGAGGCGCTGGCTGCGGCGCTTCAAAACGGGAAACTGGCCGGGGCCGGAATCGATGTGCTGGAAACCGAACCGCCATCCGCCAATCCGCTGCTGACCGCTCCGCTCTGCCTGGTGACGCCGCATATTTCGTGGGCCACGGTGGAAGCGCGTCGCCGGCTGCTGGGGATTGCGGTGGAAAATATCCGAACTTTCCTGGCCGGCAAACCGAGAAATATGGTGACTTGATCCGACGGAAAAATTGCAAATGCAATGAAAAAGGACATTAATCATGGGTTCTTCTCCGTTTTGAGCCACGATTCGCCTCAAAATAGGCTTTGAAAATCTGAATAGATGGAAAAAGGTCGACATTTGCCTTATAGTTTTTGTCTCTCAAAACGAAAACCAAGGAGGCAAAATGTCGACCACACTACTTCAAAGTACACAGAAAATTCGCGGATTTCAACATAAGAGATTCGAATATTGCAAAGAAAAATTGATTTGGATTATCAAACGCAAGGAATTTCAATGTCCGCGATGCGGTTCTTTGAAAGTTCGAAAGGAATGCGTTCGCATTCGCGATATCCAGGGATTGCCGATGGGGCGGCATCTGGTCTACTTCAGAATCAAGATTCATCGATTGTATTGCCAAGTCTGCCACCGTCGCAACTTTGAACACCTGCATTTCCTATCTTCCGCCAACGCTCGAATCACCAAAGAGTTGGAACAACGAATCATTGAAGAACGCCATGAAATGAGCATTCGTTCCATCGCGATGAAATATCATTTGCGCTGGGAGTTGGTCAAGGAAATAGAAAAACGCTTTCTGGGGCGGAAATACGCCCATATCTCTGCGGCGCATGTCAGGCAAATCGGCATTGATGAAATTCACATCGGCAGGAATTCCGACCGAACATTCCGTTTCCTGACGATTGTTCGTGACCTGCAAAGCGGAGCGGTGATTCATGTCGGAAACGGGAAGGGCGTTTCTGCGCTGGATGGATTATCGAAGAAATTGCGCAAGAAGAAGTTAAAAGTCGTTGCCATGGATATGTCCAACGCTTACGCCAGCTGGGTGGAAAACCATTTTCCAAAGGCTCGAATCGTATTCGACCACTTCCACGTCATCAAGCTGATGAATGAACGACTGGATAAACTCCGAAGGCGATATGTCGCGGAACTTGATGCGTCGCAACGCAGTCAGTTCAAAAAACTTCGAATGTTGTTTCTTCGAAATATGGAAGATCAGGATGCGGACAGTCTTCTGATTCTCAGGAACATGCGCAAACACTTCAAAGAATTGAGCGACGCCTATATGCTGAAGGAAGGATTGAGAAGCATTTATGCAACCGCATCCAATGCCTTGGACGCAAGGGCGGCATTTCGCCGTTGGGCAACCTTGGCTGTTGCAACGGGAAGTAGAGAGCTGATCGCCATGGCAAAGACGATCCGCGACAAATTACGAGGAATCATCACCTATTGGACCTTCGACCGAATGAGCAATGCATCGACCGAAGGATTCAACAACAAGATCCGATGGCTCATCCGTCAGGCATATGGCTTCCGAGACGTATTCTATCTCAAATTGAAGATATTTCAGCTACCCTCAATCCAACCTCAGAAGGAGCTCTGATTTATGGCTCAAACCGGAGAAGAGGCATTTTTGGTTATGGCTCAAACCGGAGAAAAGGCTCAAGCAATTCCGAGGAATTCAGGAAAAAGGGCAAAAAAAATGGAGCGAGTGACCGGAATCGAACCGGCGACAATCACGTTGGCAACGTGATGCTCTACCATCTGAGCTACACTCGCACCTGCACACGAAGTTGAGAAGAATTGGAGCGAGTGACCGGAATCGAACCGGCGACAATCACGTTGGCAACGTGATGCTCTACCATCTGAGCTACACTCGCATCTCTCATTTTCAATGTTTCTCAATATATTCCCGCTTGCGAAAAATGCAAGCTAAAGAAATCAGATTTTTTCAAAAAAGTCTAGAAAAACCGGGTCATCCCCCCTCGAATCACCCAAATCACTCTATTCTGATGAGTTCTCCGATTTTCCTGTATCACCGTCGAGCAGCTCATGCAACCGGGGCAGATTGTACGCGACGGATTCGACGATGCCGCCGGTGTCGAAAAGGGGTTCCCGATCGAGAAAGGCCTGAAGAAGCGAAAGATCATACTTCTTGATCGGGACTTTTCTGAGTTCGCCGTCGATCCGGATCAGCCAATACGCCCGGGCCACCCGGGCATTCGCGTCGGGGCAGCAGGTCCGGCAGAACTCGTGCCGATCGAGCTCCACGCACAGGCCGGACTTTTGCAGCGCGGGCAATGCGCTGACGATTTCATCAGCCCAGAGGTACTGGTTATCATAAATATTGCACCAATGCGGCGTCAAGGTATGGCAATCAGGACAACGGTAAAAAAACAGGCTCCACCGGGGAGCCGGGCTGATTCTGTTCCCGAGAAACAGAATACAGGAAGGATTAACCGCGGTCTCTTCGAGCATGCGGTCCAACCCGGCGCGGGTCAGCGGCGCGCCGCCCGTGATGGCGGCGGCCAGCAGGGCGCACGACAGCAGCAGCGTTTTTTTCATCCCCCGTTTCCTCTCCGTTCCGGTTGCGAAAATACGGTTTCCGGAGTATATTATACCATGTTCCTGTAATTTTCAAGTGAAGACGGGGCCGATGATCTATCTGGACTACAATGCGACCGCGCCGTGCGCGCCGGAGGTCGTCGAGGCGATGCTTCCCTGTTTCGGGACCGTGTTCGGCAATCCGGCGAGCCTCCACCCCTATGGCCGCAGCGCGGCGCTCGCCGTCCGGCGCGCCGCGATGGCGACCGCCGAACTGATCGGCGCGCTGCCCGAGCAGATCCTCTTCACCTCCTGTGCGACGGAGGGTAACAACCACGTCGTCCGCAATGCGCCGCCCGAGGGCGAAATCGTTATCTCGAACGCCGAACACGCCTCACTTTACTCCCCGGTCCGCCAGCACGGCCATATGCGCTGCGTCGCGCCGCGGATCGCGGAAATCCTCGGTGCGGTCGGGCCGAAAACGGTACTGGTCGCGCTGAATCTCGCCAATCACGAAACCGGCGAGTTGCTGCCGGAGCCGGAAACGCTCTATCCCATCTTGCGCGAGCGCGGCGTCGCCCTCCATTTCGACGCGACGCAGGCGGTCGGGCGGATTCCGGTCGACGTGCGCCGCATCGGCTGCGACACCATGGCGTTCTCGGCGCACAAACTTTACGGGCCGAAAGGAGTCGGCGTGCTGTTCGTCCGCAATCCGGACAAATTCGCACCGCTGCTGCTCGGCGGCGGCCAGCAGGAGGGCCTGCGCGCCGGGACGCTCAACGTGCCCGGCATCGTCGGCATGGGCAAAGCGGCGGAGCTGGCGATGGAGAAGGGCTGCCCCTCCCCCGCGTTGCGCGACCGCTTTGAAGCGCTGATCGCCGCCTCCGGAACGGCGCACAAAATCGTCGCGGCGGACCGGCCGCGGCTCCCGCAGACCAGCTGCATCCTTTTCCCCGGACAGGACGGGGCGAAACTGGTCGACCTGCTCGGGGAAGCGGGCGTCGCCGTTTCCAGCGGAAGCGCCTGTTCCGGCGGCGGACCGTCGCGGATTCTCGCGGCGCAGGGTGTCGACCCGCTTTACGCGGCGGGGGCGCTCCGGTTCTCCTTCGGGCGCGACACAACCGCCGAAGAGGTGGACGTTGCCGCCCGGACCCTGCTCGAACTGATTGCGAATCATCAACATCCAGGAGTGATCGATGTCGGAAATTATTGAAGAGATCAAACGGCTCAAAGCCGAACGCAACGCAATTATCCTCGCCCACAATTATGTCAGGGGCGAGCTTCAGGACCTGGCCGATTTCGTCGGGGACTCGCTCGAGCTCTCGATCAAGGCGAAAAACGCCGGGGCCGGGGTGATCGTGTTCTGCGGCGTCCGCTTCATGGCGGAGACGGCAAAACTGCTTTCGCCGCAATCGGTTGTGCTGCTCCCGAACCCCGATGCGGGCTGTCCGATGGCGGACATGGCGCTCGCGGAAAAGGTGGCCGCCTACAAAGCCGCCCACCCCGACACGCTGATCGTCGCCTATGTCAACACGACCGCCGACGTCAAGGCGCACGTGGACATCTGCTGCACGTCGGGGAATGCGGAGAAGATCATCTCCTCGATTCCGGAAGACCGTGAAATCCTCTTCCTGCCCGACCGCAACCTCGGCGGGAATTTGAACCGCAAGCTCGGGCGGAAAATGCAGCTCTGGCCGGGATTCTGCCCGACGCACGACCGGGTGACGCCGGAGGTGATCCGGGCCGCCCGCGCCGCCCATCCCGGGGTGAAGGTGCTGGTCCACCCGGAGTGCGATCCGGGGGTGGTCGAGCTGGCGGACGAGGCGCTGAGCACGGGCGGAATTCTGCGGTTCGTCCGGGAATCTTCCGACACGTCCTTCATCGTCGGCACCGAGAGCGGGATTCTGCACCGGCTGCGGCAGGAGAACCCCGGCAAGCAATTCTATCCGCTCGAACCGGAGATGCTCTGCCCGAACATGAAGAAGATCACGCTCGAAAACGTCCGCGACTGCCTGAAAAACATGGCGCCGCAGGTGGAACTGTCGCCGGAGATTATGACGGCGGCGGTGACGCCGATCGAAAAGATGCTGGCGCTCTCCTGAGCGGAAGACAAAACCCTTACCCGGCACCGGCACCCTGCCGGTCGGGGTGCAGGGGCGAAGCGCCCTGCCCGTCGGAGACATGTACTGTCGCTCATTAACCCGCTCAAGTGCCGAACAAGTTCGGCAATGAGCGGCAGCGGTGGAGTTGACCGCGAGGTCAACTCACCCGCTCGCGCCAAAGGCGGAGCTTCTCCTGTTCCGGGAAACGCTGAGAAAATGCGTTTGATATCTTCATATATGGCCGGGGCCGAGAAGTTTTTGCCTCGTATTACTCAGCGGATGATGACGTTGCCGTCGAAGGAAAGATCGAAGATGCCGCGCCGGTCCCCGCGCCGCTCGGCGTGGATGATCGCGCTCTGCAATGCAGTCAGCAATAGCCCGATGTTCCGTTCGTTGTCCACCGGAATCAGCGCCTGGCACATCTTCTGGCCGCGGAAACGCATGATCATGTTGACTTTGTCGCCGCCCTGAATGTGGATCGCCCGGATTTCAATGTCACGGAAGTTGCAGGCAACCTGCATGATGATGCCCAGCGCCGGACGGAGCTTCTCCGCTCGCATCCCCCCTTCGAGGTTGCTGTCCGATACGCCGAGGATCACCGGAAGCTGGCGGCCGGCCATCATCGATTCGGCGCGCGGAATCACCACGCCCTCCTCATCGACCACCCACCGCCCGCGCGGACTGGCCAGCACCGCGCGCGGAATCCGCTCCACCACACGGAGTTTCAGCGTGTCCGGCAGAATCCGGTTCACTTCACAGTGCTGAACATTCGGGATCGCCGCAAGCTGACGGCGCAGCGCCCCCGGATCGAGCGAAAACAGATTGTCGCCGGGATGCACGCCGAGCCGCGAAGCGAGCTGCTCCGAACGGTCCTGCCAATACCCTTCCGACTGAACGATGATTTCACGCAGCTGGAAACGCGGATTCGAAGTGAACAGCACCCGGCGCAGGCCGACCAGCCCGAACACCAACGCGGCGGCGACACCCATCAGCACGAAAAGCACAATCAACGCCCGCAGCAGCTTCTCGCTGTCGCTGCGCACGTTCGCCGCGTTCCTGACCGGCAGTTTTTTCGCATCCGGAAAAGTTTTGCTCGCCATTGCCCCGTCGATCCAATCCAAAATCGCTTCCGATGCAATAATATAGCGCTTCCCCTCTGAAATGGCAACATCGAAGCCGCTTTTTTCGGAAACTTCTTGACAATGACCCGATCGGACGCTATGTTACTCTTCTGTATTCTGGAATGAGGAATCCGAATGGATGAAGATGCACAACTCCTGACCACCGGGCGCGTGATCGCCGCCGCCCGGAAAATCGAAACCAGACTGGCCGAATGCGGTGCCACCGGCAGCGGAATGCGCGAGAAAGTCGAATCGCTCGGCCCCCGCCTTCCCGCCGAAACCCGGAACCTCATCAACCATATCGGCGGCGTCCGCAACCGGTTCGCCCACGAAAGCGGCGCGGACCTCCGCACCGACGAACTGGAACTCTTCGAGGAGGCCGTCGAAGCCGTGCTGGAGGATCTCGACGAACTCTCCGCCGCCCCTCCCCCGAAAGCGTCAAGGCCCAGGCGGAAAGCTCCGCCGCCGCCCTCCTCCGACGACGTTCCCGACGACGTTCCCGACGACGTTCCCGGCGACACCCCCGACGACCCGGAGAAACCGCTGCCGCCGTGGACCTCGCCGATGTGGGCGTATTTCCCCGGCCCGCATCTGGTGTACGCCTTCCTGACCGCGTGGAACGCCTTCGGCGCCGGGCAAGTCTATCTTCTGCTCCTGATCGCCGAACTGGGTTCGCTCACCGCGCTCGGCTTTGCGGCGGCGCTCTCTTCGCCGCCGCTCGCCATCGCCGGAGGTTCGCTCTTCGCCGTCATCTGGCTCTGCGGACTCATCCTCGGGCTGCGCCAGCGGACGGCGGAGCAGGGAGTCGGGTTCAGCCCCGTTCCGCTGCTCAACCTCGTCTGGTTCTCGCAGAAGATCATCGTCCACACCGACCCCGCCCGGCTGGTGGTCGCCGGAGCGATCCTCGGCATCTGGCTCGCCGCCATTCAACTCGCCGTCTCCGGCGAATACGCGGCGGCGCTTCTCATCGGCCTCATGAGCTGGATCGGCGCCCTCGCCGACTCCTTCTTCCACCGCCATTGACCGCCCGCGCCGTTGCCGCCGCAATGACGAACGGCAAAAAAGCTCAGTTTTTTTCAATACCGATACAATAACCGGCCGCTCCGCTGCGTTTTACTGAGCAGATGGGAAATGGTGTGTTTGCGTCACATACCATGGATAAACTTTTTATACTTAAATTGTTTATTGCAGGGGTATTGTGATGAGCACCGACTTTATTTACACAAATTCAGCAGTTTATTCAAAAGAGACGCCGAACGACGTCATCATTCTTGCCAATGCCGACGAGGTCACCGACGCGGGCCGGATCTCGGGACTTTATCCTGACTCATATTTCACTTATGCAACGGGAGATACGGAGAGCGATTTCCAGGCGCTGGCGATGACCGGCAGCGATGTTGCGCTGGTCATCGGCGGCGACTACTCCGGCGACTCCTCGAATCCATACAATCTATATTATCGTACCGAAAATGCGCGTTACGCCTCGGCCGCCGTGCGGTTCAGCGGCGACGCGACGGTCAGTTTCAACTCGCAGGCCGGAGCGGCGCTCGCCTCGGCCAATTCCGACGACAATATGCGTTTCGGCGTGAGCGCCTACACGTCGTACAACCGCGGCGCGACCTACAACTCCGATACCCCCGGAGTGACCGACGCCTCGGCCGCCGTGTTCGACGCACAGAGCAACACGCTCTCCGTCGACGGCGACATCTCCGGAACCTTCGAAGCCTCCTCTTCGGTCGGACTCTACGGAATCACCACGGTTTCGAGCTCCACCGTGACCCCGGTCAACCTCAGTTCCGGCAACACGGTCAGCGCCGCCGCCTTCACGGCGGGCGCGCTCTCGATCGGCAACAACTTCTCGGCGACGATGAACATCGACGCCAATGACTCGGAGATTCACGCCTTTGCCGGCCTGACCGCCTCGAACAACACCGTCACCGCCTCCGGAATCGCGACGGAAGAGAGCGTCGAATGCCTCAACGGCGAATGGAACGGCGCGATCGACGCCGAGGCCTCCGGCAACACCATTTCGGCGGTCATCAGCGATCTCTATTCCGAAATCACAACTTTCACCCCGACGACCATGTCCGGCAACGAAATCGGCGCTTACGGGGTGGAGTCGGGCGATACGATCGAAATCGCATCGATGACCGACGCAACCATCGCCTCCACGGTCTCCGGCAACACCATGACTGCCGAAGCCAACGGCGGAACATCCGCCGGATCGCTGACCTTCACCGGGAACACCATCGCCGCGGCGGCCTTCATCGGCGAGACCGTGGCGCTCGATAAGGTCAGCGATTCGGCAACTCTCTCCGTTTCGGCGCTCGACAATGTGATCGACCTCACCGTACGGGGAGTCAGCAACTCGCTCACCTTCTCCGACAACACCGTGAGCGCCCGCGCCATTTCCGCCGGAACCCTCGAGCTCGGAGACTTCGACGGAACGCTCTTTGCGGAAAGTTCCGGCAACACGCTGACCTTCTCCGGCTCATGGACTTCCACCAGCGGCAGCTACCTGGTCACCGCCGCCGGGCTGTATGCCGAAGACGCCATCACCGTGACCGGCGACCTCGCCGGGTCCATCTCGGTCACCGTGGAAGACAACACCTGCTCCGGCGGAGCATTCAGCAACTCCGGCGCGCTGCTGCTGGCCGCCTACGGAATCACGGGCGCAACGTCGATTACCGTGGACGGGCAGTTCACCAGCGAGATCGAAGTGACCTCCTCCGGCAACAGCGGGTTCAATATCCAGATCGCCTACGGCGTCAAGACGGAAACCCTCACCGCCGGCGCGTTCTCGGGAAGCATCACGGTCGACGCCTCCGCCCTGGGGTATGCGATCGGAATCCAGGTCTCCGACTCGTTCGCGTCAAGTTACGACGACGACGCCTTCGACATCAACGGCACAGTCGACGCCTCCGACTACGGAATCGTCAGCATGGGGACGCTGGATATGCGGATCTCCGGCTCGGTCAGCGCGGCCTATGCGGTGATGACCGAAGGATATTTCGACGAGGATTCCGCCAAGTTCTATTACACCACGAGCAACAACGCGGACAAACTCGAACTCAGCGACAATGCGGTCATCAACGGCGCGATCGACCTCGGCGGCGGCATCAACAGCATCACCATCGCCAGCGGCGCAACCGTCAACGGCGAGCTGCTGGCCTCCAACGGCGAACTCAATATCACCTTCGCTCTGGATTCGGAAAACGCCGACGGCTCGCAACCGATCGTCAGTACCGACCTCGACGACATCAGCCTGGTCAGCACCGCAAGCACGCTGACCATCAATCTCAACAACGCGCTGACCGACGGGGAGTACACCTTGTTCTCCTACTCCGGCGACGCCAGCGCCTATTGGGCGAAGAAAACGGTCACCTTCATCTGCCAGGGCGAAACCGTCACCACAACGCTTTCCGGCGGAACGGGGACCGTGACGCTGAACGGGGTGGAAGTCACCGTCAGCTTCAGCTATGACAGCGGTTCCGACACCAGTCTGGTCACCGTCTTCACCGGCTCGGGCAGCGGCGACACCGTCGGCGATCTTCCGGAATTCGGCGATCTCTCCGGAACGCTCGGCAGCGACGGCGACCTCGCCCTCACCTGGGACACCGTCACCCTCGGCGGAACCGCCGCCGAGAGTTACGAAATCGAATATCAGATTTACGATTCCGACGGCAACGCGGTCGGCGAAAGCGTGGTCGTCACCGTCGCCGGTTCCTCGAAGAGCACGCAGAGTTTCGACTTAAGTTCGCTTTCGCTGAACTCCGGCGAGAGCGTCCAGTACCGGATTCGCGGCAATTCCGGCGACGGCGCCTATGTTTCGGAATGGAGCGACTACGAAACCAGCGACATGACCGCCGTCGACCCCGCCGAAAACAGCTCGTTCGCCATGACCGCCGGGTCGGCCTCCATCTCCTCGCCGGGCAACGCCTCGGGCGGAATCACCTCCTCCACGGTGGAATTCTCGTGGGCGGCGGCGAGCAGCGGCCTGGCCGTCGATTACTATGCGGTGCTCTATGTCGAATCCGAAACCGAACTCGACATCGTCTCGTGGAGCTATGACCCGGACAACGGCACCTGTACCGCGACCGATTCCGACGGCCACACCTACGACGCCAGTTACAAACTGGCCACCGGAACCTCGACCGTCGCTTCGGAGCTGACCAACCAGCGCTACGTCTACTGGGCGGTCGAAGCGGTGGACGTCGCCGGCAATGAAAGCGGCTTCATCGACGGCCAGACCTTCCGGATCTGGACCGGCGACAACACCGCGCCGGAATTCACCGCTTCCGTCCCCGGCTCCGTCACGGTCACGGTCAACGACGAAGACGCCTACGCGGTCACCTACAGCGTCACCTTCAACTGGACCGAGGCGACCGATCTCCAGAGCGGCGTCTACCAGTACGTCGTCGAATACAGCGCCGACGGGACGAACTGGACCCGCATCTCCTGCGACAACACCACCTTCTCCGCCTCGGTCTCCAACCTCGCGGGCGGGCTGTACGAGTACCGGGTTTACGCGGTGGATTATGTCGGCAACCAGAGCGATTACGCCGTCGAAGGCAGCTTCGGCAGCTCCGACACCACGCCGCCGGACGGGGAGTTCACCTCGTTCTCCTCATCGGTTTCGACGGAGTACACCACGACCTCGGTCACCTCCACCACGTCGTCGACCTCGGCCGGATTCGGCGACACCTCGTCGGAAACCGAAGACACCACCACCGTCAAGACCTACAGCGACGCCTCCGTCACCCTGAGCTGGGAGGACGATTTCACCGACGACTCCGAAATCGTCTACACGGTGGAGGTCAGCGCGAGCAGCGACTTCACCGGCAAGGTCTATTCGTTCACCACCACCGACCAGTCGCTCACCCTCTCCTGGGGAACGACCGGAGACACCGTCGGCGTCCTCGCCGGGATGGACACCGTTTACTGGCGGCTCTCCGTCGCGGACAGCGCCGGGAACACCAACCCCTCCTACAGCGCGACGCAGAGCTTCGATTTCGTCGACGACGAGGGCGATACCATCACGCTCACCTATACGCTGGCCAAACCGACCGACCTGACGGCGGAAACCGACGGCGACTCGGTCACCTTCAGCTGGACCGACGCCACCGAGCTCGGCACTTACAACTTCATTCTCTCGTACACCGTAAACGGCAAAACCTACACGGTGAGCGACATCTCCGACACGTCGTACACCGTGGAAGGGCTCGCCAACGGCGTCTACACGTGGAAGGTGAGCGCGCTCTCGATCAACCTGAGTTCCACCGCGACCACCTCGGGGACCAAGTTCACCATCGACTCCGTCGCCCCCGATGAAGTCGTGGTCGAATCGGTCGTCGGCCTCAAGAACAACGTGATCTTCACCTGGGACGCCTCGGTGGACGATTTCAGCGGAGTCGCCTACTACGTTCTCAAATACAAGAACGTCAACGCCTCGACCTACACGACGATCACCACCACCGATACCTCGTATGTCGCCTCGTTCACCTCGAACGGCTCCTACGAGTACCAGATCTACGCGGTGGACGGCGTGGGCAACACCTCCGACGTGACCTCGGGAACGTTCACGGTCGATACCAAAGCCGACTTCGGCGACACCTTCGCCGCGGCGACGGCGATCTCTTCCGGCACGACCGACGCCGACCAGACCATCGGCGGAAACATCGACACCGCGGATTTTCTCGCCTTCTCCGTCACGGCGAATTCCGACGTTTCCATCACCATTTCGAACCTGACCGACCTGATCGGCTCCGGCTCCGGGCTGACCGTCAAGGTTTACGCGGCGAATCAGAAGACCGTGGTGAAGAGCCTCTCCATCAGCAGCAAGGACGAACTCGGCGAACTCGCATTCTTCCTCGAAAGCGGCGATTATTACATCAGCATCACGCCGAAGAAGTCTTCGGTGGTCAGCAGCTACGACGCCACCCTTGAAGTCGACGCGGTCAACTGCAACAACAGCGACGACACGCCGGGAACCGCAACCGCGCTCACCTTCACCGCCGGAACCGTGACCGCCGGCGCCGACTGGGTCGGATTCGGCGACGCGATCGACTATTACAGCTTCACCATCGCGAGCGACAGCGCGGAAGGTACGACGGCGGGGGACTACACCTTCTCGCTGGCGGACTTCACTTCTGGCAACGCCGTCATCACCGTCTACGTCGAAGATGCGAACGGGAACCTGAAGAAGCTCAAGTCGATTACCGTGACCGACAAGACTTCGGAGCTCACCCTCACCAATCTGCTCAACGGCGACTACTATGTTTCGGTCTCCTCGGCGAGCGCGACCAAGGCGTCGAGCGCAAAGAACTCCGACTACACGCTGACCGTCACCGCGAGCAACAGCTATCCGCAGCTTTCGGCGGCAGACAACACAGCCACCCTCGACAAAAACGAGTACGCCGCCTACACCGTCGGCGACGATGACGCAGAGTATGTACTCTCGTTCACCGGCAGCGGCAAGTACACCGTTTACGTCGACAACGGCAAGGGCGGCCTGACCGCTCTTTCGCTGGTCAACGGCAATGCCGTGGTTTCCGCTGGAATCACCGTATACATCAAGAGTTCGACCGACGACAACACGCTGTCGGCGGCGGAAACCGGTTACGCCGCGGAGAGCGGCGACACGCTCACCCTCGGAACGGAAAGTTCCGGCTGGTGCGGCGGCGACGACACCGAGGACACCTGGTATTTCACCAGCGATGAAGCGGGCTGGGCCGACTTCTCCATCGCGCTCGACAGCAGCCTCGGCAACGCCGCAAAGCTCACGGTGACGCTCTACGAGTACGTCGACGGAAGCTGGAAGAAGGTCAAATCGGTCTCCGCCAAGTCGACCTCGGACCTGACCGCGCTCGGCGCTTCGCTCGACGCCGATACCGACTACAAGCTGGTCGTCTCCGGCGGCAGCTCGAAAAACGCGGCGGCCTACACCATCGACAGCTCGGTGAGTCTGTACACCACAAGCGACGACAGTTTCGAAACCGCCACGCTGCTCTCCGGCGACGACACCGTGACCGGCACGGTGGTCAAGAAGAGCGACGCGGCCGATTACTATGATTTAAGTGACTTTGCCGAGGGCAAGCTGGAGTGGACGCAACTCTCCGGTTCGGTCAAAGTCACTTTCTATGATGAAAACCGGAACAAGGTCAGCGTCACGGTGGACCTGACCTCGTCCGGCGGAACGACTTCCACGAAAACGGGAAGCTCGTTCACATTGAGCGGCAGCTCGCTTTCCAGCCTGCTGCTGGACCTCGTCGACAGCGGGGCGGCCTACCTCAAGGTGGAGGCGGCGGGGAGCGGAAACAACGCCTACTCGCTCACCACGTCGGATACGGTCTCGGCGCTGGAGTCGTCCCTCTCCAGTTTGCTGCTGACCGATTCGACGGATCTCTCCGCCGCGCTTGCCGCGACTGGCGAGACCGCCTCGACGCTGTCGAGCCTGCTGTCGGCCACTGATGCGGACACCGCAAGTTCGCTCACGGCAGCGGTTTCGACGAGCACCGGATACGAAACCGCGGTCGCAACCAGCCTGGGATCGGAGACGGATGAAACGTCCCTCCTGAAATCCGGTACGCTGCTGGCCTGACCGGTCGGCCGCCGCATCCGGGCGGGGGAACCGGACCTCCCCCCGCCCGGGTGCGGCGTAAAGTGATATTTTTCGTCCGATCGTGTGATTGCCGATCCGGCGCGGATGGAGTATTTTCTATACCAGGAGGTTCTCCATATGACGCAACGCCCGAATTTTCTTTTCATTCTGATGGACGACATGGGGTGGCGGGACATCGGCTGCATGGGCAGCCCGTTCTACGAAACCCCGCACCTCGACCAGCTGGCCCGGCAGGGAATGCTGTTCACCGACGCCTACGCCGCCTGCCCGGTCTGCTCGCCCACCCGCGCCAGCATCATGAGCGGGAAGTATCCGGCGCGGGTCGGCGTCACCGACTGGATCGACCACGGCGGACACATGCATCCGCTGCGCGGCTACCTCGTCGACGCCCCCTATCTCAAGCAGCTGCCGCTCTCCGAACACTCGCTCGCTTCCGCGCTGCGCGAAGGCGGGTACCACACCTGGCACATCGGCAAGTGGCACCTGGGTTCCGAAGCGTTTTGGCCGGACCGGCACGGATTCGACATCAACGTCGGCGGCTGCCACTACGGACATCCGCCAGCCGGATATTTCAGCCCGTGGCACATCCCCACCCTCGAAGACCGCGAAGAGGGAGAATACCTCCCCGACCGGCTGACCGACGAGGCGCTCCAATTGATCGACGGCTGCGATGACGGGCGGCCTTTCTTCCTCAACCTCTGGTACTACTGCGTTCACACGCCGATTCAGGCGAAGCCGGAGAAGATTGAGAAATACCGCAAAAAAGCGCAGGAACTCGGGCTGGACAAAATCGATCCCTTCGTCGAAGGGGAATATTTCCCGACCGAGGACAAGCGGGACCGGCGCGTCCGCCGCCGGACCGTGCAGTCCGACCCCGCCTACGCCGCGATGATCGAGAGCGTCGACGAGAACATCGGGCGGCTGCTCGCCCGGCTCGAGGAGAAGGGGATCGCCGACAACACCGTGGTCGTCTTCACCTCCGACAACGGCGGGCTCGCCACCGCCGAGGGCTCCCCCACCTGCAACGCCCCGCTCGCCGAAGGCAAGGGGTGGATGTACGAGGGCGGCACCCGCGAACCCCTGCTGGTCCGCTGGCCGAACCGGGTGGAGCCGGGTTCCCGCTGCGGCGTTCCGGTCACCTCGCCCGACTTCTACCCGACGTTTCTCGAGCTCGCCGGGCTGCCGCTCAAGCCGGAGCAGCATGCCGACGGCGTCTCGCTCGTCCCGCTGCTGGAAGGGGAAAAAGAACTCTCACGCGAGGCGATTTTCTGGCACTATCCGCACTACGGCAACCAGGGCGGCACGCCGGGCAGTTCGGTCCGCAGCGGCGACTGGAAGCTGATCGAATTCTTCGAGGACGGGCGGCTCGAACTCTACCATCTCCGTTCCGACCTTTCCGAAACGCGCAACCTCACGGAAGCCGAACCGGAGACGACCGCCCGGCTCCACGCGCTGCTCCGCAACTGGAGAAGCGAGGTCGAAGCGCTGATTCCCGCCGTCAATCCGCAACCCTTCACCCGGAGAACGACCTGATGAACCGGAAACCGAATATCCTCTTCTTCTTCACCGACATGCAGCGCTTCGACACCATTCACGCGCTCGGCAACTCGGTGATCAGAACCCCGAACCTCGACCGGCTGGTCAACGAGGGAACCGCGTTTTCCGCGGCCTACTCCCCCTCCCCGGTCTGCGTGCCCGCCCGCTGCTCGATGCACTACGGGCGCTACCCCGCCCGGACCGGCGTGGCGGACAATGTCGCCATGCCGCCGGATCAGGGCGATTCGCTGCCCGCCGCGCTCCACACGCTCGGCTACCATACGGCATCGATCGGCAAATGCCACTTCGCGCCGGACAAGCTGGCCAGGCGCGGCTTCGACTCCCGGCTGATTCAGGAGGAGTGCTGTTCTGACCCCGACGTCGACGATTACTGCCGTTTTCTCGCCGAGCGCGGCGCAAGTTGCGACGAACCGCAGGGAACCCGCGGCGAAATGTACTACATCCCGCAGGTTTCGCTCCACCCCGCCGAGGAACATCCGACGCAGTGGATCGGCGACCGCACGCTCGACTTCCTGTACGAACGACGCGGCAAGGAAGAGCCGTGGTTCCTCTTTTCGAGCTTCATCCACCCGCACCCGCCCTTCGCGCCGCCGAAACCGTGGCACAAACTCTACCGTTCGCCGTCGATGCCGCTGCCAGAGGTTCCGGCCGATGCGGAATCGCTACTCTCTTGGGTGAACCGGGTCCAGAACCGCTACAAATACCGCGATCAGGGAATCGACAACCAGCTGGTGCGCAACATCAAAGCCTATTACTACGCAACCATCTCCTTCGTCGATTACCAGATCGGGAGGGTTCTCGACGAACTCGAACGCAACGGAGAGCTGGACGATACGCTGATCCTCTTCGCCTCCGACCACGGCGAGTATCTCGGCGATTACAACTGCTTCGGCAAGCGCGGGATGCACGATGCGTCGGCGCGGATTCCGCTGCTGGCGCGCAACCCGGAACGCTTTCAGCCGGGAGCGCGCTGCGAAACAGCGGTTTCGCTGGTGGACATCTTCCCGACGCTGGTCCGCGCGGCGGGCAGTGACACAACGAAGTTCGACCTCGACGGCGAAGATCTGGTCCTCATTGCCCGGGGCGAATCGAAGCGGAAGACCGTCTTCTCGCAGTTCAGCACCGGCCCGACCGCGATTTACATGGCGGTCGATGCGGAGCTCAAATACGTCTGGTCCGGCGCGGACAACCGCGAGTTCCTGTTCGACCGCGTCCGCGACCCGCACGAGACCCGCAACCGGGCCGGGCTCGCCGCCTACGCCGAAGGCAAGGCCGCGCTCAAGCAGTCGCTGCTCGAATTCCTGAAGAAAACCGGCGTCGAATCGGCTTATACCGAAGAAAACGGCCGCCTCGACTGGCGGAAACAGCCGCCCTTCGACGCCGCCTATCTGCGCGACCCCGACGCCGGGCTGCTTTTCCAGGACCATGAAAAGGAGCCGCCGGAATTCCCCTCCGGCTACACCCCGTTGCGGGCGTGACTGGGGGAAACCCCGTAACGTTCGTGGAACCGGGCGATGAAATAGCTGCTGCTGCGGAATCCGACGGCGGAGGAAACCTCTTTGACGCTCATGGTGCTGTATTGCAAAAGTTCGGCCGCGGCCTTGAGCCGGATGCGGTTGAGGTACTCTGAGAAGTTGCTGCCGAGGTGGCGGATCAGCAGGCTGGTCAGGTGGCTTTCGCTGACTCCGACGGCGACGGCGGCGTCGCGCCGGACGATGTCCGAAGCGTAGTGCTGCTCGACGAAACGGCGGAAACGGATCAACGCGGGGGGCTCTTCCGGCTCTTTCGCCGCAAGCTGTTTTTCCAACTGGAAGACCAGCTCGGACAGCACCGCCTTGGCCTTCAGCACGGCCAGGGGGGCATAGGGCTCCTTGCGCCACATCGAGCCGATTTCCCGGAACAGGGGCTCCATCACCCGGCGCTGTGATTCGTCGAGCATCAGCCGGATCGGAAAAGGCGGAAGTCCGTCGAGCTGAACCGGATCGTCGCACAGCTCCCAATACTCCGGGGTGAGCGCCTGGACGCCCCGGTTGGCGAGTTCCAGCCTCCGGTCGCCGACGTCGCACCACGAGAAACACATGGTGGCCGCGGTCAGCCTGACGCCGGGATCGCTGCGGAATTCATGCAGCGTCCCCGGACTGTAGGTGACGAACATGCCCGGCTCCAACCGGAACTCCTCCTCGTTCAGCCGCCCGGTGCCGGTGCCGGAGAAGATGTAGATCAGCTGGTGCGCGTAACGGTAATCCGGCCCCATCCGGAAGGTATCCCAGCACATGTAATTGGCGCCGCGCGGGATCGGATTGATTTTCCGCCGTTCGATGATTTCCATAAAATCGCAGTCCCTTCTTGGTATAAGTTAACCGGAATTGCGGCTTTTTCAAGTTGGCGTCCATCCGAAAGTGATATTTTAAATCCAATCGTATCATTGCAAATCGGCGGCTGATGTCGTATCTTTATAGACAACGCGACACGTCGGGAGTGCTTCATCAATGAAAAAACGGCCCAATATTCTCTGGATCTTCTCGGATCAGCAGCCTGCGTATACGCTCGGCTGCAACGGCGACCCGAACTCACGGACTCCGAACCTCGACCGTCTGGCAGGAAGCGGATTCAATTTCAAGAACGCGGTTTCCGGGTTTCCGCTCTGCTGCCCGTTCCGGGGGTCGCTGCTCACCGGGCTTTACCCGCAGCACTGCGTCCCCGGCCACGAATACCGGATGCCGCCGGAACTCCCGACCGCCGCCGACTGCTTCAACGCCGCCGGTTACGACACCGCCTATTTCGGCAAGTGGCACCTGGACGGGATGAAGGAACACATCACTCCCCGCGTCGGAAAACGGGTCATTCCCCGTGAACGGCGCGGCCGCTTCGGCCGCTGGCTGGGTTACGAGAACAACAACATGCAGTTCGACTGCTACGTACACGGCCATCTCGACGCGGCGACCGAGGTTCCGGTAACCCGGCTGCCCGGCTACGAAACCGATTCGCTGACCGACTATCTGCTCGATTACCTGCGCGAACCCGGCCGGGAAGAGAAACCGTTCTTCGCGGTGCTCTCGGTCCAGCCGCCGCACAACCCCTACCTGGCTCCGGCGGAATACCAGCGCCGCTACCAGCCGCAGGAGATCAAGCTGCGCCCGAACGTCGCCCACAACCCCGCGGTGGAGAACAAGGTCCGCCACGACCTCGCCGGAATCTACGCGATGATCGAGAACCTCGACGACAATGTCGGCAGAATCTGGAACTGCCTGCGCGAAAACGACCTCGACCGCGACACCTGGATTCTCTTTTTCAGCGACCACGGCGACATGCACGGTTCGCACGGACAGTTCAAGAAGACCTCGCCCTGGCAGGAATCCACCAACGTGCCGTTCCTCGTCTGGGGCGGCCCGGCCTACCGCCCGATGGGGCATTACGACTCGGCGAAGATCGACGACCCGATCAACCATGTCGACATCCTGCCGACCTCGCTGGGGCTGGCCGGAGTCGAAGTGCCGGAGGAACTGCCCGGATTCGACTATTCGGGAATCCTCCGCGGCGAACCGGCCGCCGACCGGCCCGAATCCGCCTATCTGCAGCTGGTGATTCCGACCGGACACGGCGACAGCATCGACCGTCCCTACCGCGGCGTCACCACCCGCGACGGCTGGAAATACGTCTGCACCGAAGAGGGCGACTGGCTGCTCTTCGATCTCAATACCGATCCCTACGAGGAGTGCAACCTCGCCTTCAACTCCAAATTCAGCCGAAAGCGGGAGGAGTTGCGGAAGATGACCGCCGGGTGGATCGAAAAGACGCAGGATCAATTTTCTTTTCCATACAGCAACGAAACCGGAGCATGCCGTCGATGAAAGAGCATCCGAATGTCGTCATGATCGTGGTCGATCAGATGCGGCGCGACGCGCTGGGGCTGAACCGCCCCGGCTTTGCGCACACCCCGCACCTCGACCAGCTGGCCCGCGAGAGCGTCAACTTCAGCCGCGCCTATTCGGCCTGCCCGAGCTGCATCGCGGCGCGCGCCTCGCTGTTCACCGGGCTGCGGCATGAGAATCACGGCTTCACCGGATACGACTCGAAACCGGAGTGGCATTACCCGGTCACCCTCCCCGGCGTGCTGGCCGAGGCGGGCTACCACACCCAGTGCGTCGGCAAGATGCACGTCGAACCGGCCCGCGCGCTGATGGGCTTTCACAACGTGGTGCTGCATGACGGGTTCCTGCACGACAAGCGGCGCAAGTATCGCAGCGCCATCGAGTACGACGATTACCTGCCGGACGTCCGCCGCGAGCTCGGCCCCGATTTCGACCTCGCCGACACCGCCACCGGCTGCAACGGCTACGCGGTGCGCTGCTGGCCGTGGGGAGAACGCTTCCACCCCACCGGCTGGGTGACGACGAAGAGCATCGAGTTCCTGCGGCGGCGCGACCCGACAAAGCCGTTCTTCCTCAAAGTCTCCTACCACCGGCCGCACTCGCCGCTCGACCCGCCGCCGTCGTACTTCTCGATGTACGAGAACCGGAAGATGCCGGAACCGTACGAAGGCGATTGGACCGGCTTTGTGTCGAACCATGCGCAGCCGGAGAATCCGATCCCGTTGGAGCCGTACTACATCGACCGCGCCCGGCGCGCCTACTGCGCGCTGGTCACCCAGATCGACTACGAGCTCAACCGGCTGTTCATCGAGCTCGGAGACCTCAACCTCTGGGATGAAACGCTCATTCTGCTGGTTTCGGACCACGGCGACATGCTCTACGACCACCGTCTGGTGCGCAAGTCGATGCCGCTCGAAAGCAGCGCCGGGATTCCGCTCTTCTTCCGGCTGCCCCGCTCGATGCGGCAGGGGCGGCAGGGCGTGACCGACACGAAACTCGCCGAACTGCGCGACCTCTTCCCCACCGTCTGCGACCTCTGCGGCGTGGACATTCCGGCCGGACTCGACGGCCAGAGCCTCTTCTCGGACTCGTTCCGGCGCGACGACCTGCACGGCGAACACCCCAACGGCGAGCTCTCCAACCACTGGATGACCGACGGGCGCGAGAAGTACTGCTGGTTCAGCCAGAGCGGGCGCGAACTCCTGTTCGACCTGGAACAAGATCCGAACGAACTCCATGACCTCGCGGCGGAAAGGCCCGAACGGATTGCATTCTGGCGGAAACGGCTGGCCGAAGAGCTGGCCGGCCGCCCGGAAGGATATGTACAGAACAACGCTCTTTGCACCGGATGCGCGCCGCGTTCGTCGCTGCCCTGGGCCGGAACCGGAAAAGGAACCGAACGATGAGAATCCTCTACCTCGACATCGACACGCTGCGCCCCGACCACCTCGGCTGTTACGGATATCCCCGCGACACCTCGCCGAACCTCGACCGGATCGCCGCCGAGGGAGTGCGCTTCGACAACTGCTACACCTCCGACGCGCCCTGCCTGCCGTCGCGTTCGGCGCTGATGACCGGAACGTTCGGGATTCACAACGGCGTCATCAACCACGACGGCTTCAACGCCGATTTCCGCCCGGAAGGGCGCAGCCGCAGCTTCCAGAATCGGATGAGCAGCGACACGCTCCCGGCCTACCTGAAACGAGAAGCGGGGCTGAACACCGTCTACATCGGCGGCTTCGGCGAGCGTCACTCGACCTTCAACTACTACGCCGGATTCCGTGAAATCCACGACACCGGCAAGGGCGGCATGGAGTCCGCCGAAGACGTCACGCCGACGGTCCTCGACTGGCTCGACCGCAACGGAAGCAAGGACAACTGGTATCTGCACGTCAATTACTGGGACCCGCACACCCCCTACCGCGCCCCGGAGGAGTTCGGCAACCCGTTCAAGAACGATCCGCTCCCGGCGTGGCTGACGCCGGAGGAGATCGAGCGCCAGAAGCGCGAAACCGTTGGACTCCACGGCATTGCCGAAATCAATATGTACAACGACAATGAGAACCCGAAATTCCCGCGCCAGCCGGGTAAGGTGACCGACATGGACGGCGTCCGGCGCGAGATCGACGGCTACGACTGCGGCGTCCGCTATGTGGACAGCCACGTCGGCATGCTGCTCGGAAAACTCAAAGCGCTCGGCGTTCTCGACGACCTCGTCATCATCGTCAGCTCCGACCACGGCGAAAACCTCGGCGAACTCGGGCTGTGGAGCGAACACGGCAGCGCCGACGCGATCACCTGCCGGATTCCGATGATCATCCGCTGGCCGGGCAAAACGCAGGGCGCCGCCGACAAAGGGCTGCACTACAACATCGACCTCCTGCCCACGCTGGCCGGGCTGCTCGGCAAGGAGCCGCGCCAGAGCTGGGACGGCGAGAGCTTCGCCGCCGCCGTCAGCGACGGAACCCCGACCGGGCGCGACCAGCTGGTCGTCTCGCAGTGCTGCCACGGCTGCCAGCGTTCGGTGCGCTGGGGCGACTGGCTCTATATCCGCACCTATCACGACTTCTTCCATCTCTTCCCGAAGGAGATGCTGTTCAACCTCGCGGAAGATCCGCACGAACAGCACGATCTCGCGGCGGAGCGCCCCGACGTCTGCGCCGAGGCGGCGCGCCGGTACCTCTCCTGGCACGACGACATGATGTTCACCCAGCCGGAAGGGTATTATCACGACCCGCTGTGGGAGGTGATCCACCGCGGCGGTCCCTGCCACGCCCACCACCACCTGAAACGCTACTGCGAACGGCTGGAGGAGACCGGGCGCGGCTGGGCGGTGCCGCTTTTGAAGGAACGTCACCCGGAGGAGTTTCGTTAATCATTATGAATGAATCGTTTTCGCTGCTTCTGAAACCCGCTTCGTTCGACTGCAACCTGCGCTGCCGATACTGCTTCTACCTGCCCAAGGAGGAGCTGTTCGGCGCGGGAAGTCACCGCATGGACCGGGAGACGCTCGAAACGCTCACGCGCTCCTACCTCGCCATGCCGATGGAGACCCACACCTTCGGCTGGCAGGGCGGCGAACCGACGCTGATGGGAGTCGATTTTTTCCGCGAGGCAGTGCGGCTCCAGGAACAATACCGGAAAGGCGGAAGCGTCGGCAACGCGCTCCAGACCAACGGAACGCTGCTCAATGACGAATGGGGCAAGTTTCTGCGCGACAGCCGTTTCCTCGTAGGAATCAGCATCGACGGCCCGGCGGAGCTGCACGATCGTTTCCGCAAACACGCGGACGGCCGCGGCAGTCACGCCGAGGTGATGCGCGGACTCGACGTGCTGAAACGGAACCGGGTTGAATTCAACGCCTTGACGCTGGTCTCGGCGGCCAATCAGGATCATCCGGTCGAGGTCTATCGCTATTTGAAGGAGCTCGGCATCCATTTCCACCAGTATATCGAATGCGTCGAATTCGGGCCCGGCGGCGAGCGGATGCCGTTCGCGGTCCAGCCCGGCAAATGGGGCGAATTCCTCTGCAAAATCTTCGACGAGTGGTATCCGAACGACACCCGGACGGTATCGATCCGCCTCTTCGACTCGATCGTGTCGCGGCTGGCGACCGGAGTACCCACCATCTGCCCGATGGGGGGAAACTGCTGCAACTATCTGGTGATCGAGCACAACGGCGACGTCTACCCGTGCGACTTCCAGGTCCGCCCGGAACTTCGGCTCGGCAACATCGGCGAAACCGGATTCGCCGAACTGCGCGCCCTCCCCCGTTACCGGGAGTGGGGAACCACCAAAGACCCGCATTCGGCCCGCTGTTCCGCCTGCCGCTATCTGCCGCTCTGCATGGGCGACTGCCCGAAGAACCGGAACGGGGCGGAAAGCGCGCTCTGCGAAGATTGGAAGCTCTTCTATTCCCATACCATCGAACGCTTTGAAGCGCTCGCCTCCGAGCTGACCCGGTCGCGCCGGACCGCCGAACCCGGCCGCAACGATCCGTGTCCGTGCGGCAGCGGGAAAAAATTCAAAAAATGTTGCGGAGCAGGCAAATGAAACGACGTCCGAACCTTCTTTTCGTCTTTTCCGACCAGCACCGCAAATGCAGTCTCGGCTGCTACGGCGACCGTCAGGTTCTCGCACCGAACCTCGACCGGCTGGCCGCCGACGGGCTCCGTTTCGACCACTGCGTTTCGAATTTTCCGGTCTGCGTGCCGATGCGCGGCTCGCTGCTGACCGGGCTGTATGCGTGGAATCATCAGGCGATCAGCAACGACCTGCCGATCGACACCGCGGTGACCGGCATCGGTGACAAGCTCGAAGCGGCCGGATATCACACCGGCTACATCGGCAAGTGGCACCTCGGCGGAATTCCGCGCGACAAGGCGATCCGGGCCGGGGAACGGCTCGGGTTCTCCGAGTGGAAGGTCGCCAATTGCAATCACACCTACAATCGCGGATACTACTACGACGAAGAAGACAACCGGCACGAAATGAAGCAGTTCGATGCGGTGGAGGAAACCGGCCAGGCGATCGATTTCATCGAGCGCAACAGCGGAAACGACAAGCCGTGGGCGCTCTTCCTCTCCTGGGGGCCGCCGCACGAGCCGTTCAACGCGGTGCCGCCGGAATACCTCGCGCTGTACGACCCGGAAACGCTGGAACTCCGCCCCAACGTCCCCGCCGACCTCGCCGCCGAAGCGCGGAAGTGGACGCAGGCCTACTACGCCCTCATCACGCTGTTGGACGACCAGTTCGGACGGTTGCGCTCGACCGTCGAAGAACTCGGACTCGCCGAGGATACGCTGATTGTCTACACCTCGGACCACGGCGACCTGCTCGGCAGCCATCGCCTCCGCAACAAGCAGCTTCCGCACGAGGAATCGATCGCGGTTCCGCTCCTGGCGGCGTGGCCGGGGCGCCTGAAGCCGGGCGTCCGCGACGGCCAGATCGGGCTGACCGACCTGCCGGTGACGCTGGCCGCAATGCTCGGCATCGACTGGCCGGGTACGGACGGCAAAGACCGCTCGGAGCTCTTCCGCTCCGGCGACACACCGGGCGCCGACTCGATTCTCATCGCCGACCTCGTCCCCTGTCATCAGGCCGAAGACCGCGGCGACAGCGAGTGGGTCGGGCTCCGCACCCCCCGCTACACTTTCACCCGCGACGGAGCAGGCAAAGCCGAAGTGTTGTTCGACAACGAAGCCGACCCGTACCAGCTTTGCAACCTTGCAGGGAATCCGGAATACGGAGAGCTGCAAACCGCTTTGAATGCGGAACTTGACAGGAAATTGAACGATTGCGGCTACCGGTTCCGCCCGTGGCGGCAAATGATACGCGAAGACGGATACCTCGAACGTTGGAACACCAGCCAGCGTTATTTCAAACGCAGGGAGCTTGAACCGTGAAGAAGAACATCCTTTTCATCACCACCGACCAGCAGCATTGGAATACCCTCGGATTCCTGAATCCGGAAGTGAAGACCCCGAACCTCGACCGCCTGGCGGCGCGCGGAACTTACTTTTCACGCGCCTACACGGTCAACCCCACCTGCACGCCGACACGGTGCAGCTGGATCACCGGAACCTACCCCAGCCAGCACGGTGCTTACAGCCTCGGCACCAAGCTCTTCGAAGATGTTCCGACGGTGAACGACGAATTTGAAAAAGGGAAATACCGCACCCATCTCGTCGGCAAGGCGCACTTCCAGCCGCTCCTGTCGACGCCGGAATATCCCTCGCTCGAAGCGTACCCGGTGCTGCACGACCTCGAATTCTGGAAGAACTTCAGCGACCGCTTCTACGGCTTCGACACCGCCGAACTCGCCCGCAACCACACCGACGAAAGCCATGCGGGGCAGCACTATGCGCTCTGGATGGAGTCCAAGGGCTACAAGAACTGGCGCGACTACTTCGTGCCGAACAACCCGGAATACCGCACCGGGAAGGACCGTTTCGAGGATTCGCCCCACCGCTCGCCGAAAGCGGGCGAAGCGTGGGAGATTCCCGAAGAGATCCACTACAACGCCTGGATCGCCGAACGGAGCAACGCCGCGCTCGACGAATACAAGAAGAGCGGCGAACATTTCTTCCTCTGGGCCAGCTTCTTCGACCCCCACCCGCCCTACATGGTTCCGGAACCCTACGCGAGCATGTACGACCCGGCCAAGGTCACGGTACCCGAGTTCACCCCCGGCGAATTCGACGACAAGCCGCCCCATTTCGGCATGACGCGGCAGGAGAAACCCGATTTCAGCGCCTACCGCACCGACGAGGGGAGCAACGCGCTGCACGGGGCGCAGTCCCACCTGCGCGACCGCGAAACCCGGGCGAAACACATCGCCACCATGTACGGCATGGTCACCATGCTCGACACCTATATCGGGAAGATTCTCGACCACCTCGAAGCGCTCGGCATGGCCGAGAATACGCTGATCGTCTTCACCACCGACCACGGCGATTTTCTCGGCCAGCACGGCCTCGTGGCCAAGGCGCTGCACCACTACGAGGATCTGCTGCGGGTGCCGCTCATCGCCACGCTGCCGGGCGTGATTCCGGCTGGAACCGTGAGCGACGAACTGCAATCGACCGTCGATCTTGCGCCGACCTTCCTCTCGTTTGCCGGACTCCCGGTTCCGCGCTATATGACCGGGTTGGACCGCAGGGCGAACTGGTGCGGCGACCACGCCACCGCCCGGCAGCATGTGATCGTCGAAAACCATCACAACCCGACCACTTTCCATGCGGAAACCCTGATCAACACCCGGTACAAGCTCACCGTCTACCGCAATGCCGGGTACGGAGAGCTCTTCGACCTCGAAACCGACCCCGGCGAACTGGTCAATCTGTGGGATCACCCGGAGTCTCAGGAACTCAAGCAGGAGCTGCTGCTCGAATTCCTTCAGGCGAAGATGGAGATCGAACCGATGCCGATGCCGCGCATCGCGGGGGCGTAAGATGACCTTCGACTGCTATTCGATGTTCTGGGCGCTGCTCCTCGGCGGCGGGATCGGGCTCCTGACCGGCTTCTTCGGGGCCGGCGGCGGCTTCATCCTGACGCCCGCGCTCAATATTTTTCTCGGGCTGGACATGTCGATGGCTGTCGGCACCAGCGCGCTCCAAGTATCCGGCGCGTCTGCACTTACGCTCGCCCAGCGGGTGGACCGCCGCTGGCTCGGCGCGCGGGTCGCCATGGCCACCGCCGTGGGGATTTTCCCCGGCGCCTGGCTCGGCACCTGGATGGTGAACAAACTCCAGGCGATGGGCGACCTGACGCTGCCCGGCGGACGGGTCGTCCCGGCCGCCGACTCGGTGCTGTTGTTCCTCTTCCTCATCCTGCTCTCCGGCATCGGCATGGGCATGTACTGGGAGCTCCGGCAGAACCGCGAGGAGAAACCGGACCGCGCCGGACTGCTGCACGTCTGCCAAATCCCGCCGCTCTGCAACTTCCGCACCATTCCGGCCGGGCCGTTCAGTCTGCCGGTGCTGGCGCTGCTCGGTCTCGGCATGGGGATTTTGAGCGGACTCCTCGGCATCGGCGGCGGCGTGGTGATGCTCCCGGTGCTGTTCTATCTGGTCGGCCAGCAGACCGAGTACGCGACGCTGACCACCACCATGATCGTGCTGCTCTCCGGCTGCGGAAGCGCGTTTTTCCACGGGCTCCACGGCAATATCGCCTGGCCTCTCATTCCGCCGCTGCTGGCGGGGAGCGTGGGCGGAACGTTTGCCGGAGTGCGCTTCCAGAAACGGGCCGGAGGCCGCAAAGTGCGCCAATATTTCATCTGGGTCATCACAGCCGCCCTGCTTCTGGTCGGCTGGAAACTGTTCAAGCTGACGATTGCATAAAGGACGCGCCATGAATAACATCGTCTATCTCCACACCCACGACACCGGACGCTGCATTTCACCTTACGGCTACGCGCTCGACACGCCGAACCTGGCGAGATTCGCCCGCGAAGGCACGCTCTTCCGGCAGGCATTCGACTGCGGCCCGACCTGTTCCCCGGCCCGCGCGTCGCTGCTCACCGGGCAGTATCCGCACCAGTGCGGAATGCTCGGGCTGGCGCATCGCGGTTTTGCGCTCAACGACCCTTCGAAGCATCTGGCGAACTATCTCAAACGCAACGGGTACTACACCGTGCTGAGCGGAATTCAGCACGAGGCCGCCGACAGCGCCGAGCCGACGCTCGGTTATTGCGAACGGTACAAAGAGGGCAACCGGAGCGGACATGTTCACGGCGGTATGGGGGGCGACCTCGCCAACACCGCGGCGGCCTGCGCGTTCCTCTCCCGGAAGCATGAGCAGCCGTTTTTCCTCTCGCTGGGGCTCAACGCCACCCACCGCCCCTACCCGAAGACGCCGGACGCGGTCGACAACCCCGATTTCCTGAAGCCGCCGCCGCCGATTCCGGATACGCCGGAATGCCGGAGCGACTGGGCCGCCTTCGCCACCATGGTCCGCCACGTCGACCGCTGTTTCGGCCGGGTGTTCGACACCATCGAAGCATGTGGATTGAAGGAGGATACGCTGGTTCTGGTCACCACCGATCACGGCGTCGCCTTCCCCGGCATGAAATGCAACCTCAACGACCACGGCTGCGGCGTGATGTTCCTGCTGCGGATTCCCGGCATCGGGAACGGGAGGGTCACCAACGCGCTGATTACGCACCTCGATTTCTACCCCACCGTCTGCGAATGGACCGGGCTCGAAGCGCCCGAGTGGCTCGAGGGAAGTTCGCTCTATCCCCTGCTTGACGGAGAGAAGGAAGACCTTCACGACGCGGTATTTGCCGAGATCAACTACCACGCCGCCCGCGACGTGCAGCGCACCGTCCGGACGAAACGCTTCCGCTACGTCCGCCGCTGCGACGACTACCCGGGCACGGTGCTGCCGAATATCGACGACGGTTTCACCAAACAGTTCCTGCGCCGCGAGGCCGAGCTGGAAACCCGGCCCCGGATTCCGGAAGAACAGCTCTTCGACCTCTACAGCGACCCGGCGGAAAGCTGCAACCGGGCAGCCGACCCGGCCTGCCGGGAGACGCTTGAAGGACTTCGCCGCCGCCTCGCGGAGTGGATGGAGTCCACCGCCGACCCGCTCCTCACCGGACCGGTCCAGGCCCCCGCCGGGGCCCGCGTGAACCGGCAGAACGGCATCGAGCCAACCGACGGCGACTGGGAATAATCACTCTCGTTCGATGCGGAAAATCACCGCATCGTTTCCGGCCAGCCTGCCGGGAGTTCCGTAGAAAAATTCGCCGGTCTTCCAGCCGGGGGCGAGCAATGGCTCGAATGCCGCCGCCTCCGGCCGGTTGTTGACGGCGATGACCAGCATCCCGCCGTCCGAAACCGGGTGACAACTCACCGTCACCAGCGGGTCATTGGAACGGGCGGCGTGACGCGCCGCGACTTCGGCGCCGAAATACTCGTAGACCGCCCGGCCGGGCCATTCGTCCGGCCGGTTGACCGCCGTACCCTGTTCCACCGCATGCCGTTCCAGCGGCAGTGTCAGGAGCAGCAGACGGCCTTTGCCATAGCGGTGATCGAAGAAGACCCCCTCCCCGCGGGCCAGGGTTCCGGCCACCGCCGCACCCTGCGGCTCGATCGCATAGCGGACCGGCCGGTGAAGCGGAAAGCTCTGCCCGCCGACAGTGACAACCACCTCGTCATCTGGCATTTCGCGATGGATCGAACGGATTCCGAAGAGATCGTCCAGCGGAGACAGCACCCCGTCGTCGAGCGACAGGTAAACCGTCGCGCCGTTCCGGGCCCGCTCGATCAGCTCGAGATAAGTCCGCCGCGACAGCGCCGAACCGCCGGAAACACCGGGAACCAGATAGAGCCCGCAATCCGGCAGCGGCGCGTCGGTGAAAGCAAAACGCAACCGTAAACCGGCCTGCTCGGCCAGCAGCATCGCGCCCCACGCATTGCTCCAGGCGTCCTGATTCTTGGAAAGGACGCAGACGGCGTCGGCCACGGCGGGGGAAACCGGCGGCAGCGCGGCAAGCACGGCGTTGACTTTCGTAAGCATTTCGGCCACCGGTTTCGGCGCGCCGTCGGTGCGGAACAACCCCAGTTCGCGTTCGACCGCGTTCCAGTCGTAGGGGGCGTAGGCAAGGTCGCGCTGCTCGAAGGCGCACCACCACGCCAGCAGCGGAATGTCGTGCGCCAGCGCGTTGAAGATCACGTTGCGGAGATAGGCCGCCTTGGTCTCCTCCCCGGCGAACGAGGGCGACAGGGTGCCGATCTCCTCGATCGCGCCGGGAATCCCGGCGATGTCGGCGTAGAAGCGGGTCTCGGCGACGGCGTGGAAGAGGTTGCGGAAGGCGTCGATCCGCCCCGTCGCCGCGTGCGGCGTGAACAATGGATACGGGTGGGTGTTGACCCGGTCAAAGAGTTCGCCGTGGTCCTGAATCGACCAGTCGACCGCCTCGAATCCGGCATCGGCGGCGGGGGCGAGGCTGTGCATCCCGCCCGATACCGGCCGGGCGGGGTCCTCCCGCCGGATCGCCGCGGCGATGATGTCGCACCAGACCCAGGCCTGATGCCGGTCGGCGTGGCCGAGGCAGTTGCACTCGTTGCCCGGACTCCAGCACGCGACGGCGGGATGATCCTTGCAGCGCCGGACCAGGTAGCGGACGAAACGCACCTGCCAGCGGATCGCCAGCGGATCGGTCAGTACATTGCATCCTTCGAACGCCGGAGGCACGAAGAGCCGTCCGCTCATCCAGCCGGTGACCAGCCCCAACTCGACCTTCAGCCCGGCCTCCCCGGCGAGGTCGAGCAGACGAAGCAGGCGTTCGACCATCGTTTCATCCACTCCGGCCCGGCCCGCCTCGGTGGACGGCAGCGGGAAATCGCCGAAGGTGAGTTCGCGGCGGTTTCCGGCGGCGCTGCGAAGCAGCGTCAGCGGCTGAAAATCCGGCCACAGCGGGAAGGTCCGCACCACGGAGATTCCCAAAGATGCGATCTTTCGAAAATCCTCCCGCACAACCTCTTCGCGCCAGTCGCTCCACATGCGGATACCCGCATGGGAAGCCCAATAATTGCACCCCGTAATCATTTTTTCTTTTTACTTCCTGTCTGTGCTATATTCCAGATCGGTCATGCCGCGTCCATCCAGAGCGGTCAACCGGCAGAGGAAGCCCCAGCCGAGACCGCGGTTGGAAATCTTGAGCAGCAGCCGGTTCCAACCCTTGTCGAGCTCCACTTCCACCGCGTCCTGATCGGCGGAGACGCCGCGCGTGGTTTCGTTGCGGAGAACTTCGCCGCCGTTGAGCCAGACGGCGACGCCGTCGTCACTCCCGAGCCGGAGGACCGCTTTGCGCTTCTCCGGGCTTTTGATCCGCAGAAACGCGTAGGCAACCGAGTTGTCGCCGCGAATTCCGGCGGCGGCGAAATCGACCGCTCCCGGCGGCGGATATCCGCCCGGTCCGGGAACCGCTTCCGCGTTGTAGACGAACCACTTCTGCCCGGCGAGGTCATCCCCCGCCGCCGGGTCGAACCCGGCCTCTCCGCCCGGACCGCCGGAGAGCAGCCGCGGCGCGGCAAACGGTCCGGCCAGCAGCCAGTTGCGAAGATACCCGGTCTTCCATTCCACCGGGAAATCGACCGTGACGGCACAGGAAGCAACCCCGGTTCCGATCCGCCAGCCGTCGTTGAATTCAAAGGAGACGGCGAGCGACCTGCCGCCCAGCCCGGCGACGGGAAGAGCGAAGAGGCGGCCGCGCACTTCGCGCGTCTCCCCCGGCTTCAGATCGAAAAACCTTCCGGCGCCGTCCAACTCCAGCCGGAGACCGGAAGGCGGATCGCACCGCAGAACGCCGCCGAGCGGATAATCGAACGGGTTATGGCATTTGACGGTAAGTTCCGCCGAACCGCCGGGAACCAGGGACCGTGTTTCCGGCTGCACACCGACCAGCGGAAGCAATTCGAAACCGCCGGTCACATAGAGCGGGCTCCCGTCAAGGCGCAGCAGGTCGATGCTCCCGGCCGGAATCCGGCGTTGCTCGACGCCCATGATGTCATAGACAATCAGGTCCGAAACGGCCTTGACCGGCTGGCAGCGTTCGGCTCCGGCGCTCCAGAGCACGGAAACCGGAGAATCGTCTTTCCGGTAGCCGATGCAGTAGACGCCGCCGGAACGGTGCTCCCCGGTGAATTTCGCATCGCGCAGGAAATGCACCATGACGTTGTAGGCGACAAAGGCGGGCAGCGGCGTCTTGTCGGCGCGGAGGATCGCCATGTTCTCGATGCCGCTCACCCGGTTGCGGAATTCATACCAGAAAATCCGCCGGATGCTCGGAATCATCATCGCATAATAGCGCACCAGATACTCCGCCTGCTGGAGCGGGGTGACCAACGCCATATTCTCCCCGTGGATCGACCAGCCGAATTCGTTGATGACCAGCGGTTTCTCCATTCCGAATTCACGCATGGCGCGCAACAGCTCGTCGCGCTCGAAATACGGGGTGCCCTTCCCGGCGGAAACATCCCAGAAACAGAGCAGATTGTCCGCCGATTCCGGCGCGACATTGTGACGGTAGGGGTGGTAACTGAGCATGTCAAAGGAGGATAACGCCCCTTCCCTGCCCAGTTTCCGGAGATAGGCGGGATCGGTCAGCGCCATGCCGGGAGCGAGAACGGTGCAGGAGGGGTCGGATTTTTTCGCCGCCTCGGAACCGAGACGGATCAACTCGCACATCAGTTTGACATTGCCGTGCCAGAAACCGCCGGAACCGTGATTCGGCTCGTTCCAGATTTCCCACTCCCGGATGTCGTCCTTGTAGCGGGCCACCGCGGCGGCGACGAAATCCGTCCACGGCGCAAGCTCGTCGGGAGCGCAATAAATCTTGCCCCACTCGCTTTTCGCCCCTGCGGCGGACTTTACATTGTTCCAGAGCGGAACGCTGACCAGGATCGGACAGATGCGCAGATGATGCTGCTTTGCCGCCGCCGCGTAGTAGTCGGAAACGGTCCAGTCGTACTTGCCCTTCCCGTTCTCCACGATATCCCAGTTGATGTCCATGCGGACATGATCGATGCCGGCCAGCGCGAGCAGCGGGAAGTCCTCGTACCAGCTGATCTTGCGCTGGATCGCCGCCCCCGGATTCATCCCGAATGGCGAATCCTCCAGCGGGCCGCGCGGGCCGGAGAGGTCGTAAAGGACTCCGATCGAGCTCTTTCCTTCGGCGAGCAGTTTCGCGCCGCCGTTCAGCCGCGCTTCAAGTTCGTAACAGCCGGTCTGCGGCAAATCGAGGGTGAGCGCGGCGCTGCCGCCGCCCGAGACGAGCGGGACGAAGCGGCTGCCGCTCCCGATGATCTTCCCGGTGCAATCGCGGAGAATCCAGTTCAGTTTCGGCACCGCGTCCGCCGGTTTCGCCCCGGCGAGGATCTCGAAATCGAGCACGACCGGTTCGCGCTTGAGAAACAGATTGCCCGGCTTCTCCGACCGGATCAGAAGCGCGTATTCCCGATTGCCGAACGGAGTCAGCGCGACCGGTCCGGCGTAGATGCCGCGGGTGTTTTTGTAGCCCTGCGCAACTTCCACGGCGATGGTATTCTCTCCGTCTTTCGTCAACCGGGCGGGGACCGGATAATCGGGGCGGAGCTCCTCCGCAACGCCGATTCCAAGCAGCGAACCGACTTCAACGCCATTGAAGAACGCCTTGTCGTCGCCGGAGATCCTGCCGACCTTCAGCCGGTAGGAGGGGCTGTCGCCGGGGGATTTCCGCAGTTTCACTTCCGTGCGGTACTGCGAAAGTCCATAGTAGTAATGTTCGCCCGCCGCGTTAAGGTCGCCGGGGACCGGAACGTCCTTCCAGGCGGAATCGTCCACGCCGGGTTTCGTCCAGGCGTAATCGCCGAGCCGGGTCCAGTTGTCGTGCCGGTACTTCCAGCACGGCGCGAGGGGGATCGGGAATGGGGCGTCTCCCGGGACGGAGACGTTCACCTTGCGCAGCACGACATTCACCTCGCCGGGCGCGGCGCTGTTCAGCTGAAGCGTCCCGAGAAGCGGGGTCTTCCCGGCCGGAATCCGAAATTCGCCGGAAGCGGAGCCGGAGAGTGTGGTAACGTATTTTTTCTCCGGCGTATCCTCGAACAATGCAAGCTGGAGCTTCGCCGCCGTGCCGGAACAGTCAGCGAAGACCGTAAGTACGCTTGCCGGAGCGAGTTTGATCGACGGAGTCAGCATGGCGATCCGGCTCTTTTCCGGCGTTCCCCGGAAGCGGAGCGCGGTCCCCTCCACCGTCATCGCAACTCCGGACGCCGGGAACCAGCCCGCCGGAGGCGCATCGGGAGCGGGAGAATAGAGTTCGATTTCGGCAAACCCTCCCCACGGCTTGACCGGAAGCGGGCGGGGCGCCGAAGCGGGCCCCTCCGGATAAGTCTCCAACACCTTCAGCGTAATCGTCTTACCCCGGCGTTTCACATCGAAGCGCTCGGCAAAATTGAAGTGGTTGGGGAAGCACAGCTCCGGCAACGCCTCGCCGTCGACGGAGAGCGAGAGGCGCTTGGCGATCGACCAGTCCGGACCGCCGCCGGTATGCAGCACCAGATACTCAATCTCCCGCGCTTCCGGCAGAGTGAAGGTAAACTCGGCGGCGCTGAAATTGCCGGTGGTCAGAACCGTATCCAACAAGCCGTCGTTGAGGAACTTGAGTTGTTCCGGCCTGCTCACCCGGCCGGAGATGGCGGCATCCGGCCGCCGGAGCACGTTTTCGACTCCGGCGGAGCAGAGCGCCGCCGCCAGCAAGAGCGGCATGCAAAGAAATTTTGCTGTCATGAATTCGGCTTTCTTTTCGTAAAATCAGTATTGAATGTCCGGCAGTGAACTAGAAATTGACTTTCGTATAAACCGGGGAAATCCCGTTCCACCAGTAGGCGAGACCGGACTGCCGGTATCCGGGAACCTGATTCACCTGAAGCTGCTCGGTGTGCATGTCGGCAAGAAGCACCGTCGCCCGGTAGGAGTGGCCGAAGAACAACGCTCCGGTATTGTCGGCGCTGTAGCTGTTGATCTGGCAGGTGCTCATCTGCGTGTTCCAGACCGCGCCGTCACCGGTGATGATCAGTTTGGAGGGCTTGGCGATTTTGTCGATCCGGCGATAGTAATCGGAGCTGTGCGCCTCGCTGCCGTCGCTTCTCACATAGCTGCGGACCAGTCCGTAGCTGTACCAGAAGATGCTGCCGTCGCTCACTTTGGCGGTGTCCGGCTTCTTCGCCACCGGGCAGAAGAGCACATCCGGAGTGGAGAGGTAACGGCATTCCCGCACCAGCGTGTCGCTCCACGGATACCATTTCCCCGCCTTCTGCGGCGCCGACGCCGGAAGGTAGTGGTTGAAATCGTTCATGTAAAGTGTAAGCACTCCGCCCGCCTGCTTGAGATTGCTGATACACTTGACCGCCTTCGCCCGGTCGCGGGCCTGATTCAGCGCCGGCAGCAGCATCGACGCCAGAATGGCGATGATGGCGATGACAACCAGGAGTTCGATCAAAGTAAACATGCAATGCTTTTTCATTTGGTTCTCCTTGTTTTTAAGTATTGACGTGTCCGTTGCATCATTGTCACCTCACAATCTCGTAAGCCAGACAGGGCTGCCCGGATTCCAGGGAATCGGCCCGAAACGACACTGTTCCCCCGATATTCTTTGCTTTGACTTCGCCGATCCGCCTGCCGGTCAGGTCGAGAGCGTATACTGTTGCGGCACCCTCGCCTTTCAGGTGAACGTCCGCCCGCCCCCGCCGCAGCAGCACCGGCAGTTGTCCGGCTGACTGAATGTAAATGCCCTTATCCTCACGAAACCGGACGCCCGAATTCATCACACTGGTCAAGTGGCAGAGGAGCAGGCGGTTGGACTCTTCCAGCCGTTTTCCGTCCAATGCCGTGACCAGATAGGTGGCGGCCTCGCCCGGCTGTTCGACGGAGAGGACCCGGCCGCCGAGTTTCCCGCTCCGGCAGAGGACCAGCGCCTCGCTTTTCGGGGTGGAAACCAGAAACGTCTCCCCTTGCGCATCCATCTCGATCTCGCCGGTGGAGCTCCGGGCGAAACCGCGCCGCAGGTCGAGCTCGCCTTTACCGAAGTCGAACCGCTTCCGGATCTCCCGAAGCTGCGCCTCGCGGGAGGAACCGTCCAGAAGATCGACCGCGTTCGGATTGCCGGCCTCCCCGGTCAGCGACAGGTGCGGGCGGCTGATCTCATTCGGAGACAGCGCCTTCGGATCAATCAGCACCGTTCCCACCTTGCCGACCAGGCCGAGCCGTCGGGGCAGCGGAAGCGGATAGTCGGTCACCGGGTCGTCCGCCGCCCGGAATTCCCGGTTCAGGTAGATCGGGAAGCAGAGCCCGGACGATTCAACGTCGCCGCGCAGAAACAGCAGCGACATCGCCCGGAAGGAGAAGGTCGCCACCGGATCGTTGGCGATGGCGAACGTGCTGACCGGGGCCTCATTCACCTGGTCTTCGACGTTCTCGCCGTAATCGTAGACGCAGAGCAGATTCCAATCCTGCAGCGCGGCGTAGGCCGCCGTGACGGGACCGGCCTCGGCGCGATACCGGTTCGGGAAACACCAGTTGAATTCGGAGATGCTGAACGGCTTGTCGAGCAGCCGGGTCGGAAAAGCCCGCGCCTGCTCCCACTCCAGGGTCCGGGTCACGCTCTCATCGGTCAGAAAGAGCTCCTTGTTCTCTTTCCGGATCGGGTAATCGTAATAGAAATGCGTATCCACGTAATCGTAACGGTCCCTGAGGACGGTCACCGGAACCGTGTGCGTCCGGTTCTGGTCGGTAAGCGGGGCCTTGACCCCGAGCTCCCGCAGGAACTGCTTCATTTTCGTGAACGCCGCCAGATACACTTCGCTCAGGAACTCGGCCCGATACTTCGCCTCCTCCCCGGGAGACAGCACAGCGGTCCTATGCTTCGCCAGCCACTCCTTGAACTTCGCATCGTAGATCGCTTTGATGTCCGGAACATTGTCCCAAACATCGAAGACGGTCCCCTCGTTGACCAAACTGACGGTGATCACCGCGGGCTCGTCCTTCCAGGCGACGCCCTCATAGGGGTTGACATGGTTCAACAGATTGCTGGAAAATATCTTCCAGTTCTCCATCGCCGCATCCATCACCGGGATCGCCGCCTTCATCACATCCCAGCGGCCGGGCCGGGAAACGCCGGGAAGCTCGCCCTCCTTCATCGCACGGTTGATAAAGAGATCGATCGTGACATAGATGCCCCGCTTTTTCAGGACGTGCAGCAGGTAATCGAAGCGGTCGAGCTGTTCCGGATCGAGGTCGGTGGTGTTCGTTCCGCCCCTGGCGGCGAGCGCCTTGTCGAAGGCGTGAAGCCGAACCAGGTTGAATCCGCACGCCGCGATACGGTCGGCGACGCGGTCGGACTCTTCGCGGGTAAAGACCGTGCCGTTCCAGAAACAGACGTTCAGCCCGGCGAACCGGCACGGTTTCCGCGGCGATTTTTCGAAGACGAAATTGCCGCCGTCGACCGTCAGCCGCCCGTATTTGCCCGCCGGAGGATCGAGGAGGAACGACAAATCGAGAGCCGAACCGCGGAGGATGTCTTTCGCCTCTGGCAGCGGAATCCACCCGTCCGAAACCACGATCACCTGTTCCCCCGTCCTGTCGGCAGCGGGAGAAGCGCCCGGCAAGGTGAACGCCGCGAAGATCAGCGCGGCTCCGATTACGAACCGTACTTTCGGACGTGTCCCCTGAAAATCGATCTGGTGTCGTTCCCTGTTCCTCATTCCTCTGCAGAGCTCCTGTTGTTCTGTTTTCTCCGGGCGCCGGTCACTTTTCACCGATGCGCCCCACACTTTCGCGTTCAATCAGACGGACCGGGACGACCCGGTTGGCGCAGCCGCCCTCCCCCATCTGCTCCTCCAGCATGGCGATCGCCTGTTCGGCCATCGCCTGCCGGTCGACGTGAACCGTCGTCAGCGCCGGATGCAGCGCGGTGGCAAGCGCCGTATCGTCAAAGCCGACCACCGAAAGATCCTCGGGAACCCGGATGCCGTTGCCGAGGAAAAAGCGGACCGCGTTGAAGGCGAGAAAGTCGTTCAGCGCGAAAATCGCCGTGGCCGGGTCGCCCTTCTTCCGCATCTCCGCCGCCGCCCGCTGGCCGCCGGTCCGGCTCCAGACATCGTCGCGATAGACGGTCACCCGGCCGGGATCGCCGCCCAATTCGCCGATCCGGGCCCGAAACGCCTGCGAGCGCAACGCGAAGTTGCGGTCTTCGCGGTCCTCGCCGTCGAAAATGGCGAAATTCCGGTGCCCGTTCTTCCAGAGGCACTCCGCCGCCATGCGTCCCCCGGCGGCGTGATCGCTGGTCAGCGACGGGAGATGCGGCAGAATTTCGTCGATCACCACCATCTCCGGACAGTTGCGGTGCAGGTACTTGAGGTAATCTTCGGAATGGCAGCCGTAGACCAGCACCGCATCCACATAACGCCGGGAGAGAATGTCCGGCAGCCGCTGCGCCTCGAGGTCGTCGTCGGTCAGCGACGACAGCAGAATCTTGCGCCCGGAAACCAGCAGCGTCTGTTCCAGGTGGGAGATGATGAGGCTGGCGAATGGGTCGGCCGCGATATTCCAGCGGCTGGGAATCAACAGCCCGATGATTCCGCTGCGTCCGGAGCGGATGCTCTGCGCCAGCGCGTTGGGCTGGTAGTTGAGCTCCCTGGCCACCGCCAGAACCCGTTCCCGCGTCCTGGCGCTGTACCGCCCGTCGTTGTTGCGCAAGATCTGCGATACGGTCCCGCTGGACAATCCCGCCGCTTTTGCGACATCCGCCAATGTACTTGACATGTTCCCGGTCCTTCTATTCGTTTAGATCATCTGATCTTCTTTGAAAAATAAGTGTCTAAATCGTATTCTAATCGATTAGACAAATTAATTATACCAAATAAAAGGGTAAATGTCAAGACCCGGATCGAAAAAAGATCGATCGATGGGGGTTCCGGAGCCATTCCGGGGTGGCGGCGGGATTTCCGGAATATTTCCGGCTCTTTGCGACAAGAGGTAAAAAAAAGATAGATTCGGTAAATTGCCAAAACGGTCTTCTGATTGTAAAATATGATATTGCAAGGAAAAATAGAGAAATTCCGGTTGAATTTTTCTGTTTTGCGTCTACACTAAGTAGATGTTTTTTAAATTTTCCCAAATCTGGGAAACGTTCATCAATCAGGAAAGACGACAGCGTTATGAGCGGAAAAGCAATCGGCGGAGCCGTGATCGGCTACGGCGGAATGGGCAACTTCCATTCCGAAAAGATGCAGAGTGTGAAGGGCGTCAAACTGATCGGCGTCTACGACATCGATCCCGAAAGGAACAAGCTGGCGGAAAGCCGCGGAATCCACGCTTACTCCTCCCGTGAAGAACTGCTGGCCGACCCGAGAATCGGGCTGGTGACGGTGGCGACTCCGAACGACGTGCACAAGGAGATCGTCATCGACGCGCTCGCGGCCGGAAAAGCCGCCATCTGCGAAAAACCGGTCGCGATGGACTGCGCCGAACTCGATGAAATGATCGGCGCCGCAGTCCGCTACGGCAAGCTGTTCACCGTCCACCAGAACCGCCGCTGGGACGAGGATTTCCTCACCATCCGCAAGATCATCGAAGACGGCGAACTCGGCAACGTCTACCGCATCGAGTCGCGCGTCCACGGTTCGCGCGGAATCCCCTCCGGCTGGCGCGAGGAGAAAGAACACGGCGGCGGAATGGTGCTCGACTGGGGCGTCCACCTGCTCGACCAGATGCTGACCATGATGGGGAGCCGCCAGATGATTTCGGTCTACGCGAGCACCACCCACATCACCAACGACGAGTGCGACGACGGCTTCACCGCGCTGGTGACCTACGAGGGCGGCCTCGAATGGCTGGTCGAAGTCGGCACCTGCAACTATATCGAAATGCCCCGCTGGTACGCCTTCGGCGACAACGGTTCGGCGGTCATCCGCAACTGGGCCTGCGAGGGCGAGATCGTCAAGATCCACAACCGCGGCGAAGACGACGTTGCGCCGATCCAGGCGGGCGCGGGCCTGACCCGCACGATGGCCCCGCGCAACGAACGGACGGTCGAGAAGTTCCCGGTCGTCAAGGTCGAATCGGACTGGGCGGAATTCTACAAGAACGTGATCGACGTGCTGAACGGCAAGGCCGAATCCAAGGTCACCCATCCCCAGCTCCGCCGCTCGATGAAGCTCATCGAAGCGGTCTTCGCCTCCGCCCGGAAGAACGAAGTCGTCAAGTTCTGATCGCGGCACGGTAGAGCGCCTGCTCCTTTTCGCGGCCGCGGCGGCGGAAATGGAGCGGCGAAAGCCCGTATACCTTGCGGAACAGGTGCGAAAAGTGGAACTGATCCGCAAACCGCAGCCGTTCCGCGATTTCCGCGATGGAAAGATCGCTGCCGAGCAGCAGCGGCTCCGCCTCGCGGAGCCGTTTGCGCCGGATGTATTCGAGCGGCGCCATCCCGGTGGCCCGCTTGAACTTGCTGTAAAACGTCTGGCGTGACATCCCGGCGCGATGCGCCGCCTCCTCCACCGAAAACGGCTGCTCGGGGTGCCGGCCGATCCGGGCGGTCACCTCCTGAAACCACGGTTCGCGGCAACTCTGCAGGACCTCTTCCCGCAGCGCGGATTCCGCAACGACGATCCGCAGATAGTAGAACAACAGTTCCTGAATCCGCAACTGTCCGTCGAGCCGGTCGGTGCCGGAGAGCCGCGCCAGGCGGCACATGATCTTCTCCGCCTGCGGCGACCGGATGAACGCCGGAATCTCCAATACCGAGAACAGGTCGAACAGGGAATCCGCCTCCGCCGAAAATGTCAGCGAGACATACGGCGCACACGGCCCCGCCGCCAGCCAGGTGCGGCGGACCGAATCCTGCGGAAAGTAGATAATGGAGTGGGCGGGCCGTTCGATGAACACCCCGGGCGCCTCCTGAAATTCGCTCCGCACCGCGCCGGAACGAATCAGGATGAATTCCGAATAACCGCAACGGTGCCAATGCGGCGTCCCGGGCCTGATCGCTCCGGTCGCCACACGAAGCAGGCGGACATGGATGCCGTCGAAAATCTGATTCTGACCGATATTGAGTTTCTGCATCAGCGTTCTCCGATCATGGACAGAGTATACTGCCGCCGTCGCGTTTTTTCAAGTCACTCCGAAGTAAAATGCGACAGCGAGACATAAAATCGGGAAATCCCGCCATTCCGTTTTCCTCCCCGGCGGGATATGTTAAAAAGAAACAACCCGACAAGGAGGAACCAGCATGATCCCCGTGAAGAAGTACGACATCGCCGTAATCGGCGGCGGAGTGGCCGGAGCCGCCGCCGCGCTCCAGGCCGCCCGCTGCGGCAAAAAAACCATGCTGATGGAGAAGACCGTGCTGCTCGGCGGGCTGGCCACCAGCGGACTGGTCTATTATTATCTGCCGCTCTGCGACGGAAACGGCAAGCAGATCACCTACGGCATCGCCGAGGAGTTCCTGCACCGGAGTTTGCTCTACGGTCCGGGGGAAATCCCGGAGGGGTGGCGGAACGGCGTGCGCAACACGCTGGACAAGAAGCGTTTCATGGCGCGCTTCTCCCCGGCCGCCTTCATGCTGGCGCTGAGCGAAGCGCTGGAGGAAGCGGGCGTCGATCTCTGGCTGGATTCGCTCTTCTGCGGCGCGGATTGTTCCGACGGGAAAGTACGCGCCGTGGAATTGGAAAACAAGAGCGGCCGGGTCAGGATCGAGGCGGAACGCTTCATCGACGCGACCGGCGACGCCGATGTGGCGCGCCGCGCCGGAGCCGACTGCATCACCGAAGACAATTGCCTGACGTCGCTGGTGCTGGAATTCGATGCGAAACGGGAATCGCCCCGCGACTTTCCGAATACGCACACCGGGTTGTTCAGTTCGAGCGTAACGCGCAAATTCACCCCGATTCCGGGCCGGGCGGACATGATCCACGATGTGGAAATTCCGGAGGGAGAAGATCGCGAAGAGCTCTATTTCCACGGAATCTCGGGCAAAACGGTTTCGGAATACATCCGGAAATCGCACCAGGCGCTGCGCCGCCATTACCGGGACGCCTACGAAGGGGGGGAGACCGACCGCAACAACCTGTTCCCGATGAAACTGCCGCTGATGCCGCTCTTCCGGAAAATCTACGCGATCCGGGGAGAACGGACGCTGGAAGACGCCCGCAGCAACTGCGCGGAACCGGATTCGATCGGGATGATCGCGGGAGTCTCCGGGCCGGGCTCGGCCTGGGAAGTGCCGTACGGAACGCTGTATCCGCGGGAACGCATCGGCGGTCTGCTGGTGGCGGGTCGCTCGATTTCGGCGACGGGCCACGCCTGGGACGCGGCGCGCCTGATTCCGGCAGCGGCCCTCACCGGCCAGGTGTGCGGCATGGCGGCCTCGATGCAGCTTGACGCAAACTGCGAAGCCTGGGAACTGGAAGTAGGAAAACTGCAAACCGCGCTCGACTTCCCGCTGCATCAGGCCGACCTCTGACGGAAAATCCACGAAACGAAATCCCCGGACTTCAGCTGTTTCAGCCGGAAGCTCCGGGGATTTTTTTTCAGGAGAAGGCGAAGCACTCCCGCCGATTCCGGCGGCGGCAATCAGGAGAGCGGATTTTCCGTAAAAGGATCAAGTCCGCATTCTCTCAATGCACTGTCGAGCGCTTCTTCGTCGCGGATGCTGGCGCGGATCGGCCATACCCAGTTCCAGGCGTCACGGTCCATTTTTTCGATGGAGACGGGGGGGGAGCCGTCTTTCCGGTTGAGGGAGAACAATGTGAAGCTCCCGCCGTTGTCGAGATAGACCCTGAACAACGGAGCGGAGAAACCGGTCAGGCTGGCGACGACGCGGTCTCCGGTTCTCGGTGTTTGCCCGCGGCCGACGAGCACTTTGGTCCCCGGCGGATACCAGGGCAGCATCGATTCTCCGGAGATGACCATCGCGAAGTCGCCGGGAGCCGCATGGTCGAAATACACCTCTTCCCCATGCGGCGGCTTCCCGTTTTCCTGTCCCGGAAACAGCAACCTCCCGGCCTGTTCCTGAGACAGGAGCGGAACGGGAACATGCTTGCCGGAGGAAGGGAACCCGGCATTGCCCGGTTTTTCCGCCGGCTTGCCGGAATGGCTCCAGATGATGAACTGGAGGGCGTTGATATTGGATTCGCTCAACGGTTTGTCGTTGTTCAGCCACCGGGATATGGTCACTTCGGATTTTCCGATCATTTGGGCGAATTCTTTTTGATCGATCTTATATTCCCGAAGAAAATCCCGAAGCACTTTTTTGGCGTCCTCACTTTTCATTATGATGTCTCCTTATTATCACAATATATATCAAAATGGGTCGATTTCAAAAAATAAATTCTTAGAATAGTGAGGAATCCTATATTTTTAGCCTTGAAATTATCAAAAATATAATTATAGTTATACCAAGGATAATTTGAGAGAGGAGGCTACAAATGGCAACGGATTATCGTCCCACTTTAAAGGACCGCAACCGGAAAATCAGAAAGACAGTCGAGCTGGTCAGGAAGAAGACGCGCCTTGACAAGTCGTTGATAGTGGAGTGCCTGATGAAGTATGGAGCGGCGAGAGTCATGGAAATTTTTCCCGGACTTGATTCCCGGCCCGACAAATAACCGCGGCCAGAGAGGCGAACCCGTGTACACCGGATGGAATGAAAAAAACGAGACTTCCTCCAAAGACCTCCTTCACCCGGAGGAGTGGGATGAATTCGACCGGTTCGAGTTGGGCTGCGGTCGTTCCGCGGAAAATGTGGAGTTCAGCGAAAAGATGGCCGGCTGGGGATGCCTGCTGTTCATCGCGCTGACCGCGATCGCCGGCGTGATTGCATTATTGGAACGGCTCGGCATGTAAGTCGCTCGTTTCAGTTCCGCATTTTGCGGAAGGCGGCGGGAGCGCAGTGCATCACCCGGGTGAACACGCGGGTGAAGTGGTAGCGGTCGGAAAAACCGCAGAGTTCGGCGACCTCCTCGATCGAGCGGCTGCTGTAATGCAGCAGCCCGCAGGCGTGTTCGATGCGGAGCCGCCGCGAAAGCTGCCCCGGCGACTCGCCGCATTCGCGCCGGAAAAGACGGACGAAACTCTCGCGGTTGAGTCCGGCGAGCCGGGCGAGTTCGGCGTTGTCCGGCGGATCGGCGATGCGGGACGCGATTTCGCGGTTGGCGCGTTCGACGCGCGGGTCCCGCTCCGGGTGAACTTCCAGCGTTTCGGGCGGCAGCTCCAGCAGCGCCTCCAAGAGCAGCGATTCGGCGATCGCGGCGCGGCGGAAGGCGGCTTCGGGGCGGTGCAGCAGGGCGCGGAACTCCTCCCAGCCGCGCTTCCACTCCGGGCGGAGCGGCAGGCGGCGAATCTCCGGGTGCGACGGCGGTGCGACGATTCCCGGCGGATTGAAGTGAATGTAATGCTGGGAAAACGGCTGTTCCGCCCGGGTCGAAAAAACGAGGTAGCCGGGGATGACCGTCACCGCGTCCGGCGTCAGCTCGACGGTCTTGCCCCCGCACTCCAGCACGCCCCCCGGAACCGGGTCCCAGTAATAGCGCCAGAACGGCGTGTACAGCCGGTCCTGAATCCACGGATAGATCCCCTCCTGGTACTGGACCAGGTGAATTTTCAGTTGCGGAAAGGTCGTTTCCATGAGGTGAAATTCTCCCGTGTTGCAACAAACGGATACAATTACGAAGATAATATCCATTCCAATCCGGTAAAAGTCAAGTACAGTAATGATAAACCGGGAGGAAATGGTTGATGAATACACTCACTGTCGCGGGCCTGCGGGCCGAAGGATTGGTCGATCCGCTGGGGATCGAAACGCGGAATCCGGAACTTTCCTGGCGGCCCTCCGCCGGGCAGACGGCGTGGCGAATCCGCGCCGCCGCAACCGAAGCGGCGCTGGAAACCGGGCCGTACCGGTGGGATTCCGGTCATGTCGAAGAGAGCCGCTGCCACCATCATCCTTATGGCGGAACGCCGCTCGCGAGCCGGGAACTGGTCTTCTGGCAGGTGATGGTCTGGGGAAAAACCGGAGAACCGTCGGCGTGGAGCGCACCGGCCCGATTCGAAGCCGGGCTGCTCGACGCTCGGGACTGGCGCCCTTCCGTCTGGGTCGGCTTCCCCGGCGCGTGGTCCGGTGCGGCCCGTTACTACCAGGCGCGATTCACCGCTCCCGAAACGGTGAAAACGAGCCGTCTCTACCTTTCCGGGCTCGGCTGGTTCGAGGCGTTCCTGAACGGGAAGCGCCTCGGCGACGCGGTGCTCGACTCCGCGCCGACCGACTATTCGCAAAGTGTGCTCTACCGCGTGTTCGATCTTGCCGGACTGCTCGTGCCCGGTGAAAATATTCTCGCCATCCACGCCGGCGGCGGCTGGCATGTACAGCCGATCGTCCGCTATCAGCTCGAGCTGGACGGCGAACTCGTGGCCAAGACGCGGCCGTTCGGACCGGCCTCCGGCCCCTCCGGCATCCGGCGCAACAGCATCTACGGCGGCGAGGAATTCGACGGTCGGCTGGAACCGGATTCCACCTGGATGCTGCCCGGCGGACCGATCCTGCCGCCCGGACGCAACAGTTGCCGCGTCGCCCCCCCGGCGGGCCGGATGCGCGTGGCGATGGCCCCGGCGATCCGTGAACTGATGGAGCTCCCGGTCCGGAGCTGGAACCGACTCGGCGACGGCCGGTCCGTCGCCGATTTCGGGCAGAACTTCGCCGGATACTGCCGGTTGAAGCTGACCGCCCCGGCGGGGACGCGGGTCACCCTGCGCTTCGCCGAATATTGCAACGCCGACGGTTCGGTCAACCAGGAGAATCTGCTCGGGGAAGAGGCGCTCGACGTCTACACCGCACGCGGCGACGCGGCGGGCGAGGTCTGGAAACCGCGCTTCACCTATCACGGTTTCCGCTACGTCGAAGTGTCCGGGCTCCCCTGGCTGCCGCAGGCCGACACGCTCACCGGAATCGTGGTCGGCTCCGACTGTCCCCCGGTCGGGAGTTTCCGCACCGACAACGAGCTGCTCAACCGGATCGACAAGATGGTGGCGTGGACCGAGCGCTCCAACCTCCACGGCGTCCCCACCGACTGCCCGCAGCGGACCGAGCGCATGGGCTGGCTCAACGATATGATGGCCCGCAACGAATGCGCGCTCTTCCACTTCGACGAGGCGACGCTGCTGCGCAAATGGCTGCGCGACATCGCCGAGGCGCAGGACCCGGAGACCGGCTTCGTGCCGATGACCGCGCCGAACCACTGGACGCCGGACAAGGTCGACCCGGTCTGCTCGAGTTTCGTCGAAACGGCGTGGAACCTCCATCTCTTCAGCGGCGAACGGGCGCTGCTGCGCGAGCTGTTCCCGAATTTCCTCGCCTGGTGCCGCTGCATGGAACAGGCGACGGAAGGCCAGATCCTCACCGACGGCGGCGAGATCGGCGACTGGGTTCCGCCGCTGGAATTCTGCGGGCGCAACACCTGCCGCAGCGGAATCGTGCCGAAGGAACTGGTGGCGACCGCGCTCTACGGTTACGCGGTGTCGCTGACCGCGAGAATCGCCGCGCTCCTCGAAGAGAAGGACGAGGAGAAACGGCTGACCGCCCAGCTCGACGCGATCCGCGCCGCCTTTCACGCCCGCTTCTACCGGGGAGAGGGGAAATACGAATCCGAATCGCAGTCGGCGTACAGCTTTGCGCTCCGCTGCGGCATGGTTCCGGAGGAGCTGACCGAACTCGTTTCGCAGCGCCTCGTCGAACGCTTCGAAGCGGACAAATGCAAGCTCACCACCGGCAACATCGGCACGAAGTACCTGCTCGAGGCGCTCTCGGAGTGCGGCCGCGCCGACCTGGTGTTCCGTATGGTGAATTCGACCGAGTATCCCGGCTGGGGCTACATGCTGGCCAACGGCGCAACCACGTTGTGGGAGCGCTGGGAGAAGGCGACCGGCAAGGGGATGAATTCGCACAATCACCCGATGCTCGGCTCGGTGGGCGGCTGGTTCTACCGTTATCTGGCCGGAATCCGCCCGCTGCCGGACTCGGACGGCTTCGACCGCTTCGAGCTGGCTCCATCCTTCGTCGAAGGGCTGAACGAGGTGGAAGCCTCCTACGACTCCTTCGCCGGCAAGGTCGAATCGCACTGGAAGCGCGAGAACGGTAAAATCCGCTGGGAATTCACCGTCCCCGCCAACACCGAAGCGCAAGTCCGCCTGCCGGGCGGACCGGTGCGCAGTTTCGGTGAAGGAGTCCATCAAATTGTGATGTGAAGCCCGTTTTTTCTCTCCCGGTGTTTGCAATCGACGCCCCGGAATGGTATATTTCGCTGTGATTTATACATGAAATAATTTCAGGGCCGCAAGCGCCGGGAGAACAGGGTTGAAACTCATCATTCAGATTCCGTGTTACAACGAGGCCGGGACTCTGGCGATTGCGCTCGCCGAGCTGCCGCGGGAGATTCCCGGCATCGACCAGGTTGAATGGCTCATCGTCGATGACGGTTCCGCCGACGAAACCGTCAAAGTGGCCCGCGAAAACGGGGTCGATCACATCGTCTGTCACCATTCCAACCTCGGATTGGCCCAGGCGTTCATGACCGGACTCCAGGCCGCGCTGGAGCGGGGTGCGGACATCATCGTCAACACCGACGCCGACAACCAGTATTGCGCCGCCGATATTCCGGCCCTGGTCGAACCGATCCTGGCCGGACGGGCGCAGTACGTGATCGGCACCCGGCCGATTGCGGAGATCGACCACTTTTCTCCGGCGAAGAAGATCCTCCAGAAACTCGGCAGCCTGATGGTCCGCAAGATCTCCGGAACCGAGGTCGAAGACGCCCCGAGCGGTTTCCGGGCGCTGACCCGCGACGCGGCGATGCGGATGAACGTATTCAATCGCTACACCTATACGCTGGAAACCATCATTCAGGCGGGCTGGAAGAACATTCCGATCGAGTGCGTTCCGATCCGGGTCAATGAGGATCTTCGTCCGTCGCGGCTGGTCAAGAGCATTCCCCGCTACATTCAGCGTTCGATTTTCACAATGATCCGGATCTGCGTGGTCTACCGGCCGTTCAAATTTTTCTTCAGCTTCGGGCTGACGTTCTTTCTGATCGGTTTTCTGCTCGGCTGCCGTTTCATCGGATACTGGCTGGCCGGTCACGGGCAAGGGATGACCCAGTCGCTGATCCTTGCGGCGATCCTGATGATCATCGGCACGTTCTTCGGCACGATGGCCTTCATCGCCGACCTGCTGGCGGTCAACCGGATGCTGCTGGAAGACATTCAATATCACCAGAGGCGGCGCGACACAAAGTACCCCGGCTCCAAAAAGGGAGAATGACGTGCGCCTCCCCATGCACCGGATCTGGGAACTGGTCCGCTACGCTGCGGGCTGCGGATGCAGCGTGCTCATCAAGCTGGCGATTGCTTCGCTGACCACCGCGGCCGGAGTTCCGCTCCGGTTCGGCTATCTTGCGGCGCTTTTCGTGGTGATCTTCTTCTCTTACGCCTACCACTCCCGGATCACGTTCCGGCGGAAGACCGGTTCGTTCCGGGAACTGGTGCGCAGTTTTTCGCTGTTTACCGGCTCGATGCTGGCGTTCCACCTGCTTGATTATCTTCTGGTGGTGCTCGGCGCGGGGCTGTTGGCCGCCCGGCTTGCCGAGCACGGAGAACTCAACGCCTGGACACGCCAGTTTCTGGTTTCCGGGTGCATCGTCAGTGTCAGCGCGGTGATTTTTCTGATCCGCTACGCGTTATTCCGCATCATTTTCCTGGGGCGCGGCAGTCGTTGTTGACGCCGCTTTCCCGGGTTCAGGAAAACGGATCGCCGGTTCCGTCGTGACGTTCAGGGTGCCGATCCGGCTTTCACTTTCTTTCAGAAGCAGCGCCCGGAACGGTTTCCCCGGCGTAACCGCGTCGCGGTTCCAGAGGATTTCCCAGTACTTGCCGTCGGCGTCGCGAACGATCTCCTGTTCGCCCCGCCGTTTGACAATCAATCCGGCCGGTGCCCAGAGTGCGGTCCAGGCATTGCCGTATTTGTAGTCGTCGGTGGAAAGATATCCCTCACGGAATGCCTCTTTGGGTTCCAGCATCCGCATCATGACCGGCAGGTGTTCCGTACGGGCGGTCCGGAAGTTGGCGCAATTGCGGATGACGTGCGCCGGAGTTTCGCCGTGACTCCACTGGTTGCCGGCCCGGATGAACATCAGCAGCAGAAGCACCCCGATCACGCTCCACTGCGTCAGCAGCGCGGCGTGACGGCTGCGCAGCAGCCGGGTCAGCAGATCCCGGATCTCCGGCCACGCCGTCGCCAGCATCGCCAGAGAAAACAGTCCCAGGATGACGAAGTAACGACTGTGCGGCCGCTCCGGCTGGAGAAACGGAAACACCTTGTACACCACATAACAATGCAGCGCGTATACCGAAAGGAAACTCAATGCGACAAATTTGCGCATCGATTTCTCATTCTTCCGGCGAAGCCAGAGGATCGCCGGGAGGAATCCTCCGGCAAGTACGATGACCGGCGGCAGCGAGTCGAAATATTTTCCGCTCGGGTTAAGCGGACGGAGAAACGCGAACAGGTATTCCAGAAGCGACATGTAGTCCCTGCCCTTCCAGGTCTGCCCGAGGTGGGAACCCAGAATGACTTCGATCCGGCCGCCGCGGACGTGGAAGAAGTGGTTGAGCAGCAGCGTTTCCGCAACGAAGACGAGCAGAATTCCGATCCCGAAGAGAAAGATTCCCGGCCCGAACCGGAGTTTGCCGAGGCGGAACAGGTTTTTCTCCTCGAACGGCAGCAGTGCGAGGCAAAACATGAATCCCGCGCCCCAGTAAAGCGAGGTGAATTTGCAGCCGTAGGCAATCCCGATCAGGAGGCCGGCGGCAAGAAAGACGAATTCGCCGCCGCCCCGCCCGACGCGCCGGACCAGCAGCAGCCCGGCCGCCAGCACGTAACAGGCGGCGGAGAGCATCGGCAGGAACTGGGTGCTCTCCCTGACCACGAGCGGAAACAGCAGTTGCAGGAAGAACGCGACGGTTCCCGCCGCTTTGCTGCCGCTCAGTTCCACGGTCAGAAAGTACAACAGCAACCCGGCGGCAAGCCCGGTCAGCAGCGGATAGAGGTAGTAGACCCACATATCCGGTCCGAACACCTTCATGAAAAACAACACCGGCATTGTGATCGCCCAGCGCACCTGGTGATGGTCGGGGGGGACCGGACACCACTCGCCGAGCGAAGCGTAGTAGCGCAGGAAACTCCATTTCCAGACGGCGTCGCCGCTTTTTTCGACGAAATCGAGCGTGGCGAAACGCCAGACCAGAAAGATTCCGATGAAACAAAGAATCAGCTTCGCAGTGGACACCGCATTGATCCGCGATGCGGCACGGCTGAAAAACATCTCGACCCGGTCGATCCAGTTGGAGGATTGCATCAATTTTATCCTGTCGTTAGAGGGGGGCGCTGCTTTTGAGGGCTTCGGTGAGCGCGATTTCGAGGACTTGGATGGTCCACTCCACGTCGGCTCCGGCGCGGTGGGCGTTCATCCCCTTTTCGGAGGGGAGCTGGAAATAGGCGCGCAGGCTCTGGAGGCTGTAGGAAGGCAGCCCGGGGTGGGTCTTGCGCAGCAGCCGGAGCGAGTCGAGCGTCTTGCCGCTCCACAGCGGCAGCCCGACCCGCGCCAGGCCTTCCTGCAGGAATCCAAGGTCGAAGAGCGCGTTGTGGGCCACCAGCGTGCTCTCCCCGGCCAGTTGGAGAAAGCCGAGGATCGCCTCTTTGAAATTCGGCGCGTCCTTCACCATCTCATCCGAAATATGATGCACCGATGTGGCGGCGGGCGGAATCTTCCGGCCGGGATGAATCAGCGTCTGAAAACGCTCCAGCTTCCCGCCCGGATCGATCCGGACCGCGGCGATTTCCACGATCCGGTCGTTGGATGGGCTCATTCCGGTGGTTTCGACGTCGAACACCGTGAACGGCCCAAGTTCGTGCCAGATCAATTCGCGTACCCGTTCGGGTGCTTGAGCTGCCACTTCCACGCCGACTCGATGATCTGCTCGGCGGATTCGTATTTCGGCTGCCACTTGAGCATCGACTTGATGCGGTCGCTGCAGGCGATCAGCTTGGCCGGGTCGCCGGGACGGCGCGGGGCCATTTCGAAGTTGACCTTCTTGCCGGTGACCTTTTCGGCGGCGTCGATGATCTCGCGGACCGAGAGGCCGTTGCCGGTGCCGAGGTTGTAGTGGCCGCTCTCCGGCGCGGAAAGCGCCAGCTCGTGCGCCTGGGCAAGGTCGAGGATGTGGATGTAGTCGCGGATGCAGGTGCCGTCCGCCGTCTCGTAGTCGTCGCCGTAGACCATCAGCTTCTCGCGCTTGCCGCGGACGGTCTGGAGGATGATCGGAATCAGGTGGCTCTCCGGACGGTGGTCTTCGCCGAATTTTTCGCTGGCTCCGGCCGCATTGAAGTAGCGGAGCGCCGCGTATTTCATGCCGTGGATTTCACTGTACCACTTGAGCACCTTCTCGAAGCAGAGCTTCGATTCGCCGTAGGGGTTGATCGGAATCTGGCGGTCGTTTTCGCGGATTGGAATCGACTCCGGCTGGCCGAAGGTGGCCGCGGTGCTGGAGAAGACGAAGTTCTTGACCCCGCCCTCAACCGCCGCGTCGGCCAGGTTGATGCCCGAGGCGAGGTTGTTGCGGAAGTACTTGGAGGGGTTCTGCATCGACTCCCCGACCAGGCTGAAGGCGGCGAAGTGCATCACCGCGTCGAATTCGCCTTCGCGGCAGACCTTCTTGATCAGCTCGCGGTCGGAGAGATTGCCGAGCACGAATTTCGCGCGCGGATCGACCGCCTCGCGATGCCCGGTGATGAGCGCGTCGAAAATGGTGACTTCGTAACCGCGGTCGAGGAGGTATTCGGAACAGGCGCTGCCGATATAGCCCGCGCCGCCGGTGACCAGTACTTTCTTCATGATACAGCCTTTCTCCGGTGAGAGTGAAAATGTCAGGAGAAAAGATACAGCAAAACCGCCCGAATTGCAAGTCGCCCCTGAAATTATCTCGCCTGGTTTTCCGGAAAAAGCCCGTTGCGGCGGCGCCGTCATTCCGGGAGCACTCCCCTCCTCCGCCGATTCGGAGGCAGCCCTCCCTTCCATCCATTCCGACAGTCCCCGGAGTTTCTGAAATTCGAAAAAAATTTCCGCGCGCTCTTGACATTTCACGGGAAATCCGGTATAATTAGAACAAAATTGAATGCGTTTCAATATTCGTTCATTCAAACAGAAAAACAAACCATATGAATTGCAATATAAAAGACGTCGCCAAACTTGCCGGAGTATCGGTGGGCACGGTGAGCCGGGTGATCAACGGGAGCGACACCGTCGCCGGGAAGCGGGTCGACGCCGTCCGCAAGGCGATGTCCGAACTGGGTTACCAGAAGAACTCCGCGGCGCAGCTCCTCGCGGGGAAGCGGGGAAACTCCCGGCTGCGGACCGGAAACATCGGATTGTGGATGTTCGAAATGGCCGACCAATGGATATCCAACCCGGTCTATATCAACTACCTGAGCGGAATCGAGTCGGTCTGCGCGGCGCGCGGGTATCATGTCCTTATCGAGCATGGCGGCAGCACCGGCTATCCGCGCTGCGTCCACGAGGGAAAGGTGGACGGGCTGATCGTCAAGGCGGTGAACCGGATTCCGGAAGTCCTGACCGAGCTCAACGAGCGGCTGCCGCTCATCGGACTCTCCATGTTCGAGCGGGAACTGCCTCTGGCGCAGGTGACGACCGACAACCAGCTCGCCGGAGAAGAAGTCTGCCGTTATCTCTGGATGCGCGGTCACCGTCGGATCGGATTCGTCAGCACCAACGACCACCACCGGATGTTCTTCTCCCGCCGCAGCGGTTATGAATATTATATGCGGCAGCAGGGCGCCTACGATTCCGCCCTGGTGTACGCAGGAAAAACGGACGGACCGTCCGCCCCGGAAGAGAATTTTCCGGATTTGCACGCCGCGGTCGGCAAGCTGTTTTCCAACCCCAGCCCGCCCACGGCGATCATCGCCGTCAACGACTGGATGGCGGCCGGACTTTACGAGGCGCTGGCGGACCGGAATCTGCGCATTCCGGACGACGTCAGCGTCATCGCCTTCGACCATCTGACCAACCTGTTCCTCCGGCCGCGCCTGACCAGCTATGCCGTCCCGATGTACGAAATGGGCCGGACGGCGGCGGAGTGGGTGCTCAATATGATCGACGCCGGAACCCGGTACGAGAGCGCCGGGCCGGAATTCCGCATGGTCGCCGGTCGGATTTTCGAACATGCGTCGGTCGACGCTTTGAATCAGATCCCTGCAGAACTCCAATCGATATGAAAGGTAAGAGAAGAATGAAAAGAACTGCATTCACCCTGATCGAACTGCTGGTCGTGATCGCCATCATCGCCATTCTCGCGTCGATGCTGCTGCCGGCGCTGAACAAGGCACGGGAACGGGCGAAGCAGTCGACCTGCATCTCCCAGCTCAAGCAGGTCGGCCTTGCCGACGCCCAGTATACCGCGGATTACAGCGGCTGGCTCTACGGTCCCCGGCTCGCGGTGAACAATCCCAACGGAAGCGCGAACGCCTATTGGGTTTCGAGCATGGCGAATCTCGGATACCTGCCGCAGTGGATTCTGAAAAAAGCGAACGTCGGCGTCTGTCCTTCCGCCTATCCCTACGTGGCCGACGCCCGGGAACGCACCTACGGCAAGCGCGGCTTCAAAAAGGGCGGCTCGAACGACGACGCCTATTGGAAATATGACGGCAGGCACTTCGCCGTCGTCACCGCCAATCCGGACAGCACCAACCAGAATGCGAACGTAAGCCCCTCGCAGTTCGTCACCACCCACGACTCCTTCGAGAACTACTACCAATACTGCAGCGCCCGCAGTTACAGTTTCGGACTCAACCATATGGGCAAGGGAAACGTTCTCTTCTACGACGGACACACCGATTCCGGAAGAATGGATTTCGGTTATTTCACCAAGGGATTCGATCCGAATATCGGCATGTCGAACCTGTCGCTCGGCCGCAGCGGATACTGAATCGCATAAAGAAAGAAATACAAGATGTGGAAGAAACGATTCTGGTTCGCATTGCTCCTGTCGGCAACCGGTTGCAGCGCCGGAGCGGCGCAGTTTGTCCGTGAGGTCGCCGACTTCACCCGGGCCGACGACTGGGCGGTGAAGGCCCCCGCCGCGGTCACCAGCACATTCCGTCCGGACGGGCTGCTCAATGTGGAGTGGCCCAAGGCGGACAAGCCGCTGGTCTGGGAGGCGCGGCTGAAACAGCCGCGGGCGGTCGACCCGGAAGCGCAGCGCGTCTTCCTCAAACTCTTCGCCGCGACTCCGGCGGCGAAGAACCGGCTCTATATGATCCTCGCCGACCGCAACGGGACCGAATTCACCTACACGCTGCCGCAACTGCCGAACTGGGCGGTCAACTGGCGGATTCTCGACACCTACGCCTTCGACGCCAACGAGTGCGGGCGGATGCACCCGCAGGTGGGGACCGCCAACCGTCCGGGCAGCCCCATTCCGGCCAAACCGATGACGTTCGTCGGCCTGAAACTCGAAATCGTCCCCGACAGCGCCGGACACTGGCTGTTCGACAAGGTCGGCAGCGACGCCTACGCCCTCGGCGGCAAGACCAACCACTGGGGAATCAACCTGCCGCTCGAGCGTTACTGGATGACCACCTCCCTGATTCAGAGCGAATGCCTTCCTTATGTTCCGCTCGACTGGCTGGAATTCGGCAACACCGCCTGGAAACTGCGCTGGGAGCTCGTACCCGGAACCCAGGGCGCGGCAATCAAAACCGGTGAGGAACGGATCGCGTTCCCCGAAGGCGACTACCGCGCCCGGGAACGCAAACTCGAACTGGGCGAACTCCCGGTTGGGCTTTACACCGTAAACTGTTCGCTGGTGCCGGAAGATCTCGACAAAGCCTCCCCCGCCAACTGGCGTCCGCTGCGCTGGAACGCCGAAGGACCGACCTTCTGGAACCGGGAAAGCGGCGCCGACGGCAGCCGCGGGCTGGGCTCGGTCAAATCCGCAGGGAAACCGGAGGGTTACGTCGGCTGGCGGCAGACCGTCCAGCTCGCCGAACCGGGGACCGGAACTTTCCGGGTCTCGGCGCGGGGAGAAGGGACTCCGACGGCGTGGGTCACGCCGCTCGGCCGCGACCTCAAGTCGATCGGTCCGAGCACATCGCTCAAATTCGAAAGCAGCCGGGAGTGGCAGACGCAGGAGGTCCGAGTGACGCTCCCACCCGAAACCGCCCAGATGTACGTCTATCTGATGGCGACCGGCAAAGGCGGAAGAGCCGAATTCGACCATGTTGAATTCCTGATGGACGGGAAAAACGTGATTCCCAACGGCGACGCCGAACAGGGCGATGTCCTCAAGCAGATCAGGTTGCCGCTCAACGTGATCGCCTCGACCTCGAACGCGGCCGCCCTCCCCCGGTTCAACAGCTCCGCGGCTCCCGGTGAAGTGCTGGAGATTCCGCTGCCGGACTGGAGCGGGCGTTCCGGCGGCAAAAGCTGGCAAATCACCGGTCCGGACGGGACCGTCTGCGCCTCCTCCGACAAGCTGGACGGCAAGGTGTTCCGCTGGAAAACGCCCGAGGCTCCCGGCGTGTACCGGTTCACCGCCCTGCTGAAGGACGGCGGCGTGGAGGTCGACCGCAAGGAGTTGCGGCTCGGCGTTGAAGGAGTCATCCCCGCCGCGCCGCAGGTGCGCAGGATCGCCGGAGAAATCACATCGGAAGCGGATCTTTTCGGCCCCGGCAAGAACTATTTCACCTGGTCGATGTACGAGAACCACCCCGACGTTCCCGGCTATGCGGAACAGATTTCGAAATGGATCGCCGACGGCCGGAAATGCGGGTTCGAATATTTCCGCATCCGGCTGGACTGGAACTGGGTGGAGCCGGTCCCCGGCGTCTATGACTTCACGCTCTCCGACCGCTTGATCGACGAGGTGCTGAAGCAGGGCGGAAAGGTCATCCTCGAAATCCGCTGCGAGGCTCCCGAATGGCTCGATTACGAATCGCGGCTCGACAGCTGCGGGCGCGCCGACATCTGGCGTCATGGAAGCATCGGGCGGATTCCGTCGATCTGGTCGGCGGGAATGCTCGACAGCCTGACCCGATACGCGGTGACGGCGGCGAAGCGCTACTGCGACAATCCGGGAATCGCCGCCTACCACGTCTGGGGGCTCCCCGGCTCGCTGGACTGGACGAACCTCGACCGCCCCTGGCTCGGCATTCAGGTCGATTATTCCGCCGCGTCGCTCCGGAAATTCCATGAGTTGTACGGGAAACAGATCCCGGGGATTCCGCGCTCCAGCAGCGAATTCGACAAACCCGACCTGAGCCCGGAGTGGCGGAGCTGGGTCGAATTCCGGCGGAATTCCCTCGAGAACTATATGATCGACCATATGGTCAAGCCGTTGCGCGCCATCGACAAGGGCCGTCCGATCATCGGGTATTTCGGGCTGGATTTCAGCTCGCCCCGGCTGGCGGCTTCCTCGCGGGAACTCGGCTGGCGGCGACACACCGGCGGCTGCGGACTCATCTATCAGTCGCAGATCGGCGATATGCGGGCGCTCTCCGACACCGGAAAAAGCTTCCCGCAGGAGGTTCACCTGATGACCCCCACCGGGCCGGAACTCGAACAGGCGACCAGCCAGTTGACCGCCGGCGGCGGACAGGGGCTGAATTGGAACTACTACTGGCGGAGCACCATCCGGACCGGCGAGTGGACCCCCGAACGCAACTCCGGGCTGGAGGATTGGCAGACGCTCTGGCGTCCGCTCTGGCAGGAGCTCCGCGACGCGGAACCGACCCAACCCCCGACGGTGGCGGTGCTCACCAGCTGGAGCACGATGCAGTATCTCCACCGTACCTTCTTCTCCATGCGCCAGGACGACCTGACCACCCGGCTGGCCGCGGCGCTCTACCGCGACGGCGTCTGGCCGACCTGGTTCTCGGAAAACGCGCCGTCGAACGTGCTGGACGGGAAAAAGATGTTGATCGTCCCCGCCTCCGGCGGCCAGGTGATTCCCAAAGCGACCGCCGACATGATCGAGAAATTCGTCGCCGACGGCGGCAAAGTCCTGCTCTTCCCCGCCTCCGGCCGCTGGGTGGTGGAGGAGCCGGAACAGGATTTCGCGCTGCTCAAACGTCTCGGCTGGCAGGGAGCTCCGCCAATCCCGCAGAGCCGGGTGGAAACCGAGGACGGCAACAGCGGATTTTCGGACCTGAAACCGAAGACCGCCGAACTCACCTTCACCCCGGATTCGCCGCTGGCCGCGCTCGGCAAGCTGACGGTGAACAACCCCGCGCCAATTTCCGCGCCCGGTCCGGCCGTTCACGTGGAAGGGCGGTTCGCAGACGGAGAGGCCGCGGTCCTGCGCTGGAAGCACGGCAAGGGCGAAGTGCTCTTTCTCGCCGGACAGCCGGAATGGTCGAAAGCAGCCGGATTCCTGGGGCTTGCGGCGCGGCAGGCGGGCGGCGGCCGCGCGGTTTCGGGGAGCAAACCCTATCTTCTGGTCAACGACCTGACCAAAGGGAAGGACCGTTATCTCATCGTCCACCGGCTTCCGGACACGTACCGCCCCCACACGCCGGAACTTTCGCGGCAGGTGCTCGACAAATACCCGGCGGAGAAACTTTCCTGGTCGCTGCGGGGCCTGAAGGGAAATTACCGGATGACCGAAGTCTCCGCCGCCGGCCGCCCGGAGCGGGTCGTCAGCGGAGAAGAGCTGGCAGCCGGAATTCCGGTCGAGATGAAACTGTGCCAAACCCGGGTATTCAAGCTGACCCCGGCAAATGAAAGGTGATGAAATGAAAAAGAATTACTGGCTTGCAGCATGCATAGCGATGGCGTCCGTCGCCGCATATGGCGAAGAAGTGTTCAAGGATTCCTTCTCCACACTGGAGAACTGGAAGAAAATCCAGGGATCGGTCTCCATCGAATCCGCCGCCCCGGCGGTGGATCACGCGCCATTCCTGAAACTGGGCAATGGATTGATCTGCAAAAAGATGGAACTCTCCGCCCCGTTCACATTCAAAGCGAAGGTCCTGCACAGTGCATACAGGCGCGGCCTGATGATCTGTTTCCTCGACGCGAAACTGGAGAAGGGATACGGAATCCTGTGGGATTCCGGAACGGAGAACGGCTACAACGGAGAGGGCAATATTTCACTTTACGACATTTCTCTCGAGAAACCGGCCGCCTGGTCCGATCTGCCCGGCAAAAACAGGCGGCTCAAATCCGTCATTTCGGGACACAAGGCGACGCTTCCGCCGTTTGGCGACCTGGAGATCGCCGTCTCCGCCGACCGGAAAATCACGGTCAGGATGGACGGAAAAACACTGTTCACCGAACCGCTGCCCTCCGACATCGCGGTCGGAAACCTCGTGCTGCGCGGAAACACCGACAGTTATTTCGACGACATTTCTGTGGAGAATGAATGATGAGATTGACCGCCGCCGGAATCGACTGCCCCGCCGGGCTCCAGCCGTTCGAAACCATGTTGACCGGGCGATTCTTCAACCGGCCGGAAAAACGGCTGGTTACGGTTCTCGAGTTCCGCTGTTCGCTGTCCGCGCTGAGTGAAACGCGGGCCAGACTGGTGCTGTGCAGCGAATTGTGCGGAGTGCTGATTCCGTTGGAGATCACGCTTTGCGCCGACACGCTTTCCGTCAAAGTGGAGGCGGGGAGCATCGTGGAGAGCGGCGGAAACATCTGGCGGCTGATGGAGCTTTCCTTCCTGCCCGGCCTGATGGAGTCCGGCGCGGATGCGGAGGGCTCCTACCTGCTGCCGGTCTTTTCCGGGATGACGGTGCCGTTCGGGGGACACGCGCCCATGCGGAACCGGGACCGGATCTACATGGACCGTTCCGAGTGGGAGAAATTCGGCCAGGCCGACTGCTTCGGGATGATGTCCGCCGCTTGCGACATTCTCGGCATCGTTCGTTCCGGCGCGTTTCTCGCCTGGACCGACTCCGAATTCAATCAGCAGGGGAAAAACCGCCTCTACGCCACTTTCGGCATCCGCCATTCTCCGGAAGAGATTCTGCCGCAGGAGGACAAGAGCGCGGTTTACCGCTTTCTTCCTCCCGGCGGCGGCTTTTCCGGACTGGCGTTCGCCTACCGCGAACACCTGATCGCCGAGCGCGGCATCGTGCCGCTGCGGGAACGGGTCGGGCATAATCCGGTGCTCGATTACGCCGTGCACGCCATGCGGGTCAAGATTTTTCTCGGCCAGAAACAGCCGTTCGAATCGGACGGCGCGTCTCCCTACGCCAGCTGTACCACTTTCGCCGAGGCGGGCGAAATCATCGACGCGATGTGGAACGCCGGAATCCGCCGCGCCGTGGTCACGCTGGTCGGCTGGAACCGCGGCGGTCACGACGGTGCCTACCCCACCCGCTTCCCGGTCAACGCCGAAGCGGGCGGAGAAGCGGAGCTGAAACGGCTGGTCGGAAAGGCGTTGGAGCTTGGCTATCAGATCGTTCCGCACGACAATGTGACCGACGTCTATCTCTCCGCCCCCGACTACGACCCGGCGCTGGTTTCGCTGGACGAGGGCGGCGAGCGGCAAACCGCCGGGCTGTGGGCGGGCGGACTCTCCTACAAAATCTGTCCGACGGTGGCGCTAAACCGTTTCGGCGGGGAATTCCGGCGCTGCCACCGGCTCGGATTCCGGGGGGCTTACTACCTCGACGCCCAGGCGGCGGGGCTGTTCCGCTGCACGGACCCGGCCCATCCGGCGGATGAAAAGCAGTTTTCGCTCTCGCTGGCGCGGATCGCGCTCCTGCCGCGCGAACTCTTCGGCGCGGTTTCGACGGAATTCGTTCCGGCCTATATGCTTCCCTACGCCGACGAGGCGTCGCGGATTCCGGGGCAGATGGAGTTCCGCAACCTCTCCCCCCGCCTGCCGGACCCGCTCCGGCAACTGAACGGAGAAGTCGTCCCATTCTATCAGCTTGCGGTGCATGGGCTTATCGTGTACCAATCGGAATGGGTGCACACTTACGGAAGCACGCCGGAAGCGCGGCTTCGCGGGCTCCTTGAAGAGCTCTCCTGCGGCGCGCGCCCGGCGATGGAAGTGTCGATGCGCCCGCTCTGCAACGGCGGCGGCTACCGGGAATCGATCGAGGCGTTGTCCGAAAGCTACCGGATCAACTTCGAGCTCTGCCCGGAGCTGCAATGCGCGTTCGTCGCCGGCTATGAAGAGACCGCGCCGGACGCCTGTCGGATCGAATACGACTCCGGGCACCGGGTCGAAGTCTGTTGGGGAGACCGCCCCAGGCTCCGGATTTCAAGACACGGCAAGCTCCTGTACGACAACGAATACGGCAAATCCGATCAGCGGATGACGACCAGCTCGGCTCCGGCGATCCTGGCGTAGTCTTCCATGAACTCCGTGGTGAGCGCGGGGGCGTTGACGCAGTGATGCGCTCCACCCGCTTCGATCCACTGCCGCGCCCCTTCCGCGAGGTCCGGCTTCGGAATCCACACCGTGCTCGCCACCGGGAGCTTCGGCAGCGGCGCGTCCGGCGCAACCACCTCCAGCTCGTTGACCACCAGCCGGAAACGGTCGCCGAATTCCACCATCGTCGCGTTGATCGCCGGTCCCGCCGGGGTGGTGAAGACCAGCCGCGCCGGGTCCGCCTTGCCGCCGATTCCGAGCGGATGGACTTCGAGGCTCGGCTTGCCCGCCGCGATCGACGGGCAGACTTCGAGCATGTGCGCGCCGAGAACCCGTTCGCGGCCCGGCTCGAAGTGATAGGTGTAATCCTCCATGAAACTGACTCCGCCGGGGAGTCCGGCGGCCATCTGTTTCATGGTGCGGAGCAATGCGGCGGTCTTCCAGTCACCCTCGGCCCCGAAGCCGTACCCGGCGGCCATCAGCCGCTGCGAGGCCAGCCCCGGAAGCTGGTCGAAGCCGTAGAGGTTCTCAAATGTGGTGGTGAACGCCCCGTAGCCGCCCGCCTCGAGGAAGGCGCCAATGCCGATCTCCTGCTTCGCCGCGTTGCGGATCGAGCGCATTGTTTGCGCCGACTTGTCGGAGACCGTGTAAAGCCCGAAATACTCTCTGACCAGCGCATCGGCCTCGCCGTCGGTCACCGCGTCGATGTACTTGAGCACGTCGCCGACGCCGAACCCGTCCACCGCGTAGCCGAACTGAATCTGCGCATCGACCTTGTTGCCCTCGGTCACGGCGACTTCGCGCATGTTGTCGCCGATCCGGGCCACTTTCAGCGTCTGGCTGTCGCGCCAGGCCGCCGCCACCCGCGCCCAGACGTCGATCGATTTCCGCACGCGCGCCGAATCGTAGAAGCCGTTGACCACCTTGCGGGGAATCCCCAGCCGGGTGCAGATGTAGCCGAATTCGCGGTCGCCGTGCGCCGCCTGGTTGAGGTTCATGAAATCCATGTCGATCGACGACCACGGAATGTCGCGGTTCGCCTGGGTGTTGAGGTGCAGCATCGGCTTTTGCAGCAGCTTGAGCCCGTTGATCCACATTTTGGCTGGGCTGAAAGTGTGCATCCAGCAGATGATTCCGGCGCAATTTCCGTCGGCGTTGGCGGCGGCGAGCGCTGCGGTCACTTCGGCGGGGGTGGTCACCGTCGGCTTCCAGACCACCGGCAACGCGATTTCGCCGGAGCGGTTCAGCGAATCGACGACCGCCTGCGCATTGGCGGCGACCTGTTTCAGCGTTTCCGGGCCGTAGAGATGCTGGCTGCCGGTGATGAAATGGATGCAGTACTGCTTCGGGTCATTGGTTGCAATCGACATAGGAGATTCCTTCCCTGGATTATCCGTCTTCTGCCGTATAAAGGATAATTTAACCCATCCTGCGTTTTTTGCAACATCGGAATCCGGTCGCAAACCGGGCGGAATTCTTGAGACAGGGCGAAAAAAAGAAAAAAAAGTGGCGAGAGAGACGGGACTCGAACCCGCAACATCCACCGTGACAGGGTGGTACTCTAACCAATTGAGCTACTCCCCCGCATTTCTGCGGCGTCGTCGTCTTTTACCGGATACCTCGCGTCCACTTGAAAAAGTGGCGAGAGAGACGGGACTCGAACCCGCAACATCCACCGTGACAGGGTGGTACTCTAACCAATTGAGCTACTCCCCCGTATCCGTTGAAGCCTGACAACGTTTTTAAAAATACTCCCTTTTCCTCAAAATGCAAATCCCTTTCCGCAGAAAAACGAAGATTTTTCGAGAAAATGCCCCGTTCATTGCAATTTCCCCGGGCGGTGCTACATTATCTTTTTTGGAGAATGATCAAAGAATAAAGAAAGATTCCGGAATGAATTGTAATGAGATACTGGCCCGCGCCGTCGCGGGCGAAGAACTCGGCCCCGGCGACCTCGCCTTCCTGCTGAGTCTCGAAGCCCCCGCCGATCTCGAAGCGCTTTACCGTGCCGCCTATCAGGTCAAGCTCAAGTACATCGACAACAAGGTCCGGCTGCGCGGACTCATCGAAATCTCCAACATCTGCCGGAAAAACTGTCTCTACTGCGGCATCCGGTGCGGGAACCGCAAGGTCGAACGCTTCGAAATGTCCATGCCGGAAATCATGGACGCCGCCCGTCACGCGGCGGAATTCCGCTACGGCTCGGTCGTCCTCCAGGCGGGCGAACGGACCGACCCGCGCTGGATCGATTTTGTCGAAGAAGCCGTGCGCGGCATCAAATCCATCGACGGCGGGCGGCTCGGCATCACCCTTTCGCTCGGCGAACAGTCGGCGGAAACCTACCGGCGCTGGTTCGCGGCGGGCGCGCACCGCTACCTGCTCCGGATCGAGAGCTCCGACTCCGGCCTCTACGCGAAGCTGCACCCCGCCGACCACCGCTATGACGAGCGGGTCGAAGCGCTGCGGCTCCTGCGCGAAACCGGCTATCAGGTCGGCACCGGCGTCATGATCGGGCTGCCGGGCCAGACGGTCGAAAACCTCGTGCACGACCTGGAATTTTTCAAGCGGCTCGACGTGGACATGATCGGCATGGGTCCGTATCTCGTCCACCACGACACCCCCCTCGGGCAGCAGTTCCCGGAGTGCGGCAGCGACACGGCGCGCCAGCTCGAGCGCGGCCTCGCCATGATCGCCGTCACCCGGCTTTATCTGCGCAACGTCAACATCGCCAGCACCACCGCGCTCCAGGCGCTCGCCCCCGACGGCCGCGAACTCGGACTGCTGGCCGGAGCCAACGTCATCATGCCGAACATCGGCGACCTCGCCTACCGCAAGGGCTATCTGCTCTACGACAACAAGCCGGGCACCGATGAAAACGCCGAAACCGCGCGGGGCAAACTCGAACGCGCCATCGCCTCCATCGGGGAGGAAATCGCCTACGACGAATGGGGAGATTCCCTTCACTTCGCCGCACGGGAAAAAAACAGGAAAGGTTAACCGGAAACTTGCATCGCAAGACTTGTATTCCGCGGTTTGACCGTTTAGATTATGGTGTTTGCCGTGAACGATTCTCTTAGCACAGGAAAGCGAACCATGAACTGGAAACGTTGGATTCTCTCCGCCGCGCCCATACTGGCGGCCGCGGCGTTTCTCGCCGGATGTTCCTCATTTGACAACAACTATCTGCGCCCCGAGGATTTCGCGGCCTATCTCGAACGCAACGGCGTCAAGGTCGAGGGAACCCGTCCGCTCCCCGGCGACCCGTTCCGCGCCACCAGCGGCTGCGGCGTCAAGGTCGACGGCAGTGAAATCGGCGTCTACAAGTACGATCGCAGCTCGAGCGTGCAGGATAAACGAATCACCCGGATCGAGGAAGAAGGGAAAACCTATATTCAGGGCATTCCCTTCCCGGTCGAAGTGCGCGGTTCGTTCATGTTCCTCGGCCTTGAAAAGAATCCGCAGAAACGCAGGATTCTGGAGGTGGTGGACAAGTTTTATTGAGCTGCATAGTGAGGGAAACAGGGAAAAGCGAATACAGGAAGGAAAAAGGTATGACGGAAAAGAAGTATGTGTACTCCTTCGGCGGCGGTGATTCCGAAGGCTCCGGTTCGATGAAGGATCTTCTGGGCGGCAAAGGCGCCAACCTCGCAGAAATGGCTTCGCTCGGACTGCCGGTGCCCCCCGGATTCACCATCACCACCGAATGCTGCGTCGATTATTTCAAGGTGGGAAGCAAGCTGCCCCAGGGCGTGGACGCCCAGATCGAGACCGCGTTGCGCAAGGTCGAAAAAGTGATGGGCATGAAATTCGGCGACCCGGTCAACCCGCTCCTCGTCTCCTGCCGCTCCGGCGCCCGCAGCTCGATGCCGGGCATGATGGAAACCGTGCTCAATGTGGGCCTCGCCTCTTCGACCATCCCCGGCCTGATTGCCAAGACCGGCAACGAACGCTTCGTCTACGACGCCTATCGCCGGCTGATCATGATGTACTCCGACGTGGTGATGGAGAAGGCCGAGGGGATCGAGCCCGCCGAAGGCAAGGCGATCCGCCGCCAGCTCGACGAAATGCTCGAGGAACTCAAGGAGAAGAAGGGCTACGCCAACGACACCGACCTCGCCGTCGCCGACCTCAAAATGCTCTGCGAGGCGTTCAAGAAGAAGATCCGCGAAACCCTCGGCACCGACTTCCCCGACGACCCGATGAAGCAGCTTCAGGGCGGCATCCACGCCGTGCTCAAGAGCTGGAACGGAAAGAAAGCGGTCTCCTACCGCCGCATCGAAGGGATTCCGGACGAATGGGGCACCGCCGTCAACGTCCAGAGCATGGTGTTCGGCAACATGGGCGAAACCTCCGCCACCGGCGTGGCCTTCACCCGCAACCCCGCCACCGGCGAAAATAAATTCTACGGCGAATGGCTGGTCAACGCCCAGGGCGAAGACGTCGTCGCCGGCACCCGCACCCCGAATCCGCTCAACACCGACACCTGCAACGAACAGAACAAGCATCTCAAGTCGCTCGAAGAGCTCTACCCGGCTCTCTACAAGCAGCTGTTCGACATCCGGAACACGCTTGAAGCGCACTATCACGATATGCTCGACATCGAGTTCACCATTCAGGAAGGCTCGCTCTACATGCTCCAGTGCCGCGTCGGCAAGCGCACCGGCACCGCCGCGCTCAACATGGCGATGGAGATGCTCGGCGAAAAGATGATCGACGAGAAGACCGCGGTGCTCCGCGTCTCTCCCGCCCAGCTCGACGAACTGCTGCACCCGATCCTCGACCCCAAGGCCGAGAAGAACGGCACGCTGATCGCCAAGGGGCTCCCGGCCGGTCCGGGCGGCGCGGTCGGCCGCATCGTCTTCAACAGCGCCGAGGCGGTCGCCGCCGCGGCCAAGGGCGAAGCGGTCATCATGGTCCGTGAAGAAACCAACCCGGAAGACGTCGAAGGCATGCGTGCCGCGACCGGCATTCTCACCGCGCGCGGCGGCATGACCAGCCATGCGGCGCTGGTCTGCCGCGGCTGGGGCAAGTGCTGCATCGTCGGCGCCGGTTCGCTGGCCATCGACGAGGCGAAGCGCACGCTCAAGGTCGGCGGCAAAACCTACACCGACGGCGACATGCTCAGCATCAACGGCACCCGCGGCTACGTCTATGAAGGACGCATCGCCACGATCGATTCGAGCGAAAACCCGCTGCTGCGCAGCTTCATGGCGCTGGCGGACAAGCACCGCCGCCTCGGCGTCCGCGCCAACGCGGATACGCCGGAAGACGCGCGGGTCGCCCGCAGCTTCGGCGCGGAAGGCATCGGCCTCTTCCGTACCGAGCACATGTTCTACGGCAAGAACAGCGAAAAACCGCTCTTCGCGCTGCGCAAAATGATCCTCTCGAACACCCGCGAGGAGCGCGTCAAGGCGCTCGCCGAGCTGTTCGTCTTCGTCAAGAGCGACATCAAGAACACGCTCAAGGCGATGGAAGGGCTGCCGGTCACCTTCCGTCTGCTCGACCCGCCGTTGCACGAATTCGTGCCGAACGCGCCGGAAGCGCGCGCCGAACTGGCCTCCTCGCTCGGCATCACGGTCGAAGAGATCGCCAAGCGGGCGGAAGGCCTGCACGAAGTCAACCCGATGATGGGTCACCGCGGCGTCCGCCTCGGCATCACCTACCCTGAAGTCTCCGAAATGCAGATGCGCGCCATCCTCGAAGCGGCCTGCGAGCTGGAGAACGAGGGAACCGACTGCAAGCCGGAGATCATGATCCCGGTCACCTGCGACTCCTCCGAGCTCCGCTTCCAAAAGAAGCTGCTGGAGAAAATCGCCGCCGAAACAGCGAAGAAATTCGGCCGCGCCTCGGTCACCTACAAGGTCGGCACGATGATTGAAATTCCGCGCGCCTGCCTGCTGGCGGACGAAATGGCCGCCGAAGCCGACTTCTTCAGCTTCGGAACCAACGACCTGACGCAGATGACCTTCGGGTTCAGCCGCGACGACATCGGCGGATTCCTCGGGGATTACCTCGACAAGAAGCTGCTGGCGGCCGACCCGTTCCAGACCATCGACCAGGCCGGCGTCGGCAAGCTGATCGAGTTCGCGGTCGAAAACGGCCGCCGCACCAAGCCCGAGCTCAAAATCGGCATCTGCGGCGAACAGGGCGGCGAAGCGAAATCGGTCGCCTTCTGCCACCGTGCCGGACTCAACTACGTGTCGTGCAGCCCGTTCCGGGTGCCGATCGCGCGGCTGGCCGCAGCGCAGGCCGCGATCCTCGCGGGCAAATAAGAACGAAAAAATCAGAACGGAAACCGGAATCCCTTTCGGGGGGTCCCGGTTTTCCGTACCATACCAACCGAGAGAGACATGGACGAACGCCGATATCTGGAACTTGCCGACGAACGGGGAACCATCAACCGGATCGCCTGGTATGACAGCGGGGGCACCGGTGCCCCCGTGCTGCTGATCCACGGCTTCGCCGAAAACGCCTGCACCTGGGATTCCCTGCTCGAGCTGCTGCCCGAGGGCCGCCGCTACATTCGCATCGACGTGAAGGGGTTCGGCTGGTCGTCGAAGAACGACCCCGAGCACCTGACGCTGTTCGACCTCGCGGCCTGCACGGCGGCGGTCGTCCGCCGTCTCGACTTGCGTGACTTGACGCTGATCGGCCACTCGATGGGCGGTGCGATCTCCTGCCTGCTGCTCGCCGACCCCGAAATCGAAGAACGGGTGGAAAAACTGGTGCTGATCGACCCGGCCGGTATGTTCACCGAAGTGCCGGAATTCATCGCTTCTCTGGCGCTGGTTTCGCCGCAAAATCCGCTGATGCGCTTTGCCAGCGAAGACCTGATGGTCTACCTGGTGATGTCACAGGCCTATTTCCGCGAGGATCGGATCAGCCAGGATCTGATCCGGCAATACGCCGAAGCGATGCGGCTGCCCGGCGCGCGCGAAACCATGATCGCGGCGGCGAAGAACTTCCGGATTCCCAACGTCCCGGCCTTCCAGGCGGGGCTGCGCAGGCTCAAACTGCCCGCCCTGATCGTCTGGGGAGCCGAGGACCGGATCATTTCGCCCGGCGACGCCGAGCTCTTCAACGACTGTCTCTCCAACTCGCGGCTGGTGGTGTTCCCCGAATGCGGACACTCGCCGCAGGAGGAGATGCCCGAGGAGACCGCCGCGGCCGTTTCGGAATTCCTCCTCGCCGCGCCGTCCATGCTGCCGGCGCCGTCCGAAGCGGTGCCGCCGCCTCCGGTTCCGTCCGAACCGAAGCAGCCGCTCGGCGCCCAGCTCAAGCAGCTGACCGGCAATTACTCGCTCAAAATGCGGCGGCTGGTGGACCGCTGGAGTCCGGGAACGCTCGTCCTCTTCAGTTTCATCAAGATCCTCCAGCTCCTGAAGAAATTCGGAATGAAGGCGGAGGAGAACGGCTGGCGCAAGGCGACCGGAATCTTTCTGCGCAACGAGTATTCAAAGTTCGTGCTCTCCTGCTTCCGGCTCACCTACTACACCGGGCCGGTGCCCAACAATTTCGTGGTTGCGCGCGAGCAACTGATCCGCAACCTCGCTGACTACATCCGCGCCCACAGCCAGTTGCACTGGTCGGCCGCGCCGGGCTTGTTCCGGCTCGGGCGGCGCAAGGTGGACTTCACCGACATCGCCGAAGCGTTCTACGACAAGACCGGCGAACTGCTCTGGATCGAAATGCACTTCGATTCGTCGCGCGAAAACTTCCAACTCCTGACCGCCGACCAGATCCGCGCCGCGCTGCGCCGGATGGTGATCAACGTCAACAAGCTCCGGGTCAGCGAATGCGGCGACCAGGGGCGGGTGCTGGCCGGACGGCTGCGCCGCTGGGCGCGCCGGGTTCCCGGCTACAGCTACGGCGCACGGCACGAACTGAGGCGGCTGGTGGAGCGGCTGCTGACCGCGACCTTCATCCACTGCGAACTCCTGCCGAAAGATCCGGAGACTCTCTCGGCGCGGCGGCTCTCCAGCCCCAACCTGCGCAAATACCGGAATCCGGGCTGGGGCCTGCTCAACGTCATCGCCCGTTTCACCCCGGATTTCCGCGAGGTCGACCTCTGGATGCAGTACCACCACGTCCCGGTGGACGGCATGCCGATGCAGGAGCTGCTGGCCAGCCTCAAGGAACGCTGGGGGTGTCTCGGCGTGCTGCCCTACCCCGCGCTCAACTCCCCGGCGGCCCGTCCGGAGATTCTCTACGCCGGGAACCGGCTGTTCCGCAACCGCTTCTTCATCGACTTCGAGCCGATGTTGGAACTGCGCCGCGAACTCAACGCCAAGTACGTCACCCTGATGGAAGGCCCGGCGACGGTGGCCGGCATGCTGATCTGGGGGCTGGCGCAGCACCGTTTCTTCCGCAACTGCAAGATGCTGTTCCCGGTCGACGCCGAACCGAAAAGCGGGAACCCCGCCGAGCGCGAGCTGAGCCTGGTCTTCATCCGGGCGGGCGAATATTTCGATCTCAAAAATCCGCTGAACGGCTTCCTCAACTTCCAGAGAGAGTTCAACCAGCGGCTCTGGCGCACCCGAAAAGGAGAGAGCGAAAGTTACGAGCTGCTCGAACTCTATTCGATGATCCACCCCGTGTTCTACCAGATCGGCCTGCGGCTGATGCCCGATTCGATGAGCGAATTCGTCGGCTCGATGGGCCTCTCGATCCTGCGCAACGCGGATATCTTCATCAGCCCCTTGAGCGATCTTCAGGTGAACGGCTTCATGACCATCGGCGACCTCACCCATCCCACCGAGGACGGACACACCGCCGGAGCCGTCTCCTCCTGCGGCACCCGCGACCAGATCCGCTTCTATCAGGAAGCGATGACCGAACTCGCCCGGAACTATCGCAGTTTCCTCGAACCGCAGTCATAATACTTCGTCGTGGGAATAAGGGAGGCGCTTCGCCCTCCCTTAACCCTCCCGACCGGCAGGGTGCCGGTGCCGGGTACTTGAGATCCGCATCAAATGCTGCGCATTTGACGCTCCGACTAAGACATTCGGGAGGTAGTGCAAGGTTCCGGAGGGCGCAAAATACCGCTCCCTCCGGCACGTCGTCCCGCTTTTTTGCGGGAAGACGGCACTCCTTCCGCCTGTTTTTGCAGGAAGTTGGTATGCGAGGTGCAAGACCGTTGCGGAAACGGCTTGGCAGATCTGCTCGTGTGGAGATCTTTAACCGGGCTTGGCAGGTTTGCGAGACGTTTCCGGCCGTCTGGCGCGAATTCGTTTTCGCGGGTCATGCATGGCGTGCGGCTCTTTTTGATTCGTCAACCCGAAGAGATGCACCGTTGACTCCGACTTGACTTTCGGATTTTCGGCACTATAGTAAAAGCAGTCTTCGGGGCGGGGTGAAATTCCCCACCGGCGGTCACAGCCCGCGACCTTCCGCAAAAAACGGAAGCTGAACCGGTGGAATTCCGGCGCCGACAGTCAGAGTCTGGATGAGAGAGGACAGGAGAACCCGTTCGGGGCGTTGGTACGCTCCGTGGCATCTGCCGTTCCGCCCCCGGTCAAAACCGGGGGCTTTTTTACGCACATGCGCCTCCTGCCCGGAATAAACAGGAGGAACCTGCAATGGAATTCGATCCGATCGAGGAAGTGATCGCGGCAATCGGCCGCGGCGAAATGGTCGTCATCACCGACGACGAAGACCGGGAAAACGAGGGCGATCTCATCGCCGCCGCCTCGCTCACCGATGCGAACATCGTCAACTTCATGGTGACGCACGGGCGCGGGCTCTTCTGCGTTCCTTTAGCGCCGGAAATCGCCGGGCGGCTCGGGCTCGCCCAGCCGGACGGGCAGCACGACCCGCGCTGCACCTGCTTCACCCAGAGCGTCGACGCCGTCGACGGAACCACCACCGGCGTCTCCGCCTTCGACCGCGCCCGGACGGTGCAGGCGCTGATGAATCCGGCGTCAACCCTCGACGATTTCTACACGCCGGGACACGTCTTTCCGCTCATCGCCAAAGCCGGGGGCGTTCTCGAACGGCCCGGACACACCGAAGCGGCGGTCGATCTCGCCCGTCTCGCCGGGCTGCCGCCGGGCGGCGTCCTCTGCGAAATCCTCAGCCCCGACGGCACGATGGCGCGGCTGCCGGAGCTGCTCGAATTCCGCCGCCGGTTTCATCTGAAACTGGGCAGCGTGGCGGCCTTGATCGCCATGCTGCGCAAGCAAGCATAAGCTTTACTTGAGGTCGTCGGGAGTTTCGTCGGCGACCGCTTCTTCGACTTCGGCGACGACCGATTCGACGAGCGCGCTGCGCTCCTTCTTCTTCATGCCGCGGACGTGAAGGATCAGTTCAACCGTTTTCGGGGCGGGGGCGATTTCGCCGTGCTCCCAGCTCTTTACCACTTCGCAGCTGACGCCGAAGAGTTCGCCGAACATGGTGCGGTTGAGCTTCCACTTTTTGCGGAATTTCAAGATTTCCGCCGGTTTGATGCGGGGAGTCTTCGCCTTTTCCGGCTTGGCGACAGGGGCATCCGTCTTCTTCGCTTTGGGAGCAGGAGCGTCCGCCTTGACCTTCTTCTCTTTTTCGACCGGTTGCTTCAAAACGGCAAGTTCTTTCTCCACCAATCCGGCGATGATCTTCCCGAGCGGCAGAAGCGCGGCCTCCACCTCTTTGCATACCCTCTGGCGGATATCGTCACTCAGCTTCGTTTTCGCACGTTCCGGCATGATCGTCACTCCTTGTTGATTCCCACAGAATTGCACGTATTGCACAACCTCTCCCTTTTATTCTATCGCCGGAAACCTGAAATTACAAGAAAAATCGCAATTTTCTAACAATCCGCTAACAATCGACAATATTTCGATTTTCATCGAACAATCACTTGATTCTGCAATTCCGGGATACTATATTTAGATCAACATCGAAATAACGAGGGTTTTCATGGGATTCCAGGAGACGTTCCGGGCATTGGACGATACGACGCGGCGGCGGATGCTTGAGCTCCTGAAAGCGGGGCGGCGTCCGGCGGGAGAGCTGGCGGCGGAGTTCGCGCTTTCCAATGCGACGATTTCGCACCATCTGTCGATCCTGAAAGAAGCCGGGCTGATTTCCGAAGAGCGGCAGGGCAGGCATATTTATTACGAGCTGCGCGCAAGCGTACTCGAAGAGGTTATGAGCTGGCTCATCACATTGAAAAAGGAAAGTGATTATGACGCGCTGCGACAAAACCGCAATCGTTCTGGCGCTCACCCCGGCGCTGCTGGCCCCGTTCGCGCTGACGCTGCTGCCGGAGCGGATTCCGACGCACTGGAACCTGGCCGGACAAGCTGACGGCTGGGGCAGTCCGCTCGGGCTTCTGCTGCTCTTTCAAATCATGATGGGATTCATGCTGATTCTCAACGCCTTTCAGTCCCGGTTCCTGCGCAAACAGCCGGATTTCGCCAGAATCGGCAAACTGCTGATGGCGGGAATCATGGGATTTTTCACCTTTCTCATGCTTTTCGCATTCGGCCTCTCCTGGTATGGGGCGCAGTTCGGGCCGCCGCCCTCGTGGATGGTCAGCGCGGTTTTTCTCGGGACCAATCTGATCCTTCTGTTCCTGCTCTACCACTACACGCCGCGCATGTTCCCCGGGCAGCCGGAGAATGCCGCAATCACGCAGAAAATTCTGTTCTCCGCGTTGCTTTTTTTCGCGCTGATCGCCGCGCTTGCCGCCGCAACCGTCTCCGGCGCACGGCTGAACTCCGACCGCATTGTTCTATGCGGCATCGGCTGGCTCTTCGTCGTCATCGGCAATCTGATGCCGAAGCTGAAAACCAATCCGTGGGCGGGAATCCGCGTCAAATGGACCATGGAAGACCCGGAGATCTGGTACAGAACCCACCGTCTCGGCGGGCGGGTGTGGGTCGCGGGCGGGCTGGCGCTGGCCGTCGCACCGCTCCTCCTTCCTCCCGGAATCACCAAAATCGTATTCCTCGCGGATCTCGCGGTGCTGGTGCTGGCTCCGACCCTCTACGCCTGGCATCTGGCGCGCCGCAAGCGGCGGCTCAACCGAGCAGGGCAAGGCGGGCCGGATACGTCTCGCTCCGCCTGAGCCCGGTTCCGTAAGTGAGGCTGTCGCCGAAGCAGACGATGCTCCGGTCGGGCAAGTGGTGACGGCGGATCGCCTCAAAAGCGCACTGCGCCACCGCCGCCGCCCCTTCGGCGGTCAGGTGAAGTCCGTCGCGCCCGCCGCTGTTGGAAACGTTCTGGAGGAAAGAGTCCTCCGCCTCCCCGAGCGGACGTCCCGCAACCACCGCCTCGAAATCCGCCAGCGGAATCCCGAGCCCGCGCAGCCAGGCGTTTGCCGGAGCCAGGCGCTCCGCCGGAGGTTCCGGGTAGGCGGCGATTTCCGGGAACTGCTCGATCAGATAAGGGACATACTGCGGCGGCAGCGTCCCGATCAGCACCTCCGCCCCGATCGCCCGGCAACGGTCGAGCAGCGCCGTATAGTTGCGCCGGAACTCCGCCGGTTCGACCGTGTGACCCGGATAGAGGCGGTCGTTGACCCCCGCCCAGAGAATGACCAGTTCCGGCGCGCGCTCCGCCACATCGCGGTGAAATCGCTTCAAAAGCTCGCGCGTCGTATCGCCCGGAATCCCGGCATTGTACACCAGTCTTGCCATCCCATAATATAACTTATTCTCCGGCGAATGCAACCGGCTAGAAAACGATCGAACCGCCCGCGGCCAGCCGGGAACGGACCTTCGCCGGATCGACTTCGGCGATGCCGCAGCCGGAGTCGAGCGCTTCGACGGCGGCGACGCCCGCCGCCTCGCCGCACTGGTTGAGGTTGACCATGACGCGGACCGCGCCGAACGCCTCGGCGTCGGCGTCGAGCATCCGCCCGGCGGTGATCAGGTTGCGTGTTCCGGCGGGAAGCAGGCTGCCGAGGGTGAACTGGTAAAAGGGCAGAATTTCGCCTTCGGGCAGCCAGCGCTCGCGGCGCGGCGGTTTGCCGCCGCCGCCGAAGGTGACCATGTCGCCGTTCAGCTTGCGGAACGAGATGCCGTCGCTGTTTTCGCTATGGATATCGACGGGATAGGTGCCGTTGCCGATCGCGTCGGGGAACCGGGTTCCGGCCAGCATGTCGCCGCCCTTCAGCCGGGCGACGGAGTCGATGTGCAGCCCTTCGCGGAGGCCGATCATCGAGGGGAGCGCCTGAAGCGAAAGACGGTTCCCCGGGAACTCGTTGCGGATCATTTCAAGCACGGCGCGAAGCTGCCGCCGCGACTCGAGTTCGGCGCGGGTGATCGCGTCCGGGGTTTCGGGGTCGTAGCGGAGCACGCGGGTTCCGGCCAGCATGAAGGTGGTGCTGTTCGGGACCTCCATCCCCCACCAGTAACCGCAGGGGAGTTCGGGATATTTTTCGCGGAAGCGGCGCACCTCCGCACCGAAATCGAAGTTGCCGAGGCTCTTCCACCCCTCGAACCGGGCGCAGGTGGTCGGCGGCTGAAAGCGTTCCGGCCGGTGCAGCCCGAACCCCGCTTCCCGGCAGAGCACCGCGTCGCCGGAGGCGTCGAGGAACATTCCGGCGCGGATGGCGAAGCGGCCGGAATTGTTTTCGACCACCACCGCGTCGAGTTCGCCGGGGCCGCGCATCACCGCCCGCGAAAACGAGGTTTGCAGAAAGAGGCGGATTCCGGGGTGCTCTTCGACCAGCGCGTCGAGTTCCAGCGTGAGCAGTTCGCTGTTGAGCCGGATGTTGTGGTCCGGCAGAGGGGTGCGGAAGTCGGCGATGCCCTGACAGCGTTCCAGCCGCTCCATCATCTCGAAGGTGAGTCCGCCGATGACCTGCTGTGTCCGGCCGGTGTCGTAGAGCGTGTGCCACATGCTCACCATGCCGCAGCTGGCGGTGCCGCCCAGCCGGTTCTGCTTCTCCACCAACACCACCTTCGCCCCGAGCCGGGCGGCGCGCACCGCCGCGAACACCCCGGTGCAGCTCCCGCCGATCACGCAGAGATCAGCCTCGGCCACAACTTTAATTTCTTCCGCCGGAATCGATATCGAGCTCATGATATTCCCTTTCCTGATGTTTTAAAGAAATTATACCCGAATTCGGGTGGAAAGGATAGGAAACTTCTGCTAACTTATAGCAAAATCATGCTTTTTACAACAGGATTCTACCAATGAAATCCGAAATCGAACCGGTTCTCGACGGGCTGGCCGAACTTTCCGGGCTGATGGTGCTGTGGAAACAGGCGAACGGCTCCGGCTGTGGACTGGCGGACCGGCACACCTACCACGATTGTGAATTCTGCCGGGCGGTCAAAGCCGATCCGGCGCGGCTGGCGCTCTGTTCCCGGAACGACTCCGAGCTGCTGGCGAAGGAGGCGGAAAACGTGCGCCGCCCGTTCCTCCACCGCTGCCACGCCGGAGTGGTCGAACTGGTGACGCCGCTCTTCGAGGAGGAAAATTGCCGCGAACTGGTTTTCGCCGGAATTTTCCGGGAAGAAGGGGGAGAAACTCCGTACCCGGATTGCGAAGAGGCGTTCGCCCGCTTGCCGTTCCGCTCGGCGGCGCCGGTCAATTCGCTGGGGGCGACGCTCGCCGCGCTGGCCCCGATGCTGCGGGAGCGGCGCGACGCCCGCCGCCGCGACGACGTGGCGCGGACGGTGAATGACGCCCGGATTGCCGCGGCGGTTGCCGCCATCCGTCAACATCCCGGCGGACGGTTTACGGTGAAGGGGCTTGCCCGCGAGGCGTGCCTGAGCGAATCGCATTTCATCCATCTTTTCCGGCGGGAGACGGGAGCGCCGTTTTCGGAGTTTCTGAACCGGGAGCGGCTGCGCGAGGCGGAACGCCTGCTGCGCGAGACCGATTTGCCGCTGCTGCGAATTGCGCTCGAATGCGGATTCCACGACCAGAGCCACTTCAGCGGACGCTTCCGTGAGGCGACGAACTTCACACCGCTGAACTACCGCAAACGGTTCGGCGAGCCACGTGACATTTGATGCGAAGTATCCGGCACCGGCACCTTGCCGGTCTGGGGTTTGGGGGCGAAGCGCCCCAACCGCCGGAGGCATGGGCTGTCGCTCACTAAACAGCTCAATTGCCGAACGAGTTCGGCAGTGAGCGGCAGCGGTGGAGTTGACCGTGAGGTCAACTCACCCGCTCGCGCCGAAGGCGGAGCCTCTCCTGCTCCGGGAGATGCTGAAAAAAATGCGTCCTATATTTTCTATATGGCGGGCGTCCGCCCTTCCGGGCGGACCGGCGAGTTGACCTCTTCGGTCAACTCCGCCTCGGCGCTACGCGGCAAAATTTTCAATTTTGCTATGTAGAAGTTTCGCTGCGCGCCGGTAGCCTCCGGCGGTTGGGGCGCTTCGCCCCCAAACCCCAGACCGGCAGGGTGCCGGTGCCGGGTACGGATTTGTAGTTTTACAGGTGCTGTCCGCTGTCGACGCGGAGAATCTCGCCCGTCACCGAATCGTTGCGGCAGAGGAAAAGCACCGCTTCGGCGAGGTCGTCCAGCCCCACCTTGCGCCGCAGCGGGAGCGTCGAAATCGTCTTCTCCATCTTTCCCCCCGGCAGCCACGCCGGCGGCAGCACCGGCCCCGGCGCAACCCCGTTGACCCGCAAATTGCGCGGCCCGAGTTCGCGGGCGAGTTCCAGCGTGGCGTCGGCCAGCGCGCGGCGCGAGAGCGCGTAGGCCCCTCCCCGCGCCGAAACCGCCGTCACCTCCTGGTCGAGCAGATTGACGATCGCCCCCTCGGCCAGATCCTGCGCGGCAAACGCCCGCATCAATGCGAGCGGACTCCAGAAGTTGACCTCGAAGTGCTCGCGGTCATACGCCTCGGACCCGTCCGAAAGCACGTCCGGCCCGAACATCGAAGCGTTGTTGACGAGAATGTCCACCTTCCCGCAGGAAGCGAAGAGTTTCGCCGCCTCCCCCGGAACCGCAAGGTCGGCGCAGACGATGCGGCAGAGCTCCGGATGCGGCAGTGAAGCGATCAATTCTTCGGCTTCGGCCCGCGAATGACGGACGTGCAGCCGGATTTCAGCCCCGGCGGAAGCGAAGGCGCGGACCAGCTCCGCCCCGACACGCCGGGCGCCGCCGGTCACCAACACGGTTTTTCCTGCAATATTCATGATTTTCCCGGCAAATGTTTTGACTTCGGCTTTTACCCATATTATATTCCATGTTGGATGCGGTTTCAACCCGGAGAAGAAAGGTTATCTCATGAAAAAGCGTTTTACCCTGGTCGAAGTCCTGGCCGTGGTGTTCCTGATCGGCCTCCTGACGGCAATCGGATTCGGCATGTACAGCTATGCGATGAACGCGGCGAAAGACAAGGCGACCCGCTCGCTCTTCGCCCGCCTCGAAGCGGCGATCGAATCGTGCAACACCAAGTTCGGCTACATTCCGACCGGCACCGCCACCAAGAAATTCAACACCATTTCAGTCACGGTGAGCAGCGGCGAGATCACCGAACTCAACTTCGGCGGACGGACGTTTAAAAGTTCCGTGACCAGTGACCAGGATTACCTGAAAGAGTTTCTGCGCGTCGTCGACGCCGAAACCCTGAAGAAAAACGCCAAGTCCGGAACGCTGGAAGACAGCTGGGGCGGCGCAATCTACTACGCCTACCCCGGCAAGTTCAACGCAACCAGTTACGACCTCTATTCCGCCGGACCGAACGGGCGGATCGGCAAGGATAACGCCGAGCTGAAGGAATCCAACCTGGACGGCTCCGCGATCGGCGACTTCAAAGACAGTTCCGACAATTCGATGATCTGCGACGACATCGTCAACTTCTGACGCATCGATATTTGTGAGCGAGCCCGTCGGTTTGACCGGCGGGCTCGTTTTTTCGTTACCGGGCGAGTTCGACGAAACGGCGGGCGTCCGCCGCGATCGCGTCGAGCGGTTTGCCGGGTTTGTAGAGCGCGGAACCGATTCCGACTCCGGCGCAGACAGCGAGGAACGACGCGAGGTTCTCCGCCCCCACCCCGCCCACCGCCAGGATCGGCGCCTTGACCACCGCCTTGAGGTCTTTGACATAGCCCGGCCCCACCGCTCCGGCGGGGAAGAGCTTGAGGCAGTCGGCCCCCGCCCGCAGCGCGGTGAACGCCTCGCTCGCGGTGAAGAAGCCGGGGATGGAGACCAATCCGAGCTTCTTCGTCTCGCGGATCACCTCGGGGTTGGTGTCCGGCGAAATGATGAATTTCCCGCCCGCCGCCGCGACTTCGCGCACCGCCTCCGGCGTCAACACGGTCCCCGCACCGACCAGAAGTTCGTCGGAACCGTGGTATTTTTCCGCGGCGCGGCGGATGCTCTCCACCGCGTCCGGCGAATTGAGCGGAACTTCCAGCAGGCGGATTCCCGCCTCGCGCAAGAGTTCGCACACCCCGATCATCTCGTCCGGCGTGATTCCGCGCAGAATCGCGGTGACCGGGCAAAGTTTGCTCTGTTCCTCGAACGATTTCATTTGTTCACCTCGCCACCCGGCCTGAACCCGAGCCGTTCATCAGCGTCAGGACTTCCGCGCGGGACGTGTAGTTGTAGTCGCCCGGAATCGTGTGTTTAAGGCAGCTCGACGCCGCCGCGAAGCGGATCGCCGACTGCGGATCGGCGTACTCTTTGCTGTACAGCGCATGAATCAGCCCCGCGCCGAACGAGTCGCCGCCGCCGAAGCGGTCCACGATGTCGCGGATTTCATACGGCGCGTAGTTGCCGGCCGCATTGAGCGGAGCGAAAAACGCGCGCCCGGCGGCGCGGTCATAGAGCATCGCGCCCCAGTTGTTGTGGTCGGCGGAGATGCTTTCCCGCAAGGTAATCGCCACTTTCGACGCCTTCGGAAAGCGGGCGAGGAGCTGCTCGGCCACTTCGAGGTATCCGGCGACGTTGAGTTTGCCCGATTCGATCTCGGTCGCCGCGGCGCGAATGCCGAAAACGTCGGAGGCGTCCTCCTCGTTGCAGATGATCCAGTCGACCAGCGGGACGAGTTTGCCCATGCATTCGGCGGCCAGCTCGCGGGGGGCGGTCTCCGGTCGCCAGGTCCAGAGTTTCTTGCGGAAGTTGAGGTCGCAAGAGATGGTGACCCCGAGCGCCGCGGCCTTCTCCGCCAGCGCCAGCGTCGAGGCGAAGGCGTTTTCGCTGAGGGCGGGGGTGATTCCGGTGAGGTGGAGATGTCCGACGCCTTCCAGCATCGCGGCGAAGTCGTACTCCCCGGGAGCCAGCAGCGAGATGGTCGACCCTTCACGGTCGTAGACGACGTTCGACCCGCGCTGCGCCGCGCCGTGCTCGGCGTAGTAGACGCCCATCCGCCCCTTCGGATTCCAGGTGATGCGTTCGATATCGACGCCGATTCCGCGCAGTTCCGCCGCGAACGCCTGCGCCACCGGGTTCGGCGGCAGCGCGGTCAGGTAGCGCGACTGCGAACCCAGCATCGCCAGCGACGCGCAGACATTCGCCTCGCCGCCGCCGTAAGTCGCATCGAGCGTCCCCGGCAGGCTCTGCGCAAACCGTTTCCGCCCCGGCGGACAGAGCCGAAGCATGATCTCCCCGAATCCCGCGATACAGACGCTCTTCATGGCGAATCTCCCGTCTTTTTATTCTTATTTTATGAGAATATATTCTCATTATATTATACTATAGCGGTTTTTCCGGTGAAATCAAGTTGAAAGAAAAGGAAACCGGTGGTAAAGTAAACACATGATCAAAGACGGTGAAAAGACAATGGGCAAGGGCCTCGAAGTGCTCGAGCTGGTGGGGCGGAGCCGGAACGGGCTGCGCGGCAAGGAGATCGCCGAAGCGCTGGGGATGCCGGTGAGCACCGCGTTCCGGCAGCTCAAGTTCCTGGCCGAACGCGGCTTTTTGAACAACAGCGGCGACGGCGTTTACACGCTGGGCAGCGCGCTGGTCCGGCTCGGAAACGCGGCGATGCGGCAGAATCCGCTGGCGCGCCGGGCGCACCCGGTGCTGGCGGCGCTGTCGGAGGCGACCAGCGAAACGGTCCACCTCGCCGAAAGGCGCGGCGACCGGGTGGTCTACATCGACAAGGTCGAAGGGAGCCGCCCGGTGCGGATGGGGTCGCTGATCGGCAACACCAGCCCGCTTTACTGCACCGGTGTCGGCAAGGCGATCCTGGCCTTCCTGCCGGACGCGGAACGCGCGGCGCTGCTCGACCGCATCGAATTCATCCGCTGCACGCCGAAGACGATCACCGACCGCACCCAACTGGAACGGGAACTCGCCGAAATCCGCGAGCGGAAATTCGCGGTGGACGATTGCGAGCATGAGCCCGGCGTCTTCTGCGTCGCCGCCCCGGTGTTCGGCTACTCCGGCGAAGTGGCGGGGGCGCTCAGCGTCTCCGGCTCCGAACTCTATCTGCGCGGTGAGCGCGACCGCATCGCCGAACAGGTCTCCGCCGCCGCCCGCACGATCTCGGAGCGGTGATTTCACAGGTCCCACTTGAATTTTCAGGAAACAATGTTATATTTGATTATTGTTTTTAAGGTTTTCAGCAACAAACGGCGGATGGCAATGCGATTTTCGAGACTGGTTCCGATGAAGCGGATTACTCCGATTACGATCGGCATTAGCAGGGGTCATACGGGTATTTTTACCGGTATGGCCCGTTCGACCCGTCCGGGAGTTGCCGTTTAGTCGCGCTTTTTCAGCCGACGATTTTCCGACCATGCCTCTCCCGTCCGGACTTTTCAGGCATGGTCGTTTTGTATCGTGAACACAATCCGAAAGTGGATCTCAGATGAAAACCAGACAGAAGACCGATCAATACGTGGAAGTCATGGACACCACGCTGCGCGACGGAGAGCAGACCCCCGGCGTCGCCTTCACCCCCGCCGAAAAACTGGAGCTGGCCAAGCTGCTCGTCAACCGCGTCAAAGTGGACCGGCTTGAAATCGGTTCGGCCCGCGTCTCCGAGGGGGAACGCGACGCGGTGATCGGCATCCTCAAGTGGGCCGAACACCGCAGCTGCCTCGAAGCGATGGAAATCCTCGGCTTCGTGGACGGCGGCAAGTCGGTCGACTGGATCGTGGGGACCGGCGGCAAGGTGATCAACCTGCTGACCAAAGGCTCCGAGCACCACTGCCGCGTCCAGCTCCGCAAATCGCCCGCCCGGCATTTCGAAGAGGTGACCGCCGAAATCCTCTACGCCCAGAAGCAGGGACTCAAGGTCAACGTCTATCTCGAAGACTGGTCGAACGGGATGCGCCACAGCTTCAACTACGTCCACGAATTCCTCTGCCAGCTGCGCGAGCTGCCGGTCGAACGGGTCATGCTGCCCGACACGCTCGGCGTGCTCGAGCCTTCCGAAGCGACGATGTTCTTCGACTGGGTCACCCGGGCGTTCCCGGAGCTGCGGCTCGATTTCCACGGCCACAACGACTACGGCATGGTGACCGCCAACAGCATCGCGGCCGTCCGGGCCGGAATCAGCGGCATCCATACCACCATCAACGGCCTCGGCGAACGCACCGGCAACCAGCCGCTCGCCCAGCTCGTGGTCGCCGTCAACGACATGACCTGCCGCAAAATCCGCGTGGTGGAGAAAGAGCTGCTGCACGCGTCGGAACTGGTGCAGACCATCTCCGGCAAGCGCTGCGCGTGGAATTACCCGGTGGTCGGCTCCGACGTCTTCACCCAGACCTGCGGCGTCCACGCCGACGGCGACAAGAAGGGGAATCTCTACGCGAACCTGTTGCTCCCCGAGCGGTTCGGGCGGCGGCGCAATTACGCGCTCGGCAAGCTCTCCGGCAAGGCGTCGATCGACCAGAACCTCGAAGAGCTGAACCTCGAGCTCTCGCCGGAGATGCGGCAGAAGGTGCTTCAGGAGGTGATCCGGCTCGGCGACCGTAAGAAGAGCGTTTCGCCCTCCGACCTGCCGTTCATCATCGCCGAGGTGCTGAGTTCGCCGCTGGAATCCCGGCTCAAAATCGTCGATTACGAGATCGGCACCCGCGCCGGCGACACGCCGAAAGCACGGATCGCGGTGGAACTCGACGGTGTCCGCGCCGAAGCGACCTCGCCCGGGGACGGCGGCTACGACGCCTTTATGCGGGCGCTGCGCAAATGCATGAAGACGTTCAACTTGACGCTCCCGAAGCTGCTCGATTACGAAGTGCGCATCCCGCCCGGCGGCAAGACCGACGCTCTCGTCGAAGCGACCATCACCTGGGCGCTGCCGACCAAAACGGTGAGCACCACCGGGATCGACCCCGACCAGATCGTGGCCGCGGTCCTGGCGACCGAGAAGATGCTCAATCTGTTGCTGCCCACCGCCACGGCCGGAGCAGTCGTGGAGTAATTCCGGAACTCGCCGGAGCGCAATCCGCTCCGGCGACGTCCGGCGATTCAGCAGCCTTCCGCCCGCACAGTTGTCACCTTCGCCTTTTTGCGCCGAAGAGCCGTGGAGAGAACGACGCCGCCGAGAACGAGGGCGATGCCGGCGAACTTGACCGGGTTCAGCGTCTCCCCCAGCAGGAGGAAGGCGAGAATGACCGTGATGATCGGCGTCAGGTACTGCATGACGTTGACGACGTTGAGGCTGATCCGGCTGAGCGCGGCGTTCCAGGCATAGAAGCCGAGCGCCGTGGGCAGCAGCGCGATGTAGGCGGCGAGCGCCCAGACCGCGCCGGTCGTCGGCATCACCACGCTGTCAAGCCGGAAGAGTTCAATCACGCCCAGCGCCGCGGCGGCGAAAATCATGGACCACCCCGTGACAGCAAGGTCGTTCCCCGGAGTGACGATCCGCTTGGCCAGAACCGCCGCCAGCGCCCAGCTGAACGAGGCCAGGAGAACCAGGAAATCGCCGAGGAATCCGTCCGGCGAATACCGGAGCCCTCCCGTGGTCACCACCCCGATCACCATCATACAGCCGAGAGTGCTCAACGCCATTCCAGCCGTCTGCCTCGCGGCGATCCTCTCCCCGATGAACAGACCCAGAATCATGGTGAACACCGGGGAACTCGACATGATCATCGCGGAATTGATCGCGGTCGTATCTTTCTGCCCCCAAAGTAAAAAGACGCTCATTCCCACAAACGAAAACAAACTCAGCAATGCGACGCGAAGCCCGGTGCGGACCGTGAGAAAAAAAGCCTCTCCGCGGTTTGTCAGCCGGTGAATCGCCAATAGAATCAGCCCGCCCGCGCCGAACCGCAGCAGCGAAAGCGTCACCGGGTCGACTTCGCCGTGGCCGCCTTTCATGATGAACCGCGTCGCCACATATACCGTCGCCCACAGAAAAGCGGAGAGAAAGGAGAACAGGACGCCGGACACCGCCCGGCCGCTCATCTGACGCTGTCTTCCTTATGCAACGCGAAGGTCTCCTTGAGTGTTTCGAGAATCAGGAGCGTATAGCAATCGCGGACGCCGATATCGCCGAGTTTTTTGACGAACCGGGCATGGGCCGCCGGATTTTTTTCGCGAAGCTTGACCAGATAGTAGAAATCGGCGGCCATGAAGTGCACCTCCTCGACTTCCGGCATCGCGGCGATTTTCCGGCCGACGGCGGTTTCGCCCGGCTTTTCATCGGTATGGATTTTGACGAACGCGCCCATCTCCAGGCCGAACGCCTCCGGGGCGACACGGGTTTCGTAGCCGAGGATGACGCGTTCTTCTTCCAGCCGCCGGATGCGCTTCAAAACCGCCGAAGGGGCGATGCCGACCGTCCGCGAGATGTCGGCATTGGTCATTCTCGCATTCTGCTGCAGCAGTTGCAGGATTTTCACATCAAGGTCATCAAGCATTATAATTCTCCATTTTATGCCATAAAAAGATGATAATTCTCCATTTAAAATCTAATGTAGCATAAAATTATCCAATTTCAAACAACTCCGCTATTCGGACGGCGCGTTTACCGTTGCGGAGCTGACGCTAGTCCGACCCGAGGCAATGATGTGGCCGAACACGTTGTGGCCGTCATAGAGGAGCGGGACCGGCGAGCTGCGGCGGAGTTCGCCCCCGCCCAGGTCGATGCGAACCGCGGCGAAGGAGAACTCCGCCCCGGCCGTCTGGAGCGGAATCGAGAGTTCGACCGACCAGCCGCCGGGAATCCGCCGCGCGGCGGCGGTGATTCCGGGGTTGCTGTCGGCGTCGAGCGTATCCCAGGAGCCGGTTTCTCGGAATCTCTGGCGCATGCACCAGAGCGCGCCTTCCGGATTGACCAGAATCTCATAATACTCACGGCTCCGCAGGTCCGGGCGCAGAAAGAATTCGAAGCAATCCGCGAAATAGAGCGGCTCCGGCGTCCCCTGCCTGCGGTCCCGAAACACCGTGATCTCCGGGTCGGCGAACACGGCGGCGGCATGGAAGACGCCACCGTAAACTCCAAAATACCAGCGGGTCGGCGCGGCTTCGCGGCGGGCGGTTTCGCTCAAGGGGAATTCTCCGGAGCAGATGCGAGCCCCGCGCCACTCCGGCTCCGAAACCAGCCCGTCGATCCGCGGCGCGGCGGCGAGTTCCGGCAATTTCCAGCGGGACTGCGGCTCGGTCCAGGCGAATCCGAGCTGCGCGTCGCGGTAAATTCCGGCCAGCTTGGCGACGCAATAAGCGTAATCGTCGCCGGGGCCGTTGCGAACCGTGCGGCAGGTGATTCCGCCGTATTCGCACTTGTTGGTCATGAACTCCGCCGGAGTCCCCTTCCCGCTCCGGTGGAACGCCGGGTCGTTCGCCACCCGGAGCGCGAGCGCCTCGTCTTCCGGCGTGAAGCTGGCGGCGCACCCGGCCGCGAGAAGCGCCGCGAGAAGCGCCGCCGCCCGCCTCACGGTTCGACCTTGAACGCCTGGAGGCTGACCGGGAGCGCGGTTGTCGCAAATGCGCCGTCCGCCGCCTTCAGCCGTTCCCCGGTCGACAGGTTCCGCAGCGTCCCGCCGCCGAGCTCTTCCGCCGGAATCGTCACCTTGGCCGGTTTCTCCCCAAGTCCGGTATTGATAACGGCAAGGTAAACTCCCTTCGGCGTGTCGCAGCGCCGGATCACCACGCCCGGATCGGACGCGGTCCGGATGACCCGCGACGGCAGCGCCGGGAGCGCCCGGTAGGCCTTCATGAACTCCCGCACCGGCTCCGCATAACCGAAGTTGCACTCGCCCCCCCGGAAGAACATCACGAACGGGTCCGCCGCCGCCATCGAAAGCACCTGGTCGAGCATCGAATAGCGCCCCGCCGCCTCTCCGCCGTGCAGCGCGGCAGGAACGTTGACGAAGGTGTCGTAACCGACGGTGTCCTCGTTGTAGAGGCCCCAGAAGCAGAGCGCGCTGCCTTCGCCGGTCCGGAATTTATCCAGGAATCCGGCGTTGCCGGTGGTGTAGGGGTAGCGCACCGGCGCGAGATTCCATAGATTGCGGTCATTGTTGTAGAGCGGCGGATTCATGCCGATGCTCATCTCCCGGTTCTCATGCCGGGTATAATCCTCCATCTGTTTCACAAGATCCACGTTGGAGAGGTCCGGGAAGGCGACGCCGCCCGGCGCGACGAAGTCCGCCTTTTTCGCCCCCTGCAAGTAGAGCGGATTGCCGAAGCTGAGGTTGTCGTCGCCGTTGTTGTAGTTGAGAATGAACAGCTTCATCTCCGGATGCCGGGCGTGAAGCGCCGCGGCGGCGGTCAGGAAATTCTCCCGTTTCCGCTCGAAATACCACTGCATGAAACGCCTGAGGTGATAGCGACTGACGTATTTCCCGGCATCCTTCTGCGGCAGTTTGACGTTGCAGTCGCGGGCGAAACGTTCGAGCGTTTCGTGGCCAAACCCGACCTGCCACGCCTGGAAACGCAGCGTCAGCACGATTCCGCCGAGGTCGGGGTAGCGGTCCGCCAGTTCGGTGACCAGTTTCGCCATGTCCTCGCCGACCGCCGGATGCGCCATGTCGATGGCGAGGCCGTCCTTGAACTTGTTGGCCACCCGGACTTCGCCGGGACCGCCGGCGCTTCCCCAGCGGTAGACGACCGGCGTGCCGTCCGGGTTGACGGCGAACGCCTCGGGCGGAAGCTGACCGGTCCCGGCGTATTCGAGCACCGGGAAAACGGCGAGTTTCTCTTCGCACCCCAGCCGCAGATAGCGTTCGAGGAAACCCGGCTCGATATGATAATAACCGGAATGCTTGAGCGCCATCGGATTGCGCAGTCCCTCCGGCCCGAAGAGGCGGCTCGGGTAGCGGACTCCGCCGTCGTTGCCGACCGAACGGGCCAGCGCGGTGCCGCAGTAGGAAAGCGTCAGCGGCGCGAAGCAGTTGAAGCCGTAGATCCGATAGCGGGCGGGGGCGTCCGCCTCCGGCGTCAGGTCCTCGTTGAGAAAGCCCGCGAGACGGCGCGGCAGGCCTTGCGGCTCCTCCGCTTCGAGCGCGAATTTGTTCAGTTCCGCCTCGCCGCCGATCTCGTAGAGGCGGATGGCGCGGACCGCCGCCCCGGCCGAGAACGGCGAAGAACGTCTGCCGAGCGTGTGAATGCCGATCCAGTCGGCGTCGCGCACCGCGTACATGACGGTCCGCTGCTTCTGAAACGTCTGCGACAGCGGCAGGTCGAACTTCTGCATGAACCGCTGGCGGTTCGGCGAATCCCACAGCGCGCTCCCGGTGCTGAAGCCGAAGTTGCCGCGGGTATATTGGCGGTTGGAAATCAGGAAATTCCGCGAAACATCCTCGGGATACTCGATTTCGAGCAGATAGTACTTGCCCGGAACCAGTTGGCCGCGCCCCATCTTGTAGGCGAACCAGCCGTTGTCGACGGTGACGCGGCACGGTCTGCCGAGCAGCGTTTCGATGCGGGAGAAATCGTCGCGCTGATCGCGGTACTCCTTCTGCCAGTCGTAATTAAGGCGGTCGCTGCCGCCGTAATAACCGAGCGGTTCGCTCGAATACTTGGCCATCAGCCCCTTCGCCCCCTGCCGCAGCGGGTGCGGGTCGTTCGGGTCGCCGCAGAGGACCTCGTCGACGAGTTTGAGCTTGCCGAACACCGGCAGCTCCACCTGTTTCGACGGCTGCGGCGGCAGTTTCCCGTCCGCCTCGGGCGGACAGTCGAAGACGAGGTCGCAGACCTGCTCGACCGGCTTGCCGCCATTGCGCGAGACGCGGAAGGTCAGGCGGTAAAATCCGGAGCCGCTTTCGAAGAGCGTCTGCCGGAGCCGGCCGAATTGTTTCTCGGACAATGGAATCCGGGCGAGATACGATTTCCCGGCCGGAATCGTGAACGAGAGCTTGCCGGATTCCGGGCGCCAGTAGTAGTCGAGACACTCCCAGTCGAGGTCGACGCGTTCGCTTTTCGCGGGGTCGCCGTCGAATTTGAGCACGAACGAATAGTCGCGGCTTTTCGGGGTGAGTTTCATCGCGTCACCGCGCCCGGAAAAACGCCGTCGGCCGTTTTCGCTCACGAAACTCCCGGCAAGTTCGGCGTCGCCGCCCGGAACCTTGTCGATCGCGCCCCAGCGGTCGAGCCTGACCGCCTCTTCGAGCCAGCGCGGCTTGACCGGCGCGAACAAAAGCCACTGCTCCTTTTGCGCCGCGCCGTCGAGTTCATACCCGGCTTCGATCACGAGTCTCGAATTAGGCGAAGAGTACTCAGACGGAAAGACGGCCGGAATCTCGAACTCCTTCTCCTCGCCGGGAGCCATGCTCCCCGCATCGGAGAGCCGCCCCGTCTCCCCCGCCGGAGAGGTGACGCCGATGCGCAGCTTGCCGACGGCCCGGTCCAGCGTGTTGCGGAGCCGGAAACGGACGACGTTCCCGCCGTCCTCCCGGCTCTCCAGCGTCGCCGTCCCGTTCCGCCAGAGTCCGGCGGGCAGTTGCGGAATCGCCGTGCCGTTCTCCTCCAGCGAAATGTCATCGATAGAAAGATCCCCTTCCCCGACCAGCGTGAAACGAAGCTGCATCGACTTCGCGCGCTCGGGAACGGTGAACGCATACCCGGCGCGGAACCATTCGTCGCGGAATCCCGAAAAGTCCTGGTTGATCGACAGCGTCGAATTGCGCACCGAGGCGTTTGAATTCTGCGGCTGGACCGGAATCAGGCCGTCGATCAGTTCCCCTTCCTTTGCTCCGGCGGAGATGCTCCGGTCGTTCTCGTCGAAGAACATGACCTGCACCCGCGCGATTCCCTCCGGCGACATCGCCGTCTCCGGCCGCAGCCAGGCCGTGAAGAGATACCGCACGCCCGGTTTGACCGCCATTTTCACCGGCAGTTCGAGCCAGGCGACGGTTTGAAAGTGTTCATTGTGCAGCCGGAAACTTTTCCGGCCGGAGTGTGCGATGCCCTCGACCACCTTTCCGTTCGAACGCGGCACGCCTTTCGGGCCCCAGGCCCCGGCCTCCCAGCCGGCGAGTTTCCCCTCGGCGCTCTGTTCGAATCCGGGGTCGGGCAACGGAACCGGGGCGGCGAAGGCGGTCGTACAGGCGAACGCGCCGGACAGCAGGATGGAAGCGATCTGTTTCATGCCGGAACTTTCTCTTTGTGATTCAGGGAAGGTAGCAGACCCAATTCCGGCGGTTGTCGCCGAGCAGATAATTGATTTTCCCCTGGCGGAGATTCGCCACGTGTCCGTCGAAGAAGGCCATGTTAGCCGATTCCCCCGGGTGGCGGTAGGCGACGAACCCGGTCGTGGGGCCCTCGCCGTAGAGCCGCCAGGAATCCGGCGGACTCCCGCCCTCCCGGATGCTCCAGTCAAGGGCGTCCATCAGCAGAAATTTCGTGCTCGCATTCTTGACTTTGCTGATTTTGTAGAAGAGCGTGAGGGTGTTGGATGGAAACGATTCCGTCCGATTGTAATTGGCGTCCGCCTTCAGGCTTCCGCTTGAGTTGATGCCGTAGGAATAGTTCACCCGGTGGTAACTGTATTCGGTTGCCTTGGCCTTGCGGGCGTAGGAGCCGGGGCAGAGAATGCCGGGCGAATAGACGTAATCATTCACCGTTCCGCCGAACATCTTATGAAAGAACTCCAGTTTGCACCAGAGGGTCTGCAGCACGCCGTTGCTCGAATCCGCGTAGAGCTGCATCGCGCCGGAAAGCTGTTTCAGGTTCGACGCGCAGCCCGTCGTATGCGCCCGCGCCCGCGCCTGGTTGAGTGCGGGCAGCAGCATCGCGGCGAGAATCGCAATGATTGCGATCACAACCAGAAGTTCGATCAGCGTGAAGTGACGGTGTTTCATTCGGCAAATCTCCTGTCTGTTATGGGAATTCGATCCCGGTTATTGCAAACGAGTTCCTACTCTCCGGCCACTGGGAGGACTGAAGCTCCCCGGTGGAACAGATTCGGATAGATCAATCGGGATTCCGGCCGGAATTCCGTTTCGTCGAGCAAATTCATCACGGCGTCGGCGTGCGCTTCGGTGTCGACGTAGCTGCGGGTGACGTCGAGCGGGAACAGATAGTCCGGACTGATCGGCGCAAAGGCCGCGAGCGAGAGATCGTCCGGCACCCGGAGCCGCTGTTCGTAACAGCAGGCGAGAAAGAGCGCACAGCTCCGCCGCGAGTCGCAAATCCACGCGGTATGCCGCCTCCCGGCGAGACGCCCGCCCAGCCAGGCGGGGTTGTCGTAATTGTCGCTGACCGTGTCGCGCGCGCAGTCGAACTGCGGATGCGCCTTGCAGACGCCTTCGAGGATCATCCGGAGCCGGTTGGTCGGCGCGTCCGCGGGGGAATCGAGGAACTCCCGAGACCCGAAACCGCCGAGAAAACCGATCTTCCGGTGCCCGGCGCGGCGCAGAACCCGCGCGAGACGGACTCCGATCTCGGAGAAATCCGGGTGGAGGGCCGCCCCGGTCGGTTTGACCTGATACGTCATGGTGAACAGCCGGATTCCGGCGCCGCACAGCTTCCGCTCCATCTCCTGAAGCCGTTCGATGCTGCTGAGCTGAATGACCGCGTAGGGCCGGAGCTTCAGGCACTGTTCGAAAGTCTCGGTGCGGTTGCCGGAAAGAATCAGCGTCTCATACCCGGCCAGTCGGCAGCGGTCGAGCAGCCGGTCGAACATATCGGACTCGGTGTACTCCGAACCCTCCTGAAAAATGCTGAACTGGGAGGCGGCGAAAACAACGACCTCCCCCTTGCGCAGCGAATTCAGCCGCCCGGCCAGGTTGCTGCTCTGAAACCCGACTTCGTTGACGTAGGCGAGAATCTTCCGCCTCAGTTCGTCCTTGACGCCGGGCTTGCCGTTGATCGCACGCGAAACCGTGCCGATGCCGACCGCGCAGGCCGCGGCGATATCCTTGATCGTGATGTTCTCTTTGCGCTGCATGAATTCCATTCTCTGGTTAAAACTGGAAATATTTCCATTTCATACCGTATATTATACCATAAATCCCCGTCGATGCCAAGACGAAAACCGGCAAAAAATGGAAATATTTCCAATTTCAGAGAAATGGAAGAACAATTCGGGAGCCGGGGACACCGCCCCGGCTCCCGAAAGGAGAACCAATGAAATTTCGCCGACCGCCGCCGGTTTACCGGCTGCCGCCGACCGAACAATTTTCCGGCGCGTACGGTCCGCCCTGAAGCAGAAGCCGCTTGATGCCCTCGGGGCCGGTCAGTTGTTCGATGACAATGTTTCCGCTGCGCAACTCCGCGTTTCCGCCGCCGATCTCGACCAGCGCGGCGGGCGAACCGGGGCCGCTGACCGCAATGGAGGCAAACCGGAGATCGCGGCTCCGCAGCAGCCGCACGGCGGCTCCGCCTTTGCCGGAACGGTTCGCGCCGGAAATCCGGACCACCCCGAAGGAGGAATCGAATCCCCTGTCGACGGAGAGCGCCGCGGCGGACGAATCCGCAATCTTCAGGTTCTCGAACGCCAGTTTGCGGCTGTTCTGGATCAGCAACTCGCCGCCGGCAATCGAGAGATTCCGGAAAACGCCGTTGTTATCGACGGCCGCGGCGGCATTCCCCGCCTCGCCGATGACCAGGAACGGAGCGCCCGCGATGTCGGCGTTTTCCACCGTACAGTCGCGGAACGTCCGGAAGCGCCAGCGGCAGCCGGAAGTGTTGAAATCCTTCAAAGTCACGCCCGAAACGCCGGAAAGGTGCACGCTGTCGTTGGCGCAGCCGGAAATCCGGAACCGCTCGGCGGAAACCCCGAATCGGCTGAATTCTTCGAGGGCCGGCGCCGAATTGAACTGCCACACATAAAAGCCGGTGTCGCAGGCGGAGATCTCCGCATCGCTCAACCTGATTCCGCGCGAGGGGAGATACTGCCACTTGTGCGTCTTGTCGATCAGCCCGGCGTCGATGATGACGCCGCAGGATTTCTTCTCGACTTTCACTTCGGAGATCGAAAGATCCTTCGCACCGGCGATGCGCACCCCGTTCGCCCGTCCACCGGAGGAGCGCACGCGAACCGCCTTCGACCCCGAATTGTTCCATTCACCGAGATCGGGCAGAGCAAACACGCCCCCGGTCTTGCCGGAAAACGGTTTGGAGTAATAGGTGACGAACGCCAGCGTATCGTCGCCGGTCTCGGTGCCGTTCACGCCGTCGACGTCCACCCGGCGGCAGGCGTTGAAATGCAGCCCGTCCGCCAGGCTCCGGACGATGGTGAAATTGCGGACCGCGATGTCCGAACACCCCATGAAGACCGCTCCGGCCTGGGCGCTGCCTTCGACCCGGCAGTCGTTCAGCCGAATGTTTTTCAGGGTTTTGCCGTCTTCGGGGAATCCCTCGAAGCGAAGGCCGTCGCCGAAGCTGCGTTTCGCGGGGCGCGTTTTCCAGACGATATTGACGTTGTTGAGCTCGATGTTTTCCGCGGGAGCGCGGAACATCATGCCGTGGCCGCCGCCGGTGCCGTCCGCCTGAAGGTTGTCCATCAGCAACACCGCACCTTCGGCGAAATTCACCTTCACGTTGGAAATGCCGTCAAATGCCAGGCTGCCGCGGACCGTCCCGATCCGGTAGGTTCCGGCCGGGAAGTCGAGCGTTCCGCCGCCCTCGCTTTTCAGGCGCTCGACCGCCTTCCGCAACGCGGCGGAATCGTCGGCGACGCCGTCACCGGCCGCACCGCACGACTTCACGTCGAACGCCGACAGCAGCACGGAAGTGAAACACAGCAGGATGACAATGGACAAAGCCTTCATTTCAATTCCTTTCCATCCTGTTCAATCCGTTCGGAATTGACGATTTCCGGAGCGCGGACAAATGCGGAGTCCCGGAACGCCACATCGTGCGAAGTTGAAATTTTCACCTCTCCGCCGAAACGGGCGTCGCCGACCTTGAGTCCGGCGAACCGGTCGATAATGAACGGCGCGCCGTCAAGCTCCAGGCCGCTGATCCGCAAATTGCCGTTTTCAACTTCGGAGGGCGAGGCGATTTCGGCCTCCCGGAGTTCCATGTTCGGGTAGAATCCGCCGGTCTTTTCACCTTGGACTCCGACGATGCTGAACTCGGCGTTCCGCTGTACGATATTGGTCATGACCACTTCTCCGCGCAGATTGCGGAGCCGGACCGGGCTGTCGCTGCGGACATTCGCAACCGTCACCCCCGCAACGCCCTGGATATCCATGCCGAACTCGGCGATGTTGGACACCGAGAGGTTGCTGATATTCAACCCGAAATGCCAGTCGGATTCCGGTGTGCCGGGCGGCAGGTTCAAACTGCGCACGATCAACCCCATCCGGCAGTCGCGAATGGAGAGATTCGCGAGATTGATGTTGCGCGAGGCCGGGTAACCCCACCCCACCGCGCGGTTTTCCGTGGTCCGCCGAGCCGAATCCAGCTGAACCCCGCACCATTTGCCGGATACGGAGACATTGCTGACGTTGATGCCGAGGCCGCCGGAAATGCGCATCCCGTTCGCCCGCCCGCCGACGGAGGAGACGTTCACCGCGTTGCTGCCGGAATTGCTCCATTCGTTGAGGGCGGGGAACGAGAACACGGTTCCGGTCTTTCCCTCGAATTTCTCGGAGTAATAGGTGACGAACGCCAGGGTGTCGTCGCCGTTGCCGATGCCGCGCACGCCGTTCACATTGACCCGGCGGCAGGCGTTGAAGTGAAGGCCGTCCGCCCAGGTGTTGACCGGGCTGAAGTCGCGAACGAAGACATCGCTGCACCCCATGAAAACCGCGCCGGTCTGCGCGCTGTTCTCCCCGATGCAGCCGGACAGGGAAATCTGGGAGATCGTCCCCTCGTCGGACGGAAACCCTTCGAAGCGGAAGGCGTCGCCGTTGCTGCGGCGCGAGGCTTTCGTCTTCCAGCTGACATGGACGTTCTCAAACCGGATGTCGGTCGCCGGGCCGCGCACGACCACGCCGTGGCCGCCGCCCGCGCCGTCCTTCTGAAGGTTGTCCATCAGCAGCACCGCACCGGGGGCGAAACGGAGCGTCACATGCGAAATGCCGTCCAGCAGGATCGCCGCCTTCGCCCGCGTTGCAATCCGGTAGGTTCCGGGCGGAAAGTAAAGCTCCCCTCCCGCCTGTTCCCGAAGCGCCCCGACCGCCGCCTGAATGGCGGAATAATCATCGGCGACGCCGTCTCCGCGAGCGCCGAACGCCGTGGCGACGATCGGCCCCGAACCGGCGGCGAATACACTCCCGGTCAGCAGACCGGCCAACAACAGACACCATCTTTTCATGAAATGTGATCTCTTCCTGTCGATTTTCACAGTACGGCGCGGACGTAATTCGCATCCACCGGCTTCCGGTCAACCACCGAGCTGCGCCCGTCGAAGAACACCGCGTCGCTGCGGCTGGCGTGGACATATTCGATCCGGGAGAGCCAGCTTGCGGTGAATTCGAAATTGTCCGCACCGTCAAACAGCATCGGGCTGCGGCTCGGCAGCTTCAGGCGGTTCACCTTGAACGTCCAGCCGTTCGCCGCACTGGACCCCTTGCCGTTGATCCACTCCACCAGCGCGGTATTGTAGACGTAGGAGAACGCCACAAATGTGGCACCGTCAAGCGCATAGGGGCGCGTGGAGTTCGGGCATTTGAACACGTTCTTCATCGTCGAGGCCTTCTCTCCACCGCCGCCGCCGGTGTTGAACACCAGGTTGCCCGTGTTCGTCGCCGTGTTGACCGACGAGATATAAGGAGCCAGCTCTTTCCACCAACGTCCGCCCCCGAAATTGTCACCGCGCGGTCCGCAGGTCATGTCGGCGTTGTCGGCAAGGTACAGGGAATGTGCCACGCCGTTCTGCTTGAGCTGGCTCAGGCACTGCGTCTGCCGCGCCCGTTCCCGCGCCTGGTTGAGCGCGGGCAGCAGCATCGAGGCCAGGATGGCGATGATCGCGATCACCACCAGGAGTTCAATCAGCGTGAATTTCGACGGCTTCTTCATAACGTCTCTCCCTGTTTTTTCTGGTTGCGGTCCGATACGGACTTGCGAATGACCATCTGAACTTTCAAATCGATCGC
>Ga0183100_1000107_pt1 | contig 116971 bp, 102 predicted proteins | sample Biomet2_FD_127789 | JGI IMG/M metagenome (GOLD analysis project Ga0183100, IMG submission 127789) | Microbial communities from bioreactor (seeded with anoxic lake sediment) at LBNL, California, USA - Biofuel metagenome 2 | ecosystem: Engineered > Bioreactor > Anaerobic > Unclassified ... | reverse complement strand
TAAAATGAGCAAAAAACGATAAAAAAACATTTTAGATGATATAAAACTAAATATCTTTAGTAAAAAAACAAGAAAATTCACCCTCGCTTTATTTTGCAACGGTCTTATTGCTCCCCCAAAAAATGACACAAAAAAAATATTTCTACTATTAGTTTTATACACCAATTAATTTATTTATCTTTGCATCGTTTTTAATGTTTAAAAATGGCAAATCAGAATTCACCTCTGGAAACAGAACATGGATATGTAATATTAGAAGGCATGTTTCATGCGATAAAAAACCGTATTAAAAATCAGGCGGAAATAGAATTAAAGATAACCAAAGAACAGTTTAAACTGTTGAATGCAATAAGCCAGAACAAGGAAGAAGTGATACAAAAAGATATGGCTAATATGATGGGAAAGGATAAATCAACCATATTGAGGTTAATTGACTTACTGGAAAAAAAAGAATTAGTCAGAAGAGTTGTAGATACTAAAGATAGGCGTAAAAATTACTTAATGGTTACAAAAAAAGGTGAAGTAATAATTGAACAATATGAACATATTCTTAAGGTTATGATTGAAGAACTGCAACAAGGTCTAAATGAATCCGAATTGAATGCTTTTTATAAAGTTGCAGCTCATTTTAAAAGCAAGGCTGAAAAATATTAATATTTTTTTAAACATATAGTTGTTATTAACACCAATTGTTAACAACAACTTAATTAAAAGACAAGAAAATGAAAATAAACGAAACCATATATTTATTTGAACAGATAAAAGGAGCTAACTCATATCTTTATATATCTGATAATAATGAAATTTCTATAATAGACACAGGGATGCCTGGCAGTGCGTTTAAAATTCTCAATCAAATTTCTGAAATGGGAATATCTCCGGAAAGGATTAAATACATTATCCTTACTCATTCGGATATTGACCATATGGGGAGTGTTGCTGATTTAAAAAATGCAACCGGAGCGCTTGTTGCCATTCATGAAAAAGAGGTTTCATATCTTTTAGGTGAAAAGCAGAGAAAACTAGAAGGATTAATTGGAAGAATGATTGGTTTAATTTCAGGGATGCTATTTAAATTTATTAAGACTCAAAACATCGCCCCCGATATTAAATTAAAAGAAGGTGATTTTATTGGTGGGTTAAAAGTTATTTTTTGCCCGGGACATACAGAGGGAAGCATTTCATTATATAATGAAGAAACAGTTTTATTTTCAGGTGATGCAATTATAACCGATAAACACACAAATATTAAAGGGTTTAATAATAGAAGTGCTTCCAATACATCAGAAGCAGCAAAAACATTAAATAAAATTAATCATTTAAAATTTGAAGTTTTACTTCCGGGACATGGCAGCCCGGTTTTAAAAGATGCATCAGACAAATTAAAAGAATATAACAAAATATGAGTTTCGATTTTACAACATCCTATTTATTTATACCATTATTCGGTTTTGTAATAGGCCTTTTGGTATCCATGTTTGGTGGTGGTGGTGCTGGTCTTTATGTCCCTTTGTTAACCCTTCTATTTAATGTGCCTATTCAGGTTGCTGTTGCAACATCACTGGCATCCATGATTCCGACAACACTTTTGGGTGCTTATGCCCATCATAAACAGGGTAATGTTAATATTCGTATAGGTTTAATTTTTGGTGCAACAGGAATAATAGGAACATTGATGGGGGTTTATTTTTCAACATTAATCCCACCTTTAATTCTTAGGAAACTTTTTGGAATATTTGCAATACTCTTTGTTTTTCCGGTACTTTTCAGAAAGAAGAAAAAAACTATTAAACAAAGCGATAAGCTTGATGATTTGAAAATAATAAATCTAAAAAAGGTTTCTATAAGTTCAATCTTCGGTTTATTATCAGGTTTAATGTCTGGTTTGTTTGGAATAAGTGGTGGTGCTCCTGTTGCTGCGGGTCTATATACACTTGGTTTTCCTGCAAAAATAGTTATCGGCACCTCTGTTTTTGTTCTCTTTTTCAATGGAGTTACAGGTTTGTTAGGACACCTTGCGGTAGGTCATGTCAATTTCATATTAATCATTCTACTTGGAGGCAGTGCTGCAATTGGAGCTTTAATAGGTCCGCGTTTATTGAAAAGAATAAAAGCTGATATTTTAGATAAATGGTTCAAAATAATTTTAACCATACTGCTAATCCTGATGGGATTAATGATGATATTAAAATAGAATTTGAATTAATGGTACCGGGAAAAATAAATTATTTTCATATAATTGACGTAAAGATGAAGAAAGTTCTGGTATTTAAAACATCCTTTTGCAACTTACTGTTTTGGAAAAGAGAGTTGATTTATGTTATATACAAAGGATAATGGGTACAAAAGCCGCAAAACAACAAAAAGTTACACACTTAAGTAATAGAAACTATAAATTGTCGTATAATTAAATTTGAAAACCTTAAAAATAGAACACAGATCGTATCAATCCGCACAATCCATTCAATCCGCACAATTTATGTTTATCTGTTTTTTTCCGTGGAATCCGCGTCCTATTTTTTTTGATATACGACATTCTTCTTGTCCAATTACTTATTACAACCAAAGGATTTGATCAGATAAAAAAATTTATTAAATTATTTGGATATTTAAAAATTATTATATTTGCGCATTAATTAAAATAATTAAATATGATATAACCGCCTGAGGAGAGCTCATATAATTATTGGCGGTAATATTATAAACGTGTTTCATTTAAATACAAATACATTATGCGAAAATTTTACTTTTTATTTATGGCATTGTTTGCTTTAACCTCAGTGAATGCACAATGGATAAGGCTAAATTCAGGAGCAACAGAGAATCTAAATTCTGTTTTTTGTATTACTAAAAATCTGGTTTTTGTTGCCGGAGATAACGGAAAAATTTTAAAAACAACAAATGGCGGAATGGATTGGAGTATTGGAAATTCTAATACAATCAATAAAATAAATTCTATTTTTTTCATTGATTCTTTAGTTGGTTTTTCTGTTGGTGATAATGGTACAATAATTAAAACAACTGATGGAGGAAATAATTGGGAATTACAAACTTCTAATACAAACAATCAACTTAATAGTGTTTATTTTATAAATAAAAATATCGGTTTTGTTGTAGGTATGCATAGTACTTTAATTAAAACAATAAATGGCGGAATAAATTGGGAAGTTGATTCTTCCTTTGGCCCATGCTGTTTATATTTAAATAGTATTTATTTTACATCAGAAAATAAAGGACGCATATTAGGATATGATCTGCCTGGCACTATTATTTTAACAACTACAGACACTGGAGAAACATGGGATATGTGGATTGACCCGGAAGCTGAAGGTACTAATTGGTGGGCAGGTCATGCTATGACAGAATCCTTTGACGAGGTTATCGTAGCAGGAGATAATGGTAAAGTTAAAAATTTATTAAATGGAATGGGATGGTGGGATTGTTTTGGAGCGCCATTGGGAAACGGAAGTGATTTAAATTCTGTTTATGCTATCAAAAATCAACTAAATAAATGGTATGCTGTTGGCGCTAATGGTACAGTGGGTTTTTTCCCTAATACTGGTAATGGAAACCAGGTATCAGGAGTTTCTTCGGATTTGAATTCAATATATTTTGCTGATTCGTTGACTGGTTATATCGCTGGAGATAGTGGAGTGATTTTAAAAACAACAAATGGAGGCTATACCATTACAAATGTCTTACATAAAGACAAACAAATTTTTTCAGTTTATCCAAATCCTGTAAATACTCAGTTGATCGTAGAAACTGCAAACCTGATACAATCAAGCAGTATATTGACAATTTGTAATATAAATGGACAAGAACTGATAAAACAAAAACTTACAGATGCCAAGACAAAGATTGATGTTAGTAATTTGACAAGTGGAATTTATTTTATAAAACTGTTTAATGACAACACGATTGAAGTACAAAAAATAATAAAGGAATGATAATAAGTAATAGAACCCATAAATTATCGTATAATTAAATTTTAAAACCTTAAAAACAGAACACGGATTATAATTAGTATCAGCGTCTATCCGTATAATCCGTGTCCTGTTTTTTTATCAGCGTCTATCCGTTTTATCCGCGAAATCCGCGTCCTATTCTTTTATCAGCATTTATCCGTTTCATCTACGAAATCCGCGTCCTGTTCTTTTATCAGCACTTATCCGCGAAATCCGCGTCCTAATCTTTTATCCGTTTTATCCGCATAATCAGTATCTTATTTTTTTCAATACGCCAATTGCTTGCGTGAACAATGGTCATACTTTTTTTGATATGCCAATTGTTTGCGTGAATAATGGTCATATTTTTTTCAATACGTCAATATTCACCGTGAACAATGGTCATATTTTTTTCAATACGTCAATATTCACCGTGAACAATGGTCATATTTTTTTCAATACGTCAATATTCACCGTGAACAATGGTCATATTTTTTTCAATACGTCGATATTCACCGTGAAAATGGTCATATTTTTTTTGATATGCCAATTGTTTGCGTGAATAATGGTCATATTTTTTTCAATACGTCAATATTCACCGTGAACAATGGTCATATTTTTTTTGATATGCCAATTGTTTGCGTGAACAATGGTCATATTTTTTTCAATACGTCGATATTCACCGTGAACAATGGTCATATTTTTTGATATGCACATTGTTTACGGAATACATGATTATCTGATTTTAAATCAGTCCTGTTTTATTCCGGGTAATCCGCATCTTATTTTTATCAGCATTTATTTGTTCTATCTGTGTCATCCGTGTTCAATCCATTCAGTCCGCACAATCCGCACAATCCGCATTTATTTAAAAACTGATAGGGCAAAAACGGCCTGTAAAAGAAAAAAAATCTATTTCGTCCAAGCCCATTTTCCATTTTGCCAATAAACTAATAATCTTACAGATAATAGCATTTTTTACATTAACAAATATACCAATTAATAAGAATTTGTCTGACAATTTCTGAAATAATAGTTTTTATTTGCAAAAGGTATTTTAAATTTATTCAAAACATTGTAATTCATAATCTCATTAACAAAATTCTCAAATTATGAAAAAAACATTTACTTTTTTAATTATCCTGTTGTTTCTGGCTGGCGGCATAAAAACCATGGCTCAGACGGCTGCCGATTATCAATTTGCGGGGAGCACAGGAACGTACACAGAAATCACAGGCTCCACCACTGGTATTACTACCGGAGATGATTATTTATCTTCTGCTATTGACATTGGATTTTCGTTTACCTATTGTGGAATTTCCTATACCCAGGTAAAAATCTCTACAAACTGCTGGGTAGGATTAGGAACAGCAATGACAAGCTATGCAAAAAGTAATGATTTAGCATCGACTTCTTATAAACCACTTATCGCACCATTATGGGGAAATAACTGGTCAGATAATATCCAATATATTACCAACGGGACATCTCCCAACCGTATTTTTACTGTTCAGTGGAAAAATGCGAAATGTGGCAGATATGGCACCGCAAGCCAAAATTTTCAGGTCAAACTATATGAAACATCTAATAAAATCGAAATCATTTTTGGAAATACGGCAGAATTTTTAAATGGGCACGTTTCCATCGGTATGAATGATGCCACAGGAGGCTCCGGACATTTTCTTAGTGTAACGCCTAATGCAACCCCTTCTTCAAGCACTGTTAGTTCAACGGTTGCAAACAACAGCATTACCAGCTATACTGGCCTTTTCAACGGAACTTTATATACGTTTACTCCACCCTCGAATACCGCAAACCCTGCAACTTTTACGGCTACGGCTGCCAATGCTACTGAAATTGATTTGTCCTGGACCAAAAATCCGGCAAGTAATAATGTGATGGTTGCATGGAATACCTCAAGCACTTTTGGGACACCGGCAAATGGCACATCCTATTCGGCTGGAAATACCATTACCGGTGGCGGAACAGTACTATACAATGGTGAGCTTACCACTTTCAATCATACATCAATTCAACCAAATACAACTTATTATTACAAAGCATGGTCAATAGATAATACCAATAATTATTCAACAGGGAAAACTGCCAATGCGACTACACCTTGTGGTAAAAACACCGTTTATCCTTTCACCCAGAATTTTGAAGGAAGCATACCGCCCACAACAGATTGCTGGAGCGAAGTTCGTACGCCTTCTTCTTCCTATGGCTGGGGAAGCAGTGCAGGAGGTTATTCCGGAAAGTGTGCTGCATTTGAAACAGCCAGTAATCCTTCAGGTAATCAATCCAAATTAATCACGCCGGTACTTGATTTATCAGGATTGTCTTCCGCCTGTTTAAAATTTTATTTCAAAAATGCCTATGGAGGCGATTTCTCCGTATTGCTTTCTACCGATGGCGGAAATACATATCCCAATACTCTTTGGTCGGGATTAACCGGTCAAAGTACCTGGACTGAAAAATTAAAAGATATCAGCGCCTATACTGGCGCCGGCTATGATAATGTGAGAATTGCTTTCCAGGGAACAAGTAATTACAATGTGGATTACATTTATCTGGATAATGTAGCGGTGGAAGAAATTCCGGTAAATGCAGTCTTCCTGATGAGCCCAACCAGCAAAAATTTTGGAGAAATTGTTGCCAACTCAACCTCTACACCCCAAATATTTACCATCAGTAACAATGGACAGACTCCGCTTATCATCAACAATGGAGATATTGCCATTACAGGAACCGATGCCAGCCAGTTCACGCTTAGTGATGCCAATACTTATCCCATCAACCTTGCTTATGGACAAACAGCAACAGTAAGTGTATCATTCTCGCCCACTTCTGCAGGAAGCAAAACAGCCCAGTTACAAATAGCTGCTAATGCCAAAGAAACTCATACTGCCGATTTAAGTGGCACTGCCTTTGCTGAAGGTTCTTTGAGAGAAAGTTTTGAAGGAAGTTTTCCACCCGAGGGCTGGACCATAGATCCTTCTACCTGGGGACAATCATCTTCACAATATTACGAGGGTGTAAAATGTACTTATTACACTCCTTATGCCGTGGTTTCTGATAAAAAACTTATCACCCCACAACTTACCATAATAACTGGTAGTACGTTAAAATATTATGCAAAAACAAATTCAGGTACAACACAAACCTTACAGGTAAAATATTCGCCAGACCTTATTACCTGGACCGATATTGGAATTGCCAATACTCTTACCACTACCTGGACAGAATATATCGTTGATCTTTCATCTATTGCAGGCAATAATTATTATCTGGCAATAGCCGCCACCACGACTTACAGTTCTGCTAAATTTTATGTAGACTATGTAAGAGGACCGGTAATTTACGTTGCACCACCGCAACCTGCAACCATTGGCGCTCCTGCCAATGCAGCCAGCAAAGTAAACATCAACACCACACTTACGTGGTCTGCCGGCGCTACCGGAGGAACACCTCAGGGATATAAATTATATTTTGGAACCGATGGTGGTGGCACAGTTACCCCCACCAATATCGAAAATGGCTCCGTTCAGACTTCACCTTATACACCTGCTACTCCGTTAGCTTTTGGTACTACTTATTACTGGCAGATTGTGCCGTTCAACAGCGGAGGCGATGCCACAGGATGTCCCATCTGGTCATTTTCTACCATGACCGGTCAGGCTGGTTTGTGGAACGGTGCCGTAAGCAACGACTGGGCTGATGTTTCCAATTGGGATAACGCACAACTTCCCGTAGCTTCTACGGATGTTATTATCCCGGCAGGATTAACCAACTATCCGACGCTTTCTGCTGCCGGAACCTGTCATAATCTTACTATGGAACCCGGAACTTCGTTGCTTGGAAATACAAATCTTACCGTAACCGGAACAGCCAATGTCCAACTCACCATCGAAGGAGCTTTGGCCGGTGATAACGACAAATGGCATCTGATTTCGCAACCCATTACTTCCATTGCGCAAGCAAGCAATGTTTTTAACCATTGCTATCTGAAACAATACAACGAAACGACCAATCTTTATGAAGATGTTGCCGAAGCAACTCCTTTGAATACTGTCGGGAAAGGTTATTCCACCATGTACAGTTACCAAAATGGCGCTCCTACCACCAAAACATTGGAATTTACCGGAAGTCTGAATGACGGAACCTATTCTATGCCATTATCATTTACCACCGGACAAGGCGAAGGATGGAACTTAGTTGGTAACCCCTATCCTTCTGCCATTGACTGGGATGCTGTATCTGGATGGACAAAACCTGCCGAAATGAACAATTCCATCTATTTCTGGGATAATTCGCTCAACGGAGGCATTGGTAACTTCACCTATTATTTAGGTGCGGAAGGTTCAAACCAAGGTGTTGGCGTAAGCGGTGGTTCCCGTTATATTCCGCCGATGCAGGGTTTCTTTGTAAAAACTTCGACATCTGCCACCCTTGTTATGGATAACGGAATACGCATTCACAACAATGCTCCTTTTTATAAAGATGGAAATACCAATCCATTGATAAGATTACAGGCGGTTAACGGAAGCTATTCAGATGAAACTGTTGTTCGCTTCGATGCCAATGCAACCTCCGGAGCCGACAATGCTTACGATTGCTGGAAATTGTTTGCTTCCAATGTGCCGCAGTTATCTACCGTTACTACCAACAATGTAAATATGGCAATTAATACCTTTCCACAAATGGAAAGTGATCTGATTGTTCCTTTGCAATTAAATGCCGGAGTTACTGGTAATTTTACCATCCGGGCAACCGAAATTTTCAATTTTAACGATTCGCCGGTTATGCTGGAAGATAAAATACTGAACATCACTCAGGATTTAACCCAAAATTCAGCATATTCTTTCACGGCTTCCATTGGCGACAATCCCGATCGGTTTAATCTTCACTTTAAATCGGTAAATGGCATAAACGATCCATCGGAAAGCAAAGCAACCATTTATTCCTGGGATAAAACGGTTTATATAAATCCTGGAAAAGTGAATCTTCACGGACAGGTTGTGGTTTATGATATTTTAGGCAAACCCGTTGCAACAAAACAACTGGAAGGCAGATCGCTATATTGTCTGCATCTGAACATCACACCGGGTTGCTACATCATAAAAGTAATTACAGGTAATAATGTTTATTCTCAAAAAGTGGTTATTAAATAAAAATGTGTTTGAAGTTAGCTATTGGCTATCGGAAAAGTCCTTTAGCCAATACTAACTGAAATTAATTAAGAATAAAAATTTAACTCAATCAATATGAAAAAAATAATCAGACTTATATTAGTAACAGGATTTCTGTTTACAGCCCCCATGCTTTTTAGCCAACCCAAACCTAACGATGTAACCGTTGGCGGCGGTAGCGCCGGAGGCGGACCCATCGGAGGCTCAGCGCCTGGCGGCGGAGCTCCCATTGACGGAGGGGTAGGTATTTTGCTGGCTTTAGGAGCAATCTATGGCGCTAAAAAAATCAATAGTTTACCCAAAGAATAAAACCGTTTCATCGAATAATTAAGTGCTTAGGGCATAAGCCCTGCCAATTCAAAAACAGACCTTCCTCCGGGAAATGTCTGTTTTTTTATGTCCAGATTCCAGCAAATCAACTATCTAAAGACGTATCTTTTCTAAAATAATCAGATTTTTTTACCGCTGATTGGAATAATTTATAATTTTATCACTTCAAATGCTTATTGTTTTTTGCCCGTACAAAAACTGAAAACGATTTAAGCAATCAGTTTGCATTGAAAAAAATTGGATTAACTAATTAAATCATTATCAATGATCTGCCATCGGATAAAAATCAACATTGTATTTATATTAATACTGTCGTCGGTAACGATTTTTGCTCAAAATCGCAAAACGATCGACAGCCTGAAATCCATCATTAAAAATTCCAAGACCGACACACTTATTATCAAAGCCTGTCTTAATTTGGCTAATGAATACCGCAATGGCAACGCAAACATCAGAAACGATTACTATACTCAGGCACTGAATCGTTCAATTAAAATTGGTTATAAAAAAGGCATGGCCGACGTTTATATAAAAATGGCTGATGATCCCATAAATTCCAACAATTTTACCACGGCCTTTGATTTACTGAATAAAGCCATAGCCATTTATAAACAAATCGGGCTGAAATACAATGAAATGCAATGTTATAACAATCTTGCCGTCCGGTACTTTTATAAAGGAGATAATTACAAGGCGCTCGATTATTTATCCCTTGCATTGGAAATAGCCAGAACTAATCATTATGAAAAATACAAAGCATTAATTTATAGCAACGTTAGCTTGGTATACATTCGTTTGGGCGATTATGAAAAAGCCAATGAAAATAATTTTAATGCTTTACGTATTTTCCAGAAATTTCAGGATAAATTACAGATTGCCCGGTGCAAATTAAGTATAGGCTCTCTCTTCTTTAAACTTCCTGATTACGATAAGGCGTTCAAATATATGGGAGAAGCAATGAATGAATTTAAAGCAATTGGCGACTCCAGGGGTTACAGTATTTGTCTTTCCAACATCGGTTCAATTTATAGTGATAGAAAAAATTACCAGAAAGCCCTGCAATATTTTTTGGAAGCCGTTGCCATAGATAAAAAAAACAACGACCTTGACGGAATATCTTCCAATTATAACAGCATTGGTACAACATACTTTAAATTAAAAAAGTATGAAACAGCTATGAAATTCTACAGAAATGCGGGGGAAATATACCAAAAAACAGGCGACATCAGCGGTTTAGCAACATCGTATATGAATATTTCGCGCCTCGAAAACGAAAGAAAAAACTTTACTACTGCCGAATACTATTGTAATACAAGCATTCCTTTATTTACCCAATCCGGCGACCTGGACCAAAAAAGAAACGCCCTCGAATTGCTTGCCGATATTTATTACCATACCGGAAGGTTTGATAAAGCTTATACCACTTTTTCAGAATCGGCAGTACTAAAAGATAGTTTATTCAACATCGAAAAAGCCAAAAAAATTGCCATACTCGAAGAAAAATTTCTTAACGAAAAATTAGAAAAAGAAAACCTGACCTTAAAGTTTAAAAACGATTTACAGTCAACCAAAATAACCAACCAGCGAAAATTAAATTATGCCTATTTAATCACGATCATCCTTTCGATTGCGGCCATCATTATCATTGTTATTCAGTATCGGAAAAAGAATACCGCTTATAAGTTTATCGTGAAAAAGAATATGGATTTAATAAGTAAGGAGCACGAAATAAAGGAAATGCGGAATCAGATGCGAAATGTACTGGAAAATTCAGAACCCAAAAGCATTATTTCGGAAGATGAAAAAGAAAAGGTAATGAAGCGGTTGGAAAAATTATTGGACGTGGATAAAATATATACCAAAACGGACCTGACCATCGAAAAACTCGCCAAACGACTGAACACTAACCGCACATATCTGTCACAGATTATTAATGATGAATATAATAAAAAATATACCGACTTCATCAACGATTTCCGTGTGAAAGAAGCAATGCTTATGCTTTCCGACCCTCAAAAAACCCATAAATATTCCATCGAAGCCATAGCCAAAGAAGCTGGGTTTAACACCATTTCCAATTTCAACTCTGTTTTCAAGAAATACACCGGAATTACGCCTTCTGTATTTAAAAAAGAAACGGATAATCAAACGAATATAACACTTAGTTAGGCTTACAAATATACCAATCAATTAGTATTTGGTTTCTTTTTTTTATACTATTCTATTTAATTTGCAATCGATATTAAACCCGGGGTTTAATAATTCAATTCTAATATTATTTTACTAAAAAAGAAAAGAAATGGCAAAGAACAGATTTACCAATTTTAAAAAATGGGCTATTCTTGCAGCGATGTTTCTGTGTTTATCATCGTTTGTAAAAGCTCAATGGGTTATTAACGAAGGATTTGAAGGCGGATCTCTTCCTTCAGGCTGGACCTATTACGACGTAAACAACGACGGAAGTCATTGGCGGGTATCACAACATGCCTATGCCCATAGCGGAACACACATGGCTTTTGTTGACTGTTACGGAAATAATGGCAACGACTGGCTTGTAACTCCGCAAATTACAGTTCTGCCGGGGTATGTATTCAAATTTTATGCCCGGTCATGGTTTTCAACCGAAAACATGAATGTTAAGCTTTCAACTACCGGAAATGCAATCAGTAATTTTACGGTAAACCTGCAATCAGTAACCGGTGTAAGTACCAATTATGTTGAATATTCTTACGATTTAAGCGCTTATGCCGGACAGCATATTTACCTTGCCATCCAATGGCTACAGGATAATTATGCACTTATCGTGGATGATATAAAAATAGGTAAGCCTATAACTGGCGATGCGGGAGTAATTTCCATCAACAATCCCCTGAAATATAATGTAGCCGGATCTCAGGTTTCCCCTGTAGCTACAATTAAAAACTTTGGAACTTCAGATATTACCACTGATTTTCCTGTACAATGTACCATTAAAAATGCCGCCGGGAATGCAGTATATTCAAATACCATAACCCATACAGGAACGTTAGCTTCGGGCGCAACTCAGGCGATTACTTTCCCGCAATGGGCAACTTCCGACACCGGAATTTATCACGTATATGCATCCACTTTTTTAACTGGCGACGGCGATCCGAGTAATGATACGTTATCCAAAGCTACCAAAGTGGTTTTACATTACGGAACCGGCGGACCCGATGCTCAAAGCTATCAATGGATAGACAACAGCCAACCCGGCGGACCCAGCTACAACTGGATTGAAATAAATACTACCGGTACATCAACAGTGATGTATGGAGTGAATTCTTTTGCCGGCGATGATAATTTTTCGGAACCTATTCCCATTGGATTTGATTTTCCATTTTATGGTTATAACCGCGACCATTTTTATGCTGACGTCAACGGCGAATTACTATTAACAGATAATCAATGGTACAGGCCTTTCCCCGACAATGGATGGGATAACGATGGCAATATTTTTAATTTTTCCTATCCAATTCCAGGGTATAGCGAAATGCCGGCGCTCATTGCTGTATACTGGGACGATTTATTTGCCGATCAGGGCACGGGGAATGTATATTTCCAGACTTTTGGAACGGCTCCTAATCGCTATTGCGTGATTGAATGGAATAATCTGAGGTTTTCTGCCGGAACCGGCGGCTCTCCTACCTTATGTTTTGAAGCTATATTGTATGAAAACGGTAATATTATCATGCAATATAAAAACGTAGCCAACGGACAAAGCGGCAGCAACGCTATTCACGATTACGGACAAAGCGCCACGGTAGCTGTCCAGAATGATGACGCTTCGGCCGGGCTTTCTTACCTGACCGAAATCGTGGAAAACAATCAGTACATCGGTCCCGAACCTCCAGGCAACCTTCTGACCAATGGACTCGCCATAAAATTTTTCATGGGCGAAGATACCCAACCTCCGATTCTTTCGCACGAAAGTATGTGGAACACTTTTATTCAAACCCCCGAAATCAAAGCCAATATCAACGATATTAGCGGCATCGCTTCGGACACCCTGTATTATAACATAGGAAACGGCTGGCAGGCATCGTCGCATACTTCTTTTGAAGAGCCCAATATTTATCATTACCAATTGCCGGTAATTCCTAAAAGCAAAACCATCAATTATTATTTTGCCGCAACCGACAATTCGGTAAACCACAACAGAAGCATTTTAACGGACACGATAAACGGATATTTTTCCTTTAAAATCCTCCCTACCGACGGCGTTAGTATTCTATTTGCCACCCCCGGAAACAAACCAGGTTACCAGGATTATCAAAACAAAGAATACCCCAAATACCTTGCCGCACTTAATGCTGCCGGAGTATCATACGATATCTATAACTGGGCGGAATTCCCGACCTACCGCTTCCCTGATTCATACAAAACGATTATTGCGTATTCGAATAATTCAGGCTGTAACGGCATCCAGGATACATTATCCGTCGCTTTAATGAAATTTATGGATAGCGGAACAGAAGCAAACCCTAAAAATGTATTTATGGCTTCCGACCAGTTAGCCAACATGCAAAATGGACAACCCAATGCAAGTCCGGTTAAAAAATTATTTACCGCCTATTTCCGCGGAGGTTACAACCCGGTTACCAATCCGCCTTATAACGGAGGAAGCGATGGTATTGGCGGACCCGATGCTGTTGGCTATAACTACGGAAGCATTATTGGCTTAGGCGGTTCTCCCATAGGGCAGCAAGACGTTGAAATTCCTGTATATTCCGATAGTCCGGACGTAATCTATAACAGCACCTGCCCCGAATGGTATGCCAACGAAGTATCCAATCCGGAAATCAGCTCATGGGGATCGTTTGTTTTCAATGCCGGGCCGTTTGACGGAAATGCTTATTCCAAAGGACAAGGTTGTGGATTATGGTTGGATAATCTGATTTACAAATCATTTTTCCTCAGCTTCGACATTTCGCAATTTACCAGTGATGACGACATCAACAACACCATATCCCAGGCGCTCGATTGGTTCTTTGTCCCCGGAAATGACGTTAACGGAACCATTACTTACCCCAATACAGCAAATACTCCATTGTCGGGCGTGGTGCTGAATCTTAAGAATGCCAATGGAAATATTGTAGGAACTACTAATTCTGACGCTGCCGGTGAATATACATTTTCCAATGTTTCCGACGGAAACTATACGGTGGAAGCTTCCATCAATTTAGCATGGACAGGCGTTTCCGCTACCGATGTATTGTTGTACAAAAAACATATCGCCAACATTTCGCAATTAAGCGGAATATTCCTTGCTTCGGGCGATGTGAATGCTTCGGGCGACGTTACCGCTACCGATGTGCTCCTGATCAAAAAGCGCATAGCTCATATTACCAACTCATTCTCAACCGGCGACTGGCTTTTCAATCCTACGACGGTTACCGTCAACGGAGCTAATGCTTCCATGAACTTTAACGGAATAATTTATGGCGATGCCAACGCTTCCTACACTCCTGCTGCCAAGACAACAAGCGCTTTGCTACCTACTTCCGCTTCGTTTGCCATACCAAACGTAACTTCCCAGTCCGGTCAAATTACCGTTCCGGTTTATGCTACCGATGTTCAGGATTTAGGTTCATTCCAGTTTAGCATTGCCTACGATCCTGCCAGGTTACAATTTATAAAAGCCGATAACTGGTTTAACGGGATTCAGGACGTAACCGTTGGAAATCCGGTACCGGGAAAAATCACCTTTGTTTGGGCTACCGACAATAGCGGAATTTCAATCCTCAACGATAAGCTTTTCGATTTGCATTTTACTTCGTTGACTAACGAAACTTCAGCCCTCACCTGGAATGATACCCCTACCCTGCGCGAATTTGCCGATTGGAACGGAAATGTATACGAACCGGCACTGACCAATGGCTCAACTGATGTAATGAGTTCTATTGCCGACATAAAAAAGACCGATCTGGTTATTTATCCCAACCCGTCTGCCGGCGCTTTTACCCTGACCGTAAATCAGGCCATCACCCGGAACATTGATGTAACGGTTTACAACGCTTCCGGAATGATTGTTTATCAAAAACTGAATGTTCCGGCCAACGGGAATCAAACCATCGAAATTAACCCGGGCACTTTACCCGAAGGCGTTTATATGCTGAACATAAAGAACGTTGATCTCAATCTAAACAAGCAATTAGTGATTAGTAAGTAATAAATTTAGGATAAGGCAATAATTGCAAGCTGTTTTCCGCCCCACCCTTTCTCCCTTTGCATGGGAGTTAAGGGTGGGGCTAACGGTTTTAAAAAATAAGCACATTTGTTTATTAACCTGATTCTGGGTTAAGACAGGAAAATCATCTTAGGCTACATTCCGGCATTTTATATTTCGCCGTAGGCAATTAATATTAACAGAATGCGGATTTTTAAAAGATGCAAAAACATATTTTATTCCGGAAGATGGTTGATTAATTATACAAACGTTTATTTTTACTGAACAGATATTCTTTTCCAAAAACAGATGCTTGTTTTTCAGGAATAGATGTTCTTTTTCCAGAACCAAACGCTTATCCTTCATGAAATGACATTTATTTTCAAAAAGAGACGTCAATTTTTTTGAAACAGATGTTGCTTTTCAAAAAATAAACATCCTTTTTCCAGAATAGATGTTCCTTTTCAAAAAACAAACATCCTTTTTCCAGAATAGATGTTACTTTTCAAAAAACAGACATCCTTTTTCAAAAAACAGACGTTACTTTTCTAAAAAGAGACGTCTTTTTTTATGAACAGACGTTCTTTTAAAATAAATAGAGCTCTATTTTCTCCTTACTTACATCTATTTTCTAAAAAATAAGTTCGGAATAAGAATTCCAACTTGAAAAACAAAAATTATACAACCATCAAGCCAATTCATGAGAATGATTAAAAGATTCAGCCTATTGTTGGCAGGATTATAAAACCCTGCCAACAATTACAAGCCTGTTAGTTAAAGTTGAATCTTAAAAGCATTAAAGAGTTTGTCTGTTCCCGTCTGCATGGCTCCGTGATAGCTTGCTTCCAGGATTTCTGCATCGCTCCAGCCTAATTTTTTAAGTTCATCCACGTCCTTTTGCTCAATGGAATTGGAATTCTGAACCAGTTTAAGAACAAAAAGCAGCATCGCCTTTTCCTTATCGTCCAAAGGGGCGGTAGACGGGTCTTTTTTAATCTCTTCAATCATTTCGGGCAATACGCCGTAATGAAAAAGCATGCCAGTGTTCATTCCAACGCAATATTTACATTCTTCCTTTTCCGAAACCAGCAGACGGATAAAAGCCTGCAATTTATTTCCTATGGTCGGATGCTTGGAGTAAAACATCAGGTTGTTGAATTGCTGACTGAGTAAAGTTTCGCTGGGGCTGTACAGTTTAAACGCTTCGGGTATCATTCCCCACATGTTGTTCATCGATTCATAAATTTCGGCTACTTTGCCGGTAGCTTCTTCCTTTTCAACTAATTTAATAAGTGTCATCGTTTTATTTTTTAAGGATTACTGATTTGTTTTAAAATTGATGAATCAAAAGTAACATTTTCCTGAAAATTTTTGATCAATCTTTAAATAATTTTATCCGCCTGACTTGTAAAGGTAAGATATTCTATTATTTTTGTCTTTTAATTCAACATATTAATTTTAATTTTGGAAAGATTTATTCTATCCGCAAAAAATAACTCATTATTAATTAAAAACAAAACCAATAAAACGATGAAAAAGATTCTACTCTTATGCTGTGCACTGGCTCTCTGGACGGTATTGCCTGCACAGGTTTACCGCGCTTCGCTGGGTGAAGACGGCGCTGTTCTAACAACCAAAGTCAGCGAAAAAGGAAGTCAACCGGCAAAGGCAACATTATTTAATCAATTGCCCGGCTGGCCCAAAAAGATTGCGGCACATCCCAACTTCAAAAACATGCGCGGAGCAACCATTGCCGACATCAATAATGATGGCGTAAACGAAATCCTGGCAGCTTCGTACAATACACTTTATGCTTTTAAAGCCGACGGAAGTCTTTTATGGTCGAAACAACTTACGGGCGCTGCTATTTATCCGCCTACGGTAGCAGATATTAACCTTGACGGACAATTAGAGATTGCCCAGGCTACGGGAGGTTCTCCGGCTAACGGACGCATCTATCTTATGGATAAAAATGGAAATAATCTCCCGGGATGGCCTTTGAATTTCAGTAGCCACTGGATTTTATGCAGCCCGGTGATGGCCGACGTGAATGGAGACGATTCCCTTGAAATTATTTTCAACGAACGCGTTTATCCGCAGGGAAAACTGCATATCCGCAAAATTGACGGCAGCTCGCTTAACGATAACTGGCCGGTAACTATTGATGCTACGCCATCGGTTACTCCTTCGGTAGGCGATATTGATGGCGACGGAAACAAGGAAATTATTCTCTGTTCCTACAACGACGTTTTGGCTTTTGGTCTGGATGGAGCATTAAAACCTGGCTTTCCTGTTCTTGATCCCAACACTACCTTTTCGTATCAATCGCCTTTGCTGGTTGATCTGGATGGAAATGGGAAGCTCAATATCGTAGGTTCTACCATCGGTGATGTTCCCGAGTTTTATGCTTTGAATTTCGACGGGACTTCTCATACCGGCTGGCCAGTGCCTATCCCCGACGCAAGCTGGACCTATTGCCCGCCTGCCGTAGCCGATTTAAACCAGAACGGCAATTACAGCATCTTCTTTACCCGTCCGATCAACGATACGGTAATGCCCATGCTTTATGGATTTGATAAAGATGCAAACACGTTAAGTAACTTTCCAAAGTCAGCCCGTGGCGGCGATGAAGGCATCGTTACCATTGCCGATGTGGATAACGATGGTCAATATGAAATTGTAACCGGAAGTAACCTGTGCGACGGAGGCTTCGGTTTTATTCATGCTTTTAAAATGAACGGAAGCGGCGAAGCTGCCGGTTTCCCCTTACGTCCCCAGGGCTTTTCCTACATGAACGGAGCCGACTTGGCCGATATGAATAACGACGGCATGCTCGAGCTGGTATCCCTGAGCTACGACCAGACTTTTTCCACCACCGACTCAGCCATTGTCAATGCTTATGCACTCAACGTGCCCTGCACGGCTTCTACCGTCCTCTTCGGAACGTATAAAGGCAGCAATTCGCGCGATGGTTTAATTACGGCTTCCACACCTCCACCTCCAGCTTATACCGTCAACGGAGCGCTTACTTATCCTAATGCTACTCATACGCCGCTTGCCGGAGTGGTTCTGACTCTTAAAAATGCCGGCGGCACAAATATAGCTACGGCAACTACCGATATTTCGGGAAATTATACCTTTACCAATATCCCCGACGGAAATTATACGATAGCGTCTGCCAGCAGCAAACCCTGGGGTGGTGTTTCTGCCAGCGATGTGCTTTTATATCGTAAGCATATAGCCAGCATTTCGCAGTTGACGGGTATCTTTCTGGCTTCGGGCGATGTGAACGCTTCGGGCGATGTTACAGCCGCCGATGTGCTTCTGATTAAAAAACGTATTGCTATCATTATTTCTTCGTTTCCCACGGGCGACTGGTTATTTAATCCGACTCCCGTTTCGGTAAACGGAAATAATGTTCAGATGAATTTTAACGGAATCATCTATGGCGATGCCAATGCAAGCTATAATCCGTTATAAACTTTCGTAAACGTTATTCTTCGGTATTCAACCGGATGATGGCAAAAATCATGACCGCAGCGCCTATCCACTGAACAAGGGATAGGCGATTGTGGTTAAATAGATAATCGAAAAGAATCGCCGACATGGGGAAAAACAGCTCACAGATGGTTGCCAGTATGGCTTTTATCCGTTTCAATCCATAATAAAACAGGAAGATTGCCCCCGAGCCGGTAGTAAATCCAATGACGAGAAAAATAAACCAGTTGAAAGAAGTAGTACTGTAAACCTGGCTAAATTTTCCGGTGGCAAGGACTAACACGAGCATGAAAAGAGTTGTAAATCCGTAACGGAAAAAAGTGGCGGTAATAAAATTGTATTTTATCAGTATTTTTTTGCTGAAAACAGTTGAGCTTCCAAAAGAAAAGGCTGCCAGCAAAGCAAATAAGGCGGCATACAAGGTTTTGGATCCGGTATGAAAATTGGGCAAATTTAACCCGAAGGTCAATAAATATCCGGCAGCTATGGCTAATCCTGTCCAAAGCAGGAAATGCTTTTTCAGTTTTTCCTTTAACAGAAGCGCCGCCAGTGTGATGGCAAATACCGGCTGTAGTTTCTGCAACAAAACAACGACAGTCAGGCTTTGAAAATTGAGTAAAAACAAGGCTTTGACGATGGCAAGCGTTCCGATGGCTCCGCCAAACAGCGAAATCAATCCCATAAACAGATAATCTCCCCTGGTAAATTCTTTTAAATGCTTATATTCACGAAAAAGAAAAAAATTCATCAGGATAAAAGGGATGCAATGCACCACAAAAACTACCCAGATAATGTTAAGATTATAAAGCCTTGGCGTTAAAACGATACCGTCCAGTCCCCAGAGGATGGCGGCTACGGATACGGCTAAGGCTCCCGTTACGGCTTGACGTCTGCTATTGCTTATCAACGTAATGTAATTTTAGATTTTAGATTGCAGATTTAAGATTTAAGATTTTTACCATAAATTTTCCTTTTCTCAGGGTAGCAAAGCCACTATGCGTAGTGGAGCGCCGCTGCCGCCTTTAATTTTCATGGGAAGCGCCACAATCCACGAACCTTTGGGCGGAAGTTTGTCGAGACAGGCTACATTTTCATACGCCGTAAGCCCATTGGCAAACAAGGTACGATGAGTCATAAAATCCTTGGATTGACCGAAATCAATACTCGGAGTATCCAATCCCACAGCATTGATTTTTCTTTTTGTCGCCAACCATTGGGCAGCATCAGGATGCAGGCCGGGGAAATGAAGGTGTTCCACCCCTTCCTTGCCGCTTAAGGTGGTACCGGTATATTTTTCCTTATCGGGATAATATTTCCCAAAGCCGGTATACAACAATACAATGGCATTTTCAGGAATAGGTCCGTATTTCTTTTCCCATTCCTGCAAATCGGTTACCGTAACCTGATAATCACGGTTAGCCGCCGCTTTCGCCGTAACATCTACGACTACGCCCTCGCCCATGAGTTGTTCCACGGGAACCTTTTCGATGCTTCGTCCGCCTTTGGCAAAGTGCATCGGAGCATCAAAGTGTGTGCCTCCGTGCTCTTCGGCACTGAATTTAAACGAAGAATAATAGTACCCTTTATCGTTCATCCCTTCAAATACGGTATCGTGTTTAAACGGAATATTGGTGGGCCAGTAAATGGATTGCTCGTCAAACGAATAGCTCAAATCAAGCCATTTGCCGTTCTTTAGCGCCGAAAGGGTATCTTTCTTCTGACTGCATCCTGCCATCAAAAAGAAAAGAGCAAAAACAAACAGTAATTTCTTCATAACTGTAGATTTAATTTATTTTACTAATCAGCCCCTGGATTAATTTTACTTTTCCATGGCATCTTCTCATCCACCAAAACTTTATATCCTATAAACTTTAAAAACTTTATGAACCTTATAAATCCCGAATCACTTCGCTCAGCTTTATAAGCCTTATGAACCTTATAAACTTTATGAACCTTATAAACTTTATGAACTTTAAAAACCTTATAAACTCTAAAACAACAATCGTATCTCTTTTTTAACAAATTCCAACGCCATATTTATCGGCGTAGTGCCCTGTTGTATACTTTGCTCAAAAATCAGCTTTGCCAGGTCGGTACCCGAAGCCGTTTCATTTAGGCGGGAAGCCGAAGCATTGATAAGCTGTATCATGTCCTCCTTGGCTGTTTTTACCAGTTCCCAGGCCTGCGACGAAAGGTAAAGCTGCTGCGAAAGATTGTGTTCATATTCCTGACGTATGGTAATTATCAGGGCAGACTGAAGCTCTGCGGCCGTCATTTCCGTTTCGGCAACACGCAGAATCAAATTACTGGGAGTTATCCGTTCCAGAAACAAAACAATCCGTTCATAAGCCTGGAACCTTAAAGGCGTAACAGTCTTACGACTTGCTAACATCAGGTCGTTTGTCCGCTTTTTCTGGTCATTTTCCATATATAATTTCATCACCAGGTATGCGGTTATCAATATGGCAAGCGTTGGCAAAATATATTTTACCATTTCAAGGGTTTCGTTCATAAGCTACAATGTTTTTTAACGTACGAAAAGGCAAATATCCGAAATTATTGTGATAAAACACCATAAATTTAGTTCGCTTCCGTTTATTATTTACTATTTTTGCCTTTTTAATTTTAGAAACCACAAAAATACAATCTGATGGAAATATTATCAAACCGTATCAACAACTTATCCGAATCGGAAACCCTTGCCATGACCCGTAAAAGCCGTGAATTAAAAGCCAAAGGTTTTGATGTTATTAACCTGAGCATAGGAGAACCCGATTTCAACACGCCAACGTATATCAAAGATGCTGCCAAAGAAGCATTGGATCAGAATTATACTTTTTATCCGCCGGTACCCGGTTATCCCGATTTACGCGAAGCCATTTCCCGGAAATTTAAACGCGACAACAATCTCGATTATCCTGCCGACCAGATTGTGGTTTCCACCGGTGGCAAACAGGCTTTAGCCAATGCTATCCTAAGCCTGGTTAACCCCGGCGATGAAGTCATTGTTCCCGTACCTTTTTGGGTTTCTTACAAAGAAATCATCAAGTTAGCCGAAGGTAAAGCCATCTTTATTCCGACATCCATCGAAAATAACTTTAAGATCACTCCCGATCAATTGGAAAAAGCGATCACGCCAAAAACAAAAATGCTTATCTTCAGCAGTCCCTGCAATCCGTCAGGTTCGGTGTATTCCAAAGACGAATTAAAAGGCATAGCTGAAGTTGTGGCTAAACACGAAAATATATTTATTATTTCCGACGAAATCTATGAACACATCATTTTTACCGGCCAGCACCAAAGCATTGCTCAGTTTGATTTTATAAAAGAAAGAGTGATAACCGTAAATGGTGTTTCCAAAGGCTTTGCCATGACCGGCTGGCGTTTGGGGTATATCGGCGCGCCAAAAATCATTGCCAAAGCCTGCGATAAACTCCAGGGACAGTTCACCAGCGCAACATGCTCCATTTCGCAGCGTGCCGCCATCGCCGCCATGAATACCGATCCAACCCAAAGCCCTGACCTGAAAATGATGCGTAAAGCCTTCCACGAACGTCGCGATCTGATGCTTGGTTTGCTCAACGAAATACCGGGCATCAAGACCAATGTTCCCGACGGCGCCTTTTATATTTTCCCTGACATCAGCGCATATTTTGGTAAGACAAATGGAAAAATAACCATTAACAATGCCAACGATCTTTGCAACTATTTATTGGAAACCGTTTACGTTGCCTTAGTTCCCGGCGATGCCTTCGGCGATCCGCGTTGCATCCGTTTTTCATATGCTACGTCCAACGACAAACTGATAGAAGCCGCCAAACGTATTAAAAAAGCGCTGGCTGAGTTGAAGTAATTAGTTTATAAAGTTTATAAAGTTCTTAAGGTTTATAAAGTTGAGCGAAGTCCCGATATAGAATCGTTTAAGAGGAACGACTTAGCGATTCTTCATCAGGAAACGAAGCGATTCGGGATTCTTAAAGTTTATAAAGTTACGATAACATTAAAACTAATAAAACAAAGATTTTAACAGAACAATTTCGGCGAAATTTAGTGCTTTGGTAGCACAAAAAACTTTCCGGAATCGGCTCATATAATTAATAATCGCAGAAGCGAATGAAATCCTTGCTATTTTTGCAACAATAGTAAAACAACTAAAGTCATAATAACCTTAAGAACTTTAAGAACCTTATAAACTTTACAAACCTTACAAACCATAAATAATCAGCATGTTTACAAAGGAAAAACTCACCCAAATCTACGAATCCTTCAATCACCTCAATGTAATGATTATCGGCGATGTGATGGTGGATTCGTACATCTGGGGAAAGGTGGAACGCATCTCGCCGGAAGCGCCGGTACCCATCGTAGCCGTGAACAAACGTTCGAGCCTGCTTGGCGGCGCGGCCAATGTTGCGCTGAATATTAAATCGCTGGGTGCTGTTCCCGTCCTTTGTTCGGTAATAGGCAACGATGACCATGGCAACGAATTTATGAATCTGCTTAAAGCAGAAAACATCGGTACCAATGGCATTTGCCAAAGCACGAAGCGCATAACAACCACCAAATTCCGCATTATAGGCAATAACGCCCAGATGCTTCGGGTGGACGAAGAAATGACTTCTGACCTCGACCATCAGGATTATTCCTGTTTGTTGAATACCATTCAAAAATTGCTCGATAAGAATAACATCGCAGCCATCATTTTCCAGGATTATAACAAAGGCGTCATTACCCCCGAACTCATCAGCGAGGTGGTTGCCAAAGCTAAAAAGTATAACATTCCGGTTTCCGTTGACCCGAAAAAGAAAAACTTTGAAGCCTATCATGATGTTACCTTGTTTAAACCCAACCTGAAAGAACTAAAAGAAGGATTGAAACTTGAATTTGATTCTACCAACAGGGAATCGCTGGAAGCTGCCACGCTAATACTGCATCAACGCCAAAATATAAAAATGGTTATGGTTACCCTGAGCGAAGCCGGCGTATTTATCAGCATAAACGGCAATACTAATCAGCCGGAGACGCATCTTATCCCCGCTCACCGGCGTTCGATCACCGATGTATCGGGAGCCGGCGATACCGTGATCAGCGTAGCCACACTTTGCCTCGCCCTGAACATGGCTCCCTGCGATATGGCTGCTTTGTCCAATCTTGCCGGAGGCTTAGTTTGCGAATTTGTGGGCGTGGCTCCCGTCAATAAAAAGCGTTTGTTCGAAGAAGCTGCTTTATTACTCTTATAATTTTTAGCTAAAATCAACCCATTGGAAAATAACCAGGGCAATCCCCAAAAAACATCAAGGACAGAAGTCCGTTCCATGTTCGACGGTATTGCCCCGCATTACGATTTTCTGAACCATTTCCTCTCGGCTGGCATCGATAAATGCTGGCGAAGGAAACTTATCGCCATGGCTTCGCACCACCATCCCAAACGCATTCTTGATGTGGCTACCGGCACCGGCGACTTAGCCATTGCCGCATCAAAACTTCGTGCCGATAAAATTACCGGCATCGACATCTCTCCTGCTATGCTCGGCATTGGCCAACAAAAGCTTCACCGCAAAGGATTGGACACTGCTATTGAATTGCTGCTTGCCGATTCCGAAAGCATCCCTTTTCCCGACCATACCTTCGACCTGGTGATGGTTGCCTTTGGCGTCCGTAATTTTGAGAACCTGCAAAAAGGACTTACGGAAATGCACCGGGTGCTTACCCCTGGTGGTCATGCCCTCATCCTTGAATTTTCGAGGCCACAGGCGTTCCCCGTCAAACAACTCTACCGTTTCTATTTTACCCATATCCTTCCGCTGCTCGGCAAAATGATTTCCCGACACCGCAATGCCTATACCTATCTTCCCGATACGGTAATGGCTTTTGCCGAAGGAGAAGATTTTATAAATATCATGGCCGGCTGTGGCTTCAGCAATATAAATCAGCGAAGACTCACCTTTGGCATTGCCACCATTTATGAAGGAGAAAAATCGTTTCTCTGAGGCATCCATCTCATGGTTCCATTTTTAGGCTAAAAAAACAAAATTTAGGGTCAATTGTGATATTTCGACGAATCGAAAATCTCAGTTAAATTATTAAGAATTTCCCAAACGGTAATGAGTTAGGGTATAACTTTTTTAATAAAACAGCCCTTGTTTAAAGAAGGACAGTCTTCCTTTTTAACCAAAAATGATATTATAAGTGGTCGCAATATCTTGCATACCCCAAATTCTGTAACGGTTGCATTAAAAAAAGCCTCGTTTTTGGAATCGTCATTAAATAAAGAGCAAGCTACGTTAGGCTCTTTGCAACCAGATGACCCGGTAATGCATATAAACAGGTTGTATTGGCTGAGCTTAAGACTATTTGTTAATTCATTGGGTAAAACTTTATACAGTTCTTCCGGAGCGGAAATAAACGCGATAGGGTTATCAACGGCTAATCCTGAACAATCAAAATAAGTGGGCAGGGTAATTATTTTTATCTTCCTTGCTGATAGTGTATCCAAATTACAATCGATATTAAATTCCTGACCATTTACCTGAAGCATTGTCAGGAAAACAATAAATGATAAGATAAAGCCTTTCATAAATGAAATTTTTAGTGAATTTGATTAATCGAGATTTAATTATAAAATCACAGTCTTTGTCTTTGAAATTACCGGATAAAGATAATCATTATCTCCTCACTATCCTTTTCGCCACAGTTTTTTTATCCATAAACCTGAAAATACAAATCCCTGCCGTATAACCGGAAATATCTACCGTTATTACGGCTTCCTCAACTTATCCATTTGCTTGCTGCCAAGCAAAGATTTCATTTGAGTGATAGCAACCTTATTCAATTGCACAACCCTTTCCGATTGGGATAATCCTTGCCTTATCAAAACAGCATTGATACTTTCCATATTGGATAATACTACCAGTTGCTCTAAGCTTGCTGCATCACGGATATTACCTTCTGCTTTGGGGTTTTCATCACGCCATTCTTTGGCAGTGATTCCGAACAAAGCCACATTCAGAATATCAGCTTCGTTAGCATACACAAAATTGATTTGAATTTTAGTAAGTTCTTTAGGAATCAAATTTTCCTTAATGGCATCCGTATGAATTTGGTAATTGACTTTTGCCAGGGTGCGTTGCAGGTTCCAATCTAACTTAAGGCGGTTATTTTCATCTTCTTTGAGGCGTTGAAACTCCCTGATGAGGTAGATTTTAAATTCCGCACTAATCCACATTCCAAATTCAAATGCTATATCAGGATGGGCATAGGTTCCTCCATATCTGCCTGTAGCGGCTTTCAGCCCAATTGAATTCGTTTTTTCCTGCCATTCCTTCACGCTTATCTTGTAATTATTCAATCCTGCCCGACTTTTAATTATGGCGAATTCGCCATGATTAAAATCGGGATTGTAAACACTTTCCCAAATTCCAAGAAATTCAACGGTGTTTCGGTTTCTCAGCCAATCGGAAATAAAAAAGTCTCCGTCTTTAGCTTTAAGCATATCAGTTAAGGAGATGTAATCACCATTATTTTGTTTAATAATTGTTATCTCAATTCCTTTAACTGTAATCGTTTTATTCTTGGCCATGGCTTAAAAATTTTAAAGAGTTGATTTTAATCCCGGTTTTAATGCTACTAAATTCAGAAACATTAAAAAAACACAGTCTTTAAAAATACCGGATAAAGATAATCATTATCTCTTAACTATCCTTTTCGCCACAACACCTTTTTTATCCATAAACCGAACAACATAACCCCTGCTGACAGGACTTTTGCCTATTAAGATGTTTTTACCGGACAATTAAAAATAATACCGGATTCCCACATTCACATTAGCTCCACCATAGCTAATGTCGAATAATTTAAATATTATTCTGTCGACGTTATACTGAACTTCCGAAAAAGCTCCGAGTCTATCCGATAATTTCTTTTCATAACCAACTCCAAGAAAATAACCGGCAAAACCATTGGCCTTTGATTCTGAATTTGAAGAATCGCTCTTTATTTTTTCAGAAGCTTTAACTACCAAAATCCCGGCATTTATTACAATTACATTCGTTTGTTTAAATTCGGCATTGTATTGAACACCCAGATTAATCAACAATTCTTTCAACTTAACATTTCCTTCCTGGGTAGTAGATACCCGCATGACCCCATTTTCATAAACAAAATGATGTGCAATAGGAACTCCTACCTTTTGAAAATACATCGCCTTCCCATAAAGGAATAAATTTTCATTAGAAATAGGAATTCCCAGACTTAAGCCATTAATAAATGCAGCAGGCGAGTTGTACACTTTATTAAAATTTTCCATCGAAGGAAAATAAACGCCCGAGTTTACCGAAATAAATGCTTTCCGCTTTTGTCCATCCTGGGCAATACATGAATTTTGAAGGAGTATGGCAAATAAGGATACCATACTTATTTTTAACAATAATTTCATCATGTCGATTTATTGTTTTTTAATTTGTTTTCTTAATTGAGCTTTTGCTGCACAATATTCCGGCGCACCAGACTCCAGCGGAAATTCTCCGTCTCACTTTGTTTTTCACAGATCACTATACCGATATTTTTTGCAATATAGAAATCGTAAACATAATCTATTGTGGAGGTGTCTTCTTTGAGCCTTGTATATCTTGTATGGTAAGTCTCTTTAATCCACGTACCGTTAACATTAAGGCTGTCGAAATGCTCAATGTATTCAAAAGTATAAAAATTTTGTGATATTATTTCATTAGATATGGGAAATCTTAAAATAAGCACAGAAGCATTAGTATTATTAAGAGAAATTGTATTGGCTCCATAATAATGAGCTTCCAATTCAATTTGAGAAATAAATGAAGAGGAAAAAGAAGTATTTATAACTTCTAAGTAATCCATAGCATCCGTTGGTCCGCCATCAAAATGTGAGGTGGGACCTTCTTTTATAAAAACGCTGTCGGTTGCTCCGGTAGAATCATTTTGGTAAATCCAGTAACTTCCCGGCTGGAACAGGGACCATTCCTTGGTTTCTTCGGAAACATAGCGATGATGGTACTTTTCTTCTTCTATGCATGATGTCGCTATAAAAACAAGAAAACTAATGATCAGAGTTAATTGATATTTCATAATAAATTTTTATAATTCCATAATTAAAACTGTTCAAAAGTAATTTATTTATATAATATAAAGCAAGGAAAAATGTAAATATTTTAAAAATATTATTAATTGTCAATAATTTTTTTCGTACGTTTTATAGCGTCAATTTATTTCAAACTTAAAAACAGTATGTTATGACAAGTATTAGCGAAACTGGCCATGATAAAAATGTAGCCGGTACAGAAAAATTAATCGTCGAATGCAAGGCGTTGGGAATGGATTACAACCCATCCAATCCGGCCTTAGGTATCCCAATGCTCGAACAAATGTTCGGCAAGGCAACACAATCGTTAACTCCCCTTAAAACGGTGAAACCCGTGTACGACCAGGCTACATTTTGGGATGGTTCCCGAGCTTTCTGGGATGGCTCCCGAGCTTTTTGGGATGGCTCCCGAGCTTTCTGGAATGGCTCCCAAGCTTTTTGGGATGGCTCCCAAGCTTTCTGGGATGGCTCCCAAGCTTTCTGGAATGGCTCCCAAGCTTTCTGGAATGGTTCCCAAGCTTTCTGGAATGGTTCCCAAGCTTTCTGGAATGGCTCCCGAGCTTTTTGGGATGGCTCCCGAGCTTTTTGGGATAGTCCCCGAGAATTTTGAGAATTTGGCATCGTAAATCTCGCAAAGACGCAAAGACGCGAAGTTACCATTACTCCCCTTTCATCACTTCATCATTTTCATCACTTCATCACTCAATTCGTAATTCATCAAAAGAACCAGAGCATAAGCTAAATGCAAATTTTTATCGAACCAAAGCGTCTATCCGTTGTTTCATTACCGGTTAATTTGACAGATATGCTAACTTTGCACTTTGTAAAAACAATTCAGAATTATCACGATCAGAAATAAAAAATAGAGAGATGAACACAACCACAGAAAACGTAAAATGCCTGATCATTGGTTCAGGACCAGCAGGATATACCGCAGCCATTTATGCAGCCCGTGCCGACTTAAAGCCCGTTGTTTACCAGGGATTGCAGCCCGGCGGACAATTGACCACCACCACCGAAATAGATAATTTCCCGGGTTATCCCAACGGAATTACCGGAACGGAAATGATGGAGGAACTTCAGAAACAAGCCCAACGGTTTGGCACCGACGTTCGTTACGGCATCGTTACCGAAGTAGACTTTTCGAAACGTCCTTTCCGCGTGGTCGCCGACGATGGTAAAACGTTGATGGCCGAAACCGTTATCATAGCCACCGGCGCTTCCGCCAGATGGTTAGGTTTGGAATCGGAAGAAAAATACAAGGGCATGGGTGTTTCGGCATGCGCCACCTGCGACGGGTTTTTCTTTCGCGGAAAAGATGTGGCTATCGTTGGCGGAGGCGACACCGCCGCCGAAGAAGCGACTTATCTGGCAAAGCTATGCCGAACCGTTCACCTGATCCACCGCCGCACCGAATTGCGGGCTTCCAAAGCCATGCAGGCTAAGGTAACAGATACTCCTAACATCGAAGTTCACTGGAATAATGTGCCCAAGGAAATTCTGGGCGATGCCATGGGCGTTAATGGAATTTTAATTCAGAATGTACAGACCGGCGAAGAAACCAAACTTCGTATTGACGGCTTCTTTGTCGCCATAGGCCACACGCCCAATTCCGACGTGTTTAAAGGGCAGATAGAAATGTATGAAAACGGATATATCAAAACCACACCCGGAACCACCCGCACCAGCGTGGAAGGCGTTTTTGCCGCCGGCGATGTTCAGGATATCCATTACCGTCAGGCCATCACGGCAGCAGGCACAGGATGCATGGCCGCCATTGAAGCGGAAAGGTTTTTGTCGTCGAAATAATCATTAATAAAACAATTAAAAAATATCAGGCAGACCGGAATAAGGGTCTGCTTTTTTTATAATTTTACGTATTCAATTTTTAATAGACCAAATCATTTGATCTTATGTTTTTTTTATAAACTAAACAGCCGTTGATGAAAATGTACCGGGGTTTGATATCGGTTTTTTTACTCTTTATTTCTACATTTGTATTTGCCCAAAGCAATATTGGAGTGAACAGCATAACTGTTACCTTTTCTGCTGTTCCTTCTACCTTTTCGGTTCAAAAGGCTCCGTTGAAATACAACAAGGATTTCGCCTATGGGATGCACCTCGACGACGGAGCTAAAGACATTTATACCCATGCTTATCAATTATTAAACGGTGGCGTTATTGATGGCACCACTTATCCGGGGCTTAACTATACCGATGGTTGCGGCAACGACATTAAATTTAAGATGAGTACGGCTCTTTTCTCTTTTAATGGCTGGGGTTTGGACTGTCATGATCCCAACGGCAATTATGCCACTATCAACGTAACCTGGCCCGAACTCAATGAGATGTATCAGAATGGTTGGGGAATTTATAATCATGGTATTAATTCAGATGCCGGGAATTATGACTATTCCATACCTCGCAACCATAGCTTTGTAAAATTAAAAACGCAGGGAGCTACTCCAGGTGGGGTGGATATGAGCGTTTTTGTGAACCCCAACGGAGATGCAGCCGGATCGCCCTATGCTTTTCAATACGGATATTTAGTATGCTACCGTTTGGGATATTCTTTTGGCTATCCAAGTTTTGATGTTACCGGAAACTGGAACCATAGGTATTTTGATATGGGGCGTAGTGCGTTTTCCGAAAACGAAAGTATCTCCGATATTGTAGACGGTATTGCTTCTTTGAGTATTAACGGAGCACATCACTGGGGCGTTGCTTTTTCGCATTCCGTTACCAATTCCAATTACGGGATTTCCTTCGATAAGTTTAAAACCCAGATGAATTACGTGGAAAACACCTATGGAAAAAACGGTTTGGATAATATTTGGATGGCAACAGAAGAAGAAGTTCTGGAATATTTAATCATCAAGGACACGCTAACCATAAATTCGCAATTAGATGGTAATGTTTTAACAATAACTTTTCAGGGAAATCTGCCGACGAACTTTCGTTTTTATGCGCTCTCTCTGCTGGTAGACGCCGATGTGGATATTCAGTCGGTTCAGGTGGATGGTGGTACTTCGGTTTCATACAATGGTATAGGAACGAAGCATTCCCTGATCAACCTGAACTGGAATGGGAAAATTGTTGTTCCTCCCGAACAGACAACCAATATCTGGGTAACCAAAACAGAAACATCGCATAGCCAAAACGACGCGGATATAGCAATTGACTACCTTTTGATGACACCCCGGGGACCAGCTAAAGATTCGCTCAGGCAGCGGATGTGTGCCATTCCCGGCATTACCTTACCCGACGGCATGTGCTCATGCCAGACCGAAACCGGCAACAACCAAACCATTTGTGCTGGAGACTGTGTTACGCTCACGGCTACCGGAAGCGGTTCCTGTTTATGGAGTACCGGCGACACAACGTTTAGCATCACGGTATGTCCTGCGCACGATACAACTTATTATGCTACCGTAATCAATTCCTATGGATGTGCATCCACCGACAGCGTAGAAGTGCTGATGGCTCCTCCGCCAACGGCGAATGCCGGTGAAGACATGACTATTTGTGCAAATGCGGACTGCCAGCTCAACGGTTTAGTCTCTCAACAGGGAACATTTAGTTGGGCTACCACAGGCGACGGCATTTTCAGCAGTTCTTCGGTTATTAATCCGGTATATACACCCGGAACGAATGATAAAACATTGGGTAATGTCAAGCTCATCCTTACGGCAACAGCCATCCCGCCATGCATGGGTTCTTCGTCCGATACGTTGTTGTTAACTATTGTTCCTTTGCCAACGGCTAATGCCGGAAATGATGGTACTACTTGCCAAAACAATTCTTATCAGTTAACTGCAACGGCTAACTCCGCTCAAAGTGTTCTGTGGTCAACTACCGGCGACGGTATTTTTGATAGCTTATCCATTTTAAATGCGGTTTATTTACCGGGAGCAAACGATATAACGAATGGTTTTGTTCATCTGATCCTGACTGCTGAAGCAATAAATCCATGCCAGGAATCGGTTTCGGATACCATGGATCTTTTAATCGCTAAATTACCCACGGTTGATGCTGGTTCCGATAGCCTTGTTTGCGAAGGTTCTCAAACTCTTTTATCGGGAACGGCTCTTTATAATAGTTCAGTATTGTGGTCAACTTCCGGGGATGGAATTTTCAGCGATCCTGGCATTCTTAATCCCTGGTATATTCCAGGCAATAACGATATTTTAAATGGCAATGTTGAATTAACATTAAATGCTTACTCAATACCTCCGTGTAATGGATTTAGCCAGGATAATGTATTGTTGACTATGATAAAAAAGCCCCGGGCGCTTGCCGGAAATGATACCGTAATTTGCGAAAATCAATCTTACCAATTAACGGGAAATGCAATTAACCAGAGAGCCGTTTACTGGACTTCGACTGGCGACGGAATATTTGACAACGATACCGTTTTTAATCCAACATATACACCCGAACAAAACGATATAGTTAATGGAGGGGTAATTTTAATTTTAAATGCTGATGCGATAACCCCATGCCAGGAGGTTGCTTCCGATTCAATAGATTTGTCCATATCTCCCGTGCCGTTTGTAAATGCGGGATCGGATGAAACAGTTTGCAAAAACGACTCTTTAATTTTAAACGGGATGGCTGTTCATCAAAGTTCGGTATTCTGGTCAACTTCAGGCGACGGAGTCTTTACTGATGCTTACGTCTTAAACCCGACATACATTCCCGGGCAAAATGATATTAGCAACAGGGCGGTCAATCTTATATTGAAAGCCTATGCGATAAGTCCATGCCAGGATTTTTCAACCGATACAATGGTTCTTCACATTATATGCCCTCCGATAGTCGAAGCCGGAGCCGATGGACTCATTTGTGAGAACGCTGCTTATCAAGCACAAGCTTTTGCTTCAGATTTCAGTTCGGTTTACTGGATAAGCTCAGGAGATGGAACTTTTAGCAATCCCGATTCAATAGCTACTTTTTATTATCCCGGAAATGCCGACATCTTGAATGGAACAATAAAACTTACAATCACGGCTTACCCGCAAGCATCCTGTGGCTCCCTGGTTAGCGATTCGCTAAACCTCATCATGAGCCCTCTGCCAGAGCCTGATGCCGGTGCAGACCAGACTATTTGCAAAAATTCCACTGCTTCTCTGAATGGTACGGCCAATCATTATAATTCCTTATGGTGGAGTTCTTCGGGCGACGGATATTTTTCCAATCCTTATTCGTTGTCAACAAACTATTTCCCGGGCAACGATGACAAAATCACAGGTAGCGCCATCATTTCATTGCATACCACAGGATTGTCCGGTTGTAATCTAACGGTAAGCGACAATTTAATTCTCACCCTGATCGATGTACCCGACAAAGCCTCAACTCCCGAAGGAGACATTTCGATTTGCCATAATACATTAAATTCAAATTACGTTACTTCAGGGGCGGATAATGCCACAACTTATTTATGGGACATTTATCCACCCGAAGCCGGAAGTGTTCAGGGGAACAGCACGGAAGCCAATGTTACGTGGAATCAGAATTTTTCGGGCTCAGCAGAAATTCGTGTTGCCGGAATAAATAATTGCGGTATGGGTATCTTTTCTGATTTCTTATTTCTAATGAGATACCCACTAACCAATATAAATATTTTGGTTTCACCCGATACCACTGTTTGCGATTATCAATTGGTAACTTTGGATGCTACTACTCCCAATGCCACTTCATATTTATGGTTGCCCGGCGGTCAGACCCAACCGGTTATTCAGGTGGATTCAACAGGAAATGCCGGAGGAATAAAATTTGAAAAGGTATTGGTTACCGACATTCATGATTGCCAGACCAGCGACTCGGTGAAAATTTACTTTGTATCATGTACCGGGATAGCTGAAAAAACAAACAATAAACAGTTTGAACTCTATCCCAACCCTGCGAAAAACGAAATTTTCATAAAGTTCTCCGGTTATTACGAACATTTGAATTGTGAAATAGTTAATCTTACCGGAAAACTTTTGATTACGACAGCAATAAATTCGGACTCAAATGTAATTGCAAAAAAAATTGATTTACGCAACCTGAGTAAAGGATTGTATATTGTTAAAATTAGCGGTAATAATACTTTTCTGACCAAAAAATTGGTCATTTATTAGTTTAAAGTCACACCAGGTAATAAAACCAAAAAACCCCAGTAATTATTCCTTTTCTAAATTAGATTAATTCTATTACAGGATATTCAGAAATTCTATCATCTTTTGGATAGCCATTCCGCGATGACTAATTTTGTTTTTTTCTTTCATCGTAAGCTGGGCAAAACTTTTTGAAAAGCCATCGGGTTGAAAAATGGGATCGTAACCAAATCCCTTTTTACCAATTTTCTGAGTAAGAATCTGGCCGTTAACAATGCCCTCAAACTGGTATTCATTTCCATCGAGTATCAGGGAAATAACCGTGCGAAAACGGGCTTTACGGTTTGATATATTTTGAAGTTCGGAAAGAACCTTATTCATATTATCATCAAAATCTTTACCTTCTCCGGCATATCTTGCCGAAAATACCCCGGGACGTCCGTCCAATGCATCTATTTCCAGTCCGGTATCATCGGCAAAACAATCCAATTCATATCTTTTATAGATATAATGCGATTTTTCAGAAGCATTTTCTTCAATGGTCATATGAGTTTCCGGTATTTCATCATAACAGTTTATGTCCTTTAAACTCATTATTCTGTACTTGAAACCAACGATATTTTGTATTTCTTCAAGTTTAAATTTATTATTTGTTACAAAAACCAGGTCTATCATTTTTATAAATTGTTAAATTGCTTCTTTATTTAAAAATACACTCTTACACACAATTATTAATCAAAAAAAAACACAAACTATTCATGATGATAAGGTTCGTTTCTGATAATAGTAAAAGCCCTGTAAAGTTGCTCTGCAAAGATAAGACGAACCAACTGATGAGAAAACGTCATTGGGGAAAGCGATATTTTAAAGTTTGCTTTTTTTTGCAAGTTTTCTGAAAAGCCATAAGGTCCTCCGACGATGAAAATGAGATTTTTTACGGCATTATTCATCTGTTTTTGAAGGAAGACGGCAAATTCAACCGAAGAAAATTGTTTTCCGTTTTCGTCAAGTAAAATAATACAATCGGCATTTGTTAAATATTTTTCAACCAGCATTGCTTCTTTTTCTTTCTGAAGTTCAAAGGAAAGGCTTTTGGTATTTTTTAATGCATCTATTGTTATCATTTCAAATCCAATGTAATGTTTCAATCTTTCTTCATAAACAGAAATTCCTTTCCTGAGATATTCTTCTTCAGTTTTTCCAATAAGCAAAAGTTTGATTTTCATTTATAATTTATTTATTGCATAATAAAACGGAAACATCAAAAAAAATTGTAAATTTGCGAGAGTAAAAATCATTAAATTTTGAAGTGGTTTGATTTTTGCATCTTAATTTTAAATTAATATTTCCATAAGCGGGCATGTCCGTTTAAAAAAACAGGAATAAAAACTCACATGCGGGTTTTTCAGGCTATTAAAACAGTTTATGTTTGGATGAAAAAGTTAACAATAATAAGCGTTTTTTTATTTACTCTCTCTTCGTTTTTTGCTTTTTCCAATGATTTAATGGATGAGACTGATGATAAAATAATTGAAGCTATACAACATGGCAATGCCAAAGAGCTTGCCAAGTTTTTCAACAATACGCTCGACCTTAATACCCCGGAAAACGAAGGCACATTCAGCAAAGCCCAGGCAGAAGTGGTGATGAAAGATTTCTTTTCCAAAAATCCACCCAAAAGTTTCAAAATCAACCATCAAGGCTCATCAAATGATGGAAGCCATTTCTTTATCGGACTTTATACTACTCAAAAACAGAATTTCAGAGCCTATTTCCTGATTAAAAAGGTTGGCGAACAATATCTCATCCAGCTTTTGCAATTTGAGAAAGAATAAAAAAAGGAAAGCGTATAAGAAGTAATATTTTCCAGCGTTTTCTTCTTCAAAAAAAATCCTAAAAAGCCTAATTCGTAATTCGTAATTCGTAATTGATATGACTCTTGACCAAATTATTGAAAATGCTTTAAAAGAAGATATTGGCGATGGCGATCACACTTCTCTAGCAACAATTCCCTTAAATGCTTGCGGCAAAGCGCAATTGCTGATTAAAGAAAACGGCATACTTGCGGGAGTTGATGTAGCAAAAAAAGTTTTCCAGCAAGTCGACAAAGAATTAACGATGAAAATTTATTTACCGGATGGTTCAAAAATCGAAAAGGGAAACATCGCATTTGAAGTAGAAGGAAAATCGGTATCCATTCTTTCAGCCGAACGCTTAGTACTTAACTTTATGCAGCGGATGAGCGGCATTTCCACCTTTACACATAAAGTCGTTCAACAACTTGAAGGCTTAAAAACTAAAGTTTTAGATACCCGCAAAACAACTCCCAATCTGCGACTGTTCGAAAAATATGCTGTAAAAATTGGCGGAGGCGAAAATCATCGATTTGGACTTTACGATATGATCTTGATAAAAGATAACCATGTCGATTTTGCCGGTGGAATAGAAAATGCCATCAAGGCAACTCATGAATATCTTGCAAATAAAGGAAAAGATTTAAAAATTGAAATAGAAGTACGTAATTTTGAAGAAATCAGACAGGTTTTATCCCTCGGAGGCGTTCATCGTATCATGCTCGATAATTTTAATACACCAGATCTTGCAAAAGCAGTAACAATGATAGCCGGAAAGTATGAAACGGAAGCTTCCGGAGGAATTACCATAGATAACATCCGTCAATATGCTGAAACTGGAGTAGATTACATCTCGGTTGGGGCGCTCACGCATCATATTAGTAGCCTTGATATGAGCTTAAAAGCTGTAAAATAATAATTTATAATGCTTAAAACAGGTTGGCAGCAATTATTGGATAGCCGTATCATTCAAGTGCCCATCCAATTTTCAAAAAAAATAATCATTCCAGGTTTTGATGGTCTACCGCTTTATAATGTAGCTACTTTTTTTATTAAGGGAATTCAAAAAGGATCGCTTACCTCAAGAGCCTCCTCCCTATCTTTCACCTTCTTTCTTGCTATTTTTCCAGCCATTATTTTCTTTTTCACTATTATACCCTATATCCCAATTGCCCATTTTCAGGACACTTTACTTGCTTTACTAAAAGATGTTTTTCCCGATAAAGCCTTTGATGCGGCTCAGACAACCCTTGAAGATATTGTTAAAAGGCAACGCGCAGGCTTGCTTTCGGTAGGTTTTATCTTAGCTCTTTACTTCTCTACTAACGGTGTAGATACTATTATCCGAGAGTTTAATAATACATATCACACCATCGAAACCCGTCCATGGCTAAGGCGCCGTCTCATCTCATTATTCCTTGTCATTTTGATTTCTTTCATTGTTATCATTGCCATCACACTGATAACAGCCGGAACAGTGGTACTGCACTTTTTGGTCAAGCATGGCATACTACAAAATAGTTTTACCATTTTTCTTTTAGAAACAGGCAGATGGCTTGTTATTACTGCGTTAATATTTTTTTCGGTATCTTTCCTTTATTATTATGCACCGGCAAAAAAAACAAAATTCAGATTGTTTTCTCCAGGATCCATGCTAGCAACCTTTCTTTCACTTACAACTTCCATCGGTTTTAATTTTTACGTCAGTAACTTCTCTAAATACAATACGCTATATGGTTCCATAGGAACATTACTAATTGTTTTACTCTGGATATATTTTAATGCTATTATACTTCTTATCGGATTTGAACTTAATGCGAGTATTCTGAATGCAAAAAGAAACAAAAATATTAATATCATTATATAAAATATTTTTAATTTTGCTTTGATATTAATATTAATAAAAATAGATTGAAATGAGGCAAAAATTAGTTACTCTTATTTTCATAATTTTTTCAGCGATTCCTGTTTTTTCTCAAAAAGAAGCAAATATATGGTATTTCGGAGAATATGCTGGACTAAATTTTAATAGTGGAGCGCCAACACCTTTGCTTGACGGACAATTATCAACAGCTGAGGGTGTTGCAACAATAAGTGATAAAAATGGAAAACTTTTGTTTTATACTGAAGGCACAACAATATGGAATAAAAATCATAACATAATGCAAAATGGCACTGGGCTATATGGAAATTCATCAGCAACTCAATCGGCTATTATTGTTCCCCAACCTGGACATAAAAATATTTATTATGTTTTTACTGTTGATCAAATGGCTACAGGGGGGACATATGGCTTATGCTATTCAATCGTGAATATTGATTTAGCAGGAGGTCAAGGTGAAGTTACTTTAAAAAACATCAACCTTTTACCAAGTTCTAATTCTACCGAAAAGATAGCAGCCACAAAACATTCAAATGGTAATGATATTTGGATAATTTCTCATGGTTGGCAAAATAATACGTTCTATGCTTATTTACTTACCTCTAATGGATTAAACACATCTCCAGTAATATCAAATGTGGGAATAATTCATGAATCCAACAATGGTCATGATAATCATGAAAGGGCAGGCTATTTAAAAGTTTCACCTTACGGAACCTTTATTGCATGTGCATTATATGAGTATATTGAAAGCTGTCCAATTGAGATGTTAAATTTTGATAGCAACTCAGGACACGTTTATTCCACAGCCAAACATTTTACAGATGAAATACCTTGGGCATATGGCATTGAATTTTCACCAGATGAATCAAAATTATATGCATGTGGTCCAGGTACTGATGCATATCTATTTCAATATAATATTAATGCTGGAGATGGCGATGCAATATTGTCTTCAAAGAAACTTATTGCATCAGGTGGAGGGTTCGGTGCATTACAAGTTGGAAGTGACAAAAAAATTTATACCGCTCGTTTCGGTAAATCACACCTCTCTTTAATCAACAATCCGGATTCGTCTTATTTAAACTGTAATTATATTGAAAACGGATGTTCTCTAGGTGGCAGATTATCTACTCATGGGCTTCCAGCTTTTCTACAAAGTTTTTTTACGAATTTCAACGCATATTCAAATACCCCAATTTGTGAAGGGGATACCCTTTTCTTATCTGCTGATACAATTATAGGAGCAACCTATGAATGGACAGGGCCGAATAATTTTCATTCTACGCTCATTTCGACTTATATTCTAAATCCATCATTGAATTCATCGGGTACGTACGTGGTTACTGCAACAAAAAATAATTTTACATATACCGATTCTGTCGAAGTAGTAATAAATCAACCTCCCTTTGTATATCTTGGAGGAGATACAACCTTGTGTTCCGGTACAGAATTAACTTTAAATGCGTCGTCCTCTGGTAATTTATCTTATTTATGGCAAGATGGTAGTTTTCAAAGCACATATAGGGTAACCCAACCGGGAACTTATTGGGTAAGCGTTACAAATTCTAATGATTGCATAAGCCGGGATACAATAATTATACAATATTCTGACATAAAAGTAAGCTTAGGCAATGATACTACTTTATGCACTGGTACAGAATTAACGCTAAATGCATATTCTTTAAATGCAGTGTCTTATTTATGGCAAGATAATAGTTCCCAAAGCACATATAGGGTAACTGAACCCGGAACTTATTGGGTAAGCGTTACAAATTCTAATGGTTGCATAAACCGGGATACAATAGTTATACAATATGATTCTATTATTAGCGTAAATTTGGGCAACGATACTGTTATTTGTAGTAATAAAAGTTATACTTTATCACCTGGAAATTTTTTAACTTATATATGGCAGGATGGTAGTAATTCTCCTTATTATACAGTTGACCACTCAGGAGTATATTGGGTAACAGTTTCAGGAGAAGGAGGTTGCATGGGAAGCGATACGATATCTGTAACTTTATTTAATCCACCATCTATTAACATTGGAAACGACACTATAATTTGCCCTGGCGAATTAATTAATCTTAATCCTGGAGAAGATTATATTACCTATTTATGGCAAGATGGTTCAACACAGCAAACTTATCAAGTTAATAAAGCAGGTCAATATTGGGTAGAAGTTTTTGATGGAAATTGTACAGTTTCTGATACTATCATAGTTTCTGCCTGTATGTTACCTTCTAACATCTTGGTGCCAAATGCTTTTACTCCAAATAGTGATGGCGTTAATGATTCCTTTTATGCTATTGGAAATAATATTAATGATTTTGAGATAACAATCTATAATCGTTGGGGACAAGCTATATTTCATGCAAATACATTATCTGATAGTTGGAATGGAAAATTCAAAGGAAAAGATTGTCCAACAGGAGTATATTTCTACATAATTTTTTATAAAGATGATCTCAAAAAGAAACATCATATGGAAGGTTCCATTACACTTATACGTTAAATTGTCTTATATTCCATCATTTTTACCATACTTTAATATAGCTGAAATTTTATGTTTTTATTTTGGATGAAGGCACAATATATAGACTTTTTCAGAACTATAACTGTAAAATAAATACATTTATTCATTGAAAATACAAAGATGATTATTAGTACACATTTGTAATTCAAATTTACTAAATTAACGTATAGTTTAAAACAGGAAAAAAAGGAAATAATTATTGCATATGAACATTTTAATGATTTTGGAAAATTCTTTTCCTCCAGACGAGCGAGTTGAAAATGAAATAAATATATTAACATCCGGCGGATACAATATCTTTTTGGCTTGTACCACATCACAAAATAAATTTCAAATAGAAGAACACCAAAATCTGACAATATTTAGATTTCCTATTTCAAAATTTATATATAAATCAAGCGCTTTAGCCTTATTAGTTCCTTTCTATTTTTGGTTTTGGAACAAAAATCTTTTAATATTATTTAATAAATATAGATTTGACGCTATTCATCTGCACGATCTGCCTCTGATTAAAGTTGCTTTTAAATTTTCGAAAAAATATAATATTAAATTAGTTGCAGATTACCATGAAAACAGACCCGAAATCATGAAAATGTACAGCCATATTAATGATTTCCCAGGAAAATATCTAATTTCAATTAAAAAATGGCAACAATATCAAATTAAATATACACCCAAAGCCGACAGATTGATATTGGTAACGGAAGAAGCAAAAGATTATTACGCTTCAAATTATTACCTTGATCCCCAAAAAATAATAACATTACCAAACTATGTGCTATTAAACAGAATTCGCAAGTATGAAACTGATGATAATTTTTCCCTATTTATAAAAAATAAATTTACTGTTGTATATTTTGGTGACACCGGTTTGCGTCGAGGTACTCAATCAATAATAAACGCCGCTGACATCCTTCAAAATAATTCCAATATTCATTTTTTAATTATTGGTAAAAGCAAGGAACAAAATCAATTAGAATGGGAAATAAAAAATCGTTCACTTAAAAATATAACATTAACAGGATGGATTCCAGTTTCTGAAGCAATTAAATACATTCATGTTTCAAAAGTTGGATTGTGTCCTTTTCTTCGTAATATTCATCACGACACCACATATGCAAATAAAATGTTCCAATACATGGCTCTTGGAAAACCAGTAATAGTAAGTAATTGTACTTCTCAATCCAATTTTGTTAAAAAAGAATCTTCTGGATTGATTTTTGAAGCTGATAATTATAAAGAATTAAGTGATTGTATCATCAAACTTACAAATAAGCAACTTTATGAAGAATTAAGCAGAAATGCTCTAAATTGTATTGAACATAAATATAATTGGGAAAAAAGTGGCAAAAACCTTATTGATTTATATCAAAATATAATATAATTTATTCTATTGTATTTTTATTGCAAATTATCTTTTATTCATTAAGCATTCACCTTTTTGAAATAAAAAAAAGCAGTATCACCATCTTTAATTTTGTTAAGTCTTTCCGATTCTTTTTGATATTCTTTTAATTCTCTAGACGAAAAATAATAAGGTTTGCCTTTTGTTTGAGCAAACGTAATATTTCGTAGATATTGCTCACTTCCCCAAAATTGAAAATTATAAGAATCATACACCACATCTATTAATTTTAGTTGGGATTGATCAGCAAGAATTGCCATACTGGAAGTGGTATGTAGAAAAAAATGACGCGGAGCATCAAAATTTACCCAGTTTATTCCATATTTTCGCCATGCATATCCATTTGCCACCGGAATACGAATCATAATATAACCAGAAGATTTTAACAAACGATATAAATTTTTCATTACATCCAAAGGTTGCCACATGTGCTCAAAAGAAGAATGCAATATGATAAAATCAAATTGCCCTTCCATTTGTGAAATTTCTTTTTTATAAATACTCACTCCATTCTCATAAAAAATATCTTTTTTATTGTATGGATCAATGCCAATAATATTTGTAAAACCAAATTGATGTAATTTTAATGGCAATTTTCCTGAGCCACAACCTACATCCAAAATAGAAGAATTAAAATTAAGCATATTTTTTTTAATCCAACGAAAAGGATTCTTATAATTAATTGATAGTAACTTACCTAAAATGTTAAAGTTACCTAAATAATAATCAATTAATTGTTTATATAAAACGCTCTTGCATTGTTGAAACAGGTTCCGATTTATTTGTCGAGATGCAAATGAATAATAACCTTCAGGATAATACTTATCCATGTTCCCGGGTCTTTCTACAATTTGAATGCAACCGCAACGAGAACATTGAAAATAATAAAATTCATCGCGAAAACCAAACATCATTTCTCTTACAGTAAATTGGTTGTTTTCCGTTTTATTATGGCATATTTTACACTCTAATTCCATTTATTTTTTTTACAATTTATACTTTAAAATTCGGGACATATTTTTTAGAAATCTTGATTTTACATTTTCCGTTTTAAAATAGAACATTTTAACCTGTAATAGGAATCAAAAACCATATCCTTACCTATTCTGAGAAATAGAGGAACTGCAAGAGAAAGAGGCAGAATTATAGAGTTTGAACCAGAATAAATGTATTTCAGCGAATATACAAAGAGGTTCAACTTACGAGAAAACAAATACCAATATGGACTAATTCCACGATTCTTAGGGCTAAGCAAATAAGTTTCTTCTTTTTTCCTTTTATAAAATAAAGGAATATCCCCTACAAGTTTATAGCCTCCTGATGCTAACAGATAAAAAACCACTGGATAATTGCTGTTTGCCGGTGTTAATGAGTTTTTGCCCCACCATATAGGAACACATGTTTTTGTGATTATGCTCCTTCGATGAATTCCATAAAACATGGCATCATTAAAATGCAAACACAAGGATATAATTCTGACAAAACTCCATTTATATGAATAATTCCATCGGCAAACCCTCGCTACCTGTTCAGGATTTGTTGTAAAATAAGCTACTGGACAAAAAGCTGTAACTAATTTATGGTCATTTTCAAGTTCATTTATTAAGATTTGTATATAATCTTTGTGATAAAAATCATCATGAGCCGCCCACATGAAATATTTTCCCTTTGACTGATTCAATACAAAATTTTGATTATTAACCATGCCTAAATTGCTTTTCTGTGCGATAAAGCGAATGCGATCATCTTTTTGTACATACGATTTACAAATATTTGCCGTTTCATCTTTCGACGCATCATCGGAAATAATAAGCTCGAAATTCCTAAATGATTGATTTAATAATGAGTCTATAACTTCATTCAGATATTCGGCGCTATTATAAACCGGTAATCCAATGCTTACTAAGGGAATGTTTTCTTTCATTAAAAATTACGTTTATTATCAGCGGAATAGCGAAATAAACCAAGCGATTCATTCTGTCATCAAAATTACCAAATAAATCAATATTTTTGCATAAAATCTGTTAAGTTTAAATCCAAACTCCTGTAATGCTATCCAACCTCAAATCTATCCTTAAGAATTCTGCTATTTATGGTTTTGGAAACCTTTCCACCAAACTTGCCGGATTTGTATTGATTCCAATTTATACATCACACTTTTCTGTAGCCGAATTTGGAGTTTTAGGCATGATGGAAGTTACGGCACAGGTGATTATTGCCGTTTTTGGTTTGGCGCTTTACCAGGGTTTTTTCCGCTGGTACTGGGACAAAGGCATGGCGGGAAGGCAAAAGGGAATGTTTTTTACAGTTATTGCAATTTTAATGGGAATAGCTTTGCTAACGTTTGCGGCCATCTTCCCGTTTCTGAAGACGATTTCCTTTTGGTTTTTTCGAACAAACGATTACCGCTATTTACTTAACATGATGCTTATTGCCTCTTTAATGCAAATGGTCATGGTGATGCCATCCACGTTGATGCGACTTCAGGAAAAAGCCATACTCTATACCACGGCAAATATTATTCAGCTTTCGGTTAATCTGTTTTTCACCGTTCTTTTTATCGTTCATTATCATCAAAAAGTGGAAGGGATATATCATGCCCAGATTATCGGAAGTATTGCTTATTTCCTGTTTTTATCCCGTTTTATCTTTAAAAATATGGCTTTCCATTTTGAAGGTAAAGTGCTAAAAGAAATGCTTATCTTCTGTTATCCGTTGATCCTTTCAGCCATTTCGGGAGTAATTTTTAATGTTACCGATCGCTTTTCGCTGAAAATACTTGGCGATTTGCAGAATGTAGGTATCTATTCGCTGGGCTTTAAAATCACTAACACATTAAATGTTTTTATTATCACTTCGGTAATGTTCGCCATTCAACCGATGATCTATAAAATGATGGATGCTCCGGATAATAAGCGGTTTTATTCGAAATTATTAACCTACCTGACCTTTGGCCTCATGTTTTTTGTGCTGGGGATAATGCTCTTTGGCAAGGAAATCATCAAACTGTTTGCACAAAAACCGGATTACTGGGATGCTTATCAGATTATTCCATTCATTGCCTACGCCATTCTTTTTAGCATGTTTAAGGACATAGCCGTAACGGGCTTGAATATTGCCAAGAAAACAAAAATAATTGCCGTAACGGTTGCATTAGTTGCCGGATTAAATATTATATTAAACTTCCTTTTCATACCTTTTTTACATAACATCGGCGCTGCACTTTCCAAATTAATTTCGCAAATAATATTTTTCCTAATCATTTACAGAAGTTCCCAAAAGGTGTATAAAATACCTTACGAAATTAATAAATTACTAAAAATGTTATTCCTCGGAGTTATCCTTTATATATTATCCCTTCTTACCAACGATATGCAACTTATCTGGCGGCTTATTATTAAAACCGGATTGATTGTAGCCTTTCCTATTGTTTTGTATTTCATGAATTTTTATGAAAAGATTGAACTACAAACCCTGCGTCAGGGTTGGCACAAGTGGCATAACATCTCCAACTGGAAAGAAAATTTCAAAAATCTTCAACTTTAGTTTAATTTTGCAACCTTAATTTCAGATTTTATTAATGAATAATTCTTTTAGAAAAATTGTAATTATTGGCGCTGGTTCCATCGGTACGGCACTTGGCAACACCCTTTCGGTTAAGAAAAAATTGGATATCTGCCTTCTTTCCATCGAAACCGACGTTGTTGAGTCTATCAATAATCAGCATATCAATAAAAAATATTTCCCCAATTTTCGACTACATTCAGCTTTAAAGGCTACCGGCGAAAACAGCATTCTGCAATCCGCTGATGTTGTTTTTCTGGCCATACCCTCGGTGGTTACGGTTGATTATGTTTTAAAGATAAAATCATTTCTAAATCCCGAAGCCGTAATCGTAAACCTGGCAAAAGGCTTTGGCAACAATCATCAAACCATAGCCGAGAACCTTCAACAGGAGTTACAGAATCCGGTGTGTGCTCTTAAAGGACCTACGTTCGCCCTTGAACTAATCAATAAAATTCCTTCCGCTTTTACCATTGCATCGACGGATGAAAAACTTTTCCCGATGTTCGACGATCTGTTTGACGATACGCCTGTTTACCTCGATTATTCCACCGATGTGCGTGGAGTGGAAATGCTAAGTATTCTGAAAAATATTTATGCTATCGTTGTGGGTATAGTAGATGCTCATTTTAATTCGCCGAATCTTCGTTTCCTGGTGCTAACCAAGGCATTTAACGAAATGAGAAAAATGTTGCTTCAGTTCGGAGGCAAAGAAGAAACTTTGTTTCGCTATTGCGGATATGGCGATTTCGGTTTGACCGCTCTTAACGACCTTAGCCGTAACCGTACCCTCGGACTATTGATTGGAAAAGGCTTTTTTAACGAAAATATTTCCGATAAAGTGGTGCTGGAAGGTAAAATTGCAACGAATATCTTTATTAATGAAATTGCCCGTGCCAATCCTGCCGTTAATAATTTCCATCTGATCAAAGAACTTTACAAGGTTTTTAACGAAAGTTACGATATCTCCAGTTTTGTGAATAATATTCTGAAAACTACAGAAGCATAAAAAAGGCTGCCTGAATTCAGGCAGCCTCCGATCAAAAATTCAATCCGGTTTACATCTTAATGCTTTGGTGCATCCTTTTTGCAGCAGGGCGATAGTTTTGAATACGCCACCTTGTCGGCAGGAATGCTATCGGCATCATAACCAAGTTTGGAAATGGCCAGACGAATCTTTTCGGGAGTGGTTTTGGATTCAACATATTCTACCGTAACCACCTTCGTTTCTAAATTGAGCCTGGCCTTTTTTACTCCTTTTTCATAAGCCAATCCGCCTTCAATCTTTTCCTTGCATGTTCCGCAAACGGCGGAGGTTTTAATTTCTATTACAGATGTTTTTTTACTTTGGGCAGATGCTTTAGTGGCTCCCGCAAAAGAGAAAGCGATCAGCACAAGGACTGCCATCATTACTTTTATTGTTTTCATTTTTTTGATATTAGGTTATGATTTGTTGTTAATTATTATTTAATGGAAATTCTAACTCCGGCATAAAGCGACCACTGAACGATAGGTCCCCAAACCATGGAAGCATCGAAATGGCTGTGGTAGGGGTACTGATATTCGGTAATCGGATCATTTTGGGTAAAATTAGTAAGATTTTCGCCACCCAGATATACTTCGAAGAATTTAAATTTCCGGTTAATCTGTCCCAGCAGACTGAAATATGCCGGAGAATTTTCAGCACGTTGCAGCTTTACCGGCATCTTTTGGGTATCGGGTATCCTGGTGCTGCCGTTAAACTGACCCGTAAGGTCGAAACGCCATTTTTCGAAACGAGTAGCATACGAAACGGTAACCAATCCTTTGTATTTATTAACGAAAGGTTTCTCGCGAAGTTTACCGTCGATGGTAGTTTTCACATCATTGAGCCGGAAAGCCATCGTAAGCGTCAGCCGTTTGACGGGTTCCATGGTAAGTTGTGCCTGAAGACTGTTGGCATACGATTTCCCGTCAAGGTTATAAAAGAAAACCTTGGTGGGTAAACTATCCATATCCACAACCACCTGGTTTATGAAGTCGGTACGATAGGCATCCAGACTTAAATCGGCTTTGTTGCCAAAGAGTTTAAAATCCCAGGCAAAATTCAATCCGTAATTCCAGGCTTCTTCCTGTTTAAGTTTGTCCACAAAAACCAACTCCCGCTGGCTGACAAAAATGGAGCCGTTTTCGGCAAACACATTAGCGGTGCGGTATCCTTTGCCAACAGAACCTCTGAGCGAAACCGACTCATTGAACTTATACCGGAGATGCAGCCGCGGAGTAACAAGAAGTTTTTCGTATAGGCTGTTATAGTCGCTTCGCAAACCGGCAATCATGGTAAATTTATCGTGATAGTTGAATGTGTATTCCACAAAAGCGCCGGGGACAATCTCGGTGCGGTTCATGTTATAGTTCACCTTACGGTAATCGGCCAAGGTAAACAGGCTGCGTGCCGAAGTATCCTGGTTCAGCTGGTAGAGATACTGCAATTGCGTCTGGAGGAAGCTTTCGCGGTAATCGTCGAGCAAATAGCTAAGTCCGGTAACAATTTTATGATGCTTATTCTTAATGTTGGTCTGGAAAAGAAAGTTGGCATAAAAGCTTCGTTCGTGGCTGTTGTACGGGTTTAACCCGTAAAAAGACTTCTGTTCATGGTTTACGCCCGAAAGAATAATTCCTACACTGGCATCGGGATGGTTTTTGAAAAAGAACCCGTTTTTCCAGAACGCTTCGAGACGTTTTGTTTTCACGCCAAAGCCATATTTTTTGGTATTATCGCTTATACCCGTGGTATCGTTGGTAAAATCTTTCTTGCGGAAATCCATCTGCCCGCCGTTGCGATCCTCATCCAGATATTTAATACCGAGACGAGACACCCATTTCCCGGGATTGATATAATCCCAACGGTTGAAAAAGTTATAGGTGGTAAGTTTGGGCAAGTCCATAAAACCATCGTGATTACGGTCGAAGGTTTGGCGGGAATCGTCGCCATGAAGCATCACGATAGTGCTTAACTTATCGTTGAGTTTTACGGTGCTGTTTATGTTGGCTTCCATCCGTCCATTGCTGTTGCCAAAAAGGTTTACATACAGTTTCTCGCTGTTCTCTGGCTTTTTATATTCCACGTTGATCTGTCCGGTAACCGATTCGTAGCCGTTGACCACCGAAGCCGTTCCTTTGCTTATCTGAATGCTTTCCATCCAGGGACCGGGGATATAATTCAGGCCGTAGGTTGAAGCCATCCCTCGGATCAACGGGATGTTCTCCGTCATAATCTGGCTGTAGATTCCCGAAAGGCCGAGCAATTGGATTTGCTTTGCCCCGGTGATGGCATCGCCATACGACACATCTACCGAAGCATTGGTTTCAAAGCTTTCGGCAAGGTTGCAGCAGGCGGCGCGTTGCAGTTCGCCGGTATTAATCAATTGGGTAGCTATAGGATTGATCTTAGAGATGGATGTGTTGTCCTTTCGCTCTTTGATCTCTACGGTTCCCAGTTGCTGATTGTCGGTGTGCAATTCCACCTCCACATGCGTATCGTTTCTTCCAATTTTAAGCAGTTCTTTTTTATAGCCTAAAAAACTTATGACCAACTGGCTGTTTTTTGATACCATTTTCGACAGTTGAAAGTTGCCTTTTTCGTCGGTGAACGTTCCTTTTGATGTTCCCAACCAATACACATTCACACCCGTAAGCGGCAGCTTTTTCCCGGAAGGGGATTGTTCGTAAACAAACCCCGAGATGGACTGGGAGTATCCATACATGCTCATCGTCATCATCAGGATGAGCGCAAAAATTTTATTTTTTATTTGCATAATTCCTTCTTTTGATTGTTAATAATACTATTGATCCTGCCAAAGGCAGATACGGGACAGGCTTATGCCATGCCCGGAGTAGTAGTAACCGGCGAAGGAATTTTAATCTGATGAAGGAAATGGATTAATACGCTACCATATAATGGAGGCGGGTAATATTCAAGAAAAACATTACGGACCGTTACCTGTGGTTTGGGCTGAAGCGTAAGCGCCGGCATAAAAAGCATCGTTGCCAGCTCAGGGTTTAACTGTTTGGCAAGAGCAACCAAAGGCAAAGCCACGAAATTGGCTTTAAGATAAAGCCGGATGTTTTTGCAGCAATCGCCCGACGACAAGGAGGAAGCGGCAGAAGCCGGTTCCCGGGTCATCATACTGCCGGTAGTTTCGCAGCAGCATTGAGCATGATGGCCAACCATCTCCGGCATTACGGCAAAGTACTGGGTTTTATTGCACGAGCACAGATGACGCCATACCGATAGCCCGATGGTACCCGATAAAAAGATACTCAACAGTAGAATAATTCCGGTGGCTCTCGCTATTTTCGTCATTTGATAATCGGGTGTAAAAATATATAAAATTTCGATTACGCCTGTTTTATTAATAATTGTTAGCATAAAACAATTACAAGAACCATTTTGTTCATCTATTTCAAAACCCGGTCTCCGGCTAACCCGGGCGTATAAAGGAATGTTATTTTACTGAAAATCCGGTGCACGAAGCTTCCGCCAGCATTCATTTGCCTTTTTCCCTTTTTCAAAGCCTCTCCGCCCCTCTGCGATGCCCCGACGTTCCGTTTCGTGATCATTCAGCGGGGTTTCAAAGCTGCTGTTCTTTAGTGCAAAAAGCCTGGCGGCAACTGCGATAAGGTTCCCCGGCGCTGCGAAGGCCTCCCGGGGCATTGTTTTGCGAAAATACATTTCCCGGAATTGCATTGAAACGTCCCGGAATGGCTTCGTAATATCCCGCTGAGGCTTTGTAATACTCCGGTAAGGTTTCGTAATATCCCTTAACTATTTTGTAACATCCCTATGGCATATTGTAATACTCCGGAATGGCTTCGTAATATCCCTGCAAGGCATCGTAATGCTCCGGAATGGCTTTGTAATATTTCGATGGTGTATCGTAATACTCCGGCAAAGCTTTGTACTATTCCGGCATGGCATCGTAATATCCCGGAATCATTTTGTATTATGAAAACGTTGCTTCGTAAAGCTCCGTGGCGTTTTTTTATCTCCCGGCTAAAGCATTGAGCACTTCCGACAGCCTGCCGGTAAGCGCTTTACGCGAATAGCGTTCAATGTTTTGGCTTTCGGAAACGAGGCTTCCCTTTTTATACTCGCGATAAAAGGCGAGGATATTCTGCTTTAGCTGTTGCTTATCCTCAAAGCCGGAAATCAGTCCCGAATGGGTTTCTTTCAGTATCTGGGCGGCATCGCCGTCGACGGGACCTATGCAGAGTATCGGGCGGCCGGCGGCTAAATACTCGAAAAACTTGCCGGTGAGTATGACCTTGGCGTTGGGCGTATCGTTGATAAGCAGCAACAACACCTGCGATTTCTGCTGCATACGCGTAACTTCGGAATGAGGGAGGTAATCCACTTTGGACACCAACGGTCGTAAACCGGACTCATCCAGCGCATCCCATACCGAGAAGTCGGCTTTACCTACCAGTTTAATCTCAAGGTCGTGAACAAAGCCGGGTTCATCTTTCACCAGTTCCGACAGGACCTTCCAAAGCATCAGGGGGTTCCTGCTTTTAGCCATGGTGCCAATATGAGCGATGCTGAATTTTTCGTCCTTACGGATTTCCTGTTTCAATTCCACATCATCGGTATCGTAGCCATTGGTTATCACTTCGTAATTCCTGGGAAACAGTTTATTAAAATCTTCGGCCATGCTGCGGCTGATCACCGTAACGGCGGAAGCATTCTGAAGCACTTCGCGTTCCAGCCGGTGATGCTTGCGGTCGGAGCGGCGGGTCAGCATCAGATCGTGATAGAAATCGATGTTCGTCCACGGGTCGCGGAAATCGGCAAGCCAGGGAACGGAAAACTTCCGGCTGAGCCGGAGGGCAATCAGATGAAGGCTGTGGGGCGGTCCCGTGGAAATGACAACATCCACCGGGTACTTCTTCAGGTAATCGCTCAGATATTTCACCGAAGGCTTGATCCAGAACTTGCGGGCATCGGGGATGAAAAAGTTGCCGCGTATCCATACCGCCAGGTTTTCGGTAAACCGTTTCTTTTTGTTTTCCGAAAGGAAACCTGCATTGATCTTCACCTCCTTTTTCTGTCCGATAAATCGTTTGTATGCCGAATACGGTTCGCTGATGGGTGTTTTCAGTATGGTGATGTTTTCGGGAATGTCCTTGTATAACGATTCATCATGTTCGGGAAATTCGGGATTCAATGGCGTGTACACCACGGGTTCCCAGCCGAACTGTCGCAGATATTTTACAAACTTAAGCCATCGCTGCACACCGGCTCCCCCGCTCGGAGGCCAGTAGTAGGTAAGGATAAGCGCTTTTTTCATGATAACGTTTTATTTTCCCAATTAAAAAATACGGACTAAAAAACATTTATTTGTTTTCCTTTTTTGAAAAACATTGTGCAATCGTTGAGTAACTTTGTGATCCAATTATTTAAAATCAAAAACCACAACGGACACTACGAATTACACAAAGGTTTCAGAGGATTTTGTTTAATGCCTTACCTTCGATGCATTAAATCATTGTTTTTTCCGGTTACCATTCCAGATTTCATAGCCACCGCCGCCGAGCAAAAGCACGATAAGCAGCAATGAACTGGCAAAGGAAACCCGTTCGCCCGTCTTGAAAAACGTAGGTTCAAACCGGAATTCAACTTTATGTTCCCCGGCAGGCAACACCATCGAACGCAGCACATAATCGGCACGGAAATGAGGCGTCAGCTTACCATCCACATAAGCGTTCCAGCCCTTTTCGTAATAGATTTCCGAAAATACCGCCAGTTGATCGGAACTGGCTTTATAGGCATAATCCAGTTTATTGGGAGCATAGTTTGTCAGTTTCAGGAAAGCGGTAGTATCCTTTTGACTGTTGTATTTTTCCACTAAGCCTTTAAACCGTACATCCACGATGGCTGTTTTGGCGGGCTCAAATTTCGATAGCGCCACCAGTTCGGAATCGGCATTGGGAACCAAACGGTAATTATCCACAAACCAGGCATTGCCCAAAGCAGCCATGTTTAGCTGTGGTACAGGCGAACCATCCTGTCCGCGTCCGATAAAATACTTAGTGTTAAGCATGTTGAGCACATTCTGATTGTTTTTGCTGATCTGATTTTCTATCAGCTCCTGGTAACGGCGAAGCTTGGCTCCGTGATAACCTCCGATGGATTTATGAAAATAGCTTGTGCTGGCATCGTTAAACGGATCCACCATCAGGTTTAGCACCCGGTAGTCGGGGTCGGTATCTTTCATTATCATCAAATCGGCCTGCGAAGGCTGAAAAGGATTTTCTATTTCCGACTTACGCGCAAAATCGTCGTTGTTGAGATAGCGTTTGTTCACCGCCCAGCCATCGACAAGGAAGCCAAGAATAAGAATAACAACAACCCATTCTTTTTTCAGTTTGTTTTTCAAAAATGCCCAGATGGCGCCTGTTGCAATAGCAATAAATAGCAGCGAACGGAAGGCGTCAAATCTTAGCATACTTGCCCTGTCCTGACGGATAGCCGCCACCAGCCAGTCGGGTAATCCCTTGAAATAATTAGCGTCGTTCGGATTGGCAAAGCTGAATAAGCTGCTTCCGAAAAGCGCAATAATAAGGCAAATGCCGCCGACCACGTAGAACGTGTACAAAAGCTTTTTCAACACCACCTGCTTATTGATTCCTTCCTGGAATACCTTTTTTAAAGCGAATATCGCAAGGAGAGGGATGGTTAGCTCGGCAATGACAAGGGTCATCGAAACCGCCCGGAACTTACTGTAACCCGGGATATAGTCGAAGAAGAAATTGGTAAATGGCATGAAGTTCCTACCCCACGAAAGCATAATAGAAATGACAGTTATGCCTAAAATCCACCACCGGTACCTGTTTTCTACAATCAGCAATCCAAAAATAAACAGGAAAAATATAATGGCTCCCACATAAACCGGACCTGAGGTATTGGGTTGAGTGCCCCAATACATGGGTAGTTTCTGATTGACGAAGCCCTGAGCCTGTTCTTCGGGGATATTGTTAGCCTGGAGCGCTTTATACGTAGCCGATTTGGTTCCCAAAGCCACGCCGGAAGCACCTCCGTTAAAGTCGGGAATCAGCAGCGTCATCGTTTCCGGTATACCGTAGCTCCAGCCCGTAGCATAATCCCTGTCGAGCCCCGACGAACGGTCTTTTTTATTGGAAGTTAGTTCCGACTTGCCACGGGTGGTGTAAGGCGTATAATCATACGTAGCCCACAGCGTGGTGATGTTGGTTAGTATGGCAAGAAATACGGCAACCAGCAATACTCCGAAAGCTTTAAGAAAAGAATTGAATTCTTTTTCACGGATTTTAAAAATAAATTCATTGATGCCATAGGCTACAACAATAAGCAGCAGGTAATAGGTAATCTGAAGGTGGTTGGCACTAATTTCGAGTGACAGGAAAATGGCCGTAAGCACTCCTCCTATCAGGTATTTCTTCCGGAAGGTAAGAATAATACCCGCGAGAACCGGCGCCATATAGGCAATGGCATGCGCCTTGCTGTTGTGCCCCGCCGAAAGGATGATGAAGAAATAGCTTGAAAAAGCGTAGGCAATGGCTCCGGCAAGGCTAAGCCAGGGATCGACACCCAGGACCAGCAGAAGAATGAAAAAACCAAGGAAATAAAGAAAAACGAAACCGGCAGGATTGGGTAAGCCCAACTGCAACAACTGGTCAATGTGTTTAATCAGGTTTGCCTTGTATTGAACCGAAATCTGATAAGCAGGCATCCCGCCGAACATGGAATTTGTCCACAGAGGCTCCTCCCCTGTCTTGGCACGATAGTCAACTATTTCTTTCGACATTCCCCTAAAGTGACTGATATCACCCTGCATCAAGCGTTTGCCTTCGATCAACGGATTGAAATACGACATCGTCAGAACGAAAAACACGGCTATCGCAGCTACAAAAGGAAGTAATTTTTTAAATGAAAGATTTTTCATTGTTCAGGTTTTGAATTTTATTTGAATTTATTTTTCGATTTCTTCGTAATCCACATACTCGCCTTCGTCGTCTTTTATTATTTTATTTTCTTTTTCGGGAGCATATTCGATCTTCACCTCTTCTTCTTTGGCCGGAGGCTGTTCCTGAAAATCCATGTTTTGCTGGAATTTCCGCTGGAGCCTGGAGGCAAAGCTTTTTAAAATTATTGGGAATAAAAATCTGAAAAGTAGCCGGATAGCAATAACTATCAGAATAAAAATGAATATAAAATTTAAAAAACTGTCCATTAAAAAAATGAATTAAGGTTTAGGATACAGGACAATATTATTGAAATGCGAAGTTACATTATTTTAGATTTGGCAAAGCAGCAAAATTAAATTTTATCCTTTGGCACAAACAGAAAAAGGAGGCGTTGCCTCCTTTTAAACCAAATATTTTATAACTATAATTAAACAAAACAATTGACATTACGGAAAAAACCGGAATAATCAATTACATTTCGTCGGATACAGTCAATTTTTTTCTGCCTTTTGCCCTGCGGGCAGCTAATACCCTGCGACCATTAGCAGAGGCCATTCTTTCACGGAATCCGTGTTTATTTCTTCTTTTGCGCTGTGATGGTTGAAATGTCCTTTTCATAACTTGCTATTTTGGGACTGCAAAAATAGTCTTTTTTTGATTCAAACAAACGATATGGAGTAATTATTTCATTTTTATTTAAAAAACTCCTACTGTTTTTTTCTTCGGTTTAAGTAATGTTCTAAATTTGCAAATCATAATTAAAGGATTATTTATTTATAAACAAACGATTATACAATTTTGAAGATAGCGGTAAATACTCGGTTGTTATTAAAAGGGAAGCTTCAGGGCATCGGTTGGTTCGAATATGAAACATTGAAACGAATAACTATACGACATCCTGAACACCAGTTTTATTTTATTTTCGACCGTAAATTCAACCCTGAATTTATCTTTTCGGAAAATGTTACGCCGCTTTCTTTACCACCGCAAGCAAGACATCCTTTGCTTTATTATTTATGGTTTAATTATTCCATCACTTATCTATTAAAAAAAATCAGAGCCGATTTATTTTTATCGCCGGATGGTTATTTATCACTACAAACTTCCGTAAAATCTTTACCTGTTATCCACGATTTAAGTTTCGAACATTATCCTCAGAACCTGCCGTTATCTGAAAGAATATATAACCAACATTTTTTCCCAAAATTTGCACGCAAAGCTAGCCGGATAGCTACCGTTTCAGAATTTTCCAAACAAGATATTATTAAACATTATGCTATTTCGCCCGACAAAATTGATGTTGTTTATAGTGCAGCTAAGGACGTTTTTTATCCGATAAACGAACAAAAGAAAGCGGAAACACGCAGGCAATTTTCGGATGGCAAACCATATTTTGTTTTTGTAGGAGCATTATTACCCCGCAAAAATCTCAGCCATCTTTTTTTTGCCTTCGATACTTTTAAAAAAAATCATTTTTCAGAAGTTAAATTGTTGATTGTTGGTACAAAAAAATGGTGGGCGGGCGAAATTGAAGAAGCCTATAACCAGATGCAATATAAATCGGAGGTAGTTTTTACCGGACATTTATCCAATCACGATTTAAACAGAGTGATAGCTTCATCATTAGCCGTAACATTTGTTTCAAATTTTGAAGGGTTTGGGGTTCCTATTCAGGAAGGGTTTTTCTGTGAAGTCCCAGTAATTACCTCCAACGTTTCGTCCATGCCCGAAATTGCTGGCAATGCAGCCTTGTTGGTTAATCCGTTCTCGGTCGATTCCATTACACAAGCGATGCTAAAAATTTATTGCAACGAAAAACTGCGTCAGGAGCTAATTGAAAAAGGAAAGATAAAGCGTCAGGAATTTACATGGCAACGTACAGCCGATTTGCTTTGGAATTCAGTAGAAAAATGCCTGAATTTCTAAATAACATTGATTTCAAAATCCAGTTTTATATCAAATTTTTGCTGAACCGATTCCCTGATTTTTTCAGCAAATTCGAGTACTTCCGTTCCTTTGGCTTCGCCATAATTTACGATAATCAATGCCTGTTTGTCATAAACGCCAACGTTACCCAGACGTTTACCCTTCCATTGACATTGCTCGATCATCCAACCTGCAGCTAATTTATAGCCAATACCCGGCACTTCGTATGCAATAATATTTGGGAAAAGGCTCTTTAATTTTCCATACTTTTCGGAAGAAACGATGGGATTTTTAAAAAAGCTTCCGCCATTACCTAAATCCTTTGGATCGGGCAGTTTTTGGGTGCGGAGGTTGCAAACCGCTTCGCCAACGCTTTCGAGTGTAACTTTTCTCAAACACATTGCCCGCAATTCCTTGGCTATAGAACCATAGCTAACGGAAAAGCATCCTTTTTTGGAAAGTTTAAACGTAACCGAAGTTATGATGAATTTATTTTTCAACTCGTTTTTGAAAATACTGTTCCGATAGCCAAACTTACATTCCGCATTGGAGAAAATGGTCTTTTTGCCAGTTTCTATTTCCAGAACTTCCACTTCCTGTATGGCATCTTTTACTTCTACACCATAAGCGCCAATATTCTGAACAGGACTACCACCTACGTTTCCGGGTATCATCGAAAGGTTTTCAATTCCAGCATATTTTTTTGAAATGCAAAATTTAACAAAATCGTTCCAATTTTCACCAGCCTGGGCTTTTATCGTAACTTCATCCGCGTCTTCCGCCAGGATTTCAATTCCCTTGGTATTGATTTTAACAACCAAGCCTTCAAAATCGTTGGAAAAAAGAATGTTGCTACCTTCACCAATGATCAAAAGCCGGTTTTCTTTTAGCAATGGAGAGGAGAGCAATTTCTGGTAGTCATCCTCAACATTAATTTCGGCGAAATAGCGTGATGTAATGTCAATACCAAAAGTATTGAAAGGTTTTAAAGAAACGTTCTGTTTGAATTCCATGGATTTGTTATTTAATATTCCGATATTAAAATAAAAATGTTTGCTAAATGTTTAATTTTATAACTTCGCAATGCAAAAATAGAAAAGAAATTGAAAATAGCTATTGTCTCGGTAACAAATGATTTGGTAACCGATCGCCGGGTAGATAAAACCTGCTCAACCCTTGTTGAACTGGGATTTGAGGTTTTGCTGGTTGGACGACAAAAAAAAGACAGCATTCTACGACCCGACCAGCGAAGTTACCGGATGGAACGCATGAGGCTTCTTTTTGAAAAAGGTCCCTGCTTTTATGCTGAATTTAATCTCCGTTTGTTTTTCTTTCTCTTGTTCCGTAAAGCCGATCTTTTAGTTTCCAATGATCTGGATACGCTTTTGTCTAATTATCTTGTTCATATATTAAGAAGGATTCCAATAGTTTACGATAGTCACGAATACTATACCCAGACTCCGGAACTGGTGAACCGAAAATTTGTACAAAAAATTTGGAAAAGTATAGAAAAAGCTATTTTCCCAAGGTTAAAAGACGTAATAACTGTAAATGAATCTATTGCTCAGTTATACTGGAATGATTATGGGAACGAAATAAAAGTGGTCAGAAATATTTCGCCCAAACGGGAACTGGCAAAAAAATTAAGCAAAAAAGAATTGAGCCTACCCGAAAACAAACCCATCATTTTGCTTCAGGGCGCCGGAATCAATATTCAGCGCGGTGCCGAAGAAGCCGTGGAAGCCATGAAGTTTGTTGACGACGCCATACTGGTAATCATTGGCGGAGGCGATGTGATTGAATTTCTTAAAAAAGAAGTTGACGATCTGAAACTGAGCGGGAAAGTCATGTTCATTCCCAAACAGCCTTTTAACAAACTGTTAAATTTTACGATCTATGCCGATATCGGGCTGACGTTGGATAAAGATACCAACATCAACTATCATTTCAGCCTGCCCAATAAAATATTCGATTACATCCAGGCGGGAGTCCCCGTTTTAGCTTCACCTCTGGTGGAAATTCAAAAAATTATTGAGCAATACAATATTGGCTGCACCATCGAAAATCATAACCCCAAGCATATTGCTGAAAAAATGGAGTTTATGTTGCATAACAAGGAACTTGCAGCTATCTGGAAACAAAATCTGAAAAAAGCAGCTTCAGAATTAAACTGGGAAAATGAGAAAAAAATATTAATAGACGTATTTCAAAAGTATGCCTGAAAATCATTTGCATATCGTTTCTTTTTCAATTCCCTTTCCGGCAAACTATGGAGGAGTGATTGATGTATTTTATAAAATCAAGGCATTATATCATTTAGGCATCCGCATTCATCTTCATTGTTTTGAATACGAAAACGAGCCATCGCCTGTTCTTGCAACCCTTTGTGAAAGCGTAAATTATTATCCCAGGAAAACCAGTTTTTTAAATACGCTGAAGATCAAGCCTTACATTGTCGCCAGCCGGTGTTCGGAAGAATTGATAAACAATTTATTAAAAGACAATCATCCCATTCTTTTTGAAGGACTTCATTCCTGCTACTGGATTGATGATCCCCGGTTGAAAAACCGCATGAAAATCTATCGCGAAAGCAATATCGAACATCAATATTATTACCAGCTTTTCAAGGCAGAAAAAAAACTGCCGGCAAAATGTTTTTTCCTTGCAGAAAGCCTGAAGCTGCGATTGTATCAGAGAATCTTAAAAAATGCATCGCTAATGCTGGTGGTTTCCCAATCGGATACTGATTATTTGCGTCGTCATTTCCCAAAAAATAGAATCGTTTACCTGCCGAGTTTTCATCCGAATTCCGATTTCAGGTGTCAGGAAGGCAAAGGGAAATTTGCATTATACCATGGTAAACTTTCGGTACCCGAAAACTACAGAGTAGCTGAATTTCTGATAAAAAAAGTTTTTAATGATTTGGATGTTCCCCTGTTGATTGCCGGATTAAATGCACCATCATTTCTGACAAAACTCTCGGAAGGATCAAAAAATATTGAACTCGTTAACAGCCCATCTCACAGCGAAATGCAGTATTTTATTGAAAATGCGCAGGTAAATATTATGATAACCTTTCAGGCTTCGGGGCTTAAACTAAAACTTCTGAATGCGCTGTATAACGGAAGGTTTGTCCTGGCCAACGATGCCATGACAGCGGGCACTTCTTTAAAAGACCTATGCAGCATTGCCAATACGGCTGAAGAAATGAAAAAATCGATAAATCAATTATTTTCAAAGGAATTTGATCCTTCCATAATCGAAGAACGCCGGAGAAAAATCGAAATCAGCTATGCCAATACGACAAATGCGGCAAAACTTAAAGAATTGATTTTCCCAGCCTGACGGTTTCGGATTGACTAAAATATTGGTTAATTTTCAAATACTTTTCCGTACTCACATTTAAGCGTGCGTGAAGGAAAATTTTCAAAAAGAGTATAATTATGGGTTGCCATAAAAATCGCTCTGCCACTCTGGCTGATCGTAAACAGCAACTGCATGATACCTTCCGATGTTTCCGGGTCTAAGTTGCCGGTAGGCTCATCGGCAAGGATGATTTCCGGGTCGTTTACCAGGGCGCGGGCAATGCAAAGCCGCTGCTGTTCGCCACCCGAAAGTTGGTGAGGCATTTTAAAGCCCTTGGTTTCCAATCCAACTTTCTCCAGCACATTGTTTATCCGGTCCTTCATCAGGTCAACATCTTTCCAGCCGGTAGCCCTCATCACGAATTCGAGATTTTCGTTTACGCTACGATCGGTCAGCAATTGAAAATCCTGGAAGATGATTCCTAATTTGCGTCTTAGAAATGGAATATCTTTGGACTTGATGCTTTTAAGATCATAATCAGCTATATGGACATCCCCCTGAGTTACCGGCAATTCGGCATATAACGTTTTTAAAAGACTACTTTTGCCGGTTCCTGTTTTTCCGATAAGGTAAACGAATTCACCCTTTTCGATAGAAAAACTAACTTCGGATAATATTAAAATATTTTTATGATATACCGAAACATTTTCGAGCCGGATTATGGCTTTATTTTCGATAGCGGGAGGCTGAACTCCTTTGTCATCATTCGCAGGTAATTCATTGGCGTCAATGTTATCTTCAGTATTTTCCCCGGCATTTACCTCATCTTCCGGCAACGTATCATTTTCTTCCATGGTTAGAATATTAGTTTATGAATTTTCCCGTAAGGAAGGGAATCAACAAGATCAAGTATTTCATTCTGACGATCCTGAAGACCGCACTTTGACAAAGCTCTGTTTGAATTTCCCGAACGAAAATAGGCTACAAGTAAAAAATTATGGTCACGAATTTGAATATAATCCGGAATACTTAAACTTCCGCTGATTTTTAAAATATACATTTATAAGAAAAAAATTAACATCGGCAAAGATAAAATTGAAAACCCAAACTTCAACATTTTAATTAAACACCGGCAAATAAATTTCGCCATAGCGAAAACTACGGAGTAGAAACTGATACAGGTAAAATTTTACCGTTGAAATAGTTGTGACCATTAATAGCAAAATACCGGATAAAATCAGCCATTTCTTTAGCCGAAAGCTGCGCTTTATATTCCGGGAATGCTTCCGAAAACATCTTCGTTTGAACCGACCCGGGAGCCAGGCAGTTAACTTTTATATTCCTGTTTTTCAACTCTTCGGCAAGGCATTCGCTGAATATGGCAACAGCTCCTTTGGCTGCGCTGTACAAAGCCAATCCCGGAAATTTTGAGCTCCCCTGATAACCACCCATGCTTGAGATATTTACAATATGAGAATTTTCAGACATGTACGGAATCAGCACCTGGATTAACCGGAAAACACTTTTGACGTTGACATTAAAAATGGAATCAAAATCAGAAACCGAAAACGATTCCACCGGTTTGTTTATCAACCTCCCCGCATTATTAATCAAGATATCAACCTGTTGGAAGTGGTTCAAAATAGAAGGTAAAAGCTGTGTGTTATAATCATCATTTTCCAAATCAAACGGAAGCGGATAAATGGTTGTTTCGGGATTCGTCTTTTTACAATCATCCACAAGACGCTCCAGGCCAAGGGTGTCTCGAGAAATAGCAATAACGTGATTTTGCGCAAATTGGCTAAATGATTTAACCGTTTCGTAACCAATTCCTCTGCTGGCTCCGGTAACAATAATGTTCCGTGTTTCGACATTTCGGCTGGCGGGTTCAAATGTATCGCTCATGACTTATGGATTTTTTATTACAAATAATCGGTTGCAGAAAGTCCGGCATCGGCAAAGGGAGCTACCGCCCGCTGATAGATACCATGAATATAGGCAATGGTCATTCCATAATTGGAGACAGGAATTCCCGCATCAACGGCAGGTTTAAGCCGGTTGATGAGCTGTTTTCGCGTAAGCATACAACCTCCGCACTGAATTACCATGGCATATTCTTCTATTTTTCGAGGAAGAGAAGCCAATCCGGCAACGGTATCGAATTCCAGTTTTTTACCCGTGAAATTATTGATCCATCGCGGGATTTTCACCCTGCCAATATCGTCGCACGATACATGATGCGTGCACGATTCGAGGATCAGAATACGATCGCCGTCGCGAAGTTTTGATAAATGAGGCGTCCCTTTCAGATAGTTAGCAAAATCTCCCTTTTGCCGGGCAAGGATGATGCTGAAACTGGTCAGCGGAATAGTTGGGGGAACCAACGCATCGGCTTTGAGAAAAACCTGGCTGTCGGTAATCACCAGGGCTGGTTTGGGATTCATTTTCCGAAGGTAAACGTCTGCTTCACGCTCTTTTACAACTACTGCCACACAATCATTATCAAGTATATCCCTTATTACCTGAACCTGTGGCAAAATCAGCCTGCCTTCGGGAGCCTCTATATCAATGGGGGTAATCAGCATTACCACATCACCATAATGCAGAATATCACCAATGAGCGATTTGGAACGGTAAGCCGTTTCGGGCATTAGCCGGCGAATTTCGGAAATGATGATTTCGAGATTCTCAGGATTTTTAACCGAAAAATTAATGACACCGGTTTGCAGTTCATTTTTTATTACCGAAAGGGTAACGGGATTGCACTTTTCAATATCCGATTTACTATGAATGATCAAAAAGGGAATAGCATAATCGTTAAAATCGCTGATTAGCCTGTGTTCGTGTTCACCAAAGATGTTTCCGGTAATAATAAGTATTGCCAGATCAATGGTCTTCAGGGCATCGAGGGTTTTGGCAATGCGTTTGTTTCCCAGTTCACCGGCATCATCAATTCCGGCTGTATCAATGAGGATTACAGGCCCCAGCCCATTTATTTCCATAGATTTTTTCACCGGATCGGTTGTAGTTCCGGCGATTTCGGAAACGATGGCAATATCCTGACCCGAAAGGGCATTGATAAATGAACTTTTACCGTTGTTTCGTCTTCCAAAAATACCAATATGTGGTTTTGCGTCTTTTCCTTTCAATTTTTTATTCTATTAAATCATTCAACGAATATCCTAATTTAAGCAGGTTTTCGGGCTTAAGAATATTTTTAAGTTTATCATCATCTATCAAATTCAGTTTCTGATTGGCTTCAAACACCGTAATGCCTAAAATTTTCATTTCGTTGGCAAGCAATGCCGCCTTGTGATAACCGATATACGGACTTAGCGCAGTTGTAACAGCCGGGCTGCGGAAAAGTTTGTCGGAACTCATATCGGAGTGGGCTATAAGTCCATCGAAAAGGTTATTTTGCAGTGTATTGTCACATGCGATAAGAAGTTTGAGACTTTGCAGCAAAGCATGACCGATAACCGGAAGATAAGCGTTGAGTTCGAGGCAACCGCTGGCACAGAGCGAACTGATAAGCTGGTCGTTGGCATAGATGATATGAGCCGAGCTGACAACAAATTCCGGGATAACCGGATTGACTTTACCCGGCATGATGGAACTTCCAAGCTGCCGCTGAGGTATACTCAGTTGATTTTGATGTACCAAATCGGAAGCCAACAAGCGAATATCGGAAACCATTTTTTCGAGGTTCACGGCATGAGCCTTGAGGATGGCATGCACTTCGACCAGCGCATCAAGATTGCTGGTAGCATCGGAAAGGTTTTCGCTGCGGGTAACCGGCAGTCCGGTAACACGGGCAAGCGTCTGCACCACTTCCATGATAAAGAAACGCGGTACGGCTATGCCTGTCCCGACGGCGCTTCCGCCAAGATTTACCACTTTTATACGTTCAAAACATTTGCTAACCCGCCACCAATCGCGCGACAAAGCTTCGCTGTATGTGCTGAAAAGCTTGCCAAAACTGGTAGGAACGGCTTCCTGCATTTGGGTATAGGCAATGCGCAAATCGTTACGGTGCCTGGTTTCAAGCGCTTCCACTTTCTGCCGTAAGGTATTAATGCCGGTTTCCAGCTCGTTTAAAAGAAGCATAGCAGCCACTTTCAGCGAGGTAGGGATAACATCGTTAGTGCTTTGAAAAATATTGGCATGTTCGATGGGATCGACCACAGAATAATCACCGGGTTTCTTCCCGAGCTTCAGCAAGGTAACATTTGCAATGATTTCGTTTACATTCATATTGATGCTGGTCCCGGCGCCGCCCTGAACTGCCGGAACGATAAACTGCCCAAAATATTTACCCGAAGCCATTTCCTCTGCCGACCGGATAAGACAAGTCAGAATATCATCTCCAATAACAGATATTGGTAAATCTTTTTTGCCAAAGCGACTGATAACAGCCGATTGATAGCTCTTGCAGGTAAGATAACAGGCTAATTTTACCTGGGCCACAGCTTTGTACCATTCGATAAAAAATGGAGTTGAATCGGGGAAATTTTCTTTAGCCCGCAAAGCATTGATGCCGTAGAGTGCATCATCTTCAATATCTATTTTGCCTAAAAAGTCAGATTCTGTTCGCATTTACAAAATAAATTTCCAGTAAAAATACAGAAAAAACCATTCGGCTTACTCATTGTTGGAATAGTTTGCTTTTTGAAAAGAAAAAACCTGCCGGATTTTAGGATCACGGCAGGTTGAGAATTAGCATATCTCCTTTCTTATATTGCTAAAAATCATTCATTTCGTTATCGCCGTTTTGCAAATCTTTTTTATCACGGTTTTGCTTGTAGTTATTTATTTTCCAGGTAAGTCCTATAAAAGCGATACGAGAATCCATGTGCCGGGAACTGGTTGAGTAAAAGCCATCGCCCCAGGTTTCCCCGTTATACCGGCGGCTTTTGAAAATATCGCTCAACCGGAAATTCAGCGTAAGTTTATTCTTGAAAAAATCCTTGCGCATAGCAAAATCTAAAGTGAACATGGATTTTCGTTTCCCTTGTGCCATATATTGCGGAGCACTATAATTTCCCATAAGTTGTAATGTAAAATCCTTAATGGGTGTAAACATTGAATTTCCTTTAGCTGTCCAGCTATAATTATAGCTTTTGTCAATGTTGTATTTGTCACTTCCGCCATAGGATGTGCTGAAATAGGAAAAATTGGCATTCAATTTCCACCATTTTGCAATATCGGCAGTAGCTATCAGTTCGGTTCCATACGATTGCCAAGTTTGAAGATTGAGATAAGTACTCATCTTCACCCGTTCGTTTATCATTGAATCTATCTGGGTAATCATATCGGCAGTGTGTTTGTAAAATACATTGACGGTAAACGATGATTTTTTCCAGAATTTTGAATACCCTAATTCTAATGAGTTGATATATTGTGGTTTTAAATTAGGATTACCTTTGCTGAGATTGAGTGAATCTTCATAATCAATAAAGGGATTCATTTGGCGGAATCCGGGGCGGTCGACGCGACGGCTGTAACTTAAAGCCATTTCCTGTTCTTTACCCAAATCCTGAACAAAATGAAGGGACGGATACAGGCTGAAATAATCTTTATTAAATTTATCACTGGTAAGTGTTACTTTGGAATCGGTATAAACCTGTTCTGCCCGCAAACCAAGCTGATATTTAAATGCTTTGATCTGTCCTGAAAAAATGCCATAAACTGCGTGTATTTGTTCATCGTAGGTATAATGATTCAGTGTAGCGTTGACCCATTCAGAAGAAGTATATAACCAATTATTTACTTCGTTGTCCGAAACCTGGCTGCGAACAGAACTCTTAAAACCGGTTTCAAGTCGTCCCCATTCTGCCAATGGCTGAACATAATTGGCTTGAACAATATAGGAGGTTCCTTTATTTTTGGAATACGACTGTTGAAAAGCAGGTTGTCCGCTGGGCTCAAAAACAGAATCGAGGGGTTGTTGGGTAATGTCGTCGTTATTATTGCGTATATTATCGGAATAAATAAAATCAGCCGTTAGCTCCCGGCCTTTTTGTTCATAAGTTCGCTTATAACTCACATTATAATCGGACGAATACATATGCCTATGACCTTCCGTTGACTGGTCAAAAGCCCGGGTAAGCGAGTAATTATCATCCAGATATTTGTTTAGCGACACATCATTGCCATAACCAAGCATATCACGACGTTGCCACGAAACCGTAACATTGTTCCGGGAATCAAAACTGTAGTCCAATCCAAGATTATAATTTTGCATCTGCATACGATTGTGATCCTTCTCTTTCTGATTAAGATAGTTTGTCAGATTGTTGTAGGTAGATTTACGGTTAGAGGTACTCCAGCTATCAAAATTATTGTACCGGGTATCGATATTTGCAAACAAATTAAGTCTGTTTTTACGATAATTTAAATTAAGAGTAGCATTGTATTTATCCTTAGTACCTGCATTTACCGTAATCAAGCCATTAATGCCAAGATTAACTTTCTTTTTTAGCACAATATTAATGATACCCGAAGTGCCTTCCGGATCATATTTTACCGAAGGATTGGTTACCAGTTCAACACTTTCAATAGAACTTGCCGGAATTTGATTCAGAATATCGGAACTGCTAAGTCCCGAAAGACTCGAGGGCTTGCCATCTATAAGTATGGTTACGTTAGTATTTCCTCTCAAAGCCACGTTTCCATCGGCATCAACCGAAACAGCAGGAATGTTTTGCATGACATCCACCGCCGAACCGCCCATAGCAACAAGGTTTTTATCAACATTTATAACTTTCTTATCAAGATTATTTACCATTAATTCCTTTTGAGCGGTAACTTCTACTGTTTTAAGGCTTTTAGCGCTAATTGCCAAAGGGATGGTTCCTAAATCAACTGTTGCCTTTTTTTGATTTATTAAAACATCCCTGATTCTCTTAGTATTATATCCAATAAACTGTATTTTAACCATATACTTTCCAAAAGGAAGCTGATCGATCGTAAATTTTCCATTAGGATTGGAAATGCCTCCATTTATCATAGTGGAATCTTTTGCGCGCAGAATCACTACATTGCCATATTCTATAGGCTGAGAAGTTGTGGCATCAATCAGTGTCCCGGTAATTTTGCCTGGGCCACCTTGCGATGGTAAAGGAGCCTTTTTAGTGGCTGTTTGTGCAGAAAGAAAAAAAGGAACGTTTAAAACAAAAGCAATAATTGTCAGCTTCCTGACGAAAGAAGAAAAAAGCATAAAAATTATATTGAATGATATTTTTAAAATTTTGCAATGGTACTACTTTTGACACCAATACACTGCAAAACTTTCGGAGTTTTAAGAATTTTTATAATCTGATGCGTGCATCTACTGCAATTATTTTATCACCATTTCCAAGCAAAGGATTAAGATCAAGTTCCTTAATTTCGGGTGCTGCCTCTAAAAGAGCCGATAGTTTAGTAATAATTTCTGCGAATCTATATTCATTAACGCCTTCCTGTCCGCGTATTCCCTGAATAATTTTATAACTTTTCAGTCGACGGATCATCGACAGTGCTTCATTTTCGGAGACAGGTACTAATCCTGAGCGAACATCTTTCAGTGCTTCGATAAAAATTCCACCCAGTCCGCAAAGAATCAGATGCCCGAATTTAGGTTCCTGTTTTGCACCAACGAAAAGTTCAATTCCCGAAAGCATCGGCTGAATCAAAATTGCTGTAGTATCTTTGATGGTTATCATCTTATAAAACTCCCGGCCAACCGATTCGGCATCTTTAACATTCAATGCTACACCTCCGACATCCGATTTGTGAACCGGCCCTACGACTTTCATAACCACAGGAAAACCTAACTTTTGGGCTGCCTCTACAGCTTCGTCCTTCGTCCTGACAACAGCTTCACCAGCATGTGGAATTTCGGCAGCATCAAGCAATTCCTGAATTTCGTCAGGTGAAAGATATCCCGGCTGGGCATTATCAATAATATGACGGATTTTTTCTTTATTCACAGCAAAAGATGGCACTTCCATGGCGGGTTGTGGCGTGTTGTATACCTTACAAAGCGCATTTCCAAAAACTACTTCATCCGGAAAACTAATGCGCCCTTCCGACAGAAAATATTCAATTTCTTTCTTTACATTAATTACGGAAGGTAAGATGGGAAAGATAGGCTTCCGGCAGGTTTTCATTTTTTCGTTCAACAATTTATACACATCGTAAACGGGAAATAATCCGGAACTGCCAAAAATAACAGCCATTCCATCAATATTATCACATTTATTTTCAACGAAATCAATTATTTCACCCAATTGCTCTGCCGTTCCGGTAGCTAAAAAATCAATCGGATTTGATACAGTAGAACCCGCATATAATTTGGCAAGCAATTCAGGGCTTTCGAGATGAGGAATTTTCATGCCGCCATCCGACAAAACATCGGTAAGCATTACCGCTGGACCTCCCGCATGAGTAATAATGGCTATATTATTGCCTTTCAGTTCTGGATGCATAAAAATAGAAGCCACCGTTGTCAGTTCTTCCCTGCCGTTGCAGCGAACAATGCCTGCTTTGCGGAACAAAGCTTCTACCGCTTCATCGGAACTTGCCAGCGCGCCGGTATGCGATGTCGCAGCCATACTTCCGGCTGTGGAACTTCCTGATTTAATAGCTGCTATATGGCAACCCTTGCGAATCAGCGAGGCAGCATGCTTGAGCAACCGTGTCGGATGACTGATTCCTTCGATATACAATAATTTTACCCGGGAACTCTTTTCCGGATCAAAACTTTCGTCCAGGTATTCCAAAACATCTTCCACACCCATTTGTGCACTATTGCCTACCGAGTAAATCTTGGAAAAAGTTAGTCCTTTGGGTATGCCCGATTCGATAATAAAAACTGCCGTTGAGCCTGAACCCGAGATAAAATCAACTCCTTTGGGATCCAATTTTGGTATAGGCGTCGTAAAAACGGAAGTGTGAAATTGATTCAATACGCCAATGCAGTTTGGACCGATCAAACAACCATTGACCTTGTTTACAGAATCTACAATTTTTTGTTCAAGCAACTTTCCTTCCTCCCCTTCCTCGCTGAAACCGGCAGAAATGATGATAAATGCACGTGTATTTTTCTGTTGTGCCAGAATTTCCACCGTCGAAGGACAATATTTAGCGGCAATAGCAATAATTGCAAGGTCAACAAAGGGAAGTTGGGATACATCATGATAACATTTTACACCTTGCACTTCAACTTCTTTCGGGTTTACAATATAAAGCCGGCCCTGATAATTATGTTCAATCAGATTTTTAATAACCTTGCCTCCCGGTTTGGTAATATCGTTGGATCCCCCAATAACCACAATGCTTTCGGGGCGTATTAATTGTTTATTAATCATTGAAAACTAATTTTATAATTAAATTTTATAATTTAAAAATTTCAGGTGCGAAGGTAGGTTATAAAATAAAAATATCAAAATAATCGCAGCTGCATATAATTGATTTTCCGAATCAATTTATTTTAACCGCTTGAATTTTTTATATTTTCCCGAATCTATCAACTGGTTCAGTTTTTCAATGTCCCATTGGCTTCGGTTGCCGCAATTGTACATTTCGGTTAGCGGATCGTCATCTTTAATCATTTTAAATAATTCATCTGCCGAAAATACTTTTTGAAGCTTGCTGAAAAGATCGTAGGTCATCGTCAGAAAAGCGACATTTTCGTTGATTCCCCGGTTATCAAGCAAGAATCCCTGATGCAGCCGTTCGGGATAGGCCAATTTTCCTTTATAAAAAACATCTCGCGTACCTGGAAATGAAACTATGCTCTTTTTATCCGGGCTTAATGTTACCGGAACCAGATCGTAATAATCGTTCCTCGTTTTATAAATAATGGTTGATGGGCCCGTAACTTGTTCTTTATTTTTAGATAATTGCATTTTATTTTTATTTTTACCGTTTTTGAAATGCTTGGTACAGGATTCCAATGAAGCATTTATTGTCAAAACGATAATCAGCATACAAAATCCTGTCAACGTATTTATTTTTTTCATCTGTTATTAATTTTTAATTTATTGGTCATATGGAATATCCATAAAATATCATTCTCGGTTGATATAAGCATAGCCCTTATGGATATTTCATTTTACTACTATTTTAAAACTACCCAAAGGTATAATTTTTTCGTTACCCATTAAGAATGCTTTTCCAATTTCCATAGCAAAGCGATTTCGTTTTAGCCGATGTAAGCTAAAAATATGTACTTTTGCAGCCAATTTAGCAGAAAAGTAAGATGTTAGAAAAATTAGAAGCCATTTATAAGCGGTATCTTGAAATTGAAATTCAGATAAATGATCCCGGCATCATGTCGGATATGAAGAATTATATCAAGCTCAGCAAGGATTTCAAGGAACTGCAACCGGTTGTGGAAGCGTATAAAAAATACAACAATATTCTTGAAAATATAAAGTCGACCAAGGACATCATTTATAATGAAAAAGATGAAGAGTTTCGTTCGATGGCCAAAGAGGAACTTAATGAATTGGTAAAGCAACAAAACGATCTGGAAGAAGAAATCCGGATTATGCTTATCCCCGCCGATCCTCAGGATAATAAAAATGCCGTGGTGGAAATAAGAGCGGGCACGGGTGGCGACGAAGCAAGTATTTTTGCCGGCGACCTTTACAGGATGTATCTTAAATATTGCGAAACCAAAGGGTGGAAAACAGAAATCGTTGACTATACCGAAGGTACAATGGGTGGCTACAAGGAAATGATTTTCAACGTTTCTGGCGAGAATGTTTATGGACAGATGAAATACGAATCGGGTGTTCATCGCGTTCAACGTGTTCCGGCTACCGAAACTCAGGGGCGCGTGCATACTTCAGCAGCTACTGTTGCCGTTTTGCCTGAAGCCGATGAATTTGATGTGGATTTAAAACCAGCCGATATCCGTAAAGATACTTATTGCTCTTCCGGACCAGGCGGTCAATCGGTTAACACTACTTATTCTGCCGTTCGTCTAACCCATATTCCAACCGGGATTGTCGTTACCTGCCAGGATCAGAAATCGCAAATGAAAAATTTTGACAAGGCTTTGGGCGTTTTGCGGACACGTATTTATGAGCTGGAATACAAAAAATACCTTGATGAAATTTCTTCCAGACGTAAAACTATGGTTTCTACAGGCGACCGTTCGGCAAAAATACGTACGTATAACTATTCCCAGGGCAGAATTACCGACCATCGGATAGGTCTTTCGGTATATAATCTTCAGGTTTTTATGGACGGCGATATTCAAAATATGATTGATGCCCTTCAACTTGCCGAAAATGCAGAAAGATTAAAGGAAGGCGTTAGCTAATAAATTGTTTTTAAATTGGTAATAAAAAAATTCATCCATGTCGCGACAAGAACTTTACCAACTGATAATATCCAAAAAGTCTTTTCTTTGCGTAGGTCTTGATACAGATATTACTAAGATTCCCCGTCATCTTTTGCAGGAAGATGATCCGGTTTTTGAATTCAACCGGCAAATTATTGATGCAACTATTGATGTGGCAGTCGCATACAAACCAAACCTTGCTTTTTATGAATCGCGGGGATCGAAAGGCTGGATAAGCCTCGAAAAAACCATGCAATACCTTCACCATCGCAAAGAAGTGGTTTTTACGATTGCCGATGCCAAGCGTGGAGATATTGGAAATACATCTCTTCAGTATGCCAACGCCTTTTTTGATCCTAAAAACAGCCTGGATTTCGATGCCATAACCGTAGCACCCTATATGGGCGAAGATTCGGTTTCACCATTTTTAACATTCCGCGATAAATGGGTAATTCTTTTGGCTTTAACGTCAAACAAAGGAGCTGACGATTTTCAATTTATAAAAACGGATAACCAGCAAAATCAACGGATATTTGAGCAGGTTCTTACCAAGTCTCAACAATGGGGAAGCAACCAAAATATGATGTATGTCGTAGGAGCCACCCGCGCCGAACTCCTTGCCGATGTTCGTAAAATAATACCTGATCATTTTTTGCTTGTTCCGGGAGTGGGAGCTCAGGGAGGTAGTCTTGAGGAAGTGGCTAAATATGGGATGAATAAGCAATGTGGCTTATTAGTAAATTCATCGCGGAATATTATTTATGCTTCAACTAATACAGATTTTGCTGAAAAAGCCCGCAACGAAGCCACGACTATTCAAAAACAAATGGAGTGTCTCCTTGAGAAACACTCCATTCTGTAAAATTTCTGCAGAAAAACAATTCTGCTTTTAATTTCCTTCGGTTTTTATTCCACAATGGTAATCCAGCCAAATTTATCGGCTTCATCACCATATTGAATCCCTTGAAGATGTTTATATAATTTGGTAGATACGGGTCCTGGCTTGCCGTCTTTGCAATATTCCCATGTTTTACCCGTTTCGCGGTCGACTATTTTTTTAACTGCCGAAATAACAGCTGCCGTGCCACAAGCTCCAACTTCATCAAATTCGCCCAATTCTTCGATGGGAATATGGCGACGTTCTACCTTCATCCCCATGTCTTCAGCTAATGCCATCAAGCTTTTATTGGTAATAGAAGGCAAAATAGAATCCGATTTTGGAGTAACGTATGTATTGTTTTTTATTGCAAAGAAATTGGCAGGACCGCATTCGTCAAGATATTTACGCTCAACTGAATCCACATATAATGCAGCCGAGAAGCCTTCTTTGTGAGCCCTTTCTCCTGATTGCAGACTTGCTGCATAATTACCGCCTACTTTATAAATTCCTGTTCCCTTTGGAGCTGCCCGGTCGGCATCTTTAACCAACTGAATATTAACAGGATTAAATCCTTCTTTGAAATAGGGTCCAACCGGACCTGCAAAAACAAGGAATAAATATTCATCCGCTGGTTTTACGCCCACACATGCACCCGTTCCAAAAAGTAATGGACGAATATATAACGAAGCTCCCGTACCGTAAGGTGGTATGAATTTTTCATTCAATTTAACTACGGATAAAACAGCTTCTTTAAAGAGTTCGAGAGGAACTGGTGCCATCATAATACCATGAGCTGAACTTTCCATACGTTTAGCATTTTCTTCAAGACGGAAAATCCTAATTTTACCATCTTTTCCACGAAAAGCCTTTAAACCCTCAAAGGCTTCCTGACCGTAGTGTAATCCACCAGCAGCCATATGAATATTGATGCTCTCTGAAGATGAAATTTCCAACTTACCCCATTTATTATTACGGAAATAGCAACGTACGTTGTAATCAGTTTTGAAGTAACCAAAGGGCAGTTTACCCCATTCTATATCTAAATCTGTCATATTTAAGAGTTTTTATTATTGTTTCAGTAAAATACGGAAGCGAAATTAAATATAATATTTGATATGGCGCCATTCTGTTAAAAATTATTACTTTCTTTTATTTATTAATTTGCATTTGGTAGATAATCATTTTTTTAACTAAACTTTTTATTTTCCGGATTTTAATTTCGCCAGTTAATTTTTTATAATAGCTGCAAAAAAAATAATCTGGTTAGAATTTGTCAAAAAAGTCGTATGTTTGTTATCTTAAATGAGTTTTATGAAATGGAATGCATACCAAAGAATTAATGACTATTTTCTGGCCGGTTATAAAGACCACTCCATTGAAATACAGAAACGATTAAATTTATTATTCGTTTTCGATTTTATTGGTGTCATCTCATTTTTTCTTCTTTTTATTTTTCGGCTTACCGTTAAATCATCTGTATATCATTATCTTGGTGATTTATTTATTTTAACCTTCCTGGTTGTTTCCCTGGCAAGCATAAAACTGAAAAAAATTTACTATGCCACTACTTTTATAATTTTACTTCCTCTATCTACATTAGCATACCATGTATTAAATAATTTGGGCAATAACCATCCTTTCACCATCGAAAGTATATTTTCCTTATCAATTTTTATCATGATCGGATATTTATTTTTAGGACTGTTTGCCTTAAAAAACTTCCAGTTAATTATTTACACACTGGTTTCGTTACTAATCCTTTCCATTCATTACTACTTCGGACGCCATGAAATATCCGTCGTGTATTATTTTGCATGTAGCGTATGTTTACTTATTGGCTATCTCATTTCTTATTTTATCATTCGCTTATTCAGAGACATGCTTAATTTGACAAAAGAAGCATTGCATGTAAGCGAGCAAAAATACATTTCTCTGTTTTCGAATATGATGGATGGTTTTGCCTATCTAAAAATAAATTTGGATAAAAACAATCAACCTATTGATGTTGTCTTTGTTGAGGTAAATAATGCCTTTGAATCCTTTGTAGGCAAATCCCGGACAGAACTTGTAGGAAAAACAACAACAGAACTTCAAAACGATATACAAGAAAAAGATTTTGATTGGGTAAGTTTACTGAATCAGGTTGTTGCTGACAAAAACGAGCTTCGTATAGAACAATTCTTTAAGAACCTGGATAAATATTTTTACATCTATGTTTTTTCTCCTCAAAAGAATTATCTCGTTTTAATGTTGCGCGATATTACTGAACAAAAACAAAAGGACAAGGCGCTGTTGGAGAGCGAGCAACGCAATAATGCCATGTTGGAAGCCATGCCTGATATGTTATTTATCCATAAACCTGATGGCACCATTATTGACTTTAAAATAAAGAATTATGATTTTTTAAAAATACCTTACGATACAATCTACGGAGCAAAATTTACGGATATTGGTTTTCCCGAAGCCATCCTTACAGAAATGCTAAAACATTTTCAATTGGCGATAGATCAAAAAAAAGTACAAACCATCGAATTTGAACTGGAAAATAAAAATATAAAGAGCTACTATGAAGCTCGTATCATAGCTCTTAACGAAACTGAAGTACTTACTATTGCCCGAGATATTACCGAACGGAAATTTGATGAACAGAAACTCCAGCAAGCAAAAATAAAAGCCGAAGAATCGGATAACCTGAAAACCGCTTTTTTGGCAAACCTTTCCCATGAAATCCGCACACCGATGAATGCCATCATCGGGTTCTCCGATATGCTTGCCGATCCGGCGCTTTCAATTAATGATAAAAAAGAATACATTACGCTTATCAAAAGCAGTGGAAACGCTTTAATGAACCTGATTAACGATATCATTGATTTATCTAAAATTGAAGCAGGGCAAATGGATTTTGAGACCAAAGATTTCGATCCCGAAGAAATCATTGATGAAGTTTTTGCTTTTTTCCAAAAGGAAAAGAAGGAAAAAGAAAAAGACGATATAGAAATTATCATAGAAAAACCTTCGATCAGGATTCCATTGATTCAATCCGACCCTGTTAGATTTAAACAGGTTATGTCCAATCTGGTAAGTAATGCTCTTAAATTTACGGATAAAGGTTTTATTAAAATTTCCTATCAGGTACAGCCCAACCAAACCATCGAATTTTCCGTTAAAGATACAGGCATCGGAATACCCGGGGATAAACTTGAAATGATTTTTGACCGGTTTCGCCAGGCCGACGATTCACATACACGAGTCTATGGCGGTACCGGATTAGGCTTAACGATAACCCGCAAGCTTGTTGAATTAATGGGCGGAAAAATCCGGGTTGAATCCACACCCGGCTCAGGTTCCACCTTCTGTTTTACCCTTCCCTATAACATATCAATAATACAAACCGTTCCAAATACGGCAGCTTCACGTCCAAAAAATCCTGTTCCTGACTGGGAAAACAGAATTTTCCTCATAGCCGAAGATGTGGAATCGAATTATATGTTTCTTGAAAAAGTCCTCAAACGTACCCATGCAACTATTATCTGGGCACAAAATGGTCAGGAAGCCGTTGATATCTTCAAACAGCATATAGAAAAACAACCCATAGATTTTATTTTAATGGATATCCAAATGCCTATTCTTAACGGATTGGAGGCCACAAAAATCATTAAACAAATCCAACACGATATTCCCGTGATTGCTCAAACGGCTTTTGCGCTGGAAGACGATCGTGAAAAAATGCTTGCTGCCGGCTGCGATGATTACATTGCCAAACCTATAAAAGCCGACCTGCTTCTTACGATGATAGACCAGTATTTGTCTAAAAAATAATCCAGGTTTCCCGACATTTTGGCAGACTGGCACTGTTGGCATAGACTTTGAAAGCATGGGTTCGTACTTTACAAATAATTTAATTTATGCAAACAGGAAAAATTAATGTCCAGACGGAAAACATCTTCCCGATAATCAAGAAATTTTTATATTCCGATCACGAAATCTTTTTAAGAGAACTGATTTCAAATGCAGTGGATGCAACTCAAAAGCTCAAAACACTGGCATCCTTAGGTGAATTTAAAGGAGAATTGGGCGATCTTACGGTCCAGGTTTCCTTTGATAAAAAGAAAAAAACCATTACAGTAACCGATCGCGGAGTTGGTATGACATCCGATGAAATTGACAGATTTATTAATCAGATTGCCTTTTCGGGCGCCGAAGAATTCATTGAAAAATATAAAGGAAAAGAAGAAAACGGCAACGGTCTGATCGGTCATTTCGGTTTAGGCTTTTATTCATCATTCATGGTAGCCGACCGCGTGGAAATCATCACCAAATCATTTAAAGAAGATAGTAAACCGGTAAAATGGGAATGCGACGGCAGCCCCGAATATACCATCAACGAGATAAAAAAAGAAGACAGAGGTACGGAAATCATCCTTCATGTCTCCGACGATTGCAAAGACTTTCTCGAAGAATTTAAGCTGCTCGATCTGCTGAAAAAATACTGTAAATTCCTGCCCGTTCCCATTCAGTTTGGAACCGAAAAACGCTGGGAAAAAGTGGAAGGCGAAAAGGACAAGGACGGAAAAGATAAAGAAGTAGAGGTGGAAAAACCACGCATGATCAACAACATCAATCCTGCATGGAAACGTAAGCCATCCGAACTGAAGGACGAGGACTACAAAGATTTTTACCACGAACTCTATCCGTATACCTTCGATGAACCCTTGTTCAATATTCATCTCAACGTAGATTATCCTTTTAATCTGACCGGTATACTTTATTTTCCAAAAATCAAGAAAAACCTCGAAATCCAGAAGGATAAGATACAGTTGTATTGCAATCAGGTTTTTGTAACCGACTCGGTGGAAGGCATAGTACCCGATTTCCTGATGTTGCTTCACGGCGTTCTCGATTCACCCGACATTCCGTTGAATGTTTCGAGGAGTTATCTCCAGAGCGACACCAATGTTAAAAAAATATCGAGCCATATCACTAAAAAAGTTGCCGATAAGCTGGAAGAAATCTTCAAAACCAACCGTGAAGATTTTGAGAAAAAATGGGACGACATCAAAGTCTTTATTGAATATGGTATGATTTCGGACGAAAAATTTTATGAACGCGCCGAAAAATTCTGTCTGTTCAAAAACACCGACGGCAAGTATTTTACTTTTGAAGAATATAAAAAACAAATTAAAGATACGCAAACCGACAAAAACAAACAGTTGGTTTACCTTTATGCTAATAATGCCGAGGAACAATACAGCTACATCGAAGCAGCCAAAGAACGCGGATACGATGTATTGCTGATGGATGGCGTTCTCGACAATCATTTTATTAATGCCATTGAACATAAATTTGAAAAAACGGTGTTTACCCGTGTAGATGCCGATGTTATTGATAAGCTGATCCAGAAAGAAGATGCGTTGCCATCCAAACTTTCGCAGGAAGAACAGGACAAACTGAAACCTATCATCGAAAACAGTATTCCCAAAGATAAATTCAGCCTCGTTTTCGAAAGTCTGAGCGAAACCGACCAGCCGGTCATCATCACTCAGCCCGAATACATGCGCCGGATGAAGGATATGTCGGCAATGGGTGGCGGAATGAGCTATATGGGCGGACTTCCCGACCATTATAATATGGTTATTAATACCAATCATCCGGTAATTGGCAAAATACTGAACGAAACCGACGAATCGTTGCGGACAAACCTCATCAAACAGGTAACCGACCTTGCCCTGCTTTCGCAAAGCATGCTCAAAGGCGAAGACTTGACAAACTTCATCAAACGAAGCGTGGAAATTATTAAATAATCATCAATTTTTCCCCAATTATTACATCATTTAAAATAAAATCCTACTTTTACTAAAAATTTAAAACCTTTAAAAATGAAAATAAACAAAAACTGGATAATTGTCGGAATAATCGTTTTATTCGTCATAATTATCATATCCTGGTCAACAGGAATATATAACGGACTGGTTAGTCGCGAAGAGGGCGTAAATTCCCAATGGTCGCAGGTGGAAAACGTTTATCAGCGCCGTGCTGATCTTATTCCTAACTTGGTAAACACTGTAAAAGGCTATGCCAATTTCGAGAAATCTACATTGACGGCAGTCATCGAAGCCCGCTCCAAAGCAACAGCCGTAAACATCAATCCTAAAAATCTTGATGCTGCTTCGTTACAGAAATTTCAATCGGCTCAGGACGGATTAAGTTCAGCTTTAGGTCGCCTGATGGTGGTTGTGGAACGCTATCCCGAATTGAAAGCCAACCAGAACTTCCTTGAACTTCAGGCTCAGCTGGAAGGTACGGAAAACCGTATAACCGTTGAACGGCAAAAGTTTAATGAATCGGCGCAGGATTACAATACGTACATCCGCAAATTCCCGAAAAATATCTTTTCCGGCATGTTCGGCTTCCAGAAAAAAGCCTATTTCGAAGCACAACAGGGCGCCGAAAAAGCTCCACAGGTACAATTTTAACCGTATACCAAACAGATAAAGATCATGAGCATTTCCGCCAAAAATTTCTTTACAGACGATCAACAGGACGCCATTAAACAGGCTATTATGAATGCCGAACTCGATACATCCGGCGAAATCAGAGTCCATATCGAAAATACCTGCAAAGGCGATGTGATGAACCGAGCCGCTTATATCTTCGAAAAAATAGACATGCACAAAACGCTGCTGCGTAATGGTGTACTCATTTATCTGGCCATCGATAACCGAAAATTTGCCATCATAGGCGATAAAGGTATCAATGCCGTTGTTCCTGATAATTTTTGGGATACTATAAAAATGGGAATGCTGAACCGTTTTCGCGAAAATCAGTTTACCGAAGGATTATGCGAATCCATAAGTCAGATCGGCGTTTTGTTAAAGACAAAATTTCCGCGTCTGACCGACGATATCAACGAACTTCCGGATGAAATTTCATTCGGAAAGGAATAAATACGATGAATGAAGTAACAGAAACTATAAATTGTCGTATAATTAAATTTGAAAACCTTAAAAATAGAACACGGATTTTGCTGAAAATAGCGGATTAAAAACGGATTTTCATTCCGACAAGCCGGAATAATTTTCAGACATATCCGTTCTATTTATTCATGCTTGCATGAATAAATTCAGCGTTAAATCTGTTTGTATTATAATCAGTGTTTATCTGTTTTTTTCCGCGAAATCCGCGTCCTATTTTTTTGATATACAACATTCTTCTTGTCCAATTACTAACACCCTTAAAATGAAATTTAAAAAACTAAATAGTAACAGCGGAACGGGAAATTTTAAATCCGGATTCTTAACCAGGATCATTGCTTTTATGGCTATTGTCCTGTTTTCGGTTTCGGGTTTTGCCCAGGACATTCCCGAACGCCCTTCGCCTCCCCGGCTGGTAAACGACTTTTCGGGTACCCTGCAGCAGGATGAAGTGGCTATGCTGGAACAAAAACTGGTAAATTTTAACGATTCCACCTCCACCCAACTCGTTATTGTTTTGGTAAAAAGCCTTAACGGATACGACAAATACGATTATGCCCAACGGCTTGGCGAAAAATGGGGCGTCGGACAAAAAGGGAAGAACAATGGCATGATTGTCCTGGTTCAACCCAAATCGGGTAGCGAAAGAGGCGAAGCATACATAGCCGTAGGTTATGGGCTGGAACCCGTTGTGCCCGATGCGATAGCCAAACGCATCGTCGAAAACGAAATGATACCCGAGTTTAAAAACAATAATTACTATGCCGGGTTGGAAAAAGCAACCAACGTACTTATTTCCCTTACCAAAAAAGAATTTACGGCCAGCCAATATAACAAACGGACCCAGACAAAACCCTATGGACTCCTTATTCCATTCATCGTTCTGGTGATTGTATTTTTAACCATGCGTTCGGGACGAAACCGTACACATTCTGTAGGTAAAAATCTTCCCTTCTGGACTTCACTGTTTCTTTTGGGAAGCATGGGCAGAGGCTCGGGCAGTAGCTGGGGCGACTTTTCGGGCGGAAGCGGAAGCTTTGGCGGCGGTGGCGGCTTCGGTGGCTTCGGCGGCGGAAGTTTTGGCGGAGGCGGTGCCGGAGGAAGCTGGTAGAATTGTTGATTGTTGATAGTTGATTGTTGATTGCTAAGCCGGAGGCTTAGTCCCGACCTTTTCGGGATTGATTGCTAAGCCGGAGGCTTAGTCCTCCCGAGTACTCGGGATCGGGATTGATTGTCGATTGATTACCCCTGATAGAGTTTAGAGCTTTGTCAGGGGTTTTATTTTCGGGAGATTTGCCGGAATCAGGAGAGATTGTCTCATCCTAAAATAGTTGAAAATAAATATAAATCAAAAAACTCAACCTCGCTACAGCAAATCGCAAACCACCGCACGGCAGCTTTTTGCCAGTTCATCGGGGTTTATTTTCAATTGCAGTCCCCGTTGTCCGGCGCTTATGTAAATAAAGTCGAACTGCCGGCAACTTTCGTGGATATACGTCGGGTAGGCTTTCTTCATCCCCACAGGCGAACAGCCCCCGCGGATATATCCGGTGAGTCCCAAAAGTTCTTTTACATGAACCATAGCTACGCTTTTATTGCCGGTGATTTTGGCGGTTGCCTTCAGGTTCAGTTCGGCCTCGCCGGGTATCACGGCAACCACAATACCCGTTTTATCGCCACGTAGCACCAGCGTCTTAAACACCTGATCGATATTTTCTCCGATTTTGGAAGCTACCGAAGTTGCGCTCAGGTCGTCCTCGTCCACCTCGTATTCCACCAGTTCATAAGATATGCCCTGCTTGTCGAGCATACGGGCAGCATTCGTTTTATGCATAACAATCCGTTTTATGTTAACGACTCGTTGCATCCTTCAGCGTCTGCCGAAGTATGCGCACTTCCATTTCTAATTCTTTGATGCGTTCCTGATCCTTGATCTGCATTTCATCTGCCGGCTCGGCATAGGGAAGCATCGCCGCAATTTCCCTGAAAAAGTTGTATTGCAGCACATCGGACAACTCGATCAGACGTTGCACATGCATCGACGACCGCCTTAACATCCCGTTAACCGACGACTGATTAAGATTTAGTTTCCGGGCTACGCCCGAAATGCTCTGATGCTTCCGCAGCATCTCCCGTTTTACCATTGGAATTACCTGAATCGTTTCCATCATCCTGTTATTTAGTTCCGAAATAAAATTTTCGATAAAAATAATCATTTTTTTGATTTCCGGAAAAATATCAGTTGTGTTTATTACAAAATAATTTTTGTTTTCTACTGAACAATTTGTGTTTTTTACAAAAATGTATGTGTTATTTACAAAAATATTTGTGCTACTTACTGAATTATTTGTGCTTTTTACAAATAAATTTGTGCTTCTAACAAAAATATTTGTGCTTTTTACTGAAATGATTGTGCTTTTTTAAGAAAAAACCCCAAGGGTTTCTAAAACCCTTGGGGTTTAAAAGGGCTTTCAGGAAGGTAAAATAAAAAAAGGAGGCTCTGGTAAGAACCTCCTTTTGTCGGAGTGGTGAGACTCGAACTCACGACCACTTGCACCCCATGCAAGTACGCTAGCCATCTGCGCCACACCCCGATTTCTGATCTTTAACTAAAACTTAGAACACTACTATTAACAACAAAAACAATAATTAAAATTGAGCTGCAAATTTACACTATTTTTATTAAAAGCAACGTCCCCCTTTAATTTTCGGATAAAATTATTTAGAAGCGTTTCCTTGATTGGGTAAGAGCGGAAGCCATAAAATCACAAGAGCACTAAATTACACGAAAAAATCGCATATCAAAATCTGACGAATAAAACGAATCCGGAAATCAATTTCGGATATTTATGCTTCGGCAGCAAAAATAATTAACCAGCCTGTTACCACATTAATACATTAGCAAATTAGCACATTAGCACATTAGCACATTAACAAATTAGCACATTATCGCATTTTATTTTTCTTCAACTCCTCCAGTTCTTTTTTCATTTCATACACTACCGACGACAGTTTGTTCAGGCTTACTTCGTCGGGTTGCGGCAGGTTGAAACAGAGGTAGCCCAGGGCTTTCCACAGTTCGGTAACGGTGTCGATGTTTAACGCATAGGGATGATACAGCGGATTATCGGATTTAAGTAGCAGTTCGCCGTTGGCATCGGGAAAAAGGCGTTTGAAAACAAGTCCATCGTCGTGGGTAAGCACCACATAAGCTTTGCCACTTTGTATCTCGTGCCAGTTCTGGACGTATTCGCAGATGATGTAGGAACCCGAAGGGATAGGTTCCATGCTGTCGCCGCTGATCTGGAAGGCGCGGTAAGTCCTTTCGCTGCCAAGCTCGGGAAGAGGCAGGGCAAGACGGGGAAGGGTTTCGATGAAGTCAGGATCGGCATAACCGTTAAGATAACCCGCCGATGCCTTGGCGGGAACCAGCGTAATCAGTTCTTTGTCGTCGCGGTCGACCAGGGTGGAAATAACACGGAGATTTTTTCCTGCGATATCCTTGGCTGAAGCACTTCCCGATGAATTTTCGCCGGAAGAAAGATCCCGTCCAATCAATTCATCGAGGCTGGAACCGAAATAATGTGCCAGCGTTTGAATCACACTAAGGCGCGGAGTAGCCCTGCCCTCTTCATACGAACCGATCATAGCACGATTAACTCCGATTTTATCGGCTAACTGGTCCTGGGTAAGTCCTTTACTTTTACGCAGGTACTTAAGATTATTTCCTAAAATGTTTTTCATGCAAAATTTTTTGCTAAATTAGTGTGTAATTCTGATTTAATTAGTATTTTTGTTAAAAATTTTAGCAATGCAAATGTAAGGTAAAATTAGCAATTGGTTTATAAAGTTACTAAAGTTTATAAAGTTTATAAAGTTCTTAAGGTTTATAAAGCAAAGCGATTCGGAATGTCTAAAGTTAAGAGTTTTGTAAGTACTTCAAACTTTAGGTACTTCAAACGATAAGTACTCCAAACTTTAGGCACTCTAAGTACTTTAGGCACTTCAAAATTTAGGCACTTAAAAAAGAAAATCATGAATCCTGACGCCCTCGAAAAACTAAAAATATTAGCATCGGCAGCAAAATACGATGTATCGTGTGCATCCAGCGGCAGCAACCGTTCCAATACCGGCAAAGGGATAGGTAATGCAGCTCCCTGGGGTATTTGCCATAGCTTTACCGAAGACGGACGCTGTGTCTCGTTACTGAAAATTATGATGACTAATCATTGCATGTACGACTGTGCCTATTGCATGAATCGCCGGAGCAACGACGTTCAGCGTACGGCTTTTACCGTGAATGAACTGGTGGAACTGACCATCGAATTTTATCGCCGCAATTATATCGAAGGACTTTTTTTAAGTTCCGGCATCGTTCGCAATCCCGACTATACGATGGAACTGATGGTGAAAGTGGCACAAACCCTGCGCACCCAGCATCATTATCATGGTTATATTCATCTTAAAAGCATTCCCGGAGCCAGCAGCGAAATTGTTCAAAAAGCTGGTTTATATGCCGACCGGCTTAGCATAAACGTAGAAATTTCTACCGAGAATAATCTGAAATACCTGGCTCCCGATAAAAGCTACAACAATATCTTCAAACCTATGAAATACATCCGGCAGGGAATATTGGAAAATACGGAAGAACGGAAGAAGTTCCGTTCGGCTCCCCGTTTTTCGCCGGCAGGACAGACTACCCAGATGATTATCGGCGCTACGCCCGATAATGATAACCAGATACTGACGCTCGCGTCCCAGCTTTATCAGCAACAGCAGCTTAAAAGGGTTTATTATTCGGGATATATCCACATCAACAATACCGACAGCCGGCTTCCGGCTATCCTCCAGCCGCCATTGGTTAGGGAAAACCGTCTCTACCAGGCCGACTGGCTGATGCGTTTCTATTTCTTTAAGGTGGACGAAATTGTAAACGACAACCATCCCGATCTCGACCTGGAAATAGATCCCAAATTAGCTTATGCGCTGAGAAATCCACAGATGTTTCCGGTGGATATCAACCGGGCCGATTATGAAACGATACTCAGGGTTCCCGGCATAGGCGTGCATTCGGCAAAGCTCATCATCGCCTCACGGCGTTACGGGAAACTTAACTTTGATAACCTGAAAAAAATGGGTGTCGTCCTGAAACGAGCCAAATATTTCATCACCTGCAACGAACTCCCGGTGGCGCTTACCGTCAACGAAGTGGAACCGGTATACATTAAACAATTTCTTCTGAATTCAAAAAACAAACAAAACCATAAATTACAATATCAGTATAAATTATTCACCGATTAATAAAACCTGAGCATGATACATTTTACTTACGATAAGACTTTTGAAGGTTTCCTAAGCTTAGTTTCCGATTCGTACGAACTGGGCTTAAAACCCGAACGGATAACCGCACCCGATAACTATCAGGCGGAATTCTTTTGTGATACGTTCGACGTGGCAACCGATAAGGAAAAGTCGGACGAATTATGGAAACGCCTGCACGAAAAACTATCGGAAAATGCCTGCCGCATGCTTTCCACCGTATTCCTTTCCGAATTGCCCGGCATCGAGTTGCTGCTTTATCAATTCATAGATAAAGCGCTGAACTCGCCTCAAAACATCGAAAGCAACTTTGCAGAACCCTGCGTGATGGAAGTTAGCAATATCTTTAAAAAAGTAGCTCGCGAAGCCCAGCGAACATCTATGTTTGTCCGTTTTCAGAAAACGGCCGATGAGGTATTCTATGCTTCGTTCGATCCCAAATACAATGTGCTGCCGTTGACTATCCATCATTTTAAAAACCGTTTTGCCGATCAGAAATGGGTGATCTTTGATACCCGCCGCAAATATGGCTATTTCTACGATTTGGATAAGGTTGCCGAAATCACCTTTGCCAGTTCACACATCAACGCGGTTAACGGCAATATCGACGACGAAATCAGAGCTGAAGACGACCTGCAGTTCCGCGAGTTATGGAAGAATTATTTTACATCGCTCACCATCAAGGAGCGAATAAACCGGAAACTGCATCTGCAACACCTGCCTAAACGCTTCTGGAAATACCTGCCTGAAAAACAACCTTTCTGATTTTTTGCTACACTCCGTAAAACGATTTTGTGTTACTTTTGCGGAAACACACTTTGGTCAGATAAAATGAGAAAATCACCACTTTTTTATGGATTGTTATTTTTGGTATTGATAACATCCTGCCATCGCGAACCGGAGAAAAAGGTTCTTACCGAACGTATTCAATACGACGTAACCATCAAAAACCCTGATGCAGATCAGGATTGGTGGGTTCAGAATATGGAAGGCTCGAAAAGGGAAGCTTTTATTAAAATGATCCTCGACGAAGCCTATTCAGGAAAGATAAAAGCATACGACGCATTCAACAATCCGCTTACCGTGGAACAGGTGAAAGCTATCGGCAACCGCACCGATACCGTTACCGGACCAAGCCCCAAGCCGCCTTACAACGACACTCTCATGGTTGTGAAGCAGCAATTGCAACTCAGGGATATTACCAAAGTACGCTTCCTGGAGGAATGGTATATAGATGAAAAGACGTTTGAAATAGAAAAGAAAGTAGTGGGTATTGCTCCGATGATACTCAAATACAGCGAAACCGGCGAATTGCAGGGAAGCATGCTATTGTTCTGGCTTTATCTGGATAAAAAGTATCCTTTGAAGTGATTAATTGTTTTATTGATGAATTGTTTAATTGTTATTTTTTGAGTTCGCTTTGAAAATACAATGATAAAAAATGCCACAAAATCTCTAAAACACTAAACCTACCTGCCTATCGGCAGGTAGCACAAAAAACTGATATTAAGTTAATAAATTTTGGTGGGTTTTGGGGTTTTAGTGTTTTAGTGGCATAAGAGTTTTAGAAGAGAAATCTTATATTATTGGAGAATCGTATGGATATAGATTTGGAATTAGAGGAATATGCCGAAGCTCACACTACACCCGAGACGGAGGTATTGCATAAGCTTAACCGCGAAACAAACATCAGAATACTGCATCCTCGGATGCTGTCGGGGCATATCCAGGGCCAGTTTCTGAAAATGATCAGCGGCATGATACGCCCGAAACAAATTCTTGAAATCGGTACGTACACCGGTTATTCAGCCATTTGCCTTGCCGAAGGTTTGGCAGACGAAGGATTGCTGCATACCATCGAAATTAAACCCGAACTGGAAGAAATGGCTACCGATTATTTTAACCGGGCGGGAGTAATCCATAAAATTAAACAATACATCGGCGATGCACTGACCATAATTCCTGCCATAAACGAAACCTTCGACCTGGTTTTTATAGATGCCGACAAGGAAAACTATCTGAATTATTACCGCCTGCTTATCGACAAACTAAAACCCGGCGGCTACCTGCTTGCCGACAATGTGCTGTGGAGCGGAAAGGTAGTTTTATCCGTACCGGCCAACGATAAAGAGACAAAGGGAATAATGGAATTCAACGATTTTGTACAAAACGACCCTCGCGTGGAAAATGTGCTGCTGCCTTTCCGCGACGGAGTGATGATGGTGAGGAAAATGACGAGGGACAAGGGACGAGGGGCAAGGGACTAATTACGAATTACGAAAATTTTCCTAAACCTGACAGCGTACGAAGTACCTGTCAGCGTTTATAAATGGAAATCAATTACAAATTACGATGTACGATGTAGAAGAAAAGACATTCCATGTTTAAAACAATAAACCAAAGGCATTCCTTAGACTTGCAATAACCAACAACAATATTTAACAGCTTAAAAACATGGAATGTCTATCACAAATTACGATGTACGATTGTACAATCTTTATAGTTGTAGGCTGATATAAGACAGCGGATGCGGGATAACGCGTAGCGATCACGGGTTTTATAATAGTAATCGTTAGTTCTATCGTAGCGATTGAAAAAAACATAATAGTGGTTGCGAGTTACATGGTAGTGCATGCGAGTTTTGCCAAAGCGATCGTTAGTTTTATCAAAGTAGCCGTTAGTTTTATCGTAGCGATTGAAAAAAACATAATAGCGGTTGCTAGTTACATGGTAGTGCATGCGAGTTTTATCAAAGCGATCGCAAGTTTTATCAAAGTAGCCGTTAGTTTTATCGTAGCGATTGAAAAAAACATAATAGTGGTCGCGAGTTACATGGTAGTGCATCTGAGTTTTATCGAAGTGGTCGTTAGTTTTACCAAAGTAGTTGCAAGCTTTATCAAAGTAGTAGTAAGATATATGGTAGTGGTAGCGAGTTTTACCGAATTTGCATTCTTTGGGAAAAAATTTATTGGATAGAAATTTTTATGCGGTTAAAGAAAATAATTCCAATTAAACAATAATTATTTACTTTTGTAAAATAGAACTAACAATTGTCTGGCCTATATTGCCAAATTAGGGTATAGTGGGATTATTTTGTTAGAGCTATATGCAAGTTGGTAGCAATTGAAAAAACGCCCTCTCAATGAAAAAGGATGTACAAAAAGCAATAGACGTATTAAAAGGACTTGATTTGTCAAAATACCCATATTATAAAATTGTTACGCAGATTGCTAATGCCGGCATGATTAAACATTTGAAGATTGGTCTTCATCCAGGAAAATCAATTTTTAGAGCACGACTTAATGAAAACGATGAGCATTTTTTTTCAAAATCTCAGTTAACTTATAAACCACAACAGTTTAATAAAACCTACCAAAGAGCGAGCACTCCCAATATGACTATGTTTTATGGTTCAGTTCTTCCAGAAGAGATTGAAAAAGGAGAGCTTAATGCAGTTAGAGTGGTACCTACATTTGAAGCAATTCCATGGTTGAGAGATAAAATGACAAAAGGTAAGAAAACGATTACTTATACAAAATGGGTTGTAACACAAGATATAGAGCTAATTGCTATTTTACAGCATGGTAATTTTTATGATAAAAATTCATTCACAAGGAAACGTATGAATGATTTTAGCTCTTTTTTAAACCAAAATCCCGAAAGAAAAGATGAAACAATAGCTTTTACAACCTTTATGGCAGGTGAATTTGCAAAGGAGGTAGATAGTTCCAAGGATTATGATTACTTGTTTTCTGCTGCTTTTACCGAGAGTGTTGTAAAAAAAGGATATGATGGTGTTTTGTACCCAAGTGTAAGATTAGACGGCGCTGGATTTAATGTAGCATTAACTCCACAAGCAGCTGATATGAAAATACAATTAGCTGTAGTCATGGAGTGTTCTGCTTATAAGTTATATAATAATACGGTATTGGATAATGAACTACAGGCAATTCTGTATCCTAATCAGACTCATTTTGAATTAACAAAAGTTAATGATGAAGATCATGCCGGAGAAATGATTTGCTTAAAAGAGCTAGGAGTAGATTCAATTGAAAATTTGAAATAATCGCTACTGCCAACAAACGTCATATTTCATAATGGTTTCAGATGGCATACAACAATTTGTCCTGCATTAGTTTCAGCACGGTGGCGAATAAAGACGCAACTCCACGATTCCTTACGGCACATAGCGTCAACTGTTAACCTTCAATTGTTCGATATTTATGGCAAGCTGCTGAAAAACGTTACTGTTACCAGAAACACAACAACTGTGGATATCTCCGGTTATTCGGCAGGCGTTTATGTTGTCCGGTTTATGGATAACAAAGGCATTGTGGCGAAAAGAATAGTAAAGAGATAATGCTTCTCTGTCTGACCCAAAATCTATGAGGTTTTGGGTCAGACTATGTACCGGCCGGCTTGCTCTGAAAATTCTTACCTCCGATCCTTTTATATTTTTTCGATGTTTTATTCGCATTATTTTTTATTTTTGCCTGTCGTAAAATTTATCAGATATCAGTTAAAAAAATCAGTATGAAAAAGTCAGCATTAATCATCTTTTTAATCACCGGGCTATCATTGATGACCTTTGCCCAGGGTTACAAAATCATTGGTAACGACAGTCTGAACCTTACCGATAGGAATAACCAGAAACAGGGGTTATGGGAAGAATCAGTAGCCAACATTGTCTCCAGAGGCAGCTATTTGAACAATGCCAAGGACGGCGCCTGGGTAAGTTATTATCCCGAGGGAATGGTAAGCCGTATCGAGAATTATAAAAACGGCTTAAAAAACGGAATTTTTATCGAAATAGACCGTCATGGCTATGTGGTAAGCGAAAAAAACTACAAGAATGATGTATTGAACGGCGTAAACAAAAAATATATAAGCAACGGCGTACCCGTTTTGATACTCAATTATAGGATGGGTATACTCAACGGAGCCAAAAAAGCCTATTACGAAAATTATCCCAACAAACTTTTGGAAGAATCGAACTATTCGATGGGCATTAAGGACGGCCCCTCCAAATGGTATAATAACGATCAGAAAATAATAGCCGACTATGTCTATAAAAACGGAGAATTCGAGGGGATACAACGCACATATTTTGATGACGGAAAGATTCAGTCGGAAGAAAATTATGTGAACGGAGTTCTGCAGGGCATTTCCACCGAATACTATAACAATGGCAATAAAAAAGCGAGTGGCGAATATGTTAACGGACTGAAGGAAGGTAAATGGTCGGAATTTGCTGAAGACGGCAAATTGGTAAAAGTATCCAAATACAAAAAAGGGATAGCAAAATAAAGAGACATGCGAAAAATCGTTAATCCTTATGCTAAGCTTAAAGGATATAACTGTTTCGGTTGTTCACCCGAAAACCCTTACGGGTTAAAAATGACGTTTGAAGAAGATGGCGATGAGGTAATATGCCATTGGAAGCCCGAAGGAAACTACCAGGGTTGGCATAATACGCTTCACGGTGGCATACAGGCAGCGCTGATGGATGAAACGGCAAGCTGGGCTGTATCGGCAAAGCTTGGCGTCGACGGCGTTACTTCCCGCATGACATCCCGCTTCCGTAAAGCCATTTCCACCTTCGATCATCTTTTAACTATTAAAGCAAGAGTGAGAGAATTAAAGAGGAACATCGCTTTTATCGATGTTAAAATCTTTAATTCCAATAATGAAGTATGCGCCGAATCGGAAGTTCAGTTTTTTACTTATCCACCGGAAATTGCCCGCCAAAAACTTTGTTAAGCAGGTATTGAAAAGTTTTTTGAAAGTTTCCAGAGGATTATTATTAATTTTCATTTTGATTATTAAGTAGCGCTTTACGTACGTTAGGCATCGCTATGAAGAATTGCCAAGTCGTTCCTCTTAAGCGCTTCTATATCGGGACTCCGCTTTGCTCAGCTTTAAGAACCTTATAAACCTTAAGAACCTTATAAACCTTAAGAACCTTATGAACCTTAAGAACCTTATAAACCTTATGAACTTTATAAACCTTACAAACTTTACGTACTGATTATTTACCATCTTTGCAAAATCATAATTATTTTTTAACCCCTAACTGACTAAAGGAGTTTGATGAAAAATATAAAAACCAAAAAATCCATCATTTGGGATTGGAATGGGACACTGCTTAATGATGCTGAGCTTGCCCTTTTTTCAATCAATGTAATGCTTAAAAAACGTTTTTTACCAACACTAAGTTTGCCTGAATATAAACAGGTATTCAGTTTTCCGGTAAAGGATTATTACCTCAGGATAGGATTTGATTTTGAAAAAGAATCATGGGACGCCGCCGCCAATGAGTTTATCGAACTCTATTATCAAAATCTGAGTAATTACGGTTTACATCCGAATACACGCGAAGTGCTTCAATATTTTCATAATCAAAATTATTTTCAGGTCATCGTTTCGGCTTCCGAGCAGGAGGTTCTCAGAAAGGCTGTGGAAGACTTTGGTATCCAAAAATATTTCAATCATATTACCGGTATTGAAAATCATTATGCCGACAGCAAATTATTCAATGCCCAAAACCTGATGAAACAGTATAAATTAAACCCCAAAGAGGTATGGCTGGTAGGCGATACTTTGCATGATTTTGATGTGGCTGAGAAATTGGGATGCCAATGTATATTGGTTTCCCAGGGACATCAATCGCGCGAACGTCTACGGCAGTCGAAAGCAATAGTGGTTGAAAATCTCGAAAATGTTATTTCCATCATCGAATAACGACAAAACACATCTTATCGTTACGAGGTCTTAGGTATTCTTAAAAAAACCTATCTTTGTTATCCTAAAAAAATAGCAAATGAGATATCCATAAGGGCTATGCTCATACCAACCGAGAATGATATTTTATGGATATTCTATGTGACCAATAAATTAAAAAATCAATAACACATGAAAGAATTCACCTGTTTTATTACGCACAAAAAATTCCCCCAGGAGGAAGTTTATAAAGGCGATATGGTTCGCAACGGTATAGTGTCGCTAATTGAGAAAGATTATCCCGGCTTTGGTCACGATTCGTATATCTGCATCGAGCAACTGAACAAATACCGCAAACAGTATCTCACTAACCTGATTAAAAAGGAAGACGGAGAGTTGAACGACATGGAAGCCCAAGTGGTAGATGCCATCTCGCGCCACGATGTAATTACCGAGAACATTGAAACCGATTTGCAGACCAATACAACATTCGGACAACGTACCGCCGACAGCATAGCTAAATTTGGAGGAAGCTGGAATTTTATAATTACTTTTTTCTTTATTCTTATTACCTGGATCGGTCTGAATACATGGTTGCTGATAAACCGTTCGTTTGACCCCTACCCTTTTATTCTTTTAAACCTCATCCTTTCCTGCTTAGCAGCTATACAGGCTCCCGTAATCATGATGAGTCAGAACCGTAAGGAAGATAAAGACCGTAAACGAAGCGAAAATGATTTTAAAGTTAACCTGAAGGCGGAAATTGAGATACGGACGCTCAACGAAAAACTTGATCACCTGATAACCCACCAAAACAAGCGGCTGATAGAAATACAGGAACTTCAAACCGATTATCTCGAAGACATTATCCGGCAACTAAAAAACAACAAATAACCTGCCATTGGTTACGGTTTTCTCTTTCTTTTTACAACAATTTCCGGAATTCTATTTTCACAGGTTGGAATAGCATTTTCTGTCTTTTTTAAGAAAGCATATTCATTATGTTGTCTATGCTGCGATTAGATAATGGAAGATGTTTTCCACAAATGGAGACTTAAAAAATTATCCAAAAAAACAAATTTTTTTTGTTTTTGAGAATTAAATTTAATTATGTTTGCCCCGTTCAAACTACTTTATTAATTAATTTAATTTAATCAAAACTTATGAAAAAGTTTTACGCTTTATCCGTGCTCTTTGCTTTTTTGGGATATTTTGCTGTATCCCAAAATTCAGGCAAACTTTCTCAGCGGACAACAACAAACTATGAGAAAGGGAAAATTGTTGAATTCAGTTCGCAGGCAGTTCCTGTAAACAACCCGGCAAAGACAATAACTTCAGGGAAGTCTGCAAGTATCAACTGGCAGGCGAGCGATGGCTATGCTATTGGGCAATACGTTAAAATTTCAGGACAAAATGATTTATCAGTTTGTGCCTGGGGATTAAATGCTCAGCGTTTATCAGCCTATGGTAACAGCAATGTTCCGATATGGGAATCGCCATGTAAGATTTTTGCATGGGATGAAGTAACCGATATGACAGACGATGGTAATTATGTTGCCTGCGGTTTCGATAGTACTGTTCAGGTTTTTAATGCATCATCCAGTGATCCCATCTGGGAAGTTTCGATTAACAGTTGTGTAAAAGGAATTCAGATTTCCAATGATGGTAAAGTATTTGTTGCTTCTTTTAACTCCGCAACACAAAATGATTCTTATGTATATTGCTACCAAGTAGGTCAGGACACTCCGCTTTGGACAAAATCCTATACCGGCAATGCCACAGCCTTAGCTGCAAGCAAAAGCGGAAACCGCGTTGTTTATTGTGAATATGGTGGAACAACAAACAAACTATGGATATTGAATGGAAGTGACGGGACTCAATTATTTGAAACGGCTTATGCCAATCAGAATCCTCCCAGTATTTCTTACGATGGAAAATATGTAGTAAGTGGTAATTATAGCGGTTATGTTTTTCTTTATGAATATAGCGAAGCTAATAATTCCTATTTTGAAAAATGGAATTACAAGGTTAATGGATCCAATTCATGGATTACCGGCATGTCTGTTTCAGCCGACGGTAGTACCGTTGCTGTTGGTTCTCTGATTTTTTTAACCAGCGATTATGATGGAGAACTATATGTTTTTAATACTTATTCGCCTGTACCTTTATGGATAGCCCAAGGATTCAAAGATGAAGTGAATGCCATAGACATGAGCGCCGACGGTTCAATTATTGCTGCCGGGAGCTGGGGACCTATCGATAATTCCAAACCCGATATTTTCCTGTATCGTAAACAAAGCAGTACTCCGTATTTTTCTGTAAATACTCCCGGATCCATTTATGGTATTGATTTATCAACAGACGGAAAATCATGCATTGCCGGTGGAAAAGCCGTACATGCCCGTCAGATGGGATGGGGTGGCACACTTTATAACATCAATTCTGACCTCGGCGGAGGTATTCTGGCTGGAAATGCTATCAAATCGGGAAGTACAAACCAGGCAGGCGTTAAGGTAGAAGTTATCGGCCTTAACCAGTATTTTACTTATACTAATGACACTTCTCATTATTCACTTCCCTACATTCCTGCAGGAACGTATACTGTAAAATATTCTGCCGTAGGTTATGTTCCTCAGGAAATACCCGGAATTGTGATTGCCGAAGGACAAACTACAAATAAAGATGTTACCATGGTTTCTACAGGTTTACCTCCAACGAACCTTGTTGCAACTCAAGGTGCAGGCTTAAATGTACATCTTACCTGGCAAGCTCCAGCTTCAGGAAACATCACAGGATATCAGGTATTCCGTAAATCATACGCCCCCGATACTTATCCAGAAACACCTATTGCCACCCTTCCATCTTCACAGGTAAGTTTTACTGATACAACGGCTTTACCATTGAAGCATTATTTTTATGCAGTTTCCGCAGTATTATCCGGTAACCTTCAATCACCCTATTCCAATGATGCTGAAGGCTGGCTGGCTACAGGTTTTATTGCTAATCAACTCAGCGCTTACGTTGGAACAGCCCCGGTAATCGACGGTGTTATCAATCAAAGCGAATGGGCAGATGCTTATAAAGTTGACATTTCTGATTTTATGGGAACTAATGACAATACACCCAATCCTATTGGAAGTGTAACTGCCTATTTCAAAGTAAATGCAGACAAAACAAAACTCTACTGTGCTGTTGACGACAAAAATGATGTTGTACTTGAAGATCACGACGAAGTCGCCCTTTATATAGACGATAACAATGACGGTACTTATCCTCCTTCAGGCGATGACTCAGAAGGTAATTTCTGGGCTGCTCATTATGCCAGCGGTGATGTAATTAAATATCGTCCGCTTTACAATAACGGTGGTGTAGGCACTGTTGTTTATCTTTCTAATCCCGAAATTTCCGTTTCCAATGCTTCAGGTCATGTGGTATACGAATTTGTTATTCCTATGGGAAGCGACGAAAACTGGAAAATTGATTTCAACGAACAAAACCAAAGCCGTATCTTTGCCTTTGTATTAGACGATCCAAGTAGCTACGACGGTTACTGGCCATGCACAAACATGAATGTTTTCAACCCCGCAGGTTACGGTGTAATTACTTTTGGTGATGTTGACCAAACCCCTCCGGCACCCGAAGGCTTAACGCTAAACAACCAAGCTCCTTCGCTTGATATCGTTTTATCATGGAATCAGCCGGAAATCAACGATTTTAGTCATTTCAACATTTACTGGTCGAACAATAACGGACAATCATACAATCTGCTTGGCAGTACAGACGGCGTTCAGTATTTTTACACCTTACCCGCCACCGGTACTTATATGTTTTATGTTACCACAGTTGATAATACAAATCACGAATCTGTACCATCACAAACCGTTACTTTTGGAGGCGGTGGCACTACTTTCAGCCTGAGCGGTACGATTACTTATCCTAATACTGCTTCAACTCCACTTAGCGGAATAGCTCTAAATCTAAAAAATTCCAGCGGAACAGTAATAGCTACTGCCACAAGCAATGCTTCCGGAAGCTATTCCTTTGCCAACCTTGCTAACGGAACCTATACCCTTGAACCTTCGACGACCAAAACTTGGGGCGGAGTATCGGCAGCCGATGTGCTTTTATACAAAAAACATATTGCCAACGTTAGTTTCCTCACAGGTATTTTCCTTGCTTCCGGCGATGTAAATGCTGCAGGTGGACTTACTGCCGCTGATGTTCTTTTAATCAAAAAACGTATTGCTTATGTTATCAATTCATTTACTGTAGGTGACTGGCTGTTCAACAATACTTCTGTTACCATCAACGGAGGTAATGCAACACAAAACTTTAACGGTTTATGCTTTGGCGATGCTAACGCATCCTATACCCCTCCGGCTAAAGGTTATGCTGCCGCCGAACCACAGAAAATTGCTTCTGGCGATTTAACTATTCTTTCGGTTGATTCACAAAACGGAAAAATTACTGTTCCGGTTTATGCAACCAATATTCAGAATCTGGGTTCATTCCAGTTTACTATCAGCTACGACGCCAGTAAATTAACATTTACCGGAGCCGATAACTGGTTTGCAGGTATAAGCGACGTTACCATTGGCAATCCAGTGGCTGGAAAATTAACCTTTGTCTGGGCTACCGATGCCAACGCTATATCATTATCCAACGATAAGCTGTTTGACTTGCACTTTAATTCACTCAATGCCGATGCTTCTTCCATTAGCTGGAGCGACGTACCTACTACCCGCGAATTTGCCGACTATGACGGAAATATTTATGATCCTTCATTCGTCAACGGAGCCGTTGGAGCCATTACCGGAATCGGAAGCTTAAGCAACAGCCAATTGATGATCTATCCTAATCCTGCCAAAGATTTTGTCAACATTAAATTCGCTGACGAAATACTTTCGGTTAAGGTTATCAATTATACCGGACAGGTAGCAATGGAACAGAAAGTAAATGCAACAGATGTTAAAATCAACACTTCAGATTTAAAATCCGGCATTTATTTCATTCAGATTGAAACCAAAAACGGCAAAATAAGCAAAAGTATTGCTGTTGAAAAATAATCAGGATTACCAATAATCAATTTTATTGTTCAAAAAAGAGAACTCGCGAGGGTTCTCTTTTTTTGTTAAATTTTGTATCTTTGGTAAAAAATACAGAAACCGTTGCAAAGGCCTTTTCAGGTTTCGGCTTCGCTCAGTCTGACAACCGGTTAACGGATTGCCATTTTGAGCTCCGCCGGGCAAAAAAAGATGAATAAAACACAACTTTTGCAACGGCTTTTTACCATTTATCAATAAATATTTTTTCAAATGCCAACGCTCATACAATCACCCAGCATCATCAAAGCTGCCGGAAACAAAACCAAACTTATTGAAGAATATTTCGGAAGAGTCAACAGCCACACTTCCGAAATAAGCATTGCACGCATGATAAGTCCCCAGGGATGGGAAGAGCCCGGTCAATGTCCCGAATTTGACGAATATACCGTGGTATTAAAAGGCACCTTGAAAGTAACAACCAAAACAGAAGTCTTTTTTGTTACCGAAGGGCAGGCTATACTTATTCCGGCAAAGGAATGGATTCAGTACAGCAGTCCTTTTAACGAAGGAGCCGAATATGTCGCCGTTTGCCTTCCGGCATTTTCGCCCGATAGTGTGCACAGAGATGATATGAAATAATTACCGGCATGCGTTTGTGGTCGGTTCATCCCCAATATCTGGATTCCAAGGGACTTGTCGCCCTCTGGAGGGAAGCTTTGCTTGCCCAGCATGTTCTGGATCAAAAGACCACAGGCTACCGTAATCATCCCCAGCTGATGCGTTTCCGCAACGCTAAAAAACCTTTGGATGCCATCAATCAGTATCTGTCCGCAGTATATGCCGAGGCGGAAAAGAGGAATTATCATTTCGATAAATCAAAAATTGACTGGAATTTTGAAGAAACAACCCTCGAAGTTACCGATGGACAACTGAAATACGAAGGACGTCATCTATTGAATAAACTCAGCATACGCTGCCCCGAAAAATATAACGAACTGATAACGCTAAGCCAGTTATCGCCACACCCCATGTTCCGAATCATCGCAGGAAATATCGAAGATTGGGAGAAAGGTAGACATTCCATGTTTTGAAACTGTTAAATATTATTGCCGGCTCTTTTAAATCGCGGTATGCCTTTGATTTATTATTTTAAACATGGAATATCTCCATAAATAAAATCTCAATTCTCAAATCTAAAATTAAACTAATCCCTTCCGTGCATCCTTACCAGCAGCCAGCGCGAAATAAAGAATACAAGCACAGCCAGCACCACCATAAAGATGGCTATAGCACCAAATATTGTCCCAGCGCCCAAACGTTGAACATAACCGACAAGGAAGCCACTGATTACATTTGCCAGGAAGTTGCTACAAAACCAAACGCCCATAAACAACGAAGCAAGCTTTAGCGGAGCCAGTTTGGTTACCATCGAAAGGCCAATGGGCGAAAGGCAAAGTTCGCCTACAGTATGGAACAGATAGGTTGCGATAAGCCAAATGAGCCCGGCTTTAACGGTAGTATCGGTAGTGTCGCCTCCGCGCTGTGCCACGGCTGCCAGCATAAACAGAAAACCGCCTCCGAGGAATAGCATTCCAATTCCCATTTTAACCGGAGTGGAAGGATTCTTGCCTTTTCGCGAAAGCGCCATCCATAACCATGAAAATAAAGGAGAAAGCAATACTACAAACAAAGGATTTACCGATTGAAACCATTCCGCCGGTATGGTCCATCCGGCAACTACCCTGTTGATATAACGTTCGGTATACAAATTGATCGAAGAACCGGCCTGTTCGTAACCAGCCCAGAAAAAAGTAACAATAAACAAAAGGACGACAATGACCGAAATGCGATCACGTTCTTCCTTGGTAAGCGGAGTGTTTTCCTTTTGAACAGATTTATTTTGCTGATGTTTCGGGATTTTACCGGTTTCGCCCAGATATTTCGGAGCCGTAAGCACATAAGCAAGTATTCCTATGGCCATTCCTGCCCCGGCAGTGATAAAACCGTAACGGTATCCGTAACTTGAACTAAAATAGCCGCAAAGGATAGGTGCAAGAAAAACCCCGGCATTAAACAGCATATAATAAATGGTAAAGGCACTGTCGCGGCGCTTGTCGCCCTGTTGATATAGGTCGCCCACCATTGTAACAACGGTGGGTTTGAAGAATCCATTACCAAAAATCAGCAGCGTTAATCCGGCTACAAAGGGAATGATATTATCGTCGATGGCACAGGTAAAATGCCCTAACATAATCAAAATGGCACCAATGAGTATGGATCGCCTTTCGCCCAGGTAACGGTCGGCTAACCATCCACCCAAAAGGGGAAAAAGATAACACAGCCCGGTAAATATTCCATAAATAATCCCTGCCTTGCTATCGTCCCAGCCCATTCCGCCCAGGCGGTTGGTGGTGCCGCTTACCATATACAATATCAAAAATGCACGCATTCCGTAATAGCTGAAACGCTCCCACGATGCAGTCAACGCCAGCATATACAGCGCCGGCGGCTGTTTCATTTTTACCTGGTTATCCATAAAATTCTCTTTTTTATAATTTTCGACTAAAGTATGAAATTTTTTAAAATCACCGTTTACCATAAAAAATATTCATACAACAAGTGGTAAAAAAATGAGTGGATAAAATCATATAAAGGAGAATAAAATTAAAAAAACCAGCAATCACAATGATTACTGGTTTTAACACTTATGCTTAATTTGAAAAAAAGTGATTCTAAATTTTACATACCGGACATTTATAATCGGTATTTTCCGGTTTTTTAGGATGAGGTTTGAAATAATAATCCTGACCTACGAAATCGTGATAGTTTTGGCATTCCTTTTCGTATGCCTTTTGCGAATCGGACGCATAGCTGAATTTAAAGTGCATGGAAAACCCAACCCAATTCTTAAGGCATTCCCTGATATTTTGATCCGACCGCCCGATATACTGTATAAACCTATTTTCGGAAATAAAATGGCCAAGAGCAAAATTCCCAGGCGAATCTTTCTTTACTATCTTATCAATGTTATCAAACGATAATTGATAAGGTCCTTCCATTTCTAATGATTGTAACATTTTATTGATGCTTTTAATTACATTACAAATGTACTGTCCTGAAATTAAAAGCGAATTAAACCCGAATTAAAATGGGATTAATTATTGGCTACCCCATGGGCAAGGTAATGGTAACTGTTGTGCCCTTGCCCAATTCGGAATTCATGATGATATTTCCTTGATGGAGCGAAATAACCCTGTCCACCAGCGAAAGTCCTATTCCATGTCCGTTGATATTCGCAGCATTGGTAGCCCGATAAAAAGGATTAAATATCTTATCCGTTTCTTCAACAGGAATACCTATTCCGTTATCGGCAAAATCAATACGTATATCGTTTAAAAGGAATCCAATGGTAATACTGGCCGTATGATCCGGCGAAAATTTACAGGCATTTTCTATAATGTTGAAAAAGGCGATTTTCAACAAATTTTCATTAGCAATGATGAGTAATTTTGAATCATCGTCCGGAGCATTTTCGAAATCTATTTTTACGTGATAGTCGGTATTCTTTTTAATAATATCAGTTTGCGTTTCAAGCAGTAATTCGTCAACCCGGACCTCTTGCAGCTTCAATGCAGAAATATCAATACTTGCCTGATTAAGCTCCAGCAAACCGTTGGAAAGTTTATTCAGATTTTTAATATCCTCGAGTACGGAACGAAGAACTTTTTCGTATTCTTTTTCCGGACGTTTGCTCATAAGTATTACCTCTATCTGCCCGGTAATGGAGGTAAGCGGCGTTCGCAGTTCATGCGAAGCATTGGAAACAAATCTTTTTTGCGTTTCGAAGGCCGATTCAATGCGGTGAAGCATATTATTAAAAGTCCTGGCCAGTAGTGCAATTTCATCTTTACCATTGCCGGCACTTACCCTTAGATCGAGATTGGATGCCGATATGCTTTCCACCTGTTTTACCACCTCGGAAATAGGTTTTAATGCCCTTCGCGAAAAGAATAAACCGGCAAATACGATAACAAGCAATGATACAAAAAGCCCTGTCAGGATAACCAGTAGCAGATTGCTAAGTTCGGCAAGTCCCCATTTGTCATAAGCCGAAACAACAATAACATATTGACGATCTTTAAAGGAATAAAGTATTCCATAAACCTGGATTTTGCCAATACGATATTTATATTCCTTATCCTGTATGATTTTATTAATAACTACCTGGTCGAGAGAATAATTTGGCCTTTTTATATTCTGATAAACAATTTTCTTTTTGGCAGTATTATAAATGATAATATTTTCGTCGTAGAGCGCATTTACAGTGTTCCGTTCGATAGCTGTTAGCAATGCAGTGTCCACCCTGTGGACCTCGAACAACAGACGGGAAGTAGTAACCGCTTTATTTTGCAGCCGGTCGTAAAAAGTTTTTTCGCGATAATGTTCGTTCTGAAAATATATGGCTGCGGAAAAAATCAATAGTATTCCGGTTACAATGGTCGAAAACTGCAGGGTGAGCTTTGTACGTATATTCATTCGTCGTTTTCTTTTAAAACATAGCCCATGCCGATAACCGTATGGATAAGTTTAGGCGAAAAATTTTTATCAATCTTTTTTCTTAGAAAATTTACATAAACATCAATAATGTTTGTTCCCGTGTCAAAGGTAATATCCCATATTTTCTCTGCTATTTCTACTCTCGAAACAACCCGTCCTTTATTTCTCATCAGATAGTCGAGTAATGAAAATTCCTTAGCTGTTAGTTCTATTATCGTGCTTCCTCGTTTTACTGTTTTGGCATTATTATCAAGTACCAAATCGGCAACTTTTAAAACATTTTTATAACTATCCGTAAATTTTGATCTTTTCAAAAGAGCTTTAATACGAGCAAGTAATTCCTTGAATTCAAACGGCTTTACCATATAATCGTCGGCTCCGATATCAAATCCCATAAGTTTATCATCGGTTGAACTGAGAGCCGTAAGCATAAGCACAGGAACTTTTGCATTCGTATTACGAATGACTTTGCATAATTCAAATCCGTTTTTCATCGGAAGATTAATGTCGAGGATAATTAAATCATATTCCTTTGATAAAATCATTCGTTCACCTGTAAACCCGTCATAAGCTATTTCGGCATCAAAATCATTTTCTTCCAAACCACGCTTAATAAACTGTGCTACTTTGAACTCGTCTTCAACAATAAGGATATTATTACTCTTCATAAACAAACAAACTTATGGCTATAAAGATAGAAATTATTTAACAACAAACCCCACTCCTACTGTTCATCATTATTCTAAAATTAGAACATAGCTTTGGATCAACAACAGTTTTAATAGACAAAAGTTTTAATACGAATGATTGATAAATAAAGATTCGTTATAGAGCCAAAGCATAGTTATACGAATCTTCCAACTCAACCTCTTCATGTTCTATTCCCTCAAAAGAGAATTGCTTTTGTCCGAAGGCTGGAATGAGTTCATCAATCCAAATAGCTTTTTCATTATATTCGGCTAAGAAAAGTTTCATTACCCATTCGGGATTTTTCCCCTGAACAAGCCGTAAAGATATTACTTTTCCATTGGGTGTCTCATTAATGCCAAGAATCTGTACCTTGCCAAAATCACACGACATACAGGGACCTCTTACTGTCCGGCACAGACCACTTACGTTTTTAAAAGCATCCCTGAATATTTCCCAGGCGTTTACCAAAGAAACAGAAAAATAATGCAGCGTACCGGTATTTCTGGGGATATACATTTCATAAGGAATACAACCCAGTTTAACCTGTTCGTTCCACATTTTCTTCCAGATTTCGGGTGAATCGTTTATATTTCTCAATATTGGCGATTGGGTTTGTATTGTTGCTCCTGTATTACGGATGGCTTTGATGGCTTCTTTTACAACCTTGGTCGAAAGTTCCACCGGATGATTAAAGTTAGCCATAATTACCAGGTGCTTCCCCGATGCATTTATTCGTTCGAACAATGCTAATAACTCATTGCTATCGCTATCGGTTGTAAAGCGATAAGGCCAGTACCCAAGCATTTTTGTATCTATACGAATATCGCATAGATTAGGCAAACCGGCGTTAAGCAAAGGATCAATGTATTGTTCCAAAATACCCGATTTCATGAACAGCGGATCGCCTCCGGTAAATAAAACGCTGGTTACTTCAGGGTAAGCTTTAAGATAATTTACAAGTTGTAAAGCATCATTAGCTGCTATTTCTCCGGCATTGTCTCCTGCATATAAAGGCCATCGAAAGTAAAACGTACAACAAGCCTGACTGGATTGTGTGTGTGAAGGGGAATATGAAAGAATTTCATTGTATGTATGCTGAAGACCATAAAGTCCATGATTATTATACAAAGGAAGACTTGCTTCATTCTGTCCCATAGAAAACGGATCAAGCTTATCCCATATTTTTTCAACGATCTGTTGTAGGGCTTCCTCCGGCGAATCCTTTTTTATCACAGAATCTATGGCATTATAATCATCTTCGTTTAGCATTTCTTTTTGTGGAAATGTCATCCGGAAAATGGGATCATTCAGAATAGTATTCCAATCAATTAATTCGTTGAGGATATAGGTATTTACCTTAAACGGAAATACCCTCCCCACAACATTCATTTGGTGAATTACGTTTTCTTTTAACAATGAGTATTGAGGAATTTTATCTAAATTCTTCAAATTATAGGCTTGATAGTTCATCTTAATAAATTATTTTCTATTTTTTATAAATCAACAAAATGGAATCTGCTATTTGGGTGCAACGGATTCTGTAATCCTCCAGATCTTTCATTTTATCCTTAATTAATGTATCCTGAGGATTATTGGTAATCAACCGGTCCAAAGCATTTCGTTTTTCAACAAGCTCAAGCATCATTTTTTTCGAAAGCTGATTCGTTTTATTACCAACTCCGTAGAGTTTATTAATTTCATTTTCCGCCAGCTTATATTCATTCTCCGAATTGGTAAGGAAAATCTGGGTGGAATCGGTTTTTATATCCGATGCCGTTTTCTTATTTTTATTTGGATGACATCCGGCTATCAAAAAAGGAATGATCAGTATACAAATGAAAACCCTATGGAAATCCATCTTTACTTTCATTAGTTTTCGCAGGTCCATTGCATTCATTTTATTCATTTAATTAACGTAAGGCAAATTAAAAGGATGCAAATTAAGAAGCAATTAAAGAGAGATTAAAATGCAATTAAAACGGGAAAAAGCACTTAAAGTGAGCTAAAGTAATGATTGCCTAAAGTTAAGCCGGGATGGATAACTTTAGGCATAGTCGGCGCTCCAAACTCCGGGCACTTATTAGTTAGAAGCCCACCATTCCTCTTTGGAAGGACAAATTTGCCGGCAACAATCACCTTCGAAACGGCAACAGCCACCTTCGAAACGGCAACAACCGCCTTCGAAGTGGCAACAACCGCCTTCGAAGTGGCAACAACTACCTTCGAAGTGGCAACAACCGCCTTCGAAGTGGCAACAACTGCCTTCGAAACGATAACAATTACCTTTTAAACGGCAACGGTCAGTTTCTAAACAACAACAGCCTCCTTCGTAAGGATAACAGTCTTTTTATCAATGATAATGCTCTTTTCCACGTTGTACACATTTCCCGGCTTCCGGAAGCAAATCCCGGTTAGCAAACGGTCTTTTTTTGTTATGCGAAATTTTACCCGTTTTCAGCTAAAGAATAAACACTTCCGAAAAAAAATATTATTTTTACCTTAACGATAAACAACTATTTTACAACTATTTATCTAAATAAAGCTTTTTTTTGAAAAAAATTTATTGTTTTTGTTATTTCAATTAAAAAAAAGGTTATATCTTTATGCACGAAATACTGATTACAAACCCTTAAAACATAGGAGATTTTAAAAATGACTAAACTCGAAGCTGTGGTAAGGATTTTTAATTTATCCGACGCCATTTTTTTAGAAAAAGTACAACTTATTTTAACGTTTCTGACCGAAGACCTCGCATTGTTTCATGACTTTGATGCCGATTTTAGCCAGGAATACGTAGACCTTATTGCTGCAGACATTAAAAAACTGCAGAATATGCCCACCGCAAACCAGTTGACAAACGACATTACCAACCAAACTAATGTAGTGCTTGCATTGATGGACGATGCAAAGAAAAAAACGCAGAATACCAAATATTTTATTGAAAAAATTGCGGTAAAACCTCCGCGTATACTCAACGAATTCGGATTCGATATTTACGACAGTGTTCACAATTCGCAACCAAAGATGCTTCAGTTTCTGAAGAAGTTCAACGATGCCGTAAAAAAATACAGCGCTCCGCTTCTCGAGGTCGGATTTACCCAATCCAAAGCCGATGAAATATTTAACCTTACCGAACAGTTGGATACGGCGAACACCCTTCAGGAAAAACTCAAAAGCCAGCGTACCGTCATTGTGGACGACCGCATTTTGCTGATGAACAAGATATGGAGAAAAATAATGCACGTATGCGATGCCAGCGAACAGGTATTTGAAAACGACTATGCCCGTCAGAAACGCTACATCATTTACAATACCCCTAACGGGCAACCACCGGCAGGCACCGCCACCGGAGTTATTACCGGGCTTATTACCGCTTCCTCCTCCGGCCTTCCGCTGAAGGATGCCGTAGTTACGGTAGAAGTGGCTGGCGCTACCCTTACCGCCACCACCGACACCGAAGGAGAATATGCCTTGCCCGAAGTACCCGTGGGAAGCTACACCGTTACGGCTACCCTTGGCGGATATACTACCGCTACACGCGAAAATGTGGAAGTGATGGAAGATGAAGATACTACCTGCGACTTTGAACTAAAGGCAAACGGCTGACGCTGATAAGCTTGTTTACCTTTTATGCGGTTTTTTGTTTGTATTAAGTAACCCTCAGCAACGGGCGGGGTATCGTAAAAGGTATCCCGCCTTTTTTTTGCCTTACAGACATCTTTTCTCCGGCATAAACTTTTCCTTTATGTTTCGCCGCAATTATTAATTTTGCAAACGAAAAACAATATCCAACCAACACTATCAAATTATGATACAACTCATCGAATGCGTTCCCAACTTCAGCGAAGGACGCGATATGAACATTATTAATCAGATTACAGCCCAGGCCGAAACCGTGGAAGGAGTAAAACTTCTTGATGTAGATCCGGGCGCAGCAACCAACCGCACCGTTGTAACACTGGTTGGCACTCCCGACCAGGTAATGGAAGCCGCTTTCCGTTGCATAAAAAAAGCAAAAGAGCTCATCGACATGAGCAAACATCACGGCGCACACCCCCGTTTTGGCGCCACCGACGTCTGCCCTTTGGTTCCGGTTTCAAACATAAGTATGGAAGAAACGGTGGAATATGCACGCAAACTTGCTCAACGGGTTGGGCAGGAGCTGGGAATTCCGGTCTATTGTTACGAAAATGCCGCCTTTACCCCTCAACGCCGGAACCTCGCCCACTGCCGCAGCGGCGAATACGAAGGATTGGCTGCTAAACTTAAAAATGCAGAATGGAAGCCCGATTTCGGTCCCGCCGAATTCCTTCCGGCTACCGGAGCCATCGCCGTTGGAGCCAGAGATTTTCTGGTTGCTTACAATGTGAACCTCAATACCACCTCTACCCGCCGCGCCAATGCCGTGGCTTTCGACATACGCGAAAAAGGACGCCCCGTACGTGAAGGAAATTCCGTTACCGGGAAAATTAAAAAGGACGAAAACGGAAAAGAAATATGGACTCCCGGAAGCCTCAAAGCCTGCAAAGCCATCGGTTGGTTTATTGAGGAATACGGCATAGCCCAGGTTTCCATCAACCTGACCAACATCAGCATCACTCCTGTTCACATTGCCTTCGACGAATGCTGCCAGAAGGCACAGGAACGCGGATTACGGGTTACCGGCTCCGAAATCATAGGATTACTTCCCTTGAAAGCCCTTACCGACGCCGGAAAATATTTTCTAAGAAAACAACAACGCTCCGTGGGTGTTTCAGAGGATGAACTGATCAAGATTGCCATCAAATCCTTAGGCCTCGACGACCTGAAACCCTTTAACCCCGACGAAAAAATCATAGAATACGTCCTGCGCGACAATACCAAGAAGAAATTAGTGGATTTAAGCTGCACCGGCTTTGCCAACGAAACGGCAAGCGAATCGCCGGCTCCGGGTGGCGGCTCCATTTCTGCCTATATGGGCGCTTTAGGCGTATCCCTTGCCACCATGGTTGCCAACCTGTCGTCGCACAAGCCCGGCTGGGACGAACGCTGGGAGGAATTCAGCCTTTGGGCCGAAAAAGGTCAGGTACTAAAAGACGAACTGCTGCATCTGGTGGACGAAGATACCAATGCATTCAATAAAATTATGGATGCCTTTGGCCTGCCCAAAAGCAACGATGCCGAAAAAGCCGCACGCACCGCCGCCATCCAGGCTGCTACAAAATACGCTACCGAAGTGCCCTTTAAAGTGATGAACAAAGCCTTCGAAACTATGGAAATCATCAAAGCAATGGCGGAAACAGGCAATCCCAACTCGGTTACCGACGCCGGAGTCGGCGCCCTGTGTGCCCGTTCGGCTGTGATGGGCGCTTTCCTTAACGTGAAAATAAACGCTTCGGGACTGAAAGATAAGGCATTTGTCGATGATATTATTGCAAAAGCTCTGATTATTGAAAATAAAGCTATCGCAATGGAAACGGAAATACTCGGAATCGTCAATTCAAAAATAAACAACTAAAAAACGATTCGTTAACACAAAACCACATCTTATGATACGGCATATTGTTATGTTCAAACTGCGGCATTTCGATTCGGAAGATGAAAAACAAACCGTACTGCAACAACTTAAAACAAGGATAGAAAAATTGCCGTCGAAAATAGATTTTATACGTTCGATGGAAGTCGGCATCAACCTTCGTAATCAACCTTCGGCTTACGACCTGGTGCTGACTTCTACTTTCGACAACCTGGAAGATGTGGAAAAATACACCGTACATCCTGCTCACGTTGATTTTATTAATTTTAACAAAGATAAAAGCATAGCCAAGGCTTCGGTCGACTTTAAAATATAATTTCGGTGCAATGGATAACAGGGATGTTAAAAGGGAAATCTTTGAATGTGGCCGCGATATGTTTTACCGCAACGGTTACAACAGTGTAAAACTCGACGAAATAGCTAAAGCCCTTGGCATCAGTAAAAAAACGTTTTATAATTATTATCCTAATAAACTCGAACTGCTGAAAGACATCGTATGGCGAATAAAAGAAGACCTTTTCCACGATATAGAAGCCATACTTAACGACGACACCCTTAGTTTTTCGGAAAAACTCAAACGCAATCTTTCGGCAATCACCTTCCGGATTTCCGATATTTCCACCAAATTTGCCGAAGACCTTCAGCATTATGCACCCGAAATCTATCAGGACTGGCTCAATTATAAAGCAGAAGCTTCCATGCGTCATTTAACGGAACTGATTCAGGAAGGAAAAAGAACGGGTTTTGTTCGTCAGGATGTAAATATCCAAACCACCGTACTCATCTTTAGCTGCACCCTCGACAGCATGCTTGATCCTGTATTTTTGAATAAACTCCCTTCGGAATTCACCCGTCCCCTGCCCCCATCGCCAGTGGAAAAATTCAATGCCATCATGAAGGTGGTGTACGATGGCATTTTAACCGATGAAGTCAAAAAGACTTATCACGAAATACAATAAAAAGCTGTAATAGCAGAAACTAATCTTTTCTTGGCTTAGTGGATTTGAGCCACAATTTTTGTTCGGGCTGTATAGCATCATCAGAATTCAGCCGGTTTTTCTTGCTCAGAATCTTTAGTTTTATTCCATAAAGTTGCGAAACGGAATATAAGTTTTCATTCGGCTTCACCTGGTGGAACTCCGCGGCAGCTTTACGTTTTTTCCGTTCCAGATAAATCATCTGCCCTTCCTGAAGACAATATTCTTTGGACAAATCGTTGTATTTGAGTATCTGGAAGGCATAAATGTTGAATTCTTTGGCAAGGGAGAGATAATTATCGTCCTTTTGGGCAAAAATGAATTTCAATCCGTTGTTTTTATATATTTTCCTGCCATTTGAAGTCGTTTTAACCAACTCAAAAGCATCGGGAGAAGGCTGAACATAGCCCTGAAGGAAATGTCCGCAGGAAAACAGTTTTTCCTTAACGGCTTTCAGCTGAGCCAGGGAGGCACTTTCTCCGTCAAATTCATACAGATGATTCTCTTCGATAACCCTTATCAGCGATTCGGCATAATGCTTGTTGGTAGCATAGCCGGCTTTCTGGAGTCCGTAAGCCCAGCCCTTATAATCAGTTGCCGGAATCGAAAAAAGGAAAGCATAGCGGCTTCGCAACTTCAGGAACAGCGAATGATCGCGGTACGATTCCTCGGCATTGCGATATTTTCTGAAACATTCATTCGGAGCGTCATCATCTACATTTATGGTATCGCCCGTCCAATCTTTATGGCATTTTATTCCAAAATGATTGTTCGACTGCTGGGTGAGCATACTGTTTCCACAATTGGTTTCCAAAATACCCTGGGCAAGAATAATGCTTGCCGGTATCTTGTATTCTTTCATTTCCCTGATAGCATAATGCTTATACGTAGCAATATAGTCGGAAACCGTCATCTTTTTTGCCGGTTTCTGGGCGAAAGCAAAAAAATTGCCAAAAAGAAAAATACATAAAAAGATGCGAAATCCAGGGCTCTTCATTTTTAACCGGACATTTTTAATTTAGGATGGGACAAATGTATAAAAATAAAAAAACGAAAACCTTCTTTTTTACGGAAAACTTTCTGTAAGCTTCAGCCATCTTATTTCTTACTTTTGCCTGTTCCAAATAGTACCTGATAAAGTGCAATTAATTTCGAAATATTTCAGTGATCTGACGCCAGAACAACTTCACAGGTTTAGTCTTTTGCAACAACTATACAACGACTGGAATGCCAAAATCAATGTCATTTCGCGCAAGGACATTGATCATTTGTATGAAAGGCATGTATTGCATTCGTTAGGCATAGCCAGGATCATACAGTTTAAGGAGGGAACCCGGGTGATGGATGCCGGTACCGGCGGTGGTTTCCCCGGAATACCGCTTGCCATTTATTTTCCTGATGTTCAGTTTATGCTGGTGGATTCCATTGGCAAGAAAATAAAAGTTGTGAATGCGGTGATTGAAGAGCTTGGATTAAAAAATGCCATTGCCCGTCAGGCAAGGATGGAAGAAATCAACGAAAAATTTGATTTTGTGGTAAGCCGGGCTGTAACTTCATTGCCCGAATTTTACAAAACCGTCGATGGAAAGATAAAAAGCCGGGGTTTTAATGAACTTGCCAATGGTATTTTGTACTTAAAAGGCGGAGAAATTGAAAAAGAAATCCTGCCGATGGCTAAACAGGTAACCATTTATGAACTTCATCAATACTTCGAGGAAGAGTATTTTGAAACCAAAAAATTAGTACACATCTCAAAAACAGCAACATAATTTTCAGAAACCGGTTTAAAAATCATTTATTAAAAAAAATGAAACAGAGGTTGTTTCAACGAAAAATACTTGTATATTTGCAGCCGATTTTCGAGTGTGTGAACTTTTAATTCAGAGACCAATGAGCAAGAAAGCATTACTACAATATGTTGAAGACAACTTTGTAACTAAGAATGAACTACCAGTTTTTAAGTCTGGTGATACCATAACCGTACATTATAAAATTAAAGAAGGTAACAAAGAACGTATCCAGCAATTCCAGGGAGTTGTTTTACAACGTTCAGGAAGCGGAGTAACTGCTACATTTACCGTTCGTAAAATTTCCGGCAATATTGGTGTGGAAAGAATTTTCCCGGTTGTATCGCCGTTTATTGATAAAATTGAAGTCAACAAAAGAGGCGTTGTACGCCGTGCCCGTATCTTCTATCTTCGTGGATTACGTGGGAAAAAATCCAGAATTAAAGAAAAAAAGATGTAAATCATCTGCTTCAAAAAGATTTAATCCCGGCCTTGGTCGGGATTTTTTTTGCCCTGTAATAAAATTTCATACTTTTACGTTGAAAGTTATCCCTATTATTTTATTATGCAACAGTTACGATTTCAGAATAAAACATTGTTTGTGAAATTCATGTTTTTTTCTCAGCTTTTCGTAATTGTTTCCTGCCTTGCCTTTGCTCAGCAAAAACTTCCCAAAATTCAATACGATACGGTAAAACTAAAAACCGGCGACTTGATTGTAATCGGCAACCGTACTGCGTTTATCCGTTTCGATACGGTTATTTTTATTCCCGACACCTCGTTTTATAAAATAAAACGGGCTGAAAGCCGGCCGGTAAACCGACAGGATAGTTTTTATGTTTCGCTCAGGAAAAAAGCTTACCAAACCCGGGTTTCAAAGGAATTATACGACCTGGTATTTGTCTCTTCTGCCTCTATTCATCTTCCCGATACTGCCGACGCCTTACGAAGTGAATATCCATTCTTGGGATTTTCGGGCAAAACCATCCGTTCGATTCACATTCAGAAATTGGATGTCTTTGGTGAATTTATTACCGATACAGGCTTTGTCGCCAGATCCTACCTGGAAAAACTTGGAAATAATATTCATGTAAAAACCAAGGACTACGTCATCCGGAGCAATCTTTTATTTAAAACAAACGATACGATAAATCCTTACACCATCGCCGATAATGAAAGACTTTTGCGTCAGCTTCCGTTTATCGAGGAAGCTAAAATATTTGTTCTGCCCGACCTGAAGGATACGTCTTTGGTGGATGTGATTGTGGTAACCAGAGATGTTTGGTCGCTGGCCTTCGATGCTAAATTTTTTGGGTTAGAACGAAGCAAAATGAGCATCTATGATGTTAATCTTTTTGGCCAGGGGCAATATTTACGGCATACCTTCAATAATAATTTCCGGAAAAAAAACAGTTTTCAATACGAAGAAGGGCTTTACAGGGTCGAGAACATTCTCGGAAGTTTTATTACCGGTTATCTGCGATATTCCGACAAGGATAATAAAAAGCAATACAGCGTTGATTTATCCAGAACATTTGTAACGCCGGTAACAAAGTATGCCGGAGGCATGGATTTTTCAAAAAATGAGTTAACGAAAAGTGTCCTCATGAGTAGCAAGGGTGATTCGGCATACTACAAAGTGAGATACGATTCGCTGGATGTCTGGGCAGGAAGGGCTTTTGTTCTGAAGTCGGGAGAACTTTTTAAGAACCGCCTCCGGCTGGTGGTTGCCGCCCGTTATATCAACAAAAGATATTTTAAAAGGCCACCGGTATATGCTTCTGCCGACGAAAAATACTATAACCGGAATATGATGTTGGGCAGCCTGGCATTGATCAGTCAGGATTTTTATACAGGAAACCTGATCTATAATTTCGGCCGAACGGAAGATATTCCTTACGGAAATCTTTTTGCCGTTTCCATGGGACGGAATATCGACGACTACAACAAACAACTTTATACCGGTTTTAAATTAGGCAAGGCTTTTTTCGACGACGCCTCGGGATATTATAATGCCACAGTAAATATTGGCGGTTATCTGAACAATAAGGCATTGAACAACGGCGTGCTCAAGCTGGATATGGATTATTTCACCAATCTTTATTCATCCGATTTTACCAGAATCAAATTCCGCCATTTTGCCACTATTAATTATATGCTTGGAATCAAACAACCGGAGGATGCTTTTATCCGTTTCAACGGATTAAACGGGATCAGGGGATTCAGCAAGGATAGTCTTCAGGGCAAACATCGTTTGTCGGTTAACCTCGAATCGGTGGCGTTTACACCACTTGAAATTATCGGATTCCATTTTTCGGTGTTTGGATTTGTGGATATGGGATGGATAGGGACAAACTCCAAATTTATACTGTCTCAACCCATGTACACCGGCTTGGGTTGTGGCATACGCATACGCAACGAGAATCTTATTTTCAAAACCTTCCAGATACGTTTTGCCTGGTATCCCAAAGCGGCTTACAGCAGTAGCCATTCCGTCCTGCAGATTTCGGGTGAGGAATCCTACCGTTTCGACAATATGAATTATACCGGGCCGGAAATCGTTAAATTTGAATAAGGATTTAGCCTAACTTTCTTTACTGCAAACATTGTAACCGGAATGCAAAAATTCCGGACCATCTGAAGTTTTTAAACTAATTTGGGTTTACTGAAAAAACCATCATACTATATTTTATCGAATTAACAACTGCTTTTATAAAAGGAATGCAAGGGAAACCGGATTCATCATGCAATATCTGTGCGTTTGTAAAACTTTATCCCGATAATTCATTATTTACAAAATCCTGAAAGGATTTAATCTGAATAGCCCCGAATGAAATTCGGGGTATGAGTCAATATTATCGTCAGAAACCCCGGCAGGGGTTCATGGTTTATGGTTTGAAGAACATTTTTACCCCGAATTGCATTCGGGGCTAATCGTATTTAACCACTTCGTGGTTTAAAAAAGTTTTTCAGCAAACAATGATTTGCCAATAAAAATATTTGTACTTTTACGACTAAAAGCTGATTTTAAACAGTTACAAACGTTCTCGGATATTTTTAGGTTTAATGATAACGATTGAAAATCGCCTCAACTATTTGCAGGTTCAATTTCAACGGTTGAAATCCTAATTAAAACCCGTCAGGTTTTTAAAACCTGACGGGTTATTTGCTCGCATTTTTGCAGGCTCAACATTAACGGTTGAAATCCGCCTCGCATTTTTGCAGGCTCAACTTTAACGGTTGAAAACCGGCTCGCATTTTTGCAGGTTCAACTTTAACGGTTGAAAACCGGCTCGCATTTTTACAGGTTCAACTTCAACGGTTGAAATCTGCCCCGCATTTTTGCAGGTTCAGCTTTAGCGGTTGAAAGCAAGCTCGCATTTTTGCAGGCTCAACTTTAACGAATAAAAATACTTTTAAAAAATAACGGACTTCTTCTTAATCAATATAATTTACTCATCACTAACCAAAATTCAAACATCATGGTAATTATTGTTAATTTTTCACTGCTTCAGCACAAAGATTTGCATACTTTTGGTAAACAGGTGCTGGATATTTTTAAAGAAAAAAACGTAGCCGGAACCGGCATAGATACGTTTTTGGTACGGGTACGGGATTCGTACTCCGTTTATGAAAAAGCCTTCGAACGGGAACAGAAAAGCCCGTTTACTAAACTACTGGCACAAAAAGATGCCGAACGGGACGAGGGTTTTTTAGCGTTTCGCAATTATGTGGAATCGTGTTCCCACCGCAACAAGGAAGGCTGGAATGCCGCCTCAATGAAAATTCAGGAAGTAATACGCCGCCATGGCTGGAATGCCGTTAACCTGGGTTATAAAGCCGAAACTTCGGCTATTACCAGCATCAGCGCCGAACTTCGCACAGGCTTTACTGCCGAACTTACACTACTGTCGGCTACCGAACTATTGGATGAATTGGACCAGGCACAAACAGCGTTTGAAAACCTGCAAAAAGAAATTCTTACCCAGCCTCAACCCGAAGGACTGACTATTGTTGAAACCCGTCCCGAATTAGTGAAAAATCTTAAATCACTCTTTGGTATGCTTGGTCTGCAATGCGAAGCCACCGGGAATACCGAACTGAAAGCTATTGAAACCAGCCTGAACGAACTGATAACGCTTACGCTTGCCGCTGCCCGTGCCGCCGCTACCCGTAAGGCTAACCAAAAAAAAGAACCGGAACCGGAACTAAAACCATAGAGACAAAACAAAAGAATTGATAGAATTTCTGTTAACTCATAAAAATAATTAATAACCTGGGTTTGCATTCAGGTTAACGACAAATTGAGATTTAATCCTTTTCTTCAGTATTCTGCTTTAGCCTTTCAACCAAATTTGATACGTTTAAGGGCGGCAAATTAATAGCCTCCATACCGGATAATGCCGTTAACGAAGCGATATACGCACGAACATAAGGGAAAATAAGTGCCGGAGAATTAATATAAAAATAATTATCCAAATCTTGCTTACTTGTATCTTCTTTAAATTCAAATAGCCCAACAGCATGTACTTTGGCATGGAAACGTTTTGTTTCCTCAGAAACTGTTACAATCATATCCAGTTGAAACTGTCGTTTCGATTTTATAATTATACCAAAAACATCAATCTGTATATCAAATTTCTTTGCCCGCTCAACAGGCTTTCTGGTAATCTGCGACTCCTGTATAAGGAAATTAACAAACTTGTATTGCGATATTTTCGTTGAATTCTCCATAATCTAAGCGGCTAAAGCATAATTATAATTATTTCCAGAGTTTACAGATTCATCATTCATAGCCGGAAATGAATATTTAACATTATTAAGATCATTACTCCAATCAGGATTTTTATGATCCTTTGTAAAAAATATACCGGAAGCAGTAAAACAACAATTTTTTACGCCTAACAATTCTTTATCAGAAATAAACATGATGTTGTGGTCGGGAAAATTAGTATAGAAATCGTCTATAAATTTTACTCCAGCCTTATTGAAACGCTCCGAATCAAGAATAGTATCCGGGACAATTTCGATGATGTGATTATTAAAATCTTCCTCAAATTCATACCTCACCCGAATTGATAAAAATTCATTGACCAGCTTTTTTAAATTTTCTATTATAAAAACTTTAGGTTCCATATTGTCTTTTTATGATTGCAGTTAAACTTTTAGATTTTTCCACCGATTCCATTGCCAGTTCGCGTCGTATATCAGTTTCTGTATAATCAGCCATTTCCCTACTTCTTTTTAATGAATTAAATGTACTGTTAAAATTCATGTACTCTTTATCATTAAGTTTACCTTTTAAATTGTCTAATATTCCTTCCCTGATTAGTTCATGTGACTTCAAGTTGGGTTTTCCTAATTCGTCTTTAATCTGTTGATCAGAAATTTTTATAATATATTTTAAAACATGCTTACATAACTGAAGGCAACTGTAATATGAGCAATGTATGCTTGGCGTAAAAAGAGCTTCCTCAATTAACACTTGAGCTGCTATTATGTTTTGGCTCGATTTATTTTCAAACTCACTCATAAACCATTTTAGCACGCAAGCAGCAAGTGATCATAAACATTACCCGTTTGTTGCCAAAAGTGGTACAAAAATAATAATAAATTTTTAAAAAAACCCGGAATGCTATTTATTTCGTCTACATTGCCTGCCGCCGGCATGTAATTTATAGCTTCAACTAATATTTTTCTATTTTTGCCTCAAATATTTTATGATGAAGAAACTTGCTTTCATTCTTTTTGCCTGTTCACTTTCGGCATCCCTGTTCTCGCAGCAGAGCGATTCGGCTATCGTTCATAACCTTTTTATCACATCTCTAAAATCGGATGCAGCTTACGAAAACCTGCGCTATCTGACCCAAACCATAGGACCGCGTCTTGCCGGTTCGCCACAATCCATTGCAGCCGTGGAATGGGCTAAACAGGTAATGCAGCAGATGCATCTGGATACGGTTTATCTGCAACCCTGCAAAGTCCGCAACTGGCAACGCGGAGGCAAAGAAACGGCAGTCGTAACCTCAACACTCAGGGGCAGCAAAAATCTGAACATTTGTTCCTATGGCGGATCGGTGGGTACCGGAAAAGAAGGCATTACGGCCGAAGTGATGGAGGTAAAAAGTTTTGAAGAAGTGGAAAAATTAGGCAGAAAGGGAATTGAAGGCAAGATTGTGTTCTTCGACCGGCCAGCCGATCCGGCATTTTATTATACCGGACATTCCTACGGCAGCGCCGTCGACCAGCGTGTTCACGGAGCGTCGGTAGCCGCAAAATACGGCGCTTTGGCAAGTGTTGTGCGTTCGGTAACCCTTGCCCGGGATGAGTTTCCGCATACCGGTGTGATGCATTACGATGAAACCATCGCCAAGATTCCTTCCATCGCTTTAAGCACACTCGATGCCGAATTGTTGAGCGCCTGGCTGAAAAGTGATCCAAAACTGAAATTATTTCTTCAAACCAACTGCCACGAACTGCCCGAAGCCGATTCGTACAACCTGATAGGCGAACTGAAAGGGACGGATTTTCCCGATCAATACATTGTGGTCGGCGGGCATATTGATAGCTGGGATATCACCGAAGGCGCTCACGACGATGGCGCAGGAGTTGTACGAAGCATGGAAGTGCTGCGGCTGTTCAACGAAATGGGAATAAAACCACGCCATACCGTAAGAGCTGTCATCTATATGGATGAGGAAATGGCTCAGCGGGGCGCTCATAAATACCTGGAAGAAGTCAGACGCAAAAATGAAAAACACATAGCGGCTATCGAGTCGGACGGCGGAGGGTTCACGCCCACAGGTTTTTCGATTGATGCCTCGGCGGATAATTTTTCCACCATCAAATCCTTTCAGAAATATTTCGAAGAATTCGACATGCACGAATTTATTAAAGGCGGTAGCGGCGTAGATGTCGGCCCACTGAAAGAATTAGGTATTCCCCTGATGGGGCTGATGAACGACGGACAACGTTATTTCGATTATCACCATGCAGCCAGCGACACCTTCGACAAGGTTAATTGTCGTGAACTGGAATTAGGTGCCGCCGCTATGGCTTCTATGGTTTATCTTTTGGATAAATAATTAGTCGATCATCAATTCGTAAGGAAGGCGAGCCTGAACGCCTTTCATCTGCTTGATGGATTTAAGGTATTGGTAATAAATGTAGGTATCGCCCAATTCCTTTTGTATTCTTGTTTCTTCGTTGCCTCCGGTTAATTCTTCCTGACTTCATACATTTAGTGCGGTAGGAGTTTCCAGTTTTTTATCAGAAAGGCTAAAGGGCTATTCATTATCTCTTTTGTTGGAGAAGGAAATTTATAAACATCCTTTGTTACAGAATCTTGGAT
>Ga0183100_1000106_pt1 | contig 117532 bp, 91 predicted proteins | sample Biomet2_FD_127789 | JGI IMG/M metagenome (GOLD analysis project Ga0183100, IMG submission 127789) | Microbial communities from bioreactor (seeded with anoxic lake sediment) at LBNL, California, USA - Biofuel metagenome 2 | ecosystem: Engineered > Bioreactor > Anaerobic > Unclassified ... | reverse complement strand
TATTACTTTTATTTAAAGTAAAATATAGGTCATTAAAATTCAAATGATTAAATAAATATATAATCAATCCTATGGCAATAGCCGCCTTTGCTAAATTTAATAATAGCTTCCTGCTGCTTAATATTTTTTTATAGTTAATAGTCATTGTTAAGAATATTTACTTTTAGTCCTTCAGTACAGTTTGTGCACATATCAACATTTCTTCTTGAGGTAAGCACTTTTAAACGGAATTTATTAAAATTTTCTGAAGTCCAGATAGTGGATAAGTGACCGTCCAAAACGTTGCTGATTTTAAATAACGCATCTTTATCAAAACAGCAGGGAACCACATCACCCTGCCAGGTTACAACGCAGGTTTTCCATAAGGCAAAGCAATAATTGTGGAATTCGGATTTTATTTTAAAACTGTTTTCGTTTACTTTGTATCTGTTAAATTTTACTTTAGTCGGGAGCAATTTATTTGCACTCTCCAGCGAGTATACCTGCATTGACTTAAAGTAAATTCTATTAGCTCCTGCTCCCTCGGCATATTCTTTTGCTTGTTCTATAAGATGCTCATTTTGTTTCATAACTAAGAATCTTATTTCAACAAAAGGCAGTTTGTTCTTAAATTCATTTCGTTTATTTATTAGCATTCTTAAAGACTCATCAGCTCCTCTAAATGTACCTCCCACTCTGTAATTTTGGTATGATTTTTCATCTAAACCATCGAGTGAAAATATCAGTTTGTCAGGTGGACTTTTTAAAATCTCATCAATATTTTTCCCGGTAAACATTAGTCCATTAGTACTTACTGAAACATACAGTTTGCTTTTTCTTGCATATGCAATCATTTTAGTAAGCTCTTTATTCAGATATGGTTCTCCCTGAAAAAACAATTGAAGGTATAATGCTGTATCCTTTATTTGGTCAATAATGCTTACAAAATTCTCATAGTTCATTGAGCCGAGTTTTCTGGTTAAAGTACCAGCACCGGAAGGACACTCAGGACACTTTAAGTTACATAAATTGGTAGGCTCAATTGAATATGCTGCAGGCATCCCCCAAATAAGCGGTTTTTTGAGCATCCTTGATATATGAAAAGAAATAACAATCTTAAATAAATTTATTATTCTTTTGGGGGTTAAGTATGTAATATATTGTATTTTCAAGTATTATAAATTTATTTTTTGTTAAAAATAACCATTAAGAGGGTAAACAGCAAATCAGGATATTCTTATGATACGTCTCAATTTTTATTGCACTCACAATTCAATAATTTTGGTCAATATTATATTGTTAAGGGTTTAAGTTTTTTGTAACTTTGAAAATATAGAAATTAAATACTTGGAGAATAAATGTTCATCAATTTTAGAGACATTCCTGGTCACCAAAATTTATTCTTGGATTTTTTGTACGAGTTTGATAATGTAAAAGACTTTTATGATAAGAATTTTAGAGATGTAGACAAGTTTGAAGGATATTTTAGCGCTTTTAACGAATTTAACGCTGGAAAACAATTTAAAATAGGTAACTATATTGCCAAACAATATAAAGATTTTTCTGCCTCGGATTTAACTCAAAGCAATATTGATGCTTTAAGCTTTAATAATACTCTGGCTGTAGTTACTGGGCAACAGCTTGGTTTGCTTGGGGGGCCATTATATACTATATATAAAATAATAACGGCAATAAAACTGGCTGAAAAGTATAATGATCAATATGCAAATTTTAACTTTGTTCCTGTGTTTTGGCTGGAAGGTGATGATCATGATTTTGCAGAAGTAAGCTATGTTAATATTATTAACAAATTGGGTGAGCTTGCTACTATTACTTATAATGATGGGCTTGATGCTGAGATTAACAGAGGAAGTGTCGGGAATATTGTTTTTAATGAAAATATTAAAGCATTTATAAATGAGTTTATTGAAAACTTAAGGGATTCAGAATTTATACCGGCTATTAAATCTCAGATAGAGGAATTATATAAGCCGGGTGCTACTTATAAGCAGGCTTTTAAACAATTAATATTCAGTTTATTTGATAAATATGGATTGGTTATTTTTGATCCGCAGGATCCGGAAGTTAAAAAATTGTTAGTTCCAATTTTCCAAAACGAAATTTCCGATTTCAGGCATAATACCAATATCCTTGTAGAAAGAAGTGCAAGGCTTGAAGAAGTCTATCATGCACAGGTTAAAGTTAAACCGATAAATTTATTCTATTCACTTGACGGCGGCAGATATTTGATAGAGCCGGGTGAAAACGAATTTAAATTAAAAGGAAAACGGAAAAAATTCACTTATGAAGAGCTAATGAAAACCATTCAAAACGAACCGGAAAATTTTAGCCCTAACGTACTGTTACGCCCTGTTTGCCAGGATTATCTTTTACCGACTGCCTTTTACGTTGGCGGTCCCGGAGAAATTGCATATTCTGCTCAGGTTAATCCTTTATATGAGATTTATAAAGTGCCTTCACCAATTTTGTACCCGAGAGGCTCGGCTACTTTATTTGAAAAAAATGTTCCTGCATTTTTAGAGCGCTATAATATAAACGTAAATGAAATGTTTATTGTTCCTGAAGAGTTAAAGCTTAAAGTGCTGAACTCGATTGCTGATATTAAACTGGATGCTTTGTATGAAAAATCTGTAGGAGAGATAGATCTTATCTTTGACAGAATAAAGGAAAGCTTATTCAGCATTGATAAAACAATCAGTGATGCGGGAGAAAAATACAGGCAAAAAACACTTAGCGGTTTGAATGAATTTAAACTAAAAGCTATTGATGCTCAGAAAAGGAAGTATGATGTTGTGCTTAAACAGTTTGAAAAGGTTAGTACCAGCATAATGCCTGATGGCATTCTGCAGGAAAGAGTGTTCAGCTTGTTTTATTATCTTGGCAAGTATGGTGATGATTTCATGAGCATGTTATATAAAGAGCTTGAAATCGAAGAGTTTGAGCACCAGATAATAACTTTATAGATTATGTAATGTTTTCCTTTAAGCATCTTGTCGGTTATGCAGATGAGATGCTTTTTTTATTGTAAATAGTTCTTGTAATTGATAATTTTTATGTCTTCCAGATATTTAGCTTCTTTGCCATTGTATAGAAGAAATCCTTTTTCATTTTTACCTTTTAATGTCTCAATAGCCGAAACCATATTCGATCTAAATGTTTCAGAAGCCTTAATCTCTAACCATTCTATACTTGATTTCCTGTCAATAATTAAATCTACTTCCAAACCATAGCTGCTTCTGTAAAAATAAAGACTAGCATTCGTTTTTGAGTGTAATTCCTTCCTCACTATCTCGGAAACGATATAATTTTCAAAAATGCTGCCATACATTGGTCCCTTTTCAAAAGATTTTTGATCTTCAATACCAAGGAGATAAGATACCAAACCTGTATCGTAAAAATATAATTTGGGGGATTTTATCAGCCTTTTGCCATAATTATTATAAAAAGGTGGTAATAAGAACACTATGTATGAAGCTTCAAGCACTGACAGCCATCTTTTAATAGTGGATACAGATATCCCAATATCCCTTGAAACCTCAGACAGGTTTAATATTTGAGAACATCTACTTGCAAGTATTTGAATAAATTTCCTAAAATCCCCTAAATCACCAATATTTAATAATGAACGGAGATCTTTGTTAAGATAAGTTTCAATGTATGAAGAATACCACTCCGGGTTATATTCGTAGTTTCTTAATACTTGTTCAGGGTATCCACCTTTAAATATTGAATCATCTTTTTGTTTAGTGGGGATCTCGTTGAATTGAAAGGGAAGTAAAGTTAGCAGACCTATTCTTCCGGCCAGCGATTCCGAAACACCTTTCATAAAATTAAATTGTGCAGATCCCGTAATAATATATTTACCATAATTATGCCTGTCATTGTCAACTGCAACCTTTATAAGATCCATTAATTCTGGAGCTTTATGTACTTCATCAAAAATTATATGGTTATTATAAATCCGCAAAAATTTGGCAGGATCATCGTGAAGTTGATTTATTACTTTAAAATCATCAAAACTGACATAGGTATAATCTTCTGCCAACAGGTGCATTAGCATAGTACTTTTTCCTGACTGTCTTGGCCCGGTTATTCCTACAACAGGAAATGCCTTTAAATATTTCTTTACAGACTCTTCAATTTGACGAGTGACATATTGTTTCATGTTTGTAATATTGTTATTCAATAGTAAATTTACAAATATTTTAAAACATATGCAATGATTGTGACAGATTCTTTTTTCGAACTTATGGTGACGATCCCATCCCATGTAAAGCTAATCTCTGTTTTGTAAATTCTAATATTATTTTAAAATTTTGCCCTTAATGAGGAGTAGAGGGCGCAATATTTATGCGGTAATTAACTTTTAAGATGATCTTGCTGAGGATGGGATAACCTGAATATATTAGTGCTCTAAATCTTGAGAGTGCTGAAACGATTGTAAACGTATAATGTTACCCGTTCTGGGTTTGGAATTGTTATACGATTATTTATACTACAACAATATCACCCTTGCAGGGTTCCATAATTAACAAAATGAAGTGAGGTATCTGTATGTCTTAACTAAATATTGCCCTGTCATTCCGAATGCAATGAGGAATCTGTCTTGTCCTTTGTTCACTGCACTTTGCCTTCTGTTTGGTTATGGGATTATCCTATCCATGTGAGATGGGTGAGGTTTTTCATTTCATCTCTACGCTTTCTTCTTTACAGGGAGAATAAAAAAGTATATGTTCGGTTTAACAGCATTTATTGTTTACTGTTGACTGAAGACTGATACCTGTTAATTGTTAACTTTTCTCTCATACGCAAGCATTATTATTTTTCTTAATGCTTCTTCGTATGGGAGCCCATAGGCATCGGCGGATCTCATAAAACCGACTCCCTCATCAATATGCGGATTTGGATTTACTTCCAGAATATACGGTTTAAAGTCTTTGGTTAACCGAATATCAACTCTTGCATAGTCACGCACTTCCATAAGTTTGTAGGCTTTTAAAGCTATCTCCTTAACTTTTTCAGTAACTTCTTTGGGCAATTTTGCCGGGCAGATTGGCCGTGTCTTATGGTATGCTTCATGTTCAGGCTCCCATTTTGCCTGGTAGCTTACAATATTAAAGAAGTTCTTGGGCATTTTAGAAAAATCAATTTCACTTATCGGGAATACTACTGGATTCTCATTTCCCATAATGGAAACATTAAGTTCTCTTCCATCTATAAATTCTTCCACCAGAGCTGACTGATCATGTTCAGTATAAACATATTTAAGCCTTGTTATCAGAGCTTGTTCATCAGCTACAATTGATTCATTTTCAATTCCGGTGCTTGCATCTTCAAATGCAGGTTTAACTATAAGTGGGAAGTTTAAACAGTTGTCAAATTCAAAATTATTTTTATCAAAAAACAAAAAGTCTGGTGTCGGAAGTCCTGCTGATTTAAGTAGTCTTTTAACAAAAGTTTTATTCTGGCAGTTTGCAAGTACAACAGGCCCGGAGCCTGTAAATGGAATCTGTAGTAAGTCCAAAACTCCGGCAACATTCATTTCCAGACGGGCATTATCATTATATATCTCTATAAAATTAAAAACTATATCCGGCTTCCTGTTATTCAGTTCTTCTATTAATACCTCTATATTATCTAATATATTAATAGAATAGGCATCAAACCCGATTTTGTTTAATACTGTGACTAATGACTCAAATTCTTCAAGCGGATTGGACTCTTCTATGTCAAAATAGGGTTTAAATCCCAAATCAGCAGCTTTTATGTCATTTCTTTGCGGGTAGTCTGTTATTGTTTCATTAAAAACTACAGCAACTTTTAGTTTATTTGTCATATTTTGATAAATGTGATAAAGAAAAATTATTCAATAGTATTAATATAACAGATTATTTATTTTAATAAAAAAAATTAAGGAACTTAATGAGTTTTTACCCGCAGCCTTATAAGTACCAGTGTGGACCTTTTGCCTTAAAATATGGTTTGGTTATGTTGGGCAAAATTGAAAATGAGAAGGAAATTAGCAAAAGGGCCGGAAGCTCATGGTGGTACGGAACTGATGAGATAGGGCTTTCCAGAGCTGCAAAAAGCTTTGACTGCGGAATGAAATATTTTACATCTGGGGAAAAAGCCTTGGCAATTAAACACCTTATAGGTTTTCTAAGGAAAGGGAACCCGTGCATTCTGAGTGTGGATAATTGGGGACACTGGGTCACAGTTATTAATGAGCAAAATAATAAATTTATAATTGTGGATTCAGATCTTGAAAAAGTTATCGAAATTTATTCCCAGAATCAGCTTTTGAAAAGATGGATATATACAGATAAAGACACTGATGAGACCAGCTTTGATGGTTATGCCCTTTTTACTAATAATAAGCCGGTTACAAAAGCTAATTTCTCTTTGGATAAAGCCAGATTTGTTATGAGAAAAACTAACAAAGATTTAGCTGAGAAATGGGATAAGTATTTTAACGATTTGATACAGATTTGTAAACCAAGAAATCCTTTATCAAAAAAAATTATTTCTTTTACTGAATTTTTAAGACGCCATGAAAAATTATTGGTTGAAGAGATTGCCGATTGGCATGGAAAACCTGCTTATAAAGAGTTAAAAAAAACACTAAAAAATATGCAGTTCGTGGCAGATGTTTATGATCTAGTTATCAGGGCTGAAGACCAGAAAAAAGTTCTTGTTGATCTTGCAGGACTGCTGATGTTTCATTTTTGCGGAAAGTATGGTAGTAAACCTATTTATTAATATATGGAAGTTGAATTATGAGTGAGTTCAAAAGGAATAATGTAATCTTGAAATCAAATCAAACTGCTTTATTAATTATAGATATTCAAGAGAAAATTCTGCCTGTTATGCAAAATACAGAGATGGTACTGGAAAATGCTTTAAAACTTATTAAAGGCTTCAAACAGTTAAACCTTCCCATTTTTTACACAGAACAGTATCCAAAGGGACTTGGAAAAACAGCCGGCGTTTTGTTGGATGAACTAAAAAATATAGCCCCAATTGAAAAAATGACTTTTAGCTGTTTTGGTGCCGGCAATTTGTTTAATATGTTAAAAGAGAAAAATATTTCTCAGGTAGTTGTTGTAGGAATTGAGGCTCATGTATGCGTTATGCAAACTATACTGGACTTGATTGCTAACGGGTTTCAGGTTAATGTTTGCGCAGATGCGGTTTCCTCAAGAAAAGTAATTGACTATGAATCTGCTCTGGATAGATTGAGAGGTTATGACGTTGAAGTAACAACATCTGAATCTGTTCTCTTTGAATTACTTGTTGAATGCGGGACAGATGATTTTAAAGCAATATCAAAAATAGTAAAGTAAATATTTTGTTATTTAATAAGCAATTAAATTCTTTAATTGCTTATTATTTAGTAAAAGCGCTTTCAAGTTTCTCAAAAATTGCTTTCTTTATTTTTTCTTCAGTGACAAAATTTTTCACAATTTCAGGAACATCAAAATCAATTTGTAATGAGGTTTCGTTAACTTTTATAAGACCTTTCATATCCCTTTCTATAGGTCCTTTTTTAATAATAAAAGAGACGTATAAATCATTTTGCGTCCAATTTTTGTTCATTTCTTTTATGTCAAATCCTTGAAAATGATTTGTGAGCGATTCTTTTACTAAAGGGTCAAGTATTTCTTTTTTTTGTTTGGCGGGTAAGCTGTTCAAGTATTTTATTTGCATAGCGATTCTATATTATTTTTAATAATTTATATCATAAACTATTAAATTTTTTATATATTTAAGTGATGCAAGTTAAAAGTTGTTGGAAAAATGTTTGAAGAAATTGAACAAAATATTTTTATAAATCGAAATTTCTCCTTTCTTGTAAAGAAAAGTGAATTTAAATTATTCCTTAAGTTTATTACAGAAGACTTTTCGATAGCACAGAAATATTTAGAAAATTTGGACAAAGGGGAAATGCCTATTTCAAAGTTGCCCTCTTACATGCAGGAGTACTTTGCACTTAAGAACTATTCCAAAAAAGAAATAAAGCTATTTAAGCACTTTGTATTGGAACTTGAAGCTGATTTAATGTATAATCCATTAAATGAACTGCAGGAAGGGAAAAATATCCGTGTCGATTTATTTAATCTTTATGAGAAATATGAAAGCCTCATTACGCCTAAAGTCCTTGTAAAAAAGATAGATGCTGAGCTTTCAGATAATTTTATAAATTGTTTAAATGAAAATTACAGTTTTAACAGTTCCAAGCTTGCTAAACATTTTGTCAGGTATGCTGAAAATAACAAGGTTAGTCTCTGGCTTTATGCAATAACAATTGGCAGCCAGATTGATGCAGAAATTAAAAGACTAAACAATGAGGGTGATGTATACTCTGCTTATGTTCTTCATGCTATTGGGGCGGGATTTGTTGATATAACTGCTGAAGATCTTAATAAATATCTAAATTCGCTAAACGGAAAACAATTGAAACGGTTTTCTCCGGGATTTGAAGACTGGGATATTTCAGAACTCTGTAAGATTTTTAGTATTTTGAAATATCCATATGAAATTGGCGTCAGTTTAACCGAATCATTTATGATATTACCTGAGACATCTACTTCTGGTATGATGGCATAAACCCCTTATATTGATCAGAAGTTGCGATTTCCTATCGAGAAAAAATTATTTTTAAAAATCGTTAAAATTCCCTAAACTAATACTAACTTTTTCCGATAATGTAATTGATAAGGATATTTATGCATAAAAATATACAAGGATGTATCAAGACTCAGAACATATTATGTCATCTGAGGATGAAAGAAGTCTCTTATTAGGAAGATTCAGATCTTTTGGCAAAGAGAATTTCCAGCCGGATGAAAATCCGGAAAGGAATATTCTTACTTTAGTAAAAGAAAACTCAAAATTCCTAAGCTTTTCCCTTTCGTCCAATATTAGTGAAGTCTTCATTAGACTGGAAGAAGCTCCGCTGTATTGGGTTTACGACTCCCCATTAATTCAATATATTGAAGATTACCTCAAGTTCCATGTCTTATCTGAAGGGCTAAATGAGCATTATAAAACAATTAAAGAGTTTTATTGCAAATGGGCCATAATCAAATCCGATGCCGAAAGGCAGTATTTCAGTTCCTCAGCAGTTAAAATAATCGAAAAATTTAGCAATAAGAATAATTTTCTTTATAAAATTTATCTTGGTGTAATCTATATTTATGAAAAGACGCAATACAACCCGGAGAAGGGATTTGAATTGCTGAAAAGTGCCGAAAATGTAATTAATGATCTGAATTTAAATGATAAATTCAAAGACGAATTATTATATATACTAAACATTTTTCTTGGCTTTGCATATCTCAAAGAAGCTAATCCTCATGATGCAATTGAAAAATTTCAAAAGGCGTTAACCTCAAAACCATATGGCGTTACGGCAAAATTCTATTTAAGTTATGCAGAAATTAAGTGTAATAATCTTAGCGTTGCAAACAGTCTCCTTGAAGAAATCTTACAATATGATATCGTCAGAGCGCAACAGGGCGTAGAAGCTGCCAGTATTGGTATGTTTCATTATTTAAATTCCCATTGTGTTTTTAAGAATGTATTTTTCTATAATGAATTTAGTGCCTTAATTTATGATATAGAAGAATTAGTACTTCGTTTTAAAGAAAAATTTAAAAAACTATATACATCATTTAGCACCAGATATGATAAGCTTAAAATTTTGAAACTTAATGAATATTATGATGATGATATTATCAAATATTTCTCTTTCTTCTCAAAATATGAACAGTCAGTAAATAAGAATAATCTTTTTAATATTTGTGCTGCGGAAACAATGAACCAAAAGCTTGATTTTGGCCTTAATTCTATAATGGAGGGTATTCGTACTAAATTTTACTCCACTCTGGCTGAGAGTTTACAAATGTTTGATTCTCAGTTAATCGATTTGGCTAAACGAATTGAAAAATCTAACAACGAAATAGCAAATGAAAAAGCTTCATATAAAGAAAAATTAGCAGAAGCTATTATCGATTTAGAAAAAAAAGTAAATGTGGAGATTCAAAATGTTGAAAATCAAATAAATGATTTGCCCAATGAAAAAACAACTGATGCAAAATCTGCATTTGCATCTACTATGACTTATAATTTTGTCTTTTCATCAATAGTTTTTTTAATGGGCGGCAGTGCCGGTTATTCAGGAACTACAAATGCCGAGTTTGCTAATGATTTACATCAAGTATTGTCTCAAATAGTGATTACCGGTTTAAAATGGTCGGCAATATCATTTCTTTTGGGATTTATAATTGCACTGGTATCATCGGGTATGGCAATAGTTGAGCGGCAAAATAAAAAGCAGCGTTTAATACAAAAGATATCCTATTTAAAATCTTTTAAGGAACGCCGTGCAGAAGCCATAAAAAACGAATACGAAAAAAAGAGTCAATTTACAATTTCAGCATTGCAGTCGCACCTGGATAAACAAGTTGAGAAACAAGTTTCTTTAATAAAAGAACGTGAAGCAGCAGAGTCAAAATTAAAAGAAGAAATCGAACAGAAAATTGCTGCTGAAGCCGAATTCCTAAAACCACTTATGCCAAATACCGAAGCTGTATAGAATTGTAAATTTTTAAATTAATATAGCAGTATAAACGAACAAGAAGAACCTAATCCAACGTATGCTTTGCTGCAGATAATGATGTCAGATATGCTCCAATGGAAGGTGCCGACTTTTGCGCATTGGCTCACGAGAGCAGATATAACTGGATATTAGGGCACAAAATTTCAATAATAAAAAGTACTGGATTTGACTGTGGCTCCGGCTACGGTACCGGAGTAAAGAGCAAAGCGCATCCTCTCCCTTTATAATGTCGATTGCAATTAGTTAATAATAATACTCCAAGCCTAATTTTCTACCCGCTAAACACCTTAAAACGTAAAGGACCCATCCTTAAAATAATGCTAGAACTGGCTATTATTAGCCAAGGAGAGATTATCCCTCAGGCATCCCCTTCATAATTGCTAATAAACTCACTTTTTAACTTGGTATAATAATGGATAAATGAGGGGTAATTTGTAAATATCAAACATTAAAAGGTAAACTTGAAAACTCACGATATATTACTTGAAGAAGCCTCAAATTCAAATATTCGAAATATTGAGAATATAGATGAAATATTGGTAAACATTGACCAATTAATTATTAATGGACAATATGATGCTGCGGAAGATGCATGTAAAAATTTACTGGATCTAAAAAATGAGTTTCAAGGTTTATTTAAGCGTTTGGGTATTATTTACTTTAAACGTCAACAAATGTCAGAAGCTCAAATATTTCTGAAAAAGGAACTTAATTTTGAAAATAAAGATATAGAAGTTCTAAAATATCTGGCATTAATTTATCTGGAGAAAGGTGATAATTTATCAGTGTTAGATACACTTTTAGAAATTCTCATTATCGATCCATCTGACAAGGAAGTTTTGCAGAAAATTAACGAGATAATGAGGAGTGCTAATTCTGCCAGTTCCCAATTATGGCAAAGTTTTCAAGAATTTGAAAGTAGTACTCCGGCTGTATTTACAATAGAAACCGCCTTAGCATGTAACCTCCGATGCCCGGAATGTGCAATTGGTAGTGATGCAATATCTTCAAGAGCAAAGGGTTTTCTTAAATTTGAAAAATTTAAAATAATTGCAGATAAAATTAGGCCTTTTGTTAAATATTTGTATCTCCATTTATGGGGTGAGCCTATGTTAAATAAGGAGATATTCAAAATGATTGAATATTCTTCAAAATTTACCAAAACAAATATAAGTACAAATGCAAACATAGTTAATGAAGAAGTGGCGGAAAAATTAATTTTGAGTGGCGTATCAGATATTATTGTCTCAATAGATGGAATGACACAAAAAATTTATGAGAAATATCGTGTCGGCGGTGATGTAGAAAAAGCTAAAAATGGATTAAGATATTTAACATTTTATAACAATAAAAATGGGAATAAAGTAAATATAATTCCTCAATTTATAGTATTTAAACATAATCAGCATGAAATGGAGGAATTCCGAAACTTTTGCAGCTCATTGGGATTGAAAACATTTTTCAAAGCCCCTTATATTAGATATGAGGATTCTAATTTTGCATATGCTGATGATATGGAATATCACAGAGCAGAATTCAGTAACACTAAGAGCATTAAAGATGAGATGCGTAATTGTGTAAATCCAAGAAATGTATTTACAATGAATATTGATGGCTCGGTAATCATTTGTTGCCATGATTATAACAAACATACAAATTTTGGAAATATTTTTGAAAATAACGTTTTGGAAATATGGAATAATCCAAAATATAGAGAGTTCCGGTGGAATATTCTTAAGGGCTCTGCCCCAACATTCTGTTTAACAGATTGCCAGACATATAAATTAAGTAAAGAGAAAACGAATGAACTATTTAATCCTAAAACATTTGAGACTGATTCCAATACTTCTAAGGTAAATAGCGAACCTTTTAATAATAATTCGAATAAAAATTCAAAGAAAATTAATTTATGCTCAGGAACAATAAAACTTCCCGGTTATATTAATATAGACATATGCCAAGATTCCGATATTATTCTTGATCTGGAAAAAGATCTATTACCATTTCCAAATAATAGCATAGATACATTGGTTTGTATTTCTGCCATAAATTATTTTTCGATTCAAAGAGGTCAAGAAATAATTAATGAAGTTTATCGTGTCCTTAAACCGGGAGGAATAGCACGGTTTGGGACTCAAGATTTAGAGGTAATTACTGAAAAATACTTGATTAAAGACAAAGAATTTTATTTCCAAAAGTCAGCAAATGGTACAGACAGGTTTAAAGGCAGAACTATAGGCGAAAAATTAAACGAATGGTTCTATGGGTATGAAGCGAGTGGAAAGAAATGTAAATACGTTTATGATTTTGAGACTCTTGCTTTATTGTTTAAAAACGCAGGGTTTGTTAATATCGAGAAGAAACAATTTTTAGATAGTAAGATTAAAGATATAGACAAAATTGATAATCGTCCGGAACAAATGTTTTTCCTGGAAGCGGAAAAAATTGATGATTCCAAACATAAGTACACAGATGGCAATAATAACTATGGATTAGATGTTTCCGAAAAAAGAAAATTTGAATTGCAGAGTCATCTTTTGTATGCAATTAGCTGGCTAAAGAAATCGCATGATGTTACTGAAGATGGTGGATCCTCAGCTATGTTTTATCTCAGGGAAAACCGTTGGCATACTTCTTATCCTGAGACTACAGGATATATAATTCCTACATTTTTAAATTATTGTAAACGGTATAATGATTTCGAAATGTTCGATAGGGCAGTGCAAATGGGTGATTGGGAGATTTCAATTCAGAATAATGAGGGCGGAATTGGTGAACCTTTTAATACTAAACAATCAGAGCCAAGGGTCTTTAATACAGCACAAGTATTATATGGATTTCTTGCTTTATACCAATCAACCTTAGAAGACCGTTTTCTTCAAGCAGCAATAAAGGCCGGAAATTGGATTGTGACCAAGCAGAACAAGAATGGGAGTTGGCATGACTATACTCATGACGGAGAAAACTGTGTCCACGCCAGAACGGCTCTCCCGCTTTATTTGTTGGGCAATCTTACCGGTGATAAAAAATATTCGTTATCAGCAGAAAAATTTGTTGAATGGGCATTAGCCCAAGCTAACAATAATGGATGGTTTAATAATACAAGCATTAATACTCCGGTTGAAAAACCTTGGACACATTTAATCGGTTATGTCTTACAAGGGTTATATGAAATATCAAATCTAACTAATAATATAGTATTAAAGAATAGAATTATCAAAACATTAGAAGCAGCTGCTGACGCAATCTGTAACACTTACGATTTATATAAAAGTAAATTACCGGGATTACCGGGCACTTTAGATTGTAATTGGAAAAGTGATGACCAATATACTTGTATAACCGGAAATGCACAGATAGCAATATTTCTTGCTGAATTGAGAGGGGCGATTGACAAGGATATTTACACGCGTGTAAGTGACCAACTAACAAATAATGTTATGAGTGTTCAATTAATCGATAATATTAATAATGATAATTTATTAGGAGGCTTAACCGGCTCTTACCCAATTAGCGGCGGTTACTGCCCCGATACAATCCCAAATTGGGGAGTTAAATTTTTTAGTGATTTACTGATACTTAAATTAAATGATATTGATACAAGATTATTCCCTTGTTAAATAAAGGAAGATATGGAATTAAATTATAATCCTTATAAAAGGGCTCCAAAACAATTTGAGCCTTGTACTCTTGAAAGTGGACTTAAGGAAGTACTTAACTTATATAAAACAAATAATTTATTTGAGTCATTTGATTTGATAGAGTTTCTTATTAAGCTATATCCGGTTGAACAAACTGGTATATTAGAGTTGGCTTATACTCTTTATCAAAATATTCCAAATAAAACCAGATATTACTTATATCAAGGCCGCAAATTCGATTTTAAAATTAAACCAAATGAAAGAGTCTTGGACATCGGCAGTGGACATTTGCCTTTCCCTTTTGCCACTGATTTAGCCGATTTTGCCATAGAAGATAATAATTATGGAAGGGCAGGCGTTCCATTCAAATATATAGAAGGCAAGCCGGTATATCAATGTTCTGTAGAATCGATGCCTTTTGAAGATAAAGAATTTGATTTTATATATTGCTCTCATGTGCTTGAGCATGTTGAGTGTCCTGAAAAAGCATGTAAAGAGTTGATGAGGGTTGGAAAACGGGGCTATATTGAAACTCCTTCAAAGGCAAAGGACTTGTGGCTTAATTCCGGTAAAATATCAAATCATAAATGGTTTCTTGACTATCGAAAAGATGTTTTGACATTTAATGAATATTCAGAGGACGAACTGAACGGCATTGATTGTAACATATTAATGGATATGCACACAGCTCCTAAAACTTCAAATGAAAAAGCTTTTTCTGCTTTAATTTATCTCAAACCGGAATTCGTTAATACAATGTTTGCCTGGGAAAATTCTTTTAATTTTGCTGTCAACCGGCTAAGCGATACAAAAACCGGTAATGCGAATGAATATACTTCCGAACGGGTTACACAGGAAGCACTCCCCATTACTGAAACTGATAGGCCACATCAAAGACCAATTGAAATAAATAATACTAGTAATATGAAGAATAATGACAGCCATAAAAAGTTGAAGTTTTTACAAGTACATACCTTTTATCAGGATTATTTAAATCAATTCTATAGTGGCCATGAATATCTAACCAAAGCATCTTTCACAAACCAAATTGAAGCTCTATTGGCTGATGGATTTAGCGGAATACATCTTTTTGCTCCTTATATGACCCAATATAACTATGACAGTCAACTAATTATTGCAAATAATAAATGGTCGCAAGAAAAATGGCTTTCAGAAAATCCTGAATACAATAATCAGAATTATGATTTTACAAGTTTACTTAAAGTTCAAATAGAGCATTTTCAACCGGACGTTTTATATCTTTCCGATCCCATAACATTTGATAGTAAATTTATTAGAACATTAAGCTTCCAGCCAAAGCTAATTATAGGTTGGCGTGCAGCTGACATACCTTTAGGAACTGACTGGAGCGAATTTGATATAATGCTTAGCGGTTTAGCAGGTGTTCGTGAAATGGCTCTGAAAATTGGTGCAAGGTCTGCAACCCATTTTTTCCCCGGTTTTCCCTCGAGATTTCTAAACGATGTAAAACTAACAAAATCTATTTATGACGTATCTTTTTGCGGACAATGGACAATAGATCAGCACGCAAAAAGGAACTCATATATTGAAGAAATAATCAAAAGTTCCAACAGCAATAGGGATTACAGTTGCGGCTTGTATCTGAGTGGTCAAATTCAAACTATACCAAAGGAAGTTCTAAAATACAATTTAGGAACGTGTTATGGTGTGAATATGCTAAAGGCATTAAAGAGTGGGAAGATTACAATTGATGCAAGAGGTAATATTAGGTCACTAAGTTCATCTAGTGAAGATCTTGCATTAAATGAGACTATAAACATGAGAATATTTGAAGCCACTGGTAGTGGCGTTTTTCTCTTAACAGAACATTTCGAGAATATAAATCAATATTTTATTCCCGGGAAAGAGATTGAAACTTTTAAAGATAAAAAAGAACTCATTGAAAAAATTCGATACTATGCAACCCATGACGAGGAAAGAGAAGGTATAGCCAAACGTGGACAGGAGAAATGTTTAAATGAATATTCTATAGAAAAACGAGCAAAGGAATTTGATTTGATAATAAGAGATGAACTTACTAAAAATCATAGAAGAGAAAATAATGAAGTGAAGAATTCTATTGGAGACGATATATCTCTTGCAAAAATAAAAGCACTTATTGATAATAACCAGATTAAACAAGCCCTGGAAATAATTATTAAAATAAAGGGAAAGTTTTTAAGAATAGAAAATCTTGATACGTTGAGGGGGATATGTTTTGTAAAATTGAATGACCTTGACTCTGCAAAACAATCATTAAGAGAAGAATTAATGAGCTTTCCCCAAAATAGTTTAGCTCTTAATATATTAAACTCAATACTAAGTCAAGAAGTTAAAGATAATTCAACGCTATCTGACAGTACCGGGAATTCAAATCATATAGCTAATGACTTAGAGTTTCAGGGAATTTATAATGATATAAAGCCATATACAATGTTAAGTATAGAGAGATTATATAATTTATATAATATGGCAAAAAAGATATGCACTGATAATATTGAAGGTAACTTCGTTGAATGCGGAGTAGCAAGAGGTGGCTCATCAATTTTGCTCAGTTCAGTAATTAAAAAATATTCTAAACAGCCAAGAAAGTTATTCTCCTTTGATACTTATGAAGGAATGCCTGCTCCTACTGAAGAGGATGTGCATCGCGGAATTAAAGCAGACGAAACAGGCTGGGGAACCGGAACATGTTTTGGATCCTTTGAGAATATTAAAAAATTAGCAGCGGATTTCAGAGTTGATAATATTATTAACCCAATTAAAGGTTTGTTTCAAGATACTCTTCCAAAAACAAAAGATGAAATTGGTGATATTGCTTTACTGCATATGGATGGGGACTGGTACAGTTCCACTAAAGCGATATTGGATAATTTGTACAATCAGGTTATCTTATGTGGGATCATTCAAGTTGATGACTATGGACATTGGGAGGGCTGTAAAAAAGCGATTAATGAATTTGAGACTGATAAGCAATTAGTATTTAATAAAACACTAATTGATTTTACCGGAATTTATTTCAAGAAATCTGAAAATGTTTATCAAGAAGGAAGGGTGAAACAGTCTAAGTGCAAGTTGCTAAATTTAGGCTGCGGCAACAGATTCCATGCAGCGTGGGAAAACATCGATTTTACTTCAAGTAATCCTTTAGTTAAGGAACACAATCTTGTAAATGGAATTCCTTATCAGGATGAATCTGTAGATGTCCTTTATCATTCACATTTATTGGAACATTTCGATCGTAAAGGGGCAAAAATATTTATGAGCGAGTGCTTTAGAGTTTTGGCCAAAAATGGCATAATTAGGGTTGTAATCCCTGATCTGGAAGTTGTCGCTAAAAATTATCTTACATATTTGGAAGGATCTCTTAAAGGCGATGTTAAATCTCAAAATAGATATGAGTGGACTATTATTGAAATGTTTGACCAAATGGTCCGTAATACACCTGGAGGGGAAATGTTAAAATATTGGCAAAATAAAAACATACCGGAAAAAGACTTTATAATTGAGAGGCTTGGTTCAGAATGTAAAAATATCATAGGTGTAGAACCAAGAAATCCAATCGATGAGATAGAAAAATCTGCGTTAGAAATAGGACAATTTAGACTCTCTGGAGAAATCCATCAATGGATGTATGATAGATATTCATTAGCCAAATTATTAAAGGAAGCCGGCTTCAATAATCCGAGAGTATGTAAAGCAAATGAATCTGCTATACCAAATTTTAGTGGATATTATCTTGACATTGAGCCTGATGGTTCTATTAGGAAACCGGACTCTTTATTTATGGAGGCAACTAAATGAAAATTGTACATCTCTGTACACAAGATTTTGGTGGAGCGGGGATTGCAGCCTTTAGATTACATAAAGGATTACAATCACTAGGATTTGATTCAAAATTTATAGTGCTGGATAAAAAAAATAATGATCCTTCTATTTTAGTTATTCCTGAAAATCAAGAAAAATTAAACGCCTGTATCGTTCCTGACAGTTATAAATCTGAGAACATGCACTCTTTATGGGTTTACTGGGAAAGGATGCTATCACAATACGCGCAACGGCCGGTTGGAACTGAGCTTTTTACAGATACTACTTCTGTTGCCAGTTTTTCACTTGTAAAGGAAATCCAAGAAGCTGATATTATTAATTTTCATTGGGTCGCCGGGATGTTGGATTTCCCTAATTTGCCGGCTGCATTAAAAGACAAGAAAATCATTTGGACCTTACATGATATGAATCCATTCACCGGAGGGTGCCATTATACAGGGGATTGTAAAAAATTTGAAGAAGTATGCAATAGCTGTATCCAATTAGGTAGTGAAGAATATAATGATTTATCTCATAGAAATTTTCTCACTAAAAATAATGCATTTTCTCAAATACAAATAAGCATTGTTACGCCCAGTAAATGGTTAGGAATTCAGGCTGCTAAAAGTAATTTATTTAAGAATTTTAAAGTAACTACTATACCATATGGACTTCCTCTTCAAACTTTCAAAAATCACTCTAAACTTGGTTTAAGGAAAGAATTCAATATTCCTTCAACTCACAAAATAATTTTATTTGGTGCAGATTATGTGACTAATAAGAGAAAAGGTTTTGGGTTATTGATAGAAGCTTTAGATGAATTATATCAAAACGGTATAAAAGATATTCTGTTAGGCGTTTTTGGAGTATTGGGCGAGAATACTATTGATGAAAGTAAATTTCCTGTTATTAAATTTGGCCCAATAAGTTCTGAAGATACATTATCAAAAATATATAGTATGGCGGATGTATTTGTAGTTCCATCACTTGAAGACAATTTGCCAAATACTGTTTTGGAATCTCTTGCATGCGGAACACCCGTAGTAGGATTTAATATTGGGGGTATTCCGGATATGGTCAAACATAAGGAAACGGGTTATCTCGCTGAAAAAGGGGATGTTAAGGATCTGGCCAATGGGATTAAGTGGGTCCTAAATTCTAAAAGATACAATAAAATAAGCAAGGTATGCAGAAAAGTTGCTGAAGAAAAATATGATTTAAGTATTCAAGCAAATTCTTATATCGATTTATATAAGTCGTTATTATTGGAAAATAATAATTCTAAGATAGAGGAGAACGTTATACCGAATGATGGTAATGACAAGCTGACATCTTTTGAGCATAGAATAAATTGTCACAGTGATGTTGTAGTCGCAACTACTATCGCGCCACATAAAATACAGAAACAGCTTGTAGCAGTAAAAAGTTGGGAAGATGCAGGGCTAAAAGTAATATCAGTGAATACCAAAGAAGAAATAATTTTGTTGGAAAAGAATTTCCCAACTGTTCAATTTATTCCAACTGATAGAAATGGCATCGAAGAATTCGGAAAACCATTTATTTTTCTTGATGATATCTTTAAAGCCCTATTAGATACAAATTGTGAATATTGTGGAATAATAAACTCTGATATTATTCTAAATGTTGATACAAATATTATTAGTTTTATTAAGGAACAACCTCAAAAGTCATTGACTTATGGTTCCAGACTCGACATCCGTGATTATACAGTAAGTCAAGGGAAATTTTATGAATTTGGGTTTGATTATTTCTTCTTTTGCAGAGATTTCATAAGTGTTTATCCTAAATCCAAATTCTGTCTTGGTTTACCCTGGTGGGATTATTGGATGTTAACTATACCATTACTTAAGAATTATAAAATAATTAGAGTTATTTCCCCGGTAGCACTACATGTTTGGCATGAAACTAATTATGACCATAATTTTTGGATAAATTTGGGCAACTATTATATAAAATTATTAATTGATAATGGGCTTTTTGCTCTTTCTGAAGATGAATTACGTGAGTTTGGTATAGAAGTTATTAATTCATACGTTTCAGAAAAATTATTCTTAGAATCATTCAAATTATCAGATAAAATTGAATATAGTAATTTGAAAAGGAATTATTCTTACTGTTTCCCTTCTGTTAATAACAGCATGAATGTTAGCCCGGAAGACTTTTTTAATAGCTTTTTCACTAACGATTCCAATCAAGTAATTAAAAGAGATTCAAGTAATATGAAGTTCGATTATTTAATTAAACTTAATGAAAACGGATTATTCGAAGAAACAATCTTGATGCTGGGGGACTTAGTGAAAAAAAATCTAAATGATTTAGTTTTATATCAATATTATGTAATTTCATTATTCTATAAAGATAATGTTGAGCCGTTAAATTATAGTGTGCGAAACCTTAACATGATTAGTCATAATGACCCCTTAACTAAAAGTATTGTAAATCGTTATAATGATTTTATTACAGGCTCAGAAGGATACACTAAAATAAAAGTCTCAGCTATTGTATCCACATATAAGTCTGAAAAGTTTATTGAGAAGTGTTTAGATGATCTTGTTGAACAGAGTCTTTATAAAAAGGGAGAACTGGAAATAATTGTTATTGATAGTGGCTCACCTGAAAATGAATCTCAAATTGTAAATGGATTTCAAAAAAAATATAAAAACATTTATTGTTTTAGAACGGAGAACCGGGAAACGATTTATCAGGCATGGAACAGAGGTGTCTTGGCTTCTTCGGGTAAATTTATTACTAATGCAAATACTGACGACAGGCATTCGGTAGATGCTTTAGAGAAAATGGCTAATTTCTTAGAAAAAAATGAATCGGTAGGTGTTGTTTATGCCAACTCATATATTACCAATGCCACTAATGATACATTGAATTCAAATACTCCAAAAGGAAAGTATAACTGGATCCAATTTGATAAAGATTTTATTCTTTTTGGTTGTTTCATTGGTCCACAGCCAATGTGGAGAAAATCTATTCACGATAAGTATGGCTATTTCGATGAAAATCTTAAAGTAGTCGGTGATTATGAATACTGGCTAAGAATTAGCCAGGAAGTTAACTTTTATCATTTAGATGAGTATCTCGGTTTATATTATGCTTCAAAAGAAAGCGCTGAACATAGAGATAATAATTTGACTGAAAAGGAAAATTTAGAAGTCAGAGAAAAATATTTTAAAAAATATGTTAAAACTACGGATGACGTCGCCAGGATAAAGATAAAATTAGATCATTATAAAAACATTTCTAACGATCTGAACTATTATGAAGCAGCAATGTCATTTCTAAACAAGTTAATTAGTGAGGTGGATTTGGAAAAGCATAATAATAAAAATGAAGGTAACCAGTCGGACTTTCAAAAACTATTTCTAAAAGCATATAATGACTACGCTGATAAGCAGTTGGCTGCAGCACTTTCGTCTATAGAAAATGCAGAAAAAATATTCAGACAAAATGAATCAGATATTACTCTTGAAGATGTTTATTTACTTAAAGGGTATATTTATCTGGCATTAAATAGCACCGATAAAGCGAGACAAGCTTTTGAGACAGCATTACAAAATAACCCGAATTCATCTGATGCTTGTAAAGGATTAGGTGACATATTCTTTAGGGAAAAAATGTACCCTGAAGCTAAAACAATGTATGAATGGGCAGTAAGGAACAACTCAAATAACACAGACGCAGAAGATTCTTTACTTAAAGTAAATAATTTATTGAGTGTTAGCCCTTCGACAGATTCATATGCAGATTTAGCAAATGACCAGATGGAAAACATTGAAACGGAATTTGATGAGATGGTGAAAAGCTCTTACCTAAAACTTGAGACGAAGGAATATGAGTCTGCTCTTTTAGCCCTATATGAAGCTGAAGATATTTATGATGAAACTGCCTCAAATCTGTTTCTACCTGAAGATGTCTGTATCCTAAGAGGAACAATCTATATGGAAATAAGAAGATATGAAAAAGCACAAATAGCATTTGAAAAAGCATTAAATATTAATCCGCAAAGTTCAGAAGCTTGCAGAGGTTTGGGTGAAGTATTTTTTAAAAGTGATATGATTAATGAGTCCAAGGTGATGTTTGAATGGGCTGTTAAAAATGACCCGGGTAATTCTCAGGCGGCTGAATCTCTTACAAAAGTTAATTCCATCCTTGGGCTTGTGGAAGCCGGTTTGCCTTCCTAAAATAAAATTAATTTACATTAGTGGCTAATTTTAGCCATTAATGTAAATTGAGCCAATTAACAGCATCTATATGCTGTTTTTTTTGCTTTTTAAGCTATTTTTTTGGTACAAAATTGGAATATGGTTTCTTGATTATTAGGAATAATTATGCCCAATATAGAAAACAATATTTTTCAGAATATAAACCCAGATGAACACATCAGGTTTCTTTTTGTAAGGACTGATGAGTTAAGAGATAATATAATTTCATTGCCGATGCTTAAGGCAATTAAGCAGAAGTACATTAATTCGCAAATTTCTGTTGTATGCCAGAAGCATCTTGCTGAACTTTATTCAAAAAATCCTTCTGTGGATACTATTATTGTATTTGAAAAGGGAAAATTTATTGAAGACGAAGAGTATCGCAAGACCTTTATTAAAAAATTACAGCGTATTGAATACAATGTTTCAATAAATCCGGTTTTTTCCCGTGATCCCTTAACTGATTATATAGCTTTGGGATGCAATGCACCTTTAAGGATTGCCTTTGAAGGTGATCTAATGAATATAAGCCCTGAAGCAAAGTTCCAAAATGACCAATTCTATATCCAGCTTGTTAATGTTGATGAAAGTTGTATAAGTGAAATTGAACGCTATAAGCTGTTTCTAAAGGACATGAATATTGAGGCAGATAATTTATTGCCTGAGTTATTACTGGATGAAGCCTCAGTCCAATTTGCAGATAAATATTTTAACGATAATGAGTTAACTGTTACAGATACTATTGTTATGTTTCCTTTTGATGATTATGGTTTAAAAAGTATTTCCAATATTGGGGAAATAATTAAATCACTTCCTCAATATAAATTTTTATTTTTAAGTACAGAAGTTATAGATAATGGAATCAATAGTGAAATTAATTCTTTAAGTAAAAGCGGCAGAACATTTAACCTAATAGGGCAAACTTCAATTCAACAAGCAATTGCATTAACCCAAAAAGCATCACTGGTTATTACTGCTGATAATTCATCTGTACATATTGCCAGTGCAGTAAATACTAAAAATATTGTTATCTCCGGTGGCGGGCAATTTGGCCGGTACTATCCATATTCTAATCTGACTTCTGTTTTGGCTTTGCCCTTAGACTGTTACGGATGTAAATGGGAATGCAAATTCTCTGAAAGGTATTGTCTTACTTCTCTGGATGATAATTTCCTCATAGAGTCTATTACCAGAGCTGTACAGACGGAGATTAGCTCAAAACCACGAGTATATGTAAAAACCATATTTAATAAGGCTCCCGGAACGCCTGAATGGGAATGGTTCAATCATTTGGTTAATGCGGATGATGTTGAATTAATTTCTTTTGACCAGCTTCCTGACTCTCTAGACGTTGATGAGCTATTATTGCAGTCAGAAAAAGAAATAGCTGAAGGGAATTATACCAAAGCTAAAAATATTCTGAATTCTATTTTAACAGAAAATCCCGATCAGTTGGATATCTTAAATAATCTGGTTGTTGTGGAAATATTGGAGAAGAATTATGAAAAAGCAGGACAACTGCTGTCAAAAATATTATCCATCGATCCAAATAATGATGTAGCTATTGAGAATACTAATTATTTGGAGCTTCAGCTTGTACTTTATAATTCCTTGCTGGAGGCTGAAAATTGTATTAAAGTTGATAATTTTGATGAAGCAAGACAAATACTTACTAAGATTATTGAGACAGATAATACGTATTCTGATGCTATAAATGATTTAACTGTAATAGATATTTTAGAGCAAAATTATGATGATGCATATGCAAAAATCAATAAGGTCTTTGAACTGGATCCTGGTAATCAGGCAGCTTCTGAAAACTTAAGTTTCCTTAAGGAAATGATAAACTTAAGAAATAAACAATTACAAGTATAATTATCATATATTCCTAAGAAATTAAATAAAACATGAATGATAGATATCAATTAGCGGAAGAGTATTTTAGTAAAAATGATTTCGATAGTGCAGAATCATTATTGTTAGAGGTGATTAGGCAGAATCCCGATGATTATGACGTATACAATTTTTTAGGCATAATACAACTGAATAAAAAAGAGTACCAAAAGGCAGTTAACTATTTTGAAAGAGTCCTTCCGGTATTTAACAATCATTATGAACTTCATTATAATCTGGGGCTGGCTTATCAGTTGTGTAATGTTTATGATAAAGCTATTGCACATTACAGCAGGGTGTTGGAATTTGTCCCTGACCATTATGATGCTCTGAATAATATGGGTGTCGCTAATCTTAATCTAAAAAATTATCCGGAAGCCCGAAAATATTTTACCCTTTGCATTACTATAAATCCTAACGACGCCAAAGTTTACAACAATTTTGGAAACCTGTTTTTTGCCCAGGAACAGCACGATGAAGCAATTAAGTATTATAACATCGCCGCCGAAAAAGATGAAAAAAATTACGAGTATTACTTTAATGTAGGTAATTGTTTTGCCAAAGAAGAAAATTATGAGCTGGCAATAGAAAATTACAAGAAAGCTCTGGTACTTAAACCCGACCACCTCCCATCAGTAAGTCAAATAAGTGAACTTTACAACAAGGTTAAAAATTACTCCGAAGCTGAAAAATGTTTTAATACCCTTGTACAGAGGGACCCGGCTGATTTAGGGACAATGTACAGGCAGGGAATGAATTTCCTTAAAGAGAAAAAAATAGATGATGCCAAAAGAGTATTTACTTACTTATACGAACTTGATTTTGAGAAGAAAAATGTCTGCTCTGCACTGGCAGAAATATACCGTGAGTTGGATATTCCTGAACTTGAAAATAAATTTTCCGATGAAGCCGAAAGCAGCAGTATAGATAACGCCGTAATTTCTACAAATGTAGGTGTTGCAAAGTTTATAAAAGGGGAATTTATTGAAGCTTTACAGCATATTGATAAAGCTCTGGAAATAAATCCAGAACTCTTTATGGCGCATTATAACAAAGCTCATATTCATTTGTTATTAGGTCAATTTGAACTTGGATGGAAAGAATATGAATGGCGAATTTTCAGAGCAGATTTTATTCAACGGAAACTGCCTAAAGATAAAATGCTTACAAATCAGGATGTCTACAATAAAAAAGTATTTATCTATGATGAACAGGGCTTGGGAGACTCCATCCAATTTACAAGATATTTGCCGCTTCTAAAAGAAAAAGGGTGCAGTATAATTTTTGAATGCGATAAACGATTAAAATCATTATATAAGCAGTATTCATTTATTGATATCCTTATTGAAAGAAGCGACATTGACGAACCTCCATTTTATTATGATTATCACTTGCCTCTTTTAACTTTGCCGGGTTATTTCCATACTGACCTAAATAGTATTCCGGCTGATGTTCCATATCTAATGCCTGATGACGCATATGTTCAAAAATGGAAGCCGGTTTTTAATAATAACAATTTCAAAGTGGGCATCGTTTGGGCAGGGAGTGCTACTCACGCCGGTGATAAAAAAAGGTCGGTTACACTTAATCACTTTAACAATATTGCCCAGATACCGGGTGTTAAATTGTATTCCATGCAAAAGGGTAATGCCACAAATCAAATTTCTAAGTTGGGCCACAAAATTATCGATTTAGATGCACTGGGATTGAACTCCTTTTTAGATACTGCTGCAGTAATTTCGCAATTGGACTTAGTGATTACTGTTGATACTTCCGTTGCCCATTTAGCAGGTGCTTTGGGAAAAGAGACTTGGATTTTAATTTCATATCTGCCTGATTGGAGATGGTTGCTGGAAAGAGATGACTCTCCGTGGTATCCCACTGTAAAATTATTCAGACAGCCGGTTGCTGATGATTGGGATTCGGTGTTTACGGATGTTTGCACACGGCTTGGATCTGTTGTGAAGGATAAGTTTAATGGAAATTCGGCAGATATTAATAATGAAGTGCCATATCAGCCGGATACTATTCAGGATTCTAATAAATACTTATACCTGGGGCTCATTAAAGGCGAGCAGCACGGATGGGGCGTTTGCAGTAATTACCTTATAAAGGAATTGTCAAAACTTGGCCCGACTTATCAAATTGAGAATATTGAAAATCTTGAAGAGAAAGAATCCATTGAAGGTACAGTATTTCAGGCACTCGTTGACACTAATTTCAACCCGCTGTATAAAATCAATTCCAAAAAGAATTGCGGGTATACGTTTTTTGAAACGGAACTTTCCGATGTCTCTATAGAGAATTCTAAAAAATATGACATAATCTTTGCCGGTTCTACCTGGTGCAGAGATAAATTAAGAGATAAAGAGATCAATAATTGCGATCTGCTCATTCAAGGCGTGGATCCGGAAATTTTTTATCCTGAAGATATTCCCACAAATCCAAATTTGTTTGTGATATTTTCCGGCGGAAAATTTGAACTGAGGAAAGGACAGGACCTTGTCCTTAAAGCCGTAAGTATTCTGCAAAAAAAATATAAGAATATTATTCTGATGAATGCCTGGACAAATTATTGGAAAAAATCATTCAGCACTATGGCTTACTCAAAATATATTACTTTTAAGCCCCGGGGCAATGATTGGCAGGAAATTATGAATAGCATTTATGCCGATAACAACATTGATATGAACCGTGTATTTACACTGCCGATGCTTAATAATAAAAAAATGAGAGATGTATATCTTAAAACAGATTTGGGACTTTTTGCCAACAGGTGTGAAGGCGGTACTAATCTCGTTTTAATGGAATATATGGCTACAGGAAAACCTGTTATAGCTTCTTATAATACCGGACATAAAGATATCCTTACAAATGATAATTCGTTAATGATTACGCAAAACAGAGAGTATAAAATTTATTCTAATGACAACAAACTTTTGTTTGACTGGAAAGAGCCTGACCTTGATGAAATTATAGAGAAAATTGAATATGCTTATCTTAACCGGGAAGAGCTTAAAACTATCGGCAGCAATGCAGGCAAATACATGAAGGATTATAGCTGGGAAAAAATGGCAGTAAATTTGTATTCTAAATTATTTAATTGAGAGATTTATGATAACTTTATGTATGATCGTTAAAAACGAAGAAAAGTATTTAAGGGGTTGTCTTGAATCAGTTAAAGGTGTAGTTGATGAGATAGTTGTTGTTGATACAGGATCAACAGATAAAACTGTTGAAATTGCCAAGGAATATGGGGCGAAGATTTATTTTTTTGAGTGGTCAAAAGATTTTTCAGCTGCCCGGAATTTTGCGTTGGAAAAATGCACTCATGAGTGGATTCTTTATCTTGACGCAGACGAACGACTTATGCCTCAGTCAAGGGAAGAAGTAAAAAAGATAGGCAAACAAAAAAACAACTGCGCATATTATTGTTTTATCACTAATAATGAAGAAGCAAACAACCAGTCAACTCTTATGGCCTATGTAAGGTATTTCCCTAATAAAAAAGATATTAGATTTACAGGAAAAGTCCATGAGCAAATTATTCCTGCCTTGATAAGAAAAAAGATTAGACTTAACAAATCAGATATACAAATTGATCATTTAGGTTATGACATTACAATAGATGATCTAAAGCAAAAAGCTGCAAGGAACTTAGAACTTTTATTAAAAGATTATGAAAATAATGTTACTTCTTATAATGAATATCAGATTGCGCAGACTTATGGGCTCTTAGGTGATAAAGAAAAAGCAGTTGAATATTTTGAAAAAGCAATTCAGGATAAGTACCTGGTTAATGAATATGTCTCTTTCTCATACAGATATTTGAGTGTCTATGAATGCGAAAAAGGTAATTATTCAAAAGCTATGGATTATATAGAAAAAGGGATTTTAAAAGACCCGAGCCAGCCCTGCAATCTTTTGGCGGCTGCAAAAATATATTTGATTGGCAAGGATTTTAACAAAGTAACTGAATTATACAAAAAAGCTTTCCAGCTTAATAGGGACCTGGTAAATAAAAAAACATTTACCGCCCAGGCGCGCTATTTTGGCGAAAAAATATTACTTTATGATGCACTCTCCACAGCCCTTAAAATAAATGATAAAGAAATGTTTAATATGTATTATGGTGAATTAATACAAATCTCAAAAAAAGAAGAAATTGGCAAGGAAATAGAATTTCTTGATGCATTATTTAATGGAAAGGAAATAAGCTCGTCTGAAGTTGAATTGTATTTAGACTATGTGAATAAATCAAATATAGATTTGATTGTGAATTTGCTTAATACTTCTTCAACTCAGCAAAAAGAAATTCTATTTACCAGATTATTGGAATTGTATCCTCAAAACGCCGGCTTATTAAATAAGTATGGGCTGTATCTTATAACTAAGAAAAGAAATGCAGAAGCAAAGGAAATTCTGGAAAAATCATTTGAACTAAAATCAGAAGATTCGTCAATTGTCTTTTATTTGATCTCATTATATCTAAATACAAATGACTTTGCAAGTATTAGATTAGTTATGGAAAAAGCATTGGAACTATATTCCGGGAATTATGAATTTATGCTGAAATTTGAAATCCTTAAACAGAAGCTGCAAGGGTATGTATAAGCTTATTGCCCCTAAAGTAAAATCATTATTTTCCGATAATAAGACTAAAGAACATTAAAGTAAAAACAGAAAAAAAGAAGACTAAACTTTTTTTAAGCACTTACGATAATGATAGTGAGATGAAAATCTATCTAAACAAAACACGGGTAAGGATACCCAAAATAAAACAAATATACATGGAGGTATACAATGTCATTCAAAATTAACACAAACGTTGACGCGTTAAATGCTTATAATGCATTAGCAAAAGTAAACGCACAAGCTTCAAAAGCTCAATTACGTCTTGCTTCACAGAAAAGAATTAATTCTGTAAGTGATGATACATCTGGTTATAGAGTAGGTAAAGAATTAGAAGCAAAAGTTGCCGTTATGACCGCTGCACAGGGTAACATCGGTGCTGCAAAAAACGTTCTATCAACAGCTGAGACAGCTTTATCAAATATCAATGATTTGGTAATCCAAATTAAAGGAAAAGTTGCAGATGCAAACGATCCTACAAAGAATTTGTCTGCTTTAGCAAGCGATATCAACGCTTTAGGCGATGAAATAAGTTCTATCTTTACAAACACCAAATTTAATGATACTGCTTTGTTAAGCGGCGCTACTGTTCCTGCAAGCAGTAACTTTATTTTCAAAACCGGTGAATCTGAAACTACTACAATTAATTTCGGTACTTTATCTACCTTAAGCTTGGCTTCTATTTCTTCTGGCGGTGCTACTTCCGGTACCATTGCTGCTCTTAATGTTGACAGCATTCAGACCTCAGTTCAGGATGCTCTTGGCAAAATAGGTAATTATACTCAGAGGTTAAGTGTAAAAGAGGACTATTTGACTTCAGCTATTACAAATGCTACTTCTTCCATAAGCAGATTATTTGACGCTGATATGGCAATGGAACAATTGAATTCGACGAAAGGTCAAATTGGTGGGCAGGTTGCTACATCTATGCTTTCTCAGTTAAACTCTGCTCCTCAGAACATCCTTTCACTCTTTAGATAAGATTTAATTATCCATATCCCTCCTCCTAGGAGGAGGGATTGTTTTTATGCCAAATGCTGAATATAAGGAATTTTGAAAATGTATAATTCGACCTATGCTAATCCGAATAAAGTAAATAAATATATTGTTAATGACATTCTGGAAGCAACACCGCAGCAGTTGCTTATTAAAGTTTATGATTTTGCAATTGTAAATTGCCAGAAGCATAATCTCGCAAAAACTAATGCTGCACTGCAAGAATTGATAAATTCATTAAGATTTACTGATGACAAAGTTAAAGAAGTTTCCATTGGCTTATATAAATTATACCAGTACTGCCAAGAGGAAATGAGAAGACAGAATTATGATATTGTATATAAGATTTTGACAGAATTAAGAGAATCTTGGTTAAATGCCTTTAACTCTTTGAAAGAATAAACTTATAAGGTCTAAATAAAATGGCTCTTACAACTTCTACAATAAATTCGTATGTAAATTCATTTATTTCAAGTGAAAATACGAAATCGGTGACGCCTCTTACTACACGTAAGACCAAGTACAGTAATTTGTCCACAGCTTATTCAACTATTAGTACTAAGCTGACCTCGTTAAAATCTATCCTTGATACTTTTACTACTTCAGACAGCAGCTCTTTGTTTAAGGCAAAGTCTGCTGTTTCGTCTAATAGTAATTTTGTTTCTGCGGCTGCAACCAGCTCTGCAGCAAACTCCTCTTATGATATTCGAGTCAGTCAGTTAGCTAAATCTGATGTGGCTCTATCTTCTGATCTTACCGCAGCTGATTCAAACAGTGCTACCGGTACACAATCTTTTATTATTAAAACTGGTGACGGAACTACTGGTGAATTTACTTCTAAAGTAGATGTTACCCTTGGAACCGGTGAGACTAACCAGTCAGTTATGCAGAAGATTAGTGCTGCAATAAATGCTGATAAAGCTGTTGTTACTTCTACTGACAAGACGGCTTCTTCTGATTATACTTTGGGAGCCGGAAAAATAAAAATTGACCTAAATGGTGTAGAAACTACTGTTAGTTATAACGGTGGTGGTACATATGAAAATTTAGTTGATGAACTTGTTACAAATATTAATAGCGGTGTCTCCGGTGTAACTGCAGAAAAAGTTATTACCGATGGAAAAGTAAATCTTAAAATGACCGTTTCTGATTCTTCAAAATATATTTCTACTTCAGCAGTTGAAGGCGGGGATATTATTTCTGACCTCGGTATCGGTGTCACAAAAGAAAAAGGTGCTTCAGGTTTAGTTACTGCTTCCTCATTATCGCCTGACTCAACTTCTTCTCAGCTTACTTTTACTGCCAAAAATACCGGTCTTGGTTATCGGATAAAAGAAATTTCAGATTCCGGAACCTCTACGGCATTAAGCTCAATAGGTATGAACTTCGGGACCTCTCGCACTCAGTTTGTTCAGCAGGCAGGTGCGGACACAGCGGGTTTTATGTATTCAGATATCACCTCCGAGGGCAATTCGTTAAATTCCAAAATGGTTTTCAACGGACTTTCGGTTCAAAGAAATTCCAACACCGTATCTGATATAGCAACCGGTGTTACTTTCTCTTTAAAATCTGTTATGCAGGCCTCGGATACTACTGTAAATGTTCAGGTTGATGTAGATAATTCTACAATTAGATCTAACATAGATAGTTTTATAAGTAAATTTAATGACGCCTATACCTATTTAAAAACAGGCTCTGCTGTTACAAAAACTGCAAGAGGCGTTTTGGCTTCTGATACTAATGCTTCCTCTTTATTGTCAACTCTGGGCTCATTGGGTTATTCAAAGGTTTCCGGACTGGGAACTAATGAATTGAATATGCTTAACCAAATTGGAATTAGTTTTAATTCATCAACCGGTTTAAGCGTATCTGATAGTTCTAAGCTCAATTCCCAAATAAGTGATAATGCTTCTCAGGTTGAGGCTTTGTTTAATTCAGCCAATGGGGTTGCAACTTTACTTTCTTCAAAAATACAACCGTATCTGGGAACTGCCGGATATCTAAATACTTCAAAAAAGAGTTTTGATGATACTATCACTTATCTTGCTGATAGAGTAACGGCTACACAAACAAGAATAAATAAAAATGCCGATTCTTTAAGAGCTAGATACCAAACTTTACAGGCGCAATTGGCTACTTTAACAAACACCGCTGCAATGTATGGTGTTACTTTAACAGATTATTCGTCATATTAATAATGCATATAAAAGAAAATATTACAAGAATCAAAGGGCTATTAAACGTAGTTGCCAATGATCTGGACTTCCTTACAGATGAAAATTTTGATTTTAAACTCAAAGAAGTTCAAAATTGTCTTAAAGAAGTACAACAGATCAAATTTTCATTGAAAAATACCTATAATAATGATATATTACAGCCTTATGAAAATGAGTTGTCGGATATCACTAAACAAATTGGTAAAAAATTCGATTATCTTATAAAAGCAAGAACTGAAGAAAGCATAGAAGTAAATAAACAGTTAGCTAATATACAAAACCAAAAGAAATTAACTTTATATGATAGGTGATAACGTGGAAATAAAACCGGTTGGAAATGCGAATTATTTTCCAAAGGAAAATGCTGGTGTAAAATCTAATAAAGATGAGAACTCCGGCAGTAATAACACCTCGGTGGATAAGCTCGAGCTTTCTCAAAAAGCACAGGAATTGAATAAAACTGATGGCAAAAATCTTGTAAAAATTCAGGAAAAAATTGCCAGTGGTTTCTACAATTCAGATAAAGTGTTAGATCATGTTGCAAAAGCAATATTAAAAGATCTTAAAATGTAATCCTGCTTTTCCTAGGCAGTTTACTTTTTTCTTTTTTGCTTAAATTTTTATTTTTATATTCTTTCCGTAAATTATCTTTTTTATGAGGATTTATGGAAAGAATTTCTATTTTAAACCAAGACATCACTTCATTAGCAGTAGATGCAATAGTGAATGCCGCTAATACAAGCCTTTTAGGAGGTGGGGGAGTGGATGGGGCAATTCATGCTGCTGCCGGTCGTGAACTTTACAATTTTTGCAAATCACTAAATGGATGTAAAACGGGTGAGGCAAAAATATCTCCTGGATTTAATTTACCCGCCAAGTTTATCATACATACTGTCGGACCTGTCTGGAGAGGAGGGCATTTTAACGAAAGTACGCTGCTTAAGAGCTGCTATGGGAATTGTCTAAATCTTGCCGTTGAAAATGACATCAAAACCATTGCATTTCCTTCTATTAGTACAGGTGCCTATGGCTATCCGTTAGAGGAGGCTGCTACAATAGCAATCAATACAGTTAAGTCTTTTCTAATGAATGACAAATCAATAGAAATGGTATATTTTATCACTTTTGGAAGCAGGGCATTTGACGTATATTCAAATCTATTAAAATAATTATCTTATATTTGTAATTGTAGGAACAATTAAAAATAATCTCCTGTAAAATATAAATATACTTTGCTAATTCTTAAAATTAATTAAATTAGTACATATATATAAATTTTTCTAATTTTCTTTATTTATGAGTATCTCAGACCCTAAAAATCAAAAAATGCTTGATGATTTGCTTGCTGATTGCCGGAATCACCTATCCAATGTTAATGAAGACTTGGTTAAAAAAGCATTTGAATTTGCTCTTGAAGCACATAAAAATGATTTACGCGCTTCAGGTGATCCATATTTCACTCATCCATTTGAAGTTGCCAGAATAGTCGCTACTGAGATTGCTCTGGATGATGTTACTGTTATTGCCTCGTTGCTTCATGATGTTGTTGAAGATACAGAATTTAATTTAGATCTTCTTGCTAAAGAGTTTGGCAAAGAAGTTGCCGAAATTGTTGATGGTGTTACTAAGATAGGCGGAATATTTAAAGGTCAGGAAATTACTATGGCCGAAAATTACCGCAAAATGATGCTTTCAATGGTTAAGGATATTAGAGTTATTCTTGTTAAGTTTGCTGATCGTTTGCATAATATGCGTACACTCGAATTTGTTAATCCCGAAAAACAAAGACGTATTGCCCAGGAAACCTTAGAAATTTATGCTCCTTTCGCCAATCGGTTCGGTCTCGGTAAAGTAAAATGGGAACTTGAAGATTTATCTTTTAAATACCTCAATAAAGAAGCTTATGATGAAATAGCAAAGAAGATTCAATCTAAAAGAAAAGAACGGGAATCTTACATTAAAAAATTTACTGAGCCGATAATTGCAAAACTTGATGAATACAAATTAGACTATGATGTAAGCGGAAGACCGAAACATCTATATAGTATTTACCGGAAAATGATAAGGCGAAATAAACCTTTTGAAGAAATATATGACCTTTTTGCAATTAGAATTATTCTTAATTCCGAAAACACTTATGACTGCTATACAACACTGGGTTTCGTAAACCAAATTTATATCCCCGTTCCTGATAGATTTAAGGACTATGTCTCTATCCCCAAAACAAATAATTATCAGTCAATTCATACTACGGTCGTCGGCCCTGAAGGTCGCCTTGTTGAAGTTCAAATTAGAACTAAAAAGATGCACGAAGTTGCAGAAAAGGGCGTAGCCGCTCACTGGAAATATAAAGAGAACAAACAATATTATGATAAAAATCTTGAAGATTGGGTAAACTGGATTAGGGACGTTTTTGAAAATGCTTCCAAGGATGAAGCTAAAAAGGAATTACTTGAAAGTTTTAAACTAAATTTATATCAGGATGAAATTTATGTTTTTACGCCTAAAGGCGATTTAAGAAGGCTGCCTGTCGGCTCAACTCCTGTAGATTTTGCTTTTGAGATACACTCCAAAGTCGGTTACCATTGTATCGGGGCCAAAGTTAATGGTAAAATTGTCCCCTTGGATACAGTACTGCATAGTGGGGACCAGGTTGATGTTATAGTATCCAAGAACCAGCATCCGAATAAAAACTGGATTAAATTTGTTACTACGCATAAAGCAAAGTCAGCTATCAGAAAGTGGATAAATAAAGAAGAAGAAGACATAGTTAATTATGGCAGGGAAATTTGGGATAAGAGAATAAAGCGTCTTAAACTTACCTTTAATTCAGCCGATATAAATAAACTTGCTTCTAATCTGAAATTTGATAACTCAAAGCAATTTTTCAAAGCTATTGCACAAGGTAAAATAAATGTTGACGATATTCTTTCTGCCAGTAAAGATAAAGAGGCAAAACAAGAAAAAGGCTCTACTATTGAGTTTGAAAGTTTTGCCAATATTGCCAGGAATGATATCGGAGGGATCATTGTTGAAGGTTCAGCTTCTGATATCTTATATGCTTACGCAAAATGCTGTAATCCAATCCCTGGTGATCCTGTAATAGGCTATATTACTATAGGCGAGGGTATTAAAATACACAGGAAAACTTGTGCTAATCTTCTTAGAATATCAGAAAAAGACCCGAGCAAACTTATTCCGGTCCAATGGCCGGAAGCCGAGGACTCATTATTTGTTGCAGGATTGACGGTTATGGGGGAAGATTCTCCGGGTATCCTTAATGAGATTTCACATACAATAGTTTCATTTCAAAATACTAACATTAAATCTATTAATATCAGCTCTAATGATTCCACATTCGAGGGCAGCGTTACTTTATATGTCCAGAATTTAGAGCATCTGTCACGAATTATTCAAAGAATTAAAAAGTTAAAAGGTGTTTATGCTGTTGACCGTTTTGAAGGGTCGTAGTTTGTTTTTTCGTTCGCGTCTACGTTTATGGAGTCTGACTCATGACTGATTATAAACGCTATATGGGGATTGATTACGGTAAAAAAAGGACAGGTATTGCTGTCACTGATCCATTGATTACTTTCGCTTATTCTTTAACTACTTTAGATACATGTAATAATCTGATTGGCGAGCTAAAAAAGATAATAATAGAAAAGGAAGTATCTAAGATTGTTCTTGGTTATCCTGATAATTATGATGATGAGGAATCTTCAATTGGGAAAAAAATTAAAGAGATGAAGACTATATTTGAGAAGGAATTTGGGCTTGAGGTTATTCTTTGGGATGAAAATTTTTCTTCTGTCAGAGCTATGAGTAATATCATGGAATCAGTTACCAGAAAATCCAAAAGAAGAGAAAAAGGGTTAGTGGATAGAAATTCTGCTGCAATTATTCTTCAAGAGTATATAGATTCAATTAAATAACATTTTTACCTTAAAATAGAGTAAAATTCTTAGTATATTTTTACATGAAAAAGAATTTAATAATAATATTTTTATCATTTTTTTTCTCGATAGTCCTATGGGTATCAATCACCTTATCCAACTGGTACTATAGTAGTGTTACTGTGCCTATTAGAATAGCTAACAGCTCTGATAATTTAACTGCTTCAAAATTATCGGCTGATTATGCGCTAATTAAAATAAAAGGAACAGGGTGGAATTTATTGGGCTTTTTCATCAGCGGTTCTCATGAATATTTAGTTAATATTCCAAATGAAGCAGGTTATAAAAATATTCGGTTATTCTCAGGTGCTGTTGAAAATCAATTTTTATCTTCCGGAGTTGAAATAACTGATATCAAACCGGATTCTATTTCTCTATTTATAGAAAAGTATATTGTAAAAAAAATTAAAATAAAACTTGATACTTCAATTACGTTTAAGCAGGGATACGGCTATGCTGCCAATATTAAAGTCATTCCTGATTCAGTTGAAGTTTCAGGTGCTGCCAGTGTTATAAATAATATCGGCTATATATCTACAAATAGAATAAATCTAAAAGAGATTGATGAAAAAACTTATTTAACGGTACCGCTTAATAGATCCGCCAAAATTGATCTTAGTATAAAAGAAGTAAAAGTAGTTATTGATGCACAGCAGATAGTCGATAAAAATATTGAAGATATAGATGTCGAAATACTAAACAAGCCGGATGACAGAGAGATTGTATTAATTCCAAACAAAATTGGAATCAGCATTAGCGGCGGAATTGATTACCTTGGTAAATTAAGCCCCAATAGTATAAAAGCCTTTGTCAGATTTCAGGATATTGAGTCTGATACTTTAGAAAGTATAAAACCGAATTTAACTCTGCCTAATAATGTTAATTTGGTTTTCGTCAAGCCGGAAAGAATTAAATATATTATAAAAAAAATAAGCAAATAAATGTTTATAACTTTTGAAGGAATTGATTTCTGCGGGAAATCTACACAAGTTGAATTACTTAAAAATTTTTTATTAACACTTGGAAAAAAAGTCGAAATTATACGGGAGCCGGGAGGGACAGTAATTTCCGAAAAAATAAGAAGTATTCTTCTTGATAAAAAAAATGATGCTATGTTGATGGAGTCTGAAATCCTTCTCTTTTCTGCCGCACGTGCACAACTTGTAAGGGAAAAGATTAAACCATTTCTGGACAAAGGGTATTATGTAATTTCTGACCGCTTCCACGATTCCACTACTGCATATCAGGGCTTCGGAAGAGGAATAAATCTTGCATCTGTTAAAAATATAAATGATTTTGCTATTGGTGAGGTCATCCCGGATATCACTTTTTTTGTCGATATTCCGGTTGAAATTGCTGAAAAAAGGAAAAGTAAAGTCCTAAACATTGAGCTGGACAGAATGGAAGTGTCTGGGAAAAAGTTTTTTGACCGGGTAAGAGCCGGTTATATTTTTCTTTCTGAAAACGAAAGCAGGTTTAGAAGAGTTGATGGTACTAAGTCTATTGAAGATATACATAAATTTATTATTGATGAAATTGATATGCTTGAGAAAAGGTTAGAGTATGAAGTTGAATAAGAAAATTAAAATTGTACTTATAATTATACCGATCGTCCTATTGTTTGGTTTTGCTTATAGTAAAAAAGATATTTATTTTGAAATTGCGCAGAACATAGAACTCTTCGGCAAAATTTATAAAGACGTTACTTTCCATTATGTTGAACCTATAGATCCAAGTGACTTTATGAAAGCTGCAATTCAGGGAATGCTTTCCAGTTTGGACCCTTATACTATATACATGGATAACTCAAAGAAAAACGAACTTGATCTTATTACTTTCGGCAAATATGGCGGCATCGGTATAACTGTTGGAGTCAGGGGCGAAAAAATAATAATTACGGAAATCCTTGATGGTTATTCGGCCCAAAGGCAGGGACTGAGAGTAGGCGATATTTTGTTCGAAGTATCCGGAACTATGTTAAATTCAGGTAATTTGGATAATCTTTCCAGATTGGTAAAGGGTGAACCTGGGACGCAATTGGAGCTTAAAGTTTTGCGAAATGACGACAAGGATACTATGGATTTTAAACTAATCAGGGAAGAAATTAAAGTAAAAAATATTGCTTATGCGGGGTTCTATCCGGATAACAGCAATAATGTCTATATAAAGCTTACTACATTTAGCAGAACCGCCGGGGATGAATTAAGAAAAGCACTTAAAGAGCTTAGAGATAAAAAGGAAATTAAATCTGTCATACTGGATCTCAGGAACAATCCGGGCGGGTTGCTTGAAGTTGCAGTAGATGTTTGTGAAAAATTTATTGAACCAAATAAACTTATAGTTACTACTAAAGGACGGGACAACAATGAAGCAAAATATTTTTCTAAATCTGCCCCGATGGCAAGAGATGCACGTTTAGTGGTTTTAGTAAATGAAGGTTCTGCTTCTGCTTCTGAAATTGTTGCCGGTGCAATTCAAGACCATGACAGAGGTGTAATTGTTGGTACTAATTCATTCGGCAAAGGTCTTGTACAAACTATTACGAACCTTACACAGGATGCTTCTCTTAAAATTACTACCGCCAGATATTATACTCCAAGCGGGAGATGTATTCAAAAAATGGATTATTCACTTATTAAGAATAACAAAAAAGATACATCCAAATTCTATACCGATAACCACAGAAGCGTTTCTGCAGCCGGTGGTGTTAAACCGGATTCAACCGTTAGTTTTGAACCGGAAGGTAATATTACTAAACTTTTATTAGCTGAGGGCTTTATTTTTAATTTTTCTAATCATTTCTTTTCGAAAAATTCAGATCAGTCATATTATAGCTTTAAAAATGATTTTATCTTTTCAGAATTTGAAAACTTCCTGGGACAGCAAAAATTTGATTATCATTCTGATGCTGAAAAGCAGATTGAGTCTCTTATTAAAGAAGTAAAGGGGAAGGATTTAAGTAATGAAATTACTCCTGACCTTCAGAAGTTAAAAACTCAGTTACAAAAGCTTAGTAAAAAAGAAACCAGAATATTTAAATCTGAAATTATTGATGAAATTAGAGCGGAGTTAGTTCTGCGTTACCTTGGGCAGGATGAAAGAATTAAAGACCAGTTAAAATATGACAAACAATTTAAAGTTGCTTTAAACATAATAAACAATAATAATTTGTATAATAAGTTTTTAAGGGCAAATTAATAATTTCCTGCTTCTACACTAAAAAAGTATAGTAGTGGAAAATAATTAAACTTACTTGCATCTTGATTTATTTCAATTTATTTTTAAATTCTAATTATGAAAAAATTACACTTATTATACAGAAATAACCCTCTCTTTGAGAAATGCCCTTCTTGTAATGGTACAACAACTTTACATAGGAGTAAAACAAGAAATCTTTGGGAGTCGTTTGTAAAACGTTTTACGCCATATAGCCTTTATAGATGCAGATCATGCGGATGGCGGGGGTATAAAGCTACATTAAAGATTACTAAAAGATCTTTTTTAACTTTATTTATCTATATTATGCTGGGGGTCTGTACTGCTTATATAGTTAAATACTTCTTAATGCATTACGTAACGGATTAATTTATAATATGTAACTTTAAGCCATATCTGTTTTAAGCAAATATGGCCTGGATATGTAAACTAAATTACTATTCTTTCTCCCTACCAAATATTATCTGAAATAATATTCAACAATATCCATTTCATTTATCTTTTTCTTATTTACAAATTCATTCTTTGATGGAATGTAATCATAATCATTTTTCCATTCGGAAATGTTCTGTATAATTTCTTTTACTGCATTTACTAAATAATATAGTTCATTATCAGTCATTGTGGGATGCAGTGATGCTCTTATCCATCCGGGTTTCTCAGAGAGATCACCATGATTTATTTTTTCAGTGATTCTTTCCGATCTGTTTTTATCAACATGCAATAGAAAATGTCCATAAGTTCCGGCACAGGAGCAGCCACCTCTTACTTGAATTCCAAATCTTTCATCTAATATTTTAACAATCAGATTGTAGTGGATATTTTCAACATAAAATGAAAATACACCTAACCTTTTTTTAATGTTTCCGGCTAAAATGTGCAGTGTCTCTATTTTTGCAAATTCATCGAATGCAATTTTAACAAGCTCTTCTTCTCTTGCTCGTATGTTTTCAACTCCCATTTCTTCTTTTAGTTTTATGCACAAAGCAGTTCTAATAGCCTGTAGGAATCCCGGTGTACCTCCGTCTTCTCGTGCTTCAATGTTGGAAATAAATTTATGCTGTCCCCATGGGTTAGTCCAGTCAACTGTTCCACCTCCCGGATTGTCAGGTACCTTGTTCTTGTAAAGCTTTGAGTCAAATATCAAAACTCCTGAAGTTCCGGGACCTCCTAAAAACTTATGAGGCGAAAAAAAGATAGCATCTAATTTTTCTTCCGGATCTGCGGGATGCATATCAATATTTACGTAAGGGGCTGAGCAGGCAAAGTCAACAAAACAAAATCCGCCGTTTCTGTGCATTATCTTAGCCAGTTTATGATAGTCGGTTTCAATACCTGTTACATTACTGCATGCTGTAAATGCACCAATTTTTAGCTGTCTGTCTTTATATTCTTCAAGTCTTTCAATAAGAAATTTTTCATTTACTAAGCCGTCATCATCGGGCTCAATACAAATTACGTCTGCAATTGTTTCAAGCCATGAGGTCTGGTTTGAATGGTGTTCCATATGAGTAACAAAAACAACAGGCCTAAACTCAGCCGGAAGGCATAAATATCCTTTAAGTTGTTCGGGAACTTTTAGTCCCAAAATTCTTTGGAATTTATTAACCACCGCCGTCATGCCAAATCCTGCTGTAAGAATAACATCGTCAGGGCTTGCATTAACATGTTTCTTTATATAATCATGGGCATAGTGATATGAGAGTGTCATTATTGTGCCGGTTATGGAAGACTCAGAATGGGTATTCCCAACATACGGAGCAAATAAGCTGCTCATTTTTTCTTCTATTGGCTTGTATATTCTGCCGCTTGCAATCCAGTCGGCATATAAAAGTTTTTTTATTCCATAAGGTGAAGTAAAATTCAGATCGTGTCCAATTGTATTTTGCTTAAACTTTTCGAAGTAGTTTTCTAATGACGTCATGATCATTCTTACAGGTTAATTCAACAAAGTAATTTTTATTATAGTATGAGAATAAAATTAACACAATAAAAATTAACTATCAACAAAATTTCTTATCTTTTAGGTTGTAGTTAAAAAAAATACATCTTATTTTTAATTATAAAATCATATTATTTTATCAAAAACTGACATCTTATGAAATATCTTATTGGAATAGACGGCGGCGGTACTAAAACTCACTGTGTATTAACTGATTTTGATCTTAATATCATTTATGAATGCTATGGAGGTCCTTCAAATTTCTTAATACTTGGTGACGATATTGTATGCAATACTCTTTTTAACCTGATTGAAAGCTGTAAGACTTTTATAAATGGGTCTTACGATGACATAGCTTATGTAGTTTTGGGTACTACAGGTGCCGGAAGGCGAAATGATGCAGAAAGACTGGAAAACTCATTTACAACATTTCTTGAGACAAAAAACATAGTGTTAAATTTTAGAGTGGAAAGCGATGCAAGAATTGCACTTGAGGCTGCTTTTTCCGGTAAACCCGGCAGTATCCTAATTGCCGGTACAGGTTCTATTATGTTTGGAAAGGATGCCTCCGGAGATATCCACAGAGTGGGCGGCTTTGGCCGGTATATCGGAGATGAAGGAAGCGGCTATTCTATAGGCAAAAAAGGCCTTATTGCTGTTTCAAAAAGTTTTGACGGACGTTCCGGCCATACACTGATCGCTGACCTTGTTACTGAAAAGTTTAAAATAAGCTCTCCTGAAATATTAATTACTGAAATTTATAAGAACTCGTTTGATATTGCAACCGTGGCTCCGCTGGTTCTAAAAGCTGCTGAAATGGGAGATGATACTGCTTTAAAGATAATAAATGATGAAACAGATGAATTAGTCCTGCACATTATTGCAATGCAGAAGAAGATAAACGAAGATAGCCTCTTTCTTGCATTTGTTGGTGGAATAATTTGTAATGAAAATATTTACTCAAAAGAATTTGTTGAAAAAATAACAACTAGACTGCCTTATGTAAGCATTCAACAACCTGATTTTCCTCCTGAATTGGGTGCAGTATTAATGGCTAAAGAATTAATTATTAAAAACTAAAAATACATATTAAATAAATTATGCTTAAAAAACCTGAATCCCGTAATGCCTGGTCGTGGGTACCTTCTTTATATTATGCTGAGGGTATTCCTTATGTTGTAGTTATGCTTGTTTCTGTAATTATGTACAAACGTATGGGCATCTCTAATGCCGATATTGCATTATATACAAGCTGGCTTTATCTGCCTTGGGTAATTAAACCGCTTTGGTCTCCGTTTATAGACCTCTTCAAGACAAAGAGATTTTGGATTGTAATTATGCAGCTTATTGTGGGTGCCGGTCTTGCCGGAGTTGCTTTTACTATTCCTGCGCCTTCTTTTTTGCAATATACTCTGGCATTTTTCTTCTTAATTGCTTTCAGTTCAGCTACTCATGATATTGCTGCGGATGGGTTTTATATGCTTGGGCTTTCTGAAAATGAACAGGCCTTGCATGTTGGTATCAGAAGTACATTCTACCGTCTTTCAATGATTACCGGTCAGGGATTGCTTATTATTCTTGCAGGATATTTTGAAACTCATAGCGGTCTTCAGCCCTTGGATGTTACAATAAATGCTGCTCCAAAGATCGTAAATGAAAGAGTTATTCTTTCAGATTCCATAAAAGGTTTTAAAGAGCAGAATGAATTGAAAATTGTTGCCTCTGCTACAAGTCTTAATATTCCGGTTGCCACCGGCAACAAAGCACAAATTGATTCAATTATTTTTTCGGTTCAAACTCATAATATTAGAAACGGCTCTGTTAAAATAAATAACAAAGTACCAGCTTTGCCGGTACTAAAAACCGTTCCTGCGGATTCTAAAAAAATAGCAGGCAATGTGGGAGTTATTGGTTTCCAGCTTTCTAAAAAACCGGTTGAAGATAAAGATTATGTCGTAAATTTGGATAGCTATTCGGGAGCCAAAGATATTACAGTTATAGAAGGCACAAGACTGGTCTTTAATAAATCAAATTGGAACAAGCCTGCTTATGCTGTGTTTCAGCTTGATGCTAAAATGACTGGTGGTGCTGTTGCTACTTTTAGGGCTATTTCCGGCGATATCGCCTGGGCTTGGAAAATTACCTTCTTTATTCTTACAGGTTTGTTCTTATCATTCTTTATTTATCATTTTTTCATTTTGCCTTATCCTGCAGTTGATAAACCTAAGCTGCAAGCCGGTTCAGGTGGTGTGTTTAATGAATTTGTAAGAGCTTTTTCAACTTTCTTTAAAAGAAAACATATCGGCTTAATATTAACATTTTTGTTAATCTATAGATTTGGTGAAGCACAATTAGTTAAACTGGCTTCTCCTTTCTTGCTGGATGCAAGGGAAATTGGCGGACTTGGCTTAACTACCGGTGAAGTCGGGTTAATCTATGGTACAATTGGTGTTATTGCTCTTACTGCTGGAGGTATCCTGGGAGGTATTGCGGCTGCTAAAGGCGGACTTAAAAAATGGATTTGGATTATGTTTGCCTGCATAAATATCCCGCATGTACTTTATATCTATATGGCTTACGCTCAGCCTACAAGTATATGGATAATCTCATCGTGCGTCGCAGGTGAGCAATTTGGTTATGGATTCGGTTTCACGGCTTATATGTTATATATGATTTATGCGTCTGAAGGTGAATTTAAAACTGCACACTATGCCATCTGTACAGGTTTTATGGCGCTTAGTATGATGATTCCGGGTATGTTTAGCGGTTATATTCAGCAGGCTTTAGGTTATCAGCATTTCTTTATTTGGATTCTGCTAACTATGATTCCTGGTTTCTTTATTACTAAATTTATACCGATTGATCCTACTTTCGGAATAAAAAATAAAAAGTAAATTGTTTTACAAGGGCGTTTGTTATGAAAATCTTTAAGGAATTTAGTTTACTCTCAAAACTGTTTTTAGTTTGCTTGTTAGTCTCATTATCTTTTGCGTTTATTCCGTTGGAAAGTAAAAAAGATAAAGTGTTGTTCGAGGATAGAGGCGATCCGTGGGTCGAAAAAATTCTTAAAGGTATGTCCCTTGAAGAGAAAGCCGGGCAGCTTGTCTTTCCATCTATGGATAGCAGGGACGTAGCTCCTAATAGTAAAGAGTATAGAAAATATGTACACTATGTTAAAGACCTGAAAGTTGGCGGTGTTATTTTCTTTATCGGTACAATTCATGAGCAGGCTGTTCTTACAAATAAATTACAAGAGTTATCAAAAATCCCTCTATTAATTTCTTCGGATTTTGAAAGAGGGGTTTCTCAATATTCATCAGAAGGAACCTTGTTCCCTACAAATATGGCTGTCGGAGCTGCGGATGACTCTGCACTTACATATGAAATGGGATATATCATTGCTCAGGAAGGTCTTTCTTTTGGTGTGCATCAAAATTTTGCTCCCGTCGTTGATATCAACAACAACGCTCTTAACCCTATTATAAACGTCAGGTCTTACGGGGAAAATGTTAACCTTGTTACTAAATTGAGCAATGCCTTTATTAAAGGTACGCAGGATGGCGGAATGATTGCCGCTTCAAAGCATTTCCCGGGCCACGGCAATACTTCTGTTGATTCTCATAAAAAAATGCCAATAATTACCGGGTCTAAATCTGAACTTAACAATATTGAATTTGCACCTTTCCTTTCTAATTTTAAAACCGGTGTCCTTTCTTGTATGGTCTCTCATCTTGGCCTTACTGCTTATGAGCCAAATACTTCTTTACCTGCTTCACTATCTAAGAAAGTAGTTACAGGTCTGCTCAGAAATCAGTTGGGATTTTCAGGTTTGATTGTAACCGATGCTCTTAATATGAAAGCTATTACGGATAATTTTTCAAATGCAGAAGCGGCCGTACTGGCAATTCAGGCCGGGAATGACTGCCTCCTTTTTCCTGAGGATCCGGATGATTATGTGGAAGCCATTATAAATGCCGTTAAAACGGGTAAAATTACTGAGGAAAGACTTAATAATTCTATTCGCAGAATTCTCAAAGTGAAAAAGTGGATTGGCTTGGATAAGGATAAATTTGTTGCTGTAAACAATATAAATAAGGTTGTGGGTACTCCCAGGCATTGGGATGTTGCCAAAAAATTAGCAGAAGAATCTATTACCTTAGTTAAAAATTCAGCTAATTTAATTCCTTTTAATACTAATAAAAAATACTTGCAAATAAATGTTTTGGATACCAGAGGGGGCGGCAATGATGAATACTTTAACACTCTGCTCTCCAATAAAATGCCGAAGCTTGAGACGGAAAGAATTTTTCTGGGGAGCAGGCAAAAAGATTATGACAGAATTATTCAAAAAGCAAAGAACTTTGATGTTATTATCCTTAATGTTTATCTTAAGGTCAGGTCTTCGCAGGGTACAATTGGAATGGATGAGAAACATGAGTCATTTATAAAAGATTTATTTGCCGCTAATAAAAATATTGTTTTTGCGTCTCACGGTAATCCATATATTTTATCAATTGCACCTCAGGCAGGGGCATACATCTGTAATTATGGAGATGCAAAAGTTTCTGAAGAAGCTTTGGTTAAGGCTTTCTTTGGTAATATAAATATTCAGGGCAAATTGCCTGTTAGCATCCCTAATACAAGCTATAAATTTGGATTTGGATTAAAGCTGAATTCCATAACAAGTAAAAGCAAAGAGGTCTCTAAAAAAGAGCCAAGGCAAAACCTTGGACTAAACAATAAAAATATATCGGATGCACTCGATGAAATTAAACTAAATCAATTAATTGCTTCCGTAAGTAATTCATCTAATGATCTTGACCTGCAAAATATTTCTGATAATAATAAATTTAAAAATGTTGATAAAGTAGTTGAAGAGGGGATTAAAGAAAAAGCATTCCCGGGTGCAGTTGTCCTTGTCTCGCAAAACGGAAAGATACTATTGAATAAGGCATACGGTAATTATACTTACGAAAAAGATGCCACTTCCGTAAATATAAAAACTATTTTTGACCTTGCCTCTGTATCTAAAGTTATTGCAACAACTACTGCAACAATGATATGCCTTGATAGGAAGCTTTTTAGCTTGGATGATAAAGTTTCCCGGTACATACCGGAATTTGGCACAAATGGGAAGGAAAATGTTACTATTAGAAACCTTTTACTCCATAACAGCGGACTGCCTCCATTTAAAAATTTTTACTCACCGCTTCTTACTAAAGACGAAGCATTAAAAGATATTTATAATAGCAAAACTATTTTTCCGGTTGGGTCAAAAATGGAATACTCTGACCTTGGTATGATTACTATGGGAAAAATAATTGAAAAGGTAACCGGAAAATCCTTGGACGTCTTTTGTACTCAGGAAATTTTCAAACCGCTCGGTATGAACAGTACTATGTATAATCCGCCGAAAAATTTGAAAGAAAAATGCGCACCTACTGAATATGACAACTATTGGCGCAAAAGGCAGTTGCAAGGCGAAGTGCATGATGAAGCTGCTTCTGTTCTTGGAGGTGTAGCCGGGCATGCAGGTCTTTTTTCTACCGCTGAAGATTTATCCAAAATCCTTCAAATGATTTTAGATAAAGGGCTTTATAAAGGGAAGAGATTTATCAAGGCAAGTACTGTCTCTTTGTTTACTGCTAAGTACTCTGAACAAAGTACAAGAGGATTGGGATGGGATACAAAATCTCCAAATGGCTCCTCAGCGGGTAATCTGTTTGGACCTCTTTCCTACGGGCATACCGGTTATACAGGTACCTGCGTATGGACTGATCCTGATCGGAAATTAATAGTGGTCTTTTTAACTAACAGGGTTTATCCAACCCGCAATAACAGCAAGATTGGTGAGGTCAGGCCAAAGCTTCATGATGAAGTTGTAAAATCGCTGGAATAGACATTTCTACTTTTGTATATATCTGACTTAATTAAAAAATAATTCTGAATTTGTTCTTTATCATCATTTCGTTATTCTAAAACCGGTAAATTAAATCTGATTTCCGGCTTTATTAATAAGGGGCAGAGATGTCTTTCTGGTTGATGCTGCTATTCCGGAACCGTAAAGGACTTAACTGCATCTTATAATTAAATCATAAGAATTACGATGAAAAAGTTTAACAGATTTAGTGCATATTATATTTGGATAATAATTGTTATCATTTTTGCGTTTTTACAGCCAAAGATATCCTCGCATTCTGTTAAAGTCTATAAACGAAATATGTCTAATTCTAAGCAAAGCATGATTCAGGCAGGACAAAAAAAATATTTCTTCAATATATCCAAAGATGATTCTGTTTGGATTGAAAACACGCTTGCGCATTTAACACTAAAAGAAAAAGCCGCCCAGCTTGTAATACCCTGGGCTCTTGGTAATTTTACCAATAAAAACTCTTATGAGTTTAAAAGATTGGAAAGACTTGTCAGGGAGTATAAAGTCGGCGGACTGGTATTTTTCAAAGGCGACATTGTTAATGAAGCAATTCTTATTAATAAACTACAGGCTTTATCAGAAACTCCTCTTTTAATTACTTCAGATTTTGAGCGCGGCCTCGGTATGAGGCTTACTGATGCAATAGAGTTCCCGTACAATATGGCAATAGCCGCAACGGGTGACACTAATTTGGCATATAGAATGGGACTGGCGGTTGCAAAAGAGTGCAGGGCTATAGGTGTACATCAGGACTTTGCCCCGGTTGCAGATATAAATAATAACCCTGAGAACCCAATAATCAATATTAGATCATTTTCCTCGGATAAAAATATTGTTGCTGATTTTTCGGTTGCATTTCTCAGGGGCCTGAATGATGGGGGAATCATTTCAACTTCCAAACACTTTCCAGGCCACGGTAATACAGAAATTGATTCACACAAAGATATGCCGCGCATAAACGGAACAAGACGCGAAGTTTTTAATAATGAACTTTTTCCATTTATAAGTACTATCAATTATGGCGTAGCTTCTGTAATGATGGGGCATCTTAATGTCCCGGCTTTGGAAGGGAAGAGTTCACTGCCTGCTTCCATTTCTAAAGAAGTTGTAACTAATATCCTTAAAAAAGAACTGGGCTTTAATGGGCTTGTTGTTACCGATGCAATGAATATGAATGCTGTTACTAAATACTTTTCTGCCGGGGATGCTGCGGTAATTGCAATAAATGCCGGGGTTGATTTAATTCTTATGCCGCCTGATGCAGAAGTCGCAATAAATGCAATTTATAATGCGGCTAAATCAGGGGAAATTTCGGAAGAAAGATTGAATGAAAGTGTAAGAAAGTTACTGGCTGCAAAAAGATGGTTAAAAATAGAAGAAAATAAATTCTCAAGCCTTGAAACAATACTAAACATTGTGAAAAGCCCTGAACATCTTTCCCTTGCCGGTGAAATAGCAGAAAAATCAATAACATTGGTTAAAGATGAACAGAATCTTTTACTCGGTAATGGAATTAAGAAAAAGAATATTTCCCTTGTAACCATATATGAAGGGCATGGTCTGGAAACTGCAAAAGGGTTTTCCTCAATATATGAACATGAATTTGGAGCTGCGCGGAAATTTTATTTGGGCACAACTTCTTCTCCTGTAATTTATAATAAAGCGCTAAAAGCAGCAGCAAATTCAGATTTGGTAATTGTCCCTGCCTACATAAGATCTAAAGCATTCCAGGGAACTGTCAGGCTTTCAAAAAGGAATATAGCTTTTATAAATAAGTTATTAAAAATTAATAAGAACGTGATGATATTAAGTTTCGGAAACCCTTATCTTTTGTCAGCCTTTCCTGAGGTCAGCACGTATTTATGCGCATATGGCGATGTGCCTGCTTCCCAACAAGCAATGCTAAATGCAATTGCAGGGCAGAATGATATAACAGGAAAATTGCCTGTCTCTATTCCTAATACAAAATTCAAGGTAGGGGACGGAATATCATTAACGCGAAATATTCATTTGGCACTAAAATAAAAAGAACGATTTACATTTGGTATAACCCATATTTCGGCGGAAATATGTATGTTATTTTATGCATGGTGACACTATGGAATTTAAAATTACAAAGAAATCATAATGTCACCCGTCGTAGCCACATACTTTCAGGGTTGCATAATTCCGAACATGATGCGGAACTCTGCTTTTGTGTTTTGCAGAAAATGAGATTTTTCTTTGGCGCTTTACAAATGTAAATTCAAACTAATTTGTTTGGAATAGCCCTATCGTATTACCGTCTAAATCTCCTACTAATGCGTAATAGCCCATAGCAGGAATAATTGTCTTTGCTCTTACTTCTTTTCCGCCTAACTCTTTAGCTTTATCGAGGTACTTTTCAATTTCTTTTATATTTATATGAAAAATAGTAGTATTGCCGCTCTGGATTTCATCAACTTTTTTCAATCCTATGGTTATGCCTTTATGGTTATTAAAAAGGAGGTATCCATTCCCGAATGGTCTGAACTCCCATCCGAAAAGTTGTTCGTAAAAAGCCTTTGCTTTATCTATGTCTTTTACCGGGATCTCGGCATGTGCTATTAATTGAGCCATTTTATATCCTTCAAAATTTTATGAAATAATTTGATGTAAAGTTACAATTAAAGAATAAAAATTCAAATGACATCCTTGTGACTTATGGCGGACTAAGCCTTTAACGCTTCAGCCGCCGCTTCAATGTAAGAAAAATCGGTTCCGCAGCATCCGCCTATAAACTCAACCCCTATTGATTTTGCATATTTTACAAACCCGGCAAACATTTCTTTTGTTTCATTATAAATGTACCGGTTGCCGGTCAAAATAGGCATGCCTGCATTCGGCTTTACCATTACCGGCAGTTTGGTCTTTTCTTTTAGTTGAGCTGCAATTATTTTCATGTTTTCAAAACCATTTCCGCAATTAGAGCCAATAAAATCTATTCCTGTATCTTCAAGTTTTAAAAGTATGTCAGCAAGGGCCTCGCCAAATGGAGTAAATATTCTGTTATTAATAATTTCAAAAGTAAAAGAGACCCCTATGGTTTCCGCTCCGGCTTCTTTGGCAGCTTTAACAGCTATAATGGCTTCAGCGGAAGACAGCATTGTCTCCATAAGAATCAAATCAACACCTCCTGCTAATAACCCGGCAGCCTGCTCATAAAAAATCCCGGCTGCTTCTTTTTCGGACAATTCACCAAAAGACTCCAATCCTAAACCTGTTGGTCCAATATCTCCTGCAACAAGAACTTTGTCTTTGGCTGCATATTTTGCCAATTCAGCGGCTGTTTTATTTAACTGGAATACATCAGAATCATATCCTGAAAATTCCAGACGCTTTCTGTTTGCTCCAAAAGAATTGGTTGTAATTATGTAAGACCCGGCGGTAATATAGTCAGAATGAATTCCTTTAATAATTTCAGGAAATTCCAAATTCCATAATTCCGGCGGATACCCAGCCGGCAGCCCCTTCTTCTGCAATTGAGTTCCCATTGCACCGTCAAAAAGTAAAGGGCTGTTTTCTAAGAGTAAGTTAATTTTTGTCATTCTTTATATATAATATTTATAGCTAAAATGTAAGAATAGCTAAAGTAATTAGCAAATGACCTCAAAGCAAAGTATCTTGAATCAGCACTTAACTTTTAATAAATTTAAAAAAATAATTTGGAGAAAATATGAACACCGTTAAAACCGTATTCCTGATGACCGTAATGTTCGTACTGTTTCTTGCAGTAGGATATCTTGTTGGCGGAAGAGGCGGTATGGCAATAGCATTTGTCTTTGCTTTAATGATGAATTTCGGCTCTTATTGGTTTTCCGATAAGATTGTTTTAAGTATGTATAAGGCTAAAGAAGTTACACGGGAAGAGGCACCCAAGTTTTATAATATGGTTGAGCAGCTTGCACAAAATGCACACATCCCCATGCCTAAACTTTATATAATTGAAGATGATACACCTAATGCCTTTGCAACAGGAAGAAATCCTGAGCATGCAGCTGTAGCTGCTACTACAGGCATTCTTAGAGGCCTTAGTAATGAAGAAATGGCCGGGGTAATTGCCCACGAACTGGCACATGTTAAACATAGAGATATTCTTACGGGTACTATCGTTTCTACTGTAGTCGGTACAATTACATTTATTGCCCAGATGGCTCAATGGGCAATGATCTTTAGCGGCAGAAGTGATGATGATGACAATGGCGGATTGATCGGCTCGTTGGTACTGATGATTGTTGCTCCTATTGCTGCTACTTTACTTCAGCTTGCAATTTCAAGGTCAAGGGAATTTGCTGCCGATGCCGGCGGAGCGGAAATTTCGCGTAATCCGCTTGCCCTGGCTGAAGCTTTGGAAAAAATATCATATGGCAATGAAATGAAACCGATTGACCACGCAGGTCCGGCAACAGCCCATATGTTTATCATAAATCCCTTACGCGGCGGCGGCATAAATAAACTGTTCTCAACCCATCCTCCTATTGAAGAACGCGTTGCAAGGTTAAGACAAATTGCCGCAGGAAGAGTTGCTTAAGAATTAATATTACTTCTTGATCTGTTTTAATATTTCTAAAAAGCCCCGGATATTGTTCTATCCGGGGCTTTTATATTTTTGCAGATTAATAAAGCTTAATATTGTTCCTGACTATAATAGCCTGTTAAGTCAGCTTATGCTGCAACATTAAGAGGCTGTGTGAATGTCCATCTGCCCCCTTGTAAGGGGTATGGGCGGACCCGGGTTTGTATAAACTACATTTGATGCAATTATTCAAATATCTTCGGGAATATATCTTTGTTTGTTTTTAATTTTCACACAGTCTCTTTAAGGGGAATTTGGGCTTTTCTCTTTTTTTGAATAAATTAACATATTACTTATACTATTTTAAGATAATGAAAATAAATTTTACAAAATATCTGCTCTTTTTGCTTTTAGGCTTAACCGTGCAGACAATGGGGCAGACCAATCTTGATGTAATTTCAGGATTCAATGATTCTTCTGTTGCAAAAATAAAAAGCAATTTCTCTTACGGAGCGAATCAAAAAATCTATTTGGTCGATAATTTTAGCTCAGGTTACTCCTATTTCCACAATAAATTATTTTCAGGTTTTGCGCCCTTATCAATAATAAGTACCAAACCGGCTGTCCGTTCTAAGGACTCTGTAGAAGTAAATTATTTTATAGAAAAAATCAGTGTCGAGTATGGAGAGGTTTTCAGAAAAGGCATCCTGGGCGATTTTTATGTCAGCCGTTCTATTATTTTTAATGGAAATTATGCCATTAAAGGGGCAGAAGATGTGCAAAATTCCCTTAAATATAAATTTGTTGATACCATCAAGGTTGATGAAATAAAAAAAGTGGAATCCGATCCCTTTATTTTTACAAAGGGAGAACCTCCTAAAGAGTACGTCTATCCGACTTTATTAGAGCCGGTTATAGCGTTGGGAATTTCTGCTGCGGTCATTATTCTGTTCTTTACTATTCGCTCCAAGTAACGTAATTTACCTTTGTTAGATTTGGTTTTTTATTTATAATTGTCAATCAAAAATTTATAAAAATGAATATGAAGAAATTAGCCTTATTATTATTGTTTTCTTTTATCCTTTTCGGTTGTGCAGGCTCATTGGATACTTCTAATATGTCTCCTGAAGACCGTTTGGCTCATGCTATGAAGTTGTATAATGACGAGAGTTATGAAGATGCAATAAAAGAATTTGAACCGTTGGTAATGCAGTTCCCGGGCCATGCAATTGTTGATCAGGCCCAATATTACTTGGGAATGTCCCGCTTTAACAGAAAAGAGTATATCCTTGCTGCTTATGAATTCAGTAAATTGATAAATAATATGGCTGCCAGCAAACTGCTGCCGGATGCTCAATTCATGCTTGGCGAGTGTTATTATCAGTTGTCTCCTGATTTTTCTTTGGACCAAAAATATACTAAAAAATCCATTCAGGAATTCCAAAGTTTTGTTGATTTTTTCCCAAATCACGAAAGAACCAAAACTGCTGAAGCAAAAATCAGCGAACTAAATGATAAACTGGCTTATAAAGAGTATAACAGTGCTTATATTTATGAACGCTTAGAATACTACAACGCTGCTTTATATTATTATAATAACGTTGTTGAAACTTACCATGACTCCAAATATGCCTCTCTCGCACTGTTTAACAGAATAAATATTCTTGTTATGAAAAGCAGAAATGCTGAAGCTTTGAAAGAGATTGCTAAATATATGGATAGGTACCCTGATACTGCCGACTATCCAAAAGTTGCAGAAATAAAGAAGTCTCTTGAAAAAGCAGGCTGATTTTTATTGCTTTTTATTCAGGCTGCCCGATTTCGGGCAGCTTTTTTTTTATGTTTAATGTTAGCTTACTCTTTTGATATATTCATTTTTTTTATGATTTTGTATGAAAATTTTGAGGAAATAATGTTACTACCAAAACATGTCAAAGAATCCATAATAACCATGACAGAACTGGTTCTTCCAAACCATACAAATCTAATAGGTACTTTACTGGGCGGACAGCTTATGCACTGGATTGATATTTGCGGCGGACTCAGCGCAGGTAAACATAGTCAGCAGGTTTGTGTAACGGCTTCTGTTGACAGAATTGATTTCCATCATCCTATTAAATTGGGGCAGGTGGTTCAATTGGTTTCAAGTGTAAATAGAGCTTTCCACACTTCAATGGAGGTGGGTGTTAGAGTATTTGCACAGTCATTTAAGGATGGCACTACCTTCCATACAAATACTGCTTTTTTAACCTTTGTAGCCATTGAGGATGGGAAACCGGTAAACGTTCCGGAAATAATTCCGGAATCAGATGATGAAGTCAGGCGTTATCACGAGGCTCTTAGCCGCAGAGAGGCAAGGCTCCAAAATAGAGGGTAAAGGTTTTCAAGTTTGGTTAATAGCGGTCGCTTGTCTTTTCAGTATATCCGCATATCCGCAAATTCCGTTAAATGGACTTTGCAGCTTTTCTTATTTTAAAATAAGTAAGGGGTATCAAAAAATCTATTCTGTTGAAAGGACAAATGGCTCTGTCTTTATTTTGACTTCAGAAGCTAAAAAGGGATTTCTGCTGGTAGAGCTATCTGCCGGGTCAGGTAAAGCTAAGGAACATTTTTTTAAGACTAAATACGCAATTGACAAAGCCGTTATTTTACAATCAAACAACAAGCCGGAAGATCTGCTATATATTGGCTTTATTTCCAGAAAAGATTTAATAGCCGGAATTATTGAATTAAAAAACTACAAACAAAGAAAAATAACCAATCAGATTAAACTTTCCTCCTTTCCTTCTGAGCTGTATGCTGAGGATCTTAATAATGACGGAACTTCAGAGCTTATAGTATGCGGGGCTAATTTCAACGGAATCTCCATACTTTATTCATCAGGAAAATCTTTTAGTGAATCTAAATTTGAATCAGGAAAGTTTTACTCGCAAATATACCCGGCCGATTTTAATAACGATAGTTTTACGGATATCCTTGCTTATGACTATTTAAGCAGGAAAATTAAATTTTTTTATAATTACGGTAACGCTTCTTTTTATAAGGTGAAGGAAATAAATAATGTTGCCGCAATAAATATGCTTAAGTATTACCGGAACTCAATTTATACTTCCAATGACAACGCTGTAGAAATTTATCATAAAAATAAAGAGGGGGTATATAATTTCTCGGGAAGGATTAAGTCTCAATTCGAAATTGATGATTTCCTGATAAATGATTTTAATGATGATGGAATATCCGGCATTGCCTGCCTTAATAAAACAAAAAGTCGTTTCTCGCTTTTTTTTGGAAAGAAAGACGGTGGCTTCTCTGACGAATATATCCCTATTACTGAAAAAGGCATTGAAGATTTTTGCAGGGCAAAAGCCGGTACGTCAGAGGATTTAATAATACTTACCGGCACAGGTCTAATTATAAAATTAAATAATGATTTTAATAAATTAAGTGAAGAAAAACTTGGACTGGATGTAACTACTGCCTGTACTTTTGAAAATTTTGGTAAAAATGAAAAAGGACTTTGCTTTTATGACAAGTACAATAAATCTTTTTATGTGGCCGGCATAAACAGAAAGGGTATTATTACAACTCTATACTCTACTAAGGTTTTTTCAGATATCGAAAATATTGTTGTTGATAATTCTAAACCTAAAAAACAATTTTACTGCTATGCAAAAGGGAAAAAATCTTTAGACATTATTACATTTAATCCCGCTGCTAAAAAGTTTGAGCTGCAGACTATATATATGCAGCATCCAATTTATAATGCATGGACTGCAAACGCGAGAAAAAAGATTCTATTCTTAATAGTTAAAAACAATAATTCCTTTGAAACCGGCAGACTGGATATTGAAAGAGGTGAGTATCAATATAAAAGAATTAAGACCTTTAATTCTTCCTTCTCAAACTATGTTATAGGGGCCAATAAACTGATTTTTACAACAAGCAACGCTGCTTCACAAATTGATATATATGATTTCAACAAGAGCAGTTTGTCTGAGGTCCAGGGAATTGATAGTGCTTCAGGTTCAATACTCCTTGATGGTAGTAACTTCTCTTTGCCTGGAAAGCTTATTTTAATAAATGGTAAGGGGGAAATTAAAGCAATAGACATTTTAAATAAAGAAACATTAAATTTAAATGTTTATGCCAAGAATTTATTATATTTTAATAATATAAATGATTTTGTTTTTGAAATAAATAAAGACTCAGCCGCAGGTAATTGCTTATTCTTTTTTAACAAGAAAAACAAACAGTTTTGTAAGTTATCTTATTCTAATAATGAGTTCAGAGTAAGAGCTTTGTTTACTGAAGACGATGTTAAAGAGTTTTCAGTTATATCTTATGATAAAAAGAATTTATTTATCGTTTACGCCGGCAAAAAAAATATAAACTTAAGAATTAAACGAATAATTAATGAAGACTAAAATTATTGTATTTATTGTGTTAGGCTTTTCTTGGTTGTTTGCTCAGCAGAAATCCTATTATGACTCTCTGTACTATTCTTTCATGAAGGTTAATAGTCATTTACTTGAAAAAGAATCGGGTGAAGGGACTGTAAAATGTAGTTTCAGTATTAATGGCTTGGTAAAAGTTAATTTTAATAAGTTTACCAGGGAACAGCAGGGTCAGATCGCCAAAATTTTAACCCGGCCGGAAAAGCAGATTTCAGTTGTGTCTCCTTCCGGTTATTTTAGAGTTCATTATGATACTACCGGATCCGATAAACTTACTTATGATATAAATGAATTACTTATTGCATTGGATTCATCTTATAATTTTGAAGTCAATTTCCTTAAATACAAAGTACCGCCTTCTGACGGAACCGCCGGCGGAGATGGCAAATATGATGTCTATGTTAACGACCTTGGAAGTAACGGGCATGGATCATATGGCTCTACAAAATTTGAGGACCTGCTCGCAGGTAACAAATATACTTCCTACATGGAAATTGATAATGATTATCTGGGATATAATACTCCCGGCATAGATGGGGCAAGAGTTACCGTTGCACATGAATTCCACCATGCAATACAAATAGGTAGTTACATCTACCGCGATGCAGATAATCCTTTCTATGAAATGACTTCAACCTCAATGGAGGATTTTGTTTATAACTCAATCAATGATTATTTCAATTATTTAAATGACTATTTCAATTCTCCGGATCATAGTATTTATGGATATGACGGCTACTCGTTAGGCATCTGGAATATCTACCTTAAGCTGAGGTTTGATGACTATGACATTATCAGGAGACAGTGGGAGTTGATGCCTCAGATGAGGGCTTTAGATGCCATTGAGCAGTCTCTTATTTCTTATGAGTCGAATTATAAGCATGAATTAAATCAATTTGGAGTATGGTGCTATTTTACTAATTACAGGGCTGTATCCGGAAAGTATTTTCCTGAAGCAAAATATTATCCCGTAATAAGTCCTATGGCTACTCTTAAGCTTATAAATAGAAGTCTTACTGCAAATCTTTCATCCGAAGCTGCCGCGAATTCTTACTTCTGTATTAAAGATTCAACTACAAATGATAGCCTGTTTGTTGTGGCTACCAACTCAAACGTCAGGACTGCTGTTGATTCCAGCGCCTCTTATATTCCGTTTGCATATACTGCTTCCAGAGATTCTTCTTACGGCAGCGTCAGGTTAAGCTCTAATCTGTTCGCAAATTTTCAATACAGCGATCCATACCACTGGACTGTGGCAGAAATACTTAACAGACAGATAGTCAGGCAGGATAATACCAGCAATCCAAGCACTAATAATGTTATAGGTGATTATCCCTTTCCAAATCCATTTTATTATTCAAAAAATTATGGAGGCGGTAATTTTATATGTCTTCCCGCTTCAAAAACTTCATCCGGTTTTGCAAGCTTGAATGTCTATTCTTCAGGCATGGATCTTGTGTATTCAGCAAAAACGCAGGTAGTGCAGTTCCCCGGTACGACAGATAAATTTGTGGTGCAGTGGGACGGAAAAACTTTTACCGGCAAAAAACTGGCTTCCGGTGTATATATTTATATTGTAAAATCTGATGACAATAATTCAAAAGGAAGATTGGTAATCTTTAATGGAAAATAATTATACCGTTGAAGCAATAAATCTCAAAAAGGTTTTTGGAAGAAGGCTTATCTTCAAAGGCCTGAATTATAAATTTGAAAACAATGGTATATACGGTATTGCCGGTGCTAATGGTTCCGGCAAATCCACTTTAGTAAAAATTATTGCGGGTGTTACTGCACCATCAGCAGGCAAATTAATACATTCATTTAATGATGTAGTTGTTAAACCTGAATCCCTTCATGACCATATCGGTTTGGTCTCCCCATATTTAGTCCTTTATGATGAGTTTACAGCCTGGGAAAACCTCTCTCTGTTTGCTGAAATTAGAGGTGTTTCGTTTAATAAAGATAAAGCCGGCTCTATTCTTAAAAATTTTAATATTTATGACCGTAAAGATGATTATGTAAAAACATATTCTTCAGGAATGAAACAACGGCTTAAGTTCGCTTTTGCTTTTATGCATTCTCCGCAAATGGTTATTCTGGATGAGCCAATTTCAAACCTGGACAATGAAGGTAAAGAAACAGTTTACAACCTAATACGAACCGAGTCTGAAAATGCAATAATAATAATTGCCTCAAATGAAGATACGGATTTAAATCTTTGCTCTTCGGTTATTACAATTACAGATTATAAAAATTAAGTAAAAAAATACAATGAAAGCTTTTGCACTATTCAAAAAAGATTTTAAATCTGAAATGCGTACCCGTTATGCAGTTAATGCTCTTGCCATGTTTATTGTTGTTACTATAAGTGTTATCTTTTTTTCTATAGGGCAGGAGCGGATTAACGAGAGCTTGACCGCCGGATTATTCTGGGTAGTTATTTTCTTTTCTGCAATGTCTGGCCTCTCAAGGGCTTTTGTGTCGGAAGAGGAAAGAGGTACCAATTTAACTTTGCAGCTTATTGCGGGGCCTTCCACTGTTTTTACTGGTAAGCTCCTGTTTAATTTAATTTTGGTTTTTGCAATGAATATTGTAATCGTTGTTTTATATTCATTGATTTTTGACGCTTTCGTTATAAAAAATATGGTGCTCTTTGTCACATCTTTTATCCTCGGAAATGTAGGTTTAGCCGTCTCTTCCACTATTATTGCTGCTATTATCAGTAAAGCCGGTGCTAAGGGTACTTTATATCCTGTGCTTTCTTTTCCAATTTTATTACCTTTAATACTTACTTCAGTACAGTTAACTATTTTTTCTATAGATGGCACTAAATTTGAAGAAGCTATAGTTGAGTTAATGATTGTCCTTAGTTATGATGTAATAATGATCGCAGTTTCTTATATGTTATTCGACTTTATTTGGAAAGATTAGTATTTTTATTAAATTAAAAAGAAAATATTCTATGATTTGGAAAATAATTACATTCTTGTTGTTGACATTTGTATCAATCGCAGGCATCACCTTTCCCATTGTTGAGAACCCAACTGCGTGGTACCAATTTCCTATTATTCCAGGACTGGAAGAAAAAGCTAAGATTATCTTTTTCCACGTACCTACTGCCTGGATTACTGTTGTAGCTTTTTTGATGTCCACAGTTTATAGTGTAAAATATTTGAGAAAAAAGAATTTAGAGGATGATATAAAGTCATATGCTGCCGCACAGTTGGGAATTATTTTCTGTCTGTTGGCTACAGTTACCGGAGCAGTCTGGGCTAAATTCAATTGGGGTACTTACTGGAATTGGGACCCAAGACAAACCAGTATCTTTGCTCTATTGCTAATATACGGTGCCTGGTTTGCTTTACGTTCTTCAATTGAGTCAGAAGAAAAAAGGGCTTCTTTATCCGCAGTATATTCTATTATAGCTTTTGTTACCGTTCCTTTTTTTGTTTTTATTATGCCCAGGATAATGACAGGGCTTCACCCGGGTTCAGCAAATGATACTAATGCCGGTCCTGTAATCAACTTTAAGATGGATCCCCATATGAGGTTAGTGTTCTTCCTTTCATTGGCCGGATTCTCTATGCTGTATTACTGGATGTGGCAGCTTGGTTATAAATCCATGATTATTAAAGATAAACTAAATCAAAAATATTATTAGAGGAAATTTTGGAACAGTTTTTAAGCAACAATTCTATTTATATCGTACTTATCATAGTACTTATTGTTTGGTTTGGAATTTTTACATATATGTTAAACTTAGATAAAAGACTAAAGAATATAGAGAAGAATATGAGCGTAGGAGATAAGAATGAATAAAAAATATATTTTTGGCGGCATAATTGTTACTATCTTTTTGCTTCTAACAGCTTATCTGTTTACTCAGAGCAATATTAAATATGAAACTGATTTTACTCATGTAATTGAAAAACAAAAAACGGTAAAAGCTGCCGGCTTTTGGGTAAAAGATAAAAACTATGTTGTTGATAACGCAAATAAGACTTTCACTTTCTTTATGAAAGATGAAAAGGGTAATGAAATGAAAGTCGTTTATGCAGGGCCTATCCCAAATAATTTCCAATCAGCACAATCTTTAGTCGTAACTGGTAAGTATCATGATGGATGTTTCCGGGCAAAAGATATTTTAACTAAGTGTCCAAGTAAGTATGAGCAGGAAAAAGCTAAAGTTCAGAAGACAGAATTCTAAATATTTTCTTTATAAAAAATAGAGGATTTGATGATTGGAAGTGTAATTGTTCTAACCGCTTTGGTCTTCAGCATAGCGGCAATGGTTTTGTATTATTTCACCTTTAAAGGTAACGTCACTTTATTAAATTATGCAAGGATTTCTTATCATTTAATGGCGATGCTTGTTATTGCTGCTTCCGCCTTTTTATGGTATATCATATTAACCCACCAATATCAATATCATTATGTATTTAGTTACAGTATGAATTCTCTGTCCACCGGATTTTTAATTTCGTCTTTCTGGGGCGGACAGGAAGGGAGCTTTTTACTCTGGCTTCTTTTAACTTCCATTGTCGGCATATTCTTACAGTCTTATACTTCAAAGCGAAATGATCTTGAACCCCGGGTTATGATGGTTTTTACTCTTTCCACAACATTTCTCCTTGTTATGGTAAGTCCGTTTTTCAAAAATCCTTTCGCTTATATATGGTCAGAACCTATCTTCCTGAGTGTTAAAGAAATTAGCCGGTCATATTTAAATCTGCCTGTGCTTCAGAGTTTTATGTTTAGTGATACTCAAACTAATCAAAGCTTAATTAAAATGTCTCCCGAATTGATGAGCGCATTAGGTTCCGTTGGCGTATCAGTTAATGATTTTATTATAAATGGAAAAGGGCTCAATCCTCAATTGCTGAATTTCTGGATGCAGATTCATCCCCCAATCTTGTTCTCCGGTTTTGCAATGTCAACTGTGCCTTTTGCTTTTGCTATAGCTGCTTTAATTAAAAATGAATATAGAGACTGGATTAAACAAGCTTTCCCGTGGGTGCTTGCAGGTGCAGGTGTCCTAGGATTAGGTATTATGATGGGCGGTTATTGGGCTTACGAAATGCTTGGCTGGGGCGGTTATTGGGCTTGGGATCCTGTTGAAAATTCAAGTTTAATCCCCTGGCTGGTTGGTGTAGCTTCAGTACATACTTTGCTTGTTCAAAAGAAATCTCAGGGTACTGCCGGAATCGGTAAATTTGCAAAAACCAATATAATACTTTGCCTGCTGACCTATATCTTGGTTATTTATAGTACTTTTTTAACCCGCAGCGGCGTCTTAGGTGATGCTTCCGTACATTCTTTTGTTGACCCCGGAAAATTGGTTTATACATTTCTGGTTCTATTTATTCTTACTTTTACATTACTCGGGTTTGGTTTATTGCTCTATAGATGGAAAGCTCTTACAAAAATAGCATTCTCGGATGAAGGCGTTTTGTCCCGTGAGCTGGCTCTGTTTACAGGCGCTGTTGCGTTATGTGCTTCGGCTTTCATTATTTTACTTGGAACTTCAGCCCCATTGTTCAAAATCAGTGTTGATACTTCTTTCTATAATGAAATGAATCTGCCGATTGCAATAATTATTGGGCTGGTAAACGGTCTTTCTTTGCTCTTAAAGTGGAAAAACACAAAAAAAGAAGATTTATTAAAATCATTATTACTCCATGCCGGCATATCTTTATTCGTTACTGTACTTATTGGCGTTTTTGGAAGTGTAACTAATATCATGCTGTTGTTGCTTGTATATTCTTCAATTTTTACAATTACTGTTAATGGTGAGGTTGCAGTTAAAATTATTCGGGGTAATTATAAAATGCTTGGTGCATATATCTCACATATAGGCATTGCCATTGTTCTTATCGGAATTGTTGGGTCTGCCGGTTTTACCGGTGAAAAAGATCTACAGTTGAAACCAAATAAGCCTCAGGAAGCCTTTGGATATAAATTTACTTTTGTTAATATTGAGCCTTTTGAAAATAATACAAAGTATAAGTTTATCATTGACCTGGAAAAAGAAGGAAGTACAACAAGGGTTACACCTGTTATGTACATTAGTGACTTTAATAATAGCTTGATGAGAGAACCTGCAATACTAAATTTGGCTTCAAAAGATATTTATATCTCTCCTTTAGGTTATGATGAACCTGATCCGCATGCAGGAGCCCATCACAAACTTACTAAAGGTAATCCGGTTGATGTTGACGGTGTAAAAATAACTTTTGTAAAATTTGATTTCAGCAAAGAGCAAATGCAGGCGATGTCTGAAGGTAAAAAAACTGAGATAGTTGCTGAAATGACTGCTGAAGCTAATGGCAAATTAAAGAATTTTACACTGAATGCTAAAATAGAAGGTGAGAATCAGAGTTTTTCAACATATGAATTGACTGATCCGCAAATGAATATTAAATTGGCAAAACTTAGCGCTGATGGAAATATTGAAATAGATATTGTTAAACCTAACGGACCTATGCAGGTTCAGCCGGATCCCGTTCTTTCTATTTCGGCAAGCGTTAAACCTTTCATCTCTTTTGTCTGGATAGGCGTTGTAGTCCTTTTTGCGGGTTTTGTTGTCTCAACTTTAAGACGTTTAAAAGAGTCTGTTATTTAGGATTTTTTTCTTATTTTTCGGCAGGTAATTTTTTACCTGCCTTTTTTGTTTTAAATACTTTTATCAATAGGAGTTGAAATGCCTGATATTATTTATCAGAATCAATTGGATTATCTGAATAAGTTTGCAAATAATAATGATCCGCTTTTAGATGAGATGGAAAAGTATGCAATGGATAACTTAGTTCCTATATTGGAGAAGCAGGCTGCTTTTTTTCTTGAGCAATTAATTATTATAAAAAATCCTTCACGAGTTTTGGAAATTGGAATGGCTATCGGTTATTCTTCTATTAGAATTGCAAAAATACTACCTGATTCAAGTGAATTTTTTACCATAGATAAAAGTAAACCGAACATTGCTAAAGCTAAAAGTTATTTTGAAAGAGCCGGAGTCTCTAAAAAAATAAATATACTTGAAGGGGAGGCAATTGATATACTGCCTTCTTACGATAAGTTCGATTTTATTTTTTTGGATGCTGATAAAGAGGATTATCTGAAGCTATTTGAAATATCAGCTAATCTGCTGAATGATAATGGAGTTATTTTTGTTGATAACCTGCTTTGGCATGGTTACACTGCTGCTGAGGTTATTCCTGATAAAGTAGTTAATTCTACAAACTATATTCGTGAATTTAACGAAATGTTCATGGACTTAAAGCAATTTAAGACCACAATTTTGCCCATTGGGGATGGCATAGGCATAGCCGTTAAATTATAAATTTGGATTTTCTTCTTCTATTTTATTCAGAATTATGCCTTCTCTTAAGGCATTTTCTGAAATTACAACTTTTTCAATTTTAAATGCATCAAGAATCATATTCAAAATTATCAATCCGCAGGGTATAATGTCCACTCTTTTAGGCTCAATACCGGATAAATGAGACCTCTCTGCCGGTGTTTTGCAGCCTAATACAATCTGTGTAGCTTTATTCAGTTGTTCTTTGTAAAATGTAAATCCATTGTAGTTTGCAATACCCTTGCCTAATTGCCGGTATGCAATCATATTGGCAGCCGATTGTATAGTGCCGGACGTTCCAACTGCAAAGTCTATTTGATAATTTGTGCGTTGTATATTCAGTTTCATTTCTGCCTGAATATATTTTTTGCAAGCTTCTATTTTTTCATGTTCCAGTACATAATCTCTAAAAAACATTTTAGTTAATCTTACCGCCCCAATTTTTAAGCTGCGGATAAACTCAATTTGGTTATTAACAGAGTAAATAAGTTCAGTGCTGCCGCCGCCAATATCAATGCTAAGAATTTTGTTTGATGAAATATTAAGGGCTTTGGTTATGCCTTTAAATATTAACTCACCTTCCCTTAATCCATCAATAACATTTATCTTAATTCCTGTTTCTTCATTAACAATTTTAACAAATTCAAACCTGTTTGCTGCTTCTCTTATGGCAGAAGTTGCTGCTGTTATAATTTCAGCATCATAAAAATTTGCCAATTCTTTAAACTGCTTTAAAGTTGAAACTGCTTCAGCTATTTCAGATGGAGATATGCAGTTGTTGATGTCTTCAAATTCGGAACCTAATCTTAATACAACTTTTTCCCTGTCAACAATTTTGAATGTTCCGTTCTTTTTTACTTCAACTATAATGAGGTGAAAAGAGTTCGTCCCCATATCAATTGCAGCATAGTATTTTTTCTTAAAAAAACTTTTCATCTAAAATTTTTTGTGATAGTTTATAAATATCTTCAACGGTAATATCGTCAATCAGTTCTGATTTGCGGACAAAATGCTTGTTTGAACCAACCGGTGCCCAGTTAAAGGGATTTGTATGGCCAAAAATTGAGATCTGGGAAGTTTCTGTAGCCCCGGCAACATGCATTACGCCTGTGTCATTTGTGATAAATAAAGATGATTTGGAAATTAAAGCGGCCACTTCGGAAATCGGTTTATTCAAAAACTCGGGAAGGGCAATCCCGTTGCAGTTCTTTTGCACATATCTTACACATTCCAGATCACTGTTAGTTGATGTAAGAAAAAATACAGGGTTGTATTTCTCTTTCAACTGCTTTATTAAATCGCAGTATTTGATGAGAGACCATCTATTCTGCTCTTTGCCGGCACCTACATGCAGGCCAATAACAATAGGATTATTCTCTTTATTTATTTTTGAAAGAAAATCCTCTGCTTCTTTAATGTCACTTTTATCAGTACTAATTTCCGATTTGAAGTTAGTTGTGTCAATTCCGAATGGCCTTACTATATCAAGGCATCTTTCCGATACATTGGAGTCAGGATGTTTCCTCCAGTCAATTTCAATTCTGTAATTAAAGAAAAAAGAGGCTCTATTTTCTTTTCCATTTAAAATTAATGGACCAATCCTTTTTTTAGCATTTGCAAAACGGGAAAGTAAGCAGCTTGTAAACGAAATAGATACAGTAACAGGTACTATTACTAAATCATACTCCTTCTTTAATAATTTCTTTACGCGGAAATAATAATCAGGATTAATCAATTTCTTCTTATCAAATACAAATAATGTATCTATGTATTTGTTTTTTAATAATCCTTGGTAGTTCTGCGGACTGAGAACAACAGTCAATTTACAATCGGGAAATTTTTCTTTTATTGCCCTGAAAAGGGGCACACAAGCTAAAAGGTCTCCAAGCTGGTTATGTTGTCTGATAATTAGAATACTTTTGGGAATTCCAATGTTTTTATCGTCAATTAAAGGAACCGAATAATATTTTTCGAGTATTTTTAATAAAAAATTTGAATACAATATAATTTTTCTTTCAATTATTCTTTTTTGTCATCATCAAGATCTATGTACTTTGCTTCTTCTACGTTTTTATAATTGCTGTTAACCTTTTTTTCAGTTTTTTTAGGGGTAGAAGAGGGTGACAAGAAAAACTTGATAACAAACTTTCCAACTTGAAAAATAATATATACAAATATAAATGTTAAAATAAATCTAATCATAAAATCCTGCTTTTTTCCGGCTTAAAGTATTCTTTAAAAGCCCTGTCGTCTCTAAAAATCTGTTTGAATAATTCATCGAAGTCATTTTCATTTTTAACAAAATCAATTTCAGAAGAATTTACAATAATTAAAGGGGTAGAGTTATATGTAAAAAAGAAATTATTATAAACTTCAGAAAGTTCTTCAATATAAGTACGGGTTAAATTTCTTTCAATTTTCCTTCCCCGCCTTTTTATATTGTACATTAACCTGTCAATATTGGATTGCAGGTAAACAACCACGTCCGGTTTCTTTAAATTGCGTATCAGTAAAGGGAATATCGATTCGTACAATTTTAATTCATCACCTGAAAGATTTAAATATGCAAATATTTTATCTTTTTCAAAAATATAATCGCATACGGTATAATCAGTAAAAAGATTGCCTAAATTAAGAACTTCCTGCTGTTTAAATCTGTTAACAAGAAAAAACATTTGTGTCTGGAATGCAAACCTCTTCCTGTCTCCGTAAAATTTCTCCAGAAAAGGATTAGCCTCAAATTGTTCTAAGACAAGTTCCGCATTCAATCGTTCTTTAATTTTTAATGCTAATGAAGTTTTACCCGAGCCGATTACTCCTTCAATTGCTATATATTTAATGCCGGTTTCTGAACCCAATATATTACTCACATTTAATTTCAATTTTCCCGGGAATTTTATTAATTATAGTCTTTTCAATTCCGTCAAGTTTAATTTCACAAATTCTTTTATTTATGCCGGGATGCCTTACCTCTGAAGCTATTTCACAGAGGGGTACAAGGACAAAATCCCTATTTAAGATTTCTTTGTGCGGTATAGTAAGTAAATCATCAGAATAAATCAAATCGTTATAAAATAAAATATCTATGTCTATTTCTCTCGGCCCCCACCTGTCTCTTTTATTTCTCCCAAGTTCTTTTTCAATAGATTTTGATAATTCATAAAATTCTTTTAAAGTATAAGAAGATCTGAGTTTAATGGCAGCATTATAAAAATTGTCCTGGTCTTTGTATCCGTATGGTATGGTCTCATATACAGAAGAAACTTTTTCAACCTTGCAGCATTTGTCTGCGCTAATACTATTAGCCGCCTGGTCAAGGTGTTTTAGTTTGTCTCCAATATTTGAGCCCAAACTTACAAAAATCAAGTTACTAAACATATTGCGCTTTCAATTCACTTCTGTCTTTAATTACTTCAACTTCAACGCAATCAACAATTCCGCCTAATGGCGGGTTGTTCTTTCTTATTCTGACCGCAACTTTATCTGTTTGTTCAAATTTTATTAATATACTATCGGCAATCTTCATTGCCAATGTTTCTATTAAGGCATATTTTTGCTCTAAAGCCAGCCTGTAAACAAATTTATATACCTTATCATAGTTTATTGTTTCTTTAAGAGAATCATGTTCTGATGCTGAGCTGAAATTTGTATACAAATCAATGTCTGCTTCAAATTTACCGCCTACACTTTGTTCTTCTGTCAGCACTCCGTGGTAGCCATAAAAGACGGCTCTTTTTATTCTAATTATATTTAACATTAATAACCATAATTAATTACATAGCAAATGTAAAATAATATCTGTTAAAATTATACAGATCAAATTGGACATTCTTTATTAGTAAACTCCGTTTATTGGGCGGGAATACCGCGAGGGGAACAGATTCTAAATATGGTAATCCTTAATTCCCTTTTGTTGATTTAATGTAGCCGCTGCTTTTTATTGCTGTTTTACTGCTTTATTAGGCGTCAAATTATCAAATACGGCAAAAAAGATTCCTCCTAATACACAAAATGAGCCTATAAAGTGAATTGTTATAAGCTTTTCACCCGAAAGTGCCCAGCCAAGTATTAAAGCAATTATTGGAGTAATAAAAGAGACTAATGAAAGCAGAATAATATTTATTCTTTTTAGCAGCCAATAGTATGAAGTAAAAGTAACTATACTGCCAAAAAAGGCAAGAAAGACTATTGCTATTCCGGAATTTAAAGTAATGCTTAATTTAGAATAATCCTCAAAAAGGAATCCCACTATCAACATTAGCACTCCGCCTATACCCATTGGGAATAAATTCATGCTTAACGGATCAAGCTTTTGTCCAAATTTTTTAATTGTAACCGCTATGCTTGCCTGCATTACACCGCTTAAGGTAATTGCAATCATTCCAAGAAAATAATCTGAGAGCTTTCCTCCAAACTGATCAGAAAATATTACTACAATGCCTGCAAAGGATAATATCATCCCTATAATTTTAAATTTACCTATCTTTTCATCTTTTAGGAAGAAATATGAAAGTATGGCGGCAACAAAGGGATAAATTGCAAAAAGAACGGCGGCCAAACCGGAGGGTACATACTTTTCTCCCCAATATACTAAGCCAAAGGGTAGTAGAAATGAAAATATACTCATCACCAGGTACAAAATTATTGAAGTCCTGTCCATAGGGAGTGGTACTTTTCTAATGGCCATATATAAATATATAAATACTGCTGCAAGTATAAATCTGATTCCGGCAGAAAAGAAAGGAGTCATATCTACCAGACAGATTCTGATGGCAAGCCACGTTCCGCCCCATATTAAACAAGTCAGAGCATATAAAAATATTATTTTAAACTTGCTATCCATTCAATCCCTTCATGGAAATAACGCCAATAGCCCTGCCTGAGGCTGCGCCTTCACGCCTGTATGAATGCAGTAAGTTCATCATTTTATATGTGCAAAAGTTAGATAGCTGAATATTTTTTTGCGGTACGCCTTCTTCAATTAGTATATTACAGTTTAACCCTGCAACATCCAGATAAAATTTGTTGTTTTCTTCTTTCACAAAGTTTTGGTTAAATTGTTTTGCAACTTCTTCACCTACTTCATAGTTCATTTGGGAAATTGAAGGGCCGATATATACAATTAAATCCTTCGGATTTGAAGTAAAAACATTAGCCAGTGTGTGCAGTGTTTTCAATAAGATTTTTTTCTGGGTGCTTCTCCAGCCCGAGTGTATTGCGGCAATTATCTGTTTGTTTTTATCATAAATAAAAATTGGAGTACAGTCTGCCGTCCCAACAACTAAACCCAGATTAGGCTTGTCTGTAATTAATGCATCGCTTTCTCCGGCAAACCCGGCTTTATCTACGTATTTGATATTATCGGTGTGAATCTGCTTCTGATAAACAATATTGTCCGGATCCAAACCAAGCTCTTTGTAAAACTCAATCCGGTTTTGTTCAACAAGATTTTTATCATCACCCACAGATAATGACATGTTAAAGTTATAAGGCGGCTTGCAATGGGAATTATTACCGATTTTAGTTGAAAATCCAAACACAATATCTGGATATTGATTGAATATTGCTGATTTTAAGATTACCATAATTTTTGCTGTTTAATAAAAAAATTAAAGATAAAAAATTTAATCCTTAGAAACAATTTCGTTGCAGGGCATCCAAAAAAAAGTTATGTTTTCCTTATATAAAAATCATATGCCGGGTATATAACTGCTGTATATTTATAATCAGCAATTGCTAATTATGCTTTGCCTTTGCGGCTGCTATTCTTAGAAGGGGATAGTCAATTCCGGACGGGAGTCGTTCTTTTAGTTCTTTAAGATTGCCATATCCTTTTTTAATTTCGCTTGTGGCGGTAATAAAAAGTTCTTTATCAAAAAGCTTATCGGTTTTCAGCTGCGGGTAATAATCAATAATGCTTTCAATCTGCATTGAGATAACTGTTTCTGCTAAATTGCGCGCTTCTGCTATTTCGGCTAAAGAATATCCTTTTTCTACCATTTTAAGGGTTTCTTCCAAATTTGAGGGGATGTTTTTTTTCTTATCCTTAGGAGCATCTTTTTGCTCATAATACTTCTCTATTACCTTAAGAAAGTCATTTCCTGTTTTGTTAAACATTCTCTCAGTAAATCCCTGAATGTTAAATAACTCTGCCGTTGTCTTCGGCTTTACAGAGGCGATATCTCTTAAAATATTATCAGGGCAAATAATATTTACAGCCTGCATGAATTTTTTTGCTGCAATTGCCCTTGTTTCTCTAAGCGAGTTGAATAATTCCAAATCTTCATGAAAGTTAAATCTTTTTTCTTTTCCTTTGGAAAGCAAATCATTTTCTTTAAGGAAATTGAATCCCTTCTGAGCAAGTTCAACTTTTGTGGCGCTGTTCTTTTTCTTCTGAATATAATTATTGTCAACTAAACTTAACAGCATTTGCCGCAGACTGCCTTTGTCAAAATTGAGGCAGGAACCGTATGTCTCTAATGTATTATAATCAGCCGCTTTTGATTTACCAAGCAGAATATTTATTAAAACATTTTCAGCAACCGGATTATCTATAATATTTAATGAGATTAAAAGTTTCTCTTTAACAAAAGTATCTGCCTGTTCAGAAATAATTTCGGGACTTCCCGCCAGGCACTTATCACATTTACCGCACGAATAATTTGAAACGTTTTCCCCAAAGTAATTTAGTATATACTTAAACCGGCATTGGGAAGTATAAACGAAATCAACCATTGACTCAATTTTTCTGGACATTCGGATATAGTTATCGGCAATTCGCTTATAATCTAATTTAAGTTTTAAACCCTCTACTCTGTGGGCTGTTAAAACTACCTGTTCTTTTGCCGATATTTGCTTATAGTTTACTATGCCCATGCCATCAAGGTTTACAAATATTTCATCTATTTCCTGCTCAATAATTCCGGTATTTTGTGCAAGGTAAGAAAATGAAATAGGAACATTTTCACTGAACAATAAACCGCCATTTTCCCTTAGTAAAATCAGTAAAAGCTCTTTTACTTTATTGTTCTTTGTCTGTTTTATAAATTTCTTAAGTACATCCTTATTTACCGGAATTTTAACAGTTGTTTTTCTGTTAAATGCCGAAAGGACTTTCAAATATCCTGCATTCTCAAGAATTTTCAAAGCAGCATTAAGCATACCTTTGCTGATTTTCTTCCTGACAAAGTTGGAGATAAAATCCAAATTTAATGCAATCTCAAAATCAGGGAGGTTATTAATGGCAACCTTGCCATAGTTGCAAATAGCGTCATATATGCCGCAAATAAGCTCCTTGTCCGGATGTGATGTCGATAAAAAGAACTGTTGAATTAAAACATCTGAATCATCATGAATTAAATATGCGTAAGATTCTTTTCCATCTCTGCCGGCACGTCCTATTTCCTGATAATAGTTTTCTACAGAGCCCGGGGTGTTGTAGTGTATTATAAGCCGGATATCGCTTTTATCTATTCCCATTCCGAATGCATTTGTGGCAGCTATTACAGGAATATTGCCTGAAATAAATCCTTCCTGTACTTTCTTCCTCTCTATTGACTGCATACCGGCATGGTAATAAGCGCAATTAATTTTATTTAACTGCAAAAACTGAGCAACCTCTTCTGCTCTGTTTCGTGAGGAAGTGTAAATAATAGCCGGCGTACCCTGTTTTGAAATTAGATTGAGGCAGAGTTCATTTTTCCTTTTTGAACAGATTACATTAAGATTTAGGTTGCTCCGCTCAAATCCCTTTACAACAACTGTAGCATTTTTAAGCTCAAGCTGTAAAATGATGTCATTTATTACCTCTTTTGTGGCTGTTGCAGTAAAAGCAGATACTTTTTTGATACCTGTAAATTTTAGGAATTCTTTGAGCTTTGTATAGCTGGGCCTGAAGTTATGTCCCCATTCACTTATACAATGTGCTTCGTCCACAAATAAGAAATTCGGGTTTAAGTCTTTAATTTTCTCAGCAAATGATATGCTCTCAAGCCTTTCAGGGGCAACATATAAAAGTTTAATTTTCCCGTATCTTATGTCTGCAAAAACATTTTCAGCTTCACCCATGGACATGGTGCTGTTGATAAATGCGGCAGATATCCCATTAGAAATTAAAGCGTCAACCTGATCCTTCATTAATGCAATCAGAGGGGAAATTACAATTGAAAATCCATCTGCGGTCAGGGCAGGGAGCTGATAGCATAAAGATTTACCTGCTCCGGTCGGCAGTACGGCAACAACATTTTTCCCTGAACTGATATCTTCAATTATTTCTAACTGTCCGTTCCTGAAATCATCATATCCGAAATATTTTTTTAACGCTTCAAAATGGTTCATTATTAAAGAGGTAATTTGTAAAATATAAAAATAAATAATTTGACTGAAATAAATAAGGGGAAAGGATCTTTTTGAATTTTATTAAATTTATAATAACTTTGAAGCCTGTAAAAAAGGTTATTCCTCAATGGGGGAAACTTGATATTCTTTTGTAATAACTATAAGGCTATTTCGTGAAATCAAAAAAAACTAAGATTGGCATCACCGGAAACATTGGCTCCGGTAAAACTGAATTCTGCAAATATATTGCTGGTAAAGGATACCCCGTTATTGAAGCTGATGAGCTTGCAAAGAATATTCTTGCTTCCGATAAGGAAGTCCAGGCTGAAGTAATTAAAGCTTTTGGTACGGAAAGTTTTTCAAACGGAGCCCCGGACAAAAAATTCCTTGCTGAAACAGTCTTTTCTGATCCGGAAAAAGTCGTGTTAATAAATTCAATTATCCATCCGGCAGTAATAGCTGAAATTGAAAAAAGGATAGAGGGGTTATTCGTCTCAAACGATAAAGTATTTGTTGAAGCGGCACTTCTCTTTGAAGCTGAAATGGAGGAAATGTTTGATCTAATTGTACTTATTGCTGCTGACAAAGAGAAAAGGTTTGCAAGAAAATCAAAACAATTGGATTTAGCGGATATTGAAAAGAGGGATGACAACCAGATATTAGAATCAGAAAAAAAAGGTGCCTCTGATTTTACTTTCCAAAATGATGGTACTTTGGAAGAGCTATTCGCAAAAGCTGAATTGTTGTTAAAACTTATCTAATATTGTGAGGCTGTGTGAATATGCAGTGTCCCCCTTCTTAAGGGGTATATAGGGGGATCCGGGCTTATAGACAGCATAATATATCATTATTTGTTTATAATTTTCACACAGTCTCTGTATGCTGGAGGAATAGCCGGAAGGAAGTTTACGAAGATGGTATCGAATACATTTTTACACAAAACTCACGTTCCCGGCACTCTTTAACTCACTATAAATATAGTAAAAGCAGAGAGTTTCTAAAACGATATGAAGGAAGGATTTAAGTAATTAATTGCCAATAAATGGCCAATTTACTTAAACGTTTAAGGGCTACTCAAATTCAGCATTTGTAATGGGTTATAATTTTTGTAAATTTGAGGATTGAATAAAATTATCTATATAAAATGGCTGCCAGAAAATTAAAAATCCTCTTTATTTCTTCAGAAGTTGTTCCTTTTGTCAAGACAGGCGGTTTGGCCGACGTTTCTTCAGCTTTACCACAAGTTCTAACTGAATTGGGGCACGAAGTAAGAATATTATGCCCCAAATATGGAGCTATTGATACCAGAAAATACAGAATCCATGATGTTGTACGTCTTAAGGATATTACTGTTAATATCGGCGATAAACAGGTAACTTATTCTATTAAATCCAGTTTCTTACCCGGCCAGAAGGTTAGAGTTCAAATATACTTTTTAGCGCAGGATGAATATTTCGGATCCCGGAATAGCCTTTATGTCGATCCTCAAACAGGTAAAGACTATAAAGACAACGATGAGAGATTTATTCTTCTAAGCAGATCTGTTTTTGAGCTTGTTAACAGGTTGGGATGGGTCCCTGATATCATTCATTGTAATGATTGGCAGACTGGTATGCTTCCCGCTTACCTGAAGACTTTATACAAAAATGATGAGACTTTTGGAAAGTTTAAAACTCTGTTTACTATTCATAATCTGGCTTTTCAGGGGGAATTTCCTAAATCTGCCTTTGGCAAGACAGGTTTACCGGAAGAATTTAATTCTGAAAAAGGAATTGAAATCTACAATAAAATCAATTTTATGAAAAGCGGACTAATTTTCTCAGATGTTATAAATACTGTTAGTGAGAATTATGCCAATGAAATAAGGACTGATGAAGAGTTGAGCGCCGGCCTTAAACAGGTTTTAAGTAAACGTAAAAATGATTTATACGGAATTCTTAACGGAATTGACACCAGAACCTGGAATCCAGAAATTGACCAGAAAATTCCATTTAACTATCATTCCAAAGATTTAGACGGCAAGCTTGAAAATAAAAAAGTACTTTGTGAGAAGTTTAATTTACAATTTAATGAAACAACGCCCGTTATTGGCATTATTTCATTATTACTTGATGCCAAAGGATTTGACCTTATAAGTGATATTTTTCCTGAAATGATGAAACAAAATCTGCAGATTGTTCTCCTTGGCACTGGTGACCAAAAATATCATCATTTCTTTGAGAAAATGAGCGCGGCTTACCCTGACAAATTTGCTTGCTATCTTGGGTTTAATGATGAATTAGCTCACCTTATTGAGGCCGGATCTGATATTTTCTTGATGCCTTCAAGATATGAGCCATGCGGTTTGAATCAGCTTTATAGTTTAAACTATGGCTGTGTACCTGTTGTTAGAGAAACTGGTGGACTTGCTGATGTTATTGTTAAATACAATGAAAAAACTGGCGAAGGAAATGGATTCTCATTTAAAAATTATGATTCTGCAGCTTTGCTTAAGGAGCTAAACAGGGCCCTTTCTATCTTTACGGACAGAAAAGCCTGGGTTAGAATTATGAAAACCGGTATGAGGTTGGATCTAAGCTGGACAAACTCAGCAAAGAAATATATTGAATTATATAAAACCATTTTAAATGATGAATAATTTTTGTTCATTAGTTCATTTAGAACGGTTGTAAGGTGAAAATTTGTAATTTGGCTTGTCTTCTCTTTTCCTTTTTTGTAAGGGGGAATTGACAAGCTTTTTTTTCGTTATGACCTTTATTTCTTTTTCTAACATCCATTTAGGCTACTTTTTTATAATGTTAGCATTTATGCTTTGCTTTATAATTAGAAAATTCCGAATTTTACGACTTCAAATATTATTGAAGTGAGTAACTACATTATTTAAGATTTTCCCGGAGAAAAAATTGCGTAATTTTTGCTTTTATTTTTCATTTGTCCTATTAATTGGCATATTTTTTACCGGCTGCAGTGAGTCACCTTCTACCATTGGCTCTGATTTGCTTTCGGCTGATTATATAAATGCTTTACAGCTTAGCTCAGATTCTATTTATCAGAAATCTGAGACAAAACTTAAAGTACAATCTATGGTGGATGGGACCCGTTTGTTTGTTGGTAAATCTGACAACACTGAAGCCACATCTTTGATCAAGTTCTTGATTTCTTTACCGGATTCAATTAAAACTGGTATCAATAATGGTACTTACTATGTAAAAAATGCCTGGGTCGAACTTTTCAATACTTATACTGTTGGAAAATCTTCATCTGTTTTAAATTATCATGCATATAAAGTAAATAGCTACTGGACTTCATCCGGATTTACTACTGATAGCTTACCTAAACTAAACTATTCAGACGTTGTAAGTTCAAATTTAAAAATAAATGACGGGGTAACTGACTCCAGCTCTACTTTCGACATTTCATCTTCTTTAGTGTCTGAATGGGTTGCTCAGGCCGCAGGCGATTCCAGTAAATTAAACTATGGAATTTATCTGAAGCCGACTTCAAATTCAACCAAAATACTTGGTTACCAGGCTTTAACTTCAACTTTGACTTATGTGCCGTATCTGCATGTCGTTTTTCAAAAGCAGGGTTCTTATCAGGATACTTTATCATTCTATCCCGATCAGGATGTTGCTGTAGTAAAAGGCGAGCTTCCTGCTAATTCACAAAATATATATGCTCAGGGCAGTGTGGAATTAAGATCCAGGATTTTCTTTGATGTATTATCTAAAATCCCTACTAAATCTATTATTAACTATGCTGAATTGACACTTAAACCTGATTTCTCAGAAACAGGATACTCCTCTACATCGTCTGCCGCCGTTTATTTGTTTAATCTTAGTGATACTACAAATTATGACTCCGTTTCTACAAATTATGTTACTATGTATTTAAATGACACTGTTTATACCGGAAATGTTACAAAATTAGTACAGGAATGGTTTACTTCAGGGACTAATTTAGGTTTTGTTGTGGCTCCTTATTTGAAATATAATAGCGTAGATATGTATGCATTCAAAGGATCCTCTGCTCCTCTGTCAGTTAGGCCTAAACTTATAATTAAATATACAAAGAAGAATTAACTATGAAGAAAAGATTTTTTGCCGTTTTTTTATTTTTACTTGTCTCTATGCCCGTTTTAGCTCAAAGTAGTTCTCCTTATTCAAGACTCGGATTAGGCGATGTTGTGTCTTCATTTTCTTCAAGAAGAGTTGCTTTAGGAGGTTTAGGTGCCGCTATTGAAGATGCTGATTTTATCAGTACCCTTAATCCTGCATCTTTAAATAAATTGTCCAAAGTGAGAATTGAAGTCGGCTTTAATTACAATGCAATGTTTTTATCTGATAAAAATCAGTCTAGCTATTATGGCGATGCACAGTTTAATGGTTTTACATTTGCGTTTCCAATTTCCCAAACTTATGGGGTCTCTGCTGTTTTGGGGCTTGCTCCGGTTACTGACGTCGGTTATAAAACTGTTCAAACAAAAGCTACGGCAGATGCACCGGGCATTATTTTAGAAGGAGAGGGCGGCCTCTCAAAAGTATTTGTCGGAGGATCTTATACTCTGCCTTTTAACTTTAGTATCGGTGCTACATTTGATTATTATTTCGGCAATATCAATTATAAATCTACAACAAAATATTCTGGTACTGATTTTACAAATGCTGAATATAAAAAGAGTCTAAAACCCAAAGGCATTGGTACAACGTTTGGAATTATTTCACCGGATTTGGGTAAATGGCTGAACATTAGTAATATTTCAGATGTAAAATTTGGTATCTCTGCAAGTGTTGTTGGTAATTTAAAAACAGATTCTGTGTTTACATCGCTTTCCTCTATTAGTGAAGATACAATAACTCTGGGTAGAGTTGATGTAAAAGTTCCGGCAAAAATAAATGCAGGTATAGCATTTAAAATTAATAAAGGCTACCTGGTGTCTCTTGATTATTCTACGCAGGCCTGGTCTAATTATAAAATGAATGGACTTACTTCCTCAGAGTTAAGAAATTTTAATAAATTCAGCTTGGGATGTGAATATAAACCAAGCAAAGAAAGCGGCAGTTCATTCTGGACACGTTCATCTTTTAGAGGCGGCTTTTCTTATGAGCAAACTCAATATAAGATAAATAATGCCGGTGTAAATTCACTTTTGTTCTCATTGGGTGCTTCTCTGCCTCTCTCTTATGAAAACACAGTTGATATCGGTGTTACTTACGGGATACGTAAGTCTTCGGATGAAAATTTATTTAAAGAGAATTTTATTCGCTTAAATGTCGGTTTAAGTTTAGGCGATATTTGGTTTATTAGAACGGAAAGATAATTATTTTTTATAGATAATAACGGTAATAATAATGGAAAATTTAGCAAAAGATCAGGAAATATTTGAGGTTCTTAACCTTGAACGTCACCGTCAGACTGAAAATTTGGAACTAATCGCTTCCGAAAATTTTGTAAGTCCTGCTGTTTTAGAAGCCGCCGGATCAATTTTAACTAATAAGTATGCTGAGGGTTACCCCGGTAAAAGATATTATGGCGGATGTGAGTATGTTGATATGGCCGAAAACATTGCCAAAGAAAGACTAAAAAAACTGTTCAATGCAGAATATGTTAATGTACAGCCTCATAGTGGATCTCAGGCTAATATGGCTGTTTATATGACATTACTGAAACCTGGCGACAAAGTTTTAGGCTTGAACTTGGCTCATGGCGGGCATCTTACCCATGGCTCTCCTGTGAATTTTTCAGGAATCCTTTATAATGCTGTTGGATATAACTTAAATAAAGAAACCGGCACTTTAGATTATAACGTTATTGAAGAAATGGCTAAAAAGGAAAAGCCAAAGATGATTATTGCCGGTGCAAGCGCTTATTCCAGAGAATGGGATTATGCAAAATTTAGACAAATTGCTGATTCGGTTGGTGCATTTTTAATGTGCGATATGGCTCATCCTGCTGGTCTTATTGCTAAAGGCTTGTTAAATAGCCCGTTGCCTTATTGCGATGTTGTTACTTCAACTACGCATAAAACTTTGAGAGGTCCAAGGGGCGGAGTTATACTTATAGGCAAAGATGGAGAGAACAGATTAGGTGTTAAAACTGTAAAAGGTGATAGATTAAAGCTAATGTCTGAAATGTTTGACAGCACTGTAATGCCGGGCATTCAGGGCGGTCCATTAATGCACATCATTATGGCTAAAGCGGTTGCTTTTGGTGAAGCTTTAACAGATAATTTTAAAGTATATGCTGAACAGGTTATTAAAAATTCAAAAATTTTAGCTGATAAATTAACCGGGTATGGCTTTAACCTTATTTCCGGCGGTACTGATAACCATCTGATGCTGATTGACCTTAATAATAAAAATATTACAGGGAAACAGGCCGAAATCTCATTAGGTAAGGCCGGTATTACGGTAAATAAAAATATGGTCCCTTATGATACAAGATCTCCTTTCGTTACTTCAGGAATCAGAGTTGGTACTGCTGCAGTTACTACCAGAGGTATGAAAGAAAAGGATATGGAAGTTATTGCCGGATTTATAAATGAAGCTGTTTCCTCATTTGATAAAGATGATAAGTTAGCCGTTATCAAAAATGAAGTTAAGCAACACTGTTCCGGTTTCAAATTATTCGCAGAAGCTTAGTTAGTTAATCTCGTGGCTGATCAATTAGAAGAAAATAGTAATTTGGACGAAAATGTTAAAGAGGGCTCCGGAAAAGAAATGACTTTTCTGGAGCATCTCGAAGAATTGCGTTGGAGAATTATTTGGTCTCTTCTTGGTGTTTTTCTCGGGATGATAGTTTCTTTTTTCTTTATTGATTTCCTTGTAAACAATGTTCTACTAAAACCTGCTATCGACAGCAAACTTGATCTGCAAAATCTTCAACCGTTTGGCCAGTTCTTCTTGTATTTCCAGGTTGCTATTGTTGCCGGTGTTATCCTCAGTCTCCCGAATCTGTTTTATCAAATTTGGTCATTTGTGGCTCCTGCTCTTAGGGAAAATGAAAAAAAATATGTTTTCTGGATAATTGCATATTCTACTTTGTGTTTCCTATTAGGTATTGCATTCGCATATTTTGTTATGCTCCCGCTTTCATTAAGCGTTGCTGCTCAATTTGGATCAAAGGCAATTAAAAATCAAATTGCTATTGATGAATATATGTCTATTATTATTAGCATCCTTCTTGCGTCAGGGCTTATTTTTGAACTTCCTATGGTTTCTTTTTTCCTGAGTAAATTAGGAATTCTTAAAGCGGCATATATGAAAAAATACAGAAGGCACGCAATTGTTGTTATTCTGTTTCTTGCTGCTATTCTTACTCCCGGTACAGATCCCGTTTCTCAGATAGTTTTGGCAGTCCCTTTACTTGTTCTATATGAAATAAGTATATTAGTTTCAAAATTCGCGCAGAAAAAGTCTTGAATAAAATCAACCTTGAAAATATAAACGATCCGGTTATTAAAAACCTTGAACTGTTTGATTCCCGGTTTAAAGAATCTCTTAAGTCTAATGTTACTTTGGTTGATTTGATAGCCAGATATATCTTAAGGCAAAAAGGTAAGAGAATAAGGCCATTGCTTGTCCTTCTTACTGCAAAGGCCGTTTCTGATATTAGCGATAGGACATACAGGGGGGCAATGTTAGTTGAACTCCTTCATACTGCTACTTTAGTTCACGATGATGTTGTTGATAATGCTGATAAAAGAAGAGGCTTTTGGTCTCTGAATGTTGTTTTTAAAAACAAAATTGCCGTACTGATGGGCGATTATCTCCTTTCCAGAGGATTAAGTATTGCTGTTGACTCCGGCGATTTTGACTTCCTTAGTGTTATTACCAATACTGTAAAAAGAATGTCAGAAGGGGAGCTGCTTCAAATCCAAAAAACAAGAAAATTGGATATTGATGAAACTACTTATTTCAGAATAATATCTGATAAAACTGCTTCGTTAATTGAAACTTGCTGCCGTATTGGGGCGATGAGTGCTTCAGATGATGCAGATATAGTTAATGCCATTACCTCATATGGTATAAATCTGGGAATGGCTTTTCAGATTAAAGACGATCTCCTTGATTATATGGGCAATTCCTCGTTTTTAGGCAAACCTGTCGGCGGTGATATAAAAGAAAAAAAGATTACTCTTCCGCTAATTTATGCTTTTAATAATGTTGAACCTTCAGAAGTTAAAAAGATTAAAAAGTTACTTAGAAGTTCTGAGGATAATAAAGTTAAAATTATTATTGATTTTGTAAAAGCCAACAATGGACTTGAAGAGGCTATGCAAAGAGCTGAGGAATTTGGAAATCTGGCAAAAAAATCTCTTTCGGTTTTGAAGGAATCCGAGAGTAAAGATTCATTAAATAAACTTATCGATTTCGTAATTAATAGAAAAAAATAATTTTTTTGTTAAATAAAACCTTCTTAACTCTTTTAACTATACTTAAATTCAAGTAAATTACATAACTGAATAAGTGGAAATATTATGCTTAAAAAACTACTATACATTTTTATTTTTTTATTGTTTATACAACCGGCTTTTTCACAAAAGACCAAGGTTGTTAAATATCATCCATTATCCGGTACATTTCTAATCTCTTTAAACGGCGGCACAACTCTCGCATTTACTGATTATCAACAGAAAAGAATTGATTATGCAGGCAGGTTTGCAGCCGAATATTATATGCCGACCTATAATAATAGTATCTTTGGTTTTAAACTTTATACTGAAGGTGGTTTCATTTCCGGCATTGATAACAGCCGCTCCCCAGATTTATTTAGAAGCGATATTTTCTCAGTTACCGGCGGTATAGTATATGGATATAATTTTCAGGAAAAATATTTTCCATATTTATTCGGTGGAATAGGAATTCTTTCCTTTACCCCAAAAGATGAATCCGGCAACTTGTTAATGAATGCTTATGCAGGAAATTATAAAAGAGCTGAAATGAATGCTGTCTTACAGGCAGGCTGTAAATACGCTATTACTGATAATATGTGTTTTGACATTAATGCAGGGCTGAACATTAGCCCAAGAGATTATCTTGATGATGTTGTGGCAAAAGCAAATAATGATTCCTATCTTACATTTATGATTGGCTTTTCTTATGCTTTTGGCGGTGATCAGGATGATGACGGTGACGGTGTCCCTAATTCGGTTGACAAATGTCCGGAGACTCCGAAAGGTGTCTCTGTTGATGACTTTGGCTGCCCGTTAGATAGTGATCATGACGGTGTGCCTGATTATCTGGATAAATGTCCAAATACTCCTGCCGGTGCAAAAGTAGATGCAAAAGGCTGTCCCATTGATAGTGATAATGACGGCGTGCCGGATTACTTAGACGTTTGTCCCAATACTCCTCATGGGGTTAAAGTGGACGACAGCGGCTGCCCGATTGATAGTGATAATGATGGTGTCCCTGATTATTTAGATAAATGTCCCGGTACAACTTTTGGAGTTGAAGTAGATGAGTTCGGTTGTCCAAAAGATAGTGACCATGATGGCGTTCCGGATTATTTAGATAAATGCCCTGATACCCCGGCAGGTACTATAGTTGATGCCGTAGGTTGTCCTAAAGTTGTTGCTCCAAAGGTAGAAATTGAAAAGAAAGTTGTTGAACCCGTTAAGGAAGACGTTAAAGAAGTTATTCTTATCTCCGGTACTAACTTTGGTTTTAACAATTCGGATCTGCTTCAGACAGCGTATCCGGATCTTGACAGAGTGATTTCTATTATAAAGAAAAATCCATTAAGCAGATGGCGCATTGAGGGTTATTCCGATAATGTTGGTTCCGATTCCGGAAATGTTAAAATTTCCTTGAGACGTGCTCAGTCTGTTTTAAATTATTTTGTTTCAAAAGGCGTTAGCCAGTTGTATTTTGAAATTTCCGGCCTTGGAAAATTGAACCCTATCGCAGATAATAAAACCGAAGCAGGACGTTCAAAAAACAGAAGAGTTAAGATCATTAGAATTAAATAATAGCTGATGCTGTTGTCTAATTCCTTATTATTGCATAGTAATTAATTAAATTAAAATTAAATCTTCGTAAAGAGGTTACATATGTTTGATGAAAAATATAAGTTTACTTGTGTTGACAGGTTTTTAGAATATGTTAAATATGATACTCAGTCAGATGAAGACTCGGTTTCGTTTCCCAGCACTGAGAAACAAAAAATATTGCTTCAAAAGTTAGCTGATGATCTAAAGGCAATGGGGCTTAAAGATGCGGTAATGGATGAATGGGGTTATGTTATGGCAACCCTGCCGGGTAATACCGATAAAAAAGTTGATACTATTGCGTTTATTGCCCACGCAGATACTTCACCTGCCGTAACTGGACTTAATGTTAACCCTATCATGCATAAGAATTATCAAGGCGGTGATATCGTTTTACCAAATGATACTGCACAGGTTATCGAAGTAAAAAATAATCCTGAACTTAAGTATATGATCGGTTTTGACATAATTACAACTGACGGTACTACTTTATTGGGTGCTGACAACAAAGCCGGTGTCTCTGAAATTATGGATGCAGTTAATTTTTTCCTTTCTCATCCGGAAATTAAACACGGCGATATCAAAGTCTGTTTCACTCCTGATGAAGAAGTAGGACGCGGAACTGAAAAAATAGATGTCCAAAAGCTTGGTGCCAAGTTTGGTTACACGGTGGATGGTTCCACAAGAGGGGAAGTTGAAACAGAAACTTTCAGTGCTGATGGTGTGACTATAAAATTCATAGGAAAAAATATTCATCCCGGCTATGCAAAAGGAAAAATGATCAATTCATTAAAAGTTGCTGCTTCTTTTATTGAGAGCCTTCCAAAGGATACACTATCTCCTGAGACTACTGATGACCGCGAAGGTTATGTCCATTGTACAAGTATTAATGGGAATGAAGAATTAAGTGTATTAAAGTTCATTATCCGTGATTTTGAAACTCCAAAATTAAAAGAGTTCGAAGATTTACTCAAAAAACTTGCTGAAGAAACTATAGCCAAATATCCGGGTGCAAGAATGAATTTTGAAGTGCAGGAACAATACAGGAACATGAAGGAAATACTCGATAAATATCCTCAGGTTGAAGCATATGCTAAAGAGGCAATGGTAAATTTAGGAATTACACCTATTTTAAGTGCAATCAGAGGCGGTACGGATGGGTCAAGACTTTCATTTATGGGACTTCCTACTCCAAATATTTTTGCCGGTGAACATAGCTTCCACTCCCAGCTTGAATGGATTGCAATACAAGATATGGAAATGGCCGTTAAAACCATTGTTGGAATTGCTGAAATTTGGGAACAAAAAGCATAAAACTCCAGTCGAAATTATTAAGGGCCATTCGAAACCGGATGGCTCTTTTTTTTTAGAAATGAGTATGAGCTAGTGGAATCGAACAGAAAAATAATAAATATTTTTGAAGAAAAGATAAAAAACAAAATTGCCAAAGTATGGGGTGAATAATGAAAGAATGCTTAATTTGTCGAAATGATGAATCAGAAATAAGGCAAGAGGACTATGGACAAAGAAATATTGTCTATTGTCCTAACTGTGGCGATTATGTAATTAACAAACTTACAATGTCACAGTGTGATTACAAAAGGCGGGAAGACAGAGCTAAAATTAGTCATTGGATCAGACTTCACCAAGCCGAAACACCCGTTGAACTTACGAAAGAAAAAATTGAATATATAATTAAAAACTTTACTTTGCCATCTCCACGAGAACAAGCAGATAATATGTTAATTTGGATGGGGGAAAATTATCCTAAACCGAATGATACTGTTAATTCCGAATTAAATAAACTTGTTGCCAGTATTGGTGCTTATGATTATGAGGGAGTAAAATACGTCCTGGACTTCCTTAATGAGCAAGGAATGTTTGTGTATTTTGAAGCTAAATTCATGACAAAAGATCGAGTATTCCATTGTGTTATGTCTTTCAGAGGCTGGGATAGATATTACGAATTACAGAGATCTAATAAAGACAGCCGTTTAGCTTTTATGGCAATGAAATTTGGAGAAGAACCATTAACCACAATTTATAGCAACATTATGAAAGATGCTGTTAATAAAACCGGCTTTGATCTCCGTAAGCTTGATGAAGAAAAAAAGGCTGGATTGATCGATGATAAATTAAGAGTAGAAATACGAAGATCGAAGTTCTTAATTGCAGACCTTACACATGATAATAATGGAGCTTATTGGGAAGCTGGTTTTGCTGAGGGATTGGGAATGCCTGTCATTTATGTCTGTGAAGAAGAAAAATTTAAAACTATTAAAACTCATTTTGATACGAATCATCATTTAACTGTATGTTGGAGGAATGATAAAGAAGGGTTAGAAAAGTTTGCTGATGAACTTAAAGCAACAATAAGGGCAACATTTCCTGGCGAAGCAAAAATGGGAGATTAAAAGTACTTCTAAGCTATTCCGGCCGTTATAAAGGATGTTAAATACTGTTTTCTGCTGTTTGCTTCTAAATGAGAAAGTTTGCCGAGAGCTGAAAATTTATCCAGATCAATCCGCTTACGGATTTTTTGCTTTTATACAGGGCAGCCTAATATCCCTGCAAAATAATCTCCGAGCCCCCATTCCAATGGTTGGGAATGGGATAAAAATGTATGAAACAGCCATCCCTGAAATTATCTCTTGCCAATAAATTAACGGGCTTGACAATATTGAGCAGCATAATAAATGTGTTTATCGTTCCAGTTTAAAAATCCGGAATCGGATGTTCCACCCGGAGTCGGATGTTTCATCCTTAAAAGAATTGTTATGGTGGTTATATGCTCATAATTAATCGTTAGCGGAATTGTAGGATTGATAAATTTTTGATTATAAACCTTCCCCTTATCTGTAGCCCCACATAGTGGCAGGCCGAATGAAGTCCGCAGGACGATTCGGGGCGAAATTATTATTCATTGCCTAAAACCCGCATTAATCTGCCCTTGCCGGAACTCCGGAGCGCAAAGCTATGCTGAAATGGTGTAATAATTATAAATGAGCGCCATAGGATCGGTATATAAGGAAAGAACGGATCCGGGTATTTTCCATAGGTTATAAGAATAAAATAATAGGGCAACATATCGCTCCCACGGAGCTCTTTAATCCTCTTTTGCTTCAAATAGCTACTAACATACCGCCCGTACCGGGCTCAATTCCCTTTAGGCTGATCGCCCATAATGCAATTTCTCTTTTTAGTGTGCTTATTAAAAAGGGGGGAGAGTTCATGCAGCTTTAATTATTTTGTTCTCTTATTGTAAATATAATTACCGACAAGATACTATTAGTAAGTCCTATTTGTAACGGTTGAACTTGCTAATTTAGGGATAAATCACTAAATTTGCAGGGTAAGTCCAATATAAATGGACTTACCCTGCAAAAAATGAGAGCAATAGAATACATACGGCAAAAAATAGAGTTTGAGGTATTTGACTACACCCAGCTTATGTCACTTCTGAGGAATTACAAAAAGCCAAAAGATGCAATTTCTCTAATGATTCAAAAAGGAGAGATACTCCGAATTCGAAAAGGATTATATATATTCGGTGACCTTTGGCGCCGTCAGGTAGTATCACGGGAAGTGCTTGCTAATTTAATTTATGGACCTTCCTTTATTAGTCTTGAATATGCATTATCTTTTTATGGTTTAATCCCTGAGCACGTGGAGACGATTACTTCAATAACTGCGGGGAGATCCAGAAGTTTTGATACCCCCATTGGAAGATTCAGCTATACCCAGTTCAGTAAAAAGAGAATATCATTCGGCAATACACTTAAAACAGACAGAAGCGGCAATTGGTTTATGGCTGAACCACTAAAAGTTTTAGCAGATAAAACATGGGCGGATAAACGATTTTACCCAACATCGCCTGCTTCATTTTCTGATTATTTGTTCGATGATTTGCGGTTAGATGAATCTGTGCTTAGTACTTTATTTAATCAGGACCGAATGAATGAGATACAGAATCTATATAACACTCGCAAAATCGACTGGTTAGCTGCATTTTTAACAAAAAAATTTGGTTAATTATTATGAATCAATTATTAAAAAGTTTACTCCCTTCCCCATTACCCGGGACCAAAGATGGATTGATATTGGTATTACGTGAAGTTATGCAGTCACTCGCTCTTCTCGGGCTATGGAGAGCTAAATTTTTCGAATCGGCATCTTTTTATGGAGGTACAGCCTTGCGTCTTGCCTACGGATTAGACAGGTTTTCGGAGGACTTGGATTTTTCATTGCTAAAACCTTCTTTAGAATTTAGATTTGATAAATATGCTGATTTTCTGCAAAACGAATTAAATGCATTTGGATTTGATGTTAGTTTTGAAATAAAACAAAAAGACAAAGGGTCTGCCATAGAATCTGCTTTCCTTAAGGCTAATACTTTTGAGCAGATGCTAATAATTGAAGCCCCAAAAGAAATTATCGAAGGTATTGATCACTCTACCAAATTAAAAATTAAACTTGAAGTAGATACAAACCCGCCGGCAGGTTTTGAAACAGAAATGAAGTATGTCTTTTCACCCGTTCAATTTGCTGTAAGCATTTATACACTGCCTTCCTTATGTGCCGGGAAAATGCATGCACTGCTTTGCAGGAAATGGAAGACAAGGGTCAAGGGAAGAGACTGGTATGATTTTATATGGTATATTTCACATTATCCAAAGTTGAACCTTCACCATCTCGAACAAAGGATGAGGCAGTCGGGAGATTATTTGGAAGAAACACCTTTAACGTTGGAAGAACTGCATAGAAGGCTGCATCTAAAAATAGATGAACTTGATGTAGATAATGCCCGCAAAGAAGTCAGCCCGTTTGTAAAAGATATAAGGTCGTTAGATATTTGGGCGAAAGATTTTTTTCTGGCGGCGGCCTCAAGAATTGAAATTACCTCTGAATAATTATTTCATTGATACTAACTGTTCTTTGAGGGATATTTAAATATTGATTAATTTACATTTATGAGTATATGACTAGAAAACCTGAACTGATGGCTCCTGCGGGAGACTGGACTATGCTGCATGCCGTTATAAATAATGGGGCTGATGCTGTTTATTTTGGAATTGATAATCTTAATATGCGTGTTAAAGCAGGCAATTTTACCATTGATGAGCTTCCAAAAATTACTGAGCTTTGCAAAAATCATAATGTTAAATCTTACCTGACTGTAAATATCATAATTTATGAACATGAGCTTAAGTTAGTTAAAGATACTATTAGTAAAGCTAAAGAATGCGGCATAGATGCAATTATATGCTGGGATTTTGCAGTAATTCAGTTGTGCAAAGAAATTGGAATTCCTTTCTGTATCTCTACTCAGGCTTCTGTTGCAAATTCTTCTGCGGCTAATTTCTTTAAAAATTTAGGGGCCAAAAGGGTGGTTGCTGCCAGAGAATGTTCTCTAAAAGCAATTAAGGAAATCAAAAATAAAACTGATATTGAAATAGAAGCTTTTGTGCATGGTGCCATGTGCATTGCTGTCAGCGGAAGATGTTTTATGAGTCATCATCTCTTTGGAAAAAGTGCAAACAGAGGCGAATGCGTCCAGCCATGCAGGCGGGAATTTGAAGTGGTTGATAATATTACCCACCAACCTGTAATGTTAGGTGAAGATTATGTCCTTTCTCCAAAGGATTTATGCAGCATTGAGTATATTGATAAATTGATTGAAGCAGGCATAGATTCTTTTAAAATTGAAGGCAGAAAAAGAAGTCCTGAGTATGCTGCAAAGTCTGTTGAGGTTTATCGAAAAGCAATTGACCTTTACTTTGAAGGGAAACTGACTGAGGATATAAAAAAAGATTTTCTTTTACAGCTTGAAAAAGTATATAGCAGGGGCTTCTCATCCGGATTCTATTTCAGGCAGCCGAGCTCACATGAGTATGCCAATATTTATGGGAGCAAAGCCACAAAGAAAAAAGTATTTATCGGCAAAGTTCTGAATTATTATAAAGATCCAAAAATTGCTTATGTTAATCTGGAAACCGGCAATGTTAAGCTGGAGGATGATATTCTAATTATTGGTCCTACTACAGGTGTTGTGGAAGTGAAAGTTAAAAATCTAATGGATGAATTAGTAGTAATTAATGAGGCAAAAAAAGGGGAAAGAATAACCTTCCCGTGCGATGTACTTGTTCGTCCACGCGATGCCGTTTATAAAATTGTTGATGTAGAAGAAGAATATTAATTGCTTTTCAGTTCATCAAAAAGTGATCTGAATTTTTTTACATCTTCCCAGCATCCGCGTTTCCAATTCGGATTTCGCAACAATGCAGCAGGATGATATGTAACCATGGTTTTTATGCCTCTGAACTCAAGCACATTACCTCTGTAATTTGCAAGACTCTCTTTCTTGTTAAATAAACTATTTGCAGCAACTAAGCCGACACATAAAATCATTTTAGGCTTAATTAATTCAATTTGTTTATGCAGGTAGGGGATACATTCGCTAACTTCATCGGGAAGGGGATTACGGTTTCCCGGCGGGCGGCACTTAACAATGTTACAGATATACACTTCGTCACGCTCAAACTTTATTGCTTTTAAAATATCCGTTAATAGCTGACCTGCCCGCCCTACAAATGGAACTCCCTGCTGATCCTCTTCAGAACCGGGTCCTTCGCCAATTACTACTACTTCTGCCTCAGGATTCCCTGTACCAAATACAAACTTTGTACGGGTATCGCCTAATACACAGTTAGTGCAGTTGCAGATCATTTTATTCAGTTCATCTAACGATTTTGCATCCTGAAAGCTTTTTTCCATCTTGGTTTTCCGGGTAATATTTTCAAGAAGTTCATCCCCAAAAATATTCTTTTGGTCAATTAATGCTTGTATGATTTTATTTTTCAATTCGGACATTAAATAGCTATAAGTTTAAGAGTTGTGTCAAAATAATATTTGCAGCTTCAAATTTAGTCATTAGCGGGAATGACTCAGCTTTGTTACCTTTTTTTATAATTGTAATTTTATTTGTGTCATATTCAAAGCCGCTCTCTTTATCTTGTAAAGAGTTTAGGACTATCATATCAAGATTTTTCTTTTCGAGCTTTTTCTTTGCATTAGACAATTCATTATCTGTTTCCAGAGCAAAGCCAATAACTTTTTTCCCTTTTTTATCAATTGAGGCTAAAATGTCTTCTGTTTCGGTAAGCTTAATTTCAGAAAAATTATTTTCCTTTTTCATTTTAGTGGGGGCAGCTTTAGCCGGTTTAAAATCTGCAACTGCCGCAGCCATTATTAAATAACTGTTTGCTTCCAAATTTTTTTTAACATTAAGAAGCATATCATCAGCAGTGCGGACATTTACCAGCTTAACCTCATCAAAGGCAGCTTCGTTTGAAGGTCCGGAAATAAGTGTAACATTTGCTCCTCTCAGGCAGGCAGCTTTTGCAATTTCGTAACCCATCTTGCCTGAAGACCGGTTGCCTAAAAATCTGACAGGGTCAATATCTTCATAAGTAGGACCCGCAGTAACAAGTATGTCTTTGCCTGTTAAATCTTTTTTACATCCAAGAAAAACCAGTTCGCAGGCTTTCAAAATTTTATCAATTTCAGGTAAACGTCCTTTTCCATGCAAGCCGCTGGCAAGTTCGCCCTCATCAGCCCTGATAATAAAAATGCCCTGTTTTTCCAGTTTTGCAAAGTTTTCCTGGATTACAGGTTTTTCATACATATCAACATCTGCCGCCGGTGAAATTACCATTGGAGATCTTCGGGCAAGTACTACTGAAGTTAGTGCATTATCTGCAAAGCCGCAGGCGATTTTGGAAACTGTATTAACAGTGCAGGGGGCAACCAGTACCAAGTCAGCCCATAAGGCTAAATCAATATGCCATGTGCTTAACTGTGCTGTGTTCTGCTGACCTGGAAAAGTATGTATGATTACGTTGTTGTGGGATAAAACAGATAATGTTAAGGGGGTTATAAATTCAGTGGCCGAAGGTGTCATTACAACTTTTACTTCAGCCCCTAATTTTATTAAAGATCTGATTATTAGTGTTGCTTTGTAAGCAGCTATGCAGCCTGTAACACCAAGAATAATTTTTTTACCTTTAAATACAGAAGACTGCATATTTATCAATCTATTTATTGTTTATAAGAAAACTCAATGTTCCCTTCAAGCAAGTCCTTAACTGCCTGAATCTGTGGTTTTGCTCTTTTTTCAAAATCCATTGATATCTTAATCTGAGCCGGATTTTCTATGTCATCAGCATCATCATCCGTACCTGTAACAGGTATCGAGCCGACTAAAGCACTGAACTCAATTTTGTTCTCTGTGTTTAATTGTCTGGCTTTTTTTGATGCGACAATTATTGCCTCATAAATATTTGCAGCTTGTTCGTCAATTTCTCTCAAATCAATAGGCTTAATTTCCATTAACAGTTTCCTTATAAATTATTTTATTTACTAAACTTATAGTATCGTTTTCAGCTTTTTCCAGTTCTATGTTTTCTACAAGATAATCAAACTTATCTTTAAAGCCAAGTTCAAATTTTGCTCTTTCTAGCCTCTTTTGCAAGTCAATTTTATTTTCAGTCTTTCTGTTTAATAATCTGGCTTCCAATTCTTCAATGCTGGGGGGTAGAATATAAATTAACGCTGCCTCGGGGTATAACTTTTTAACTTCCAGTGCGCCTAAAACATCAATTTCCAGCAGAACGGTTCTTCCGCTTTCTATATTATCATCAATGAACCGTTTAAGAGTACCGTAATAATAATCATAGAACTTTTCCCATTCTATGAATTCATTATTTCTGATTTTTTCTTTGAAATTTTCTTCTGTAATAAAGAAATACTCTTTACCGTCTGTTTCTGTCTCTCTCTTAGGTCTGGTAGTTGCCGAAATGGAAAATACAATTTCAGGTATCGCATTCAGTACCGATTTCAAAATTGTAGATTTTCCGGCACCGCTTGGGGCAGAAACTGCAATTATTTTACCTTTTCCCACCACTTTATTCTATATTTTGAATTTGTTCTCGAATTTTTTCAATTTCTTCTTTTACAATAACAACCGAATGAATGATTTCTGTAGCTATTGATTTCGCTGAGATTGTATTAGCTTCTCTATTCAGCTCCTGGCACAAGAAGTTTAGCTTTCTGCCTGGCTCTTTTTCTTTTTCAATACTTTCATTAAAAAATTTGAGATGGCTTTTTAATCTTACGCATTCTTCAGTAATATCCGCTTTATCCGCTATAAGAGCAATTTCGGTCTCAAGCCGTTCTTTATTAATATTTTGATCTTCTATTAATAACTTAACTCTTTCCTTAAGCTTGTCAAAATCTTCCTTGACACTCTCTTTACTAAGAGTTAAAATTTCTTCAGCTTTTTCAGCAATAAGTTTTAACCTTGCAGACAAATCCTTACCAAGCTCTGCGCCTTCTTTAATCTTCATGGTAAGCATATTATCCAAGGCCAGGTTAACTGCGCTTTTTATAAAAGCAAAGTCCTCATCACCAAAGCCGCCTGCGTCAGTAATAAATACCTGTTTATTCTCTAAAAGATGCTGCAACTGAATCTTTTCAGTTAATTTTGCAGTTTTTTTAATCTCTTTTATCTGGTTAAGAAAAGCTTTTAACCTTTCTTTATCAACCTCACCCAAATCTTCATCATCTTTTTTAAGCTTAACCTGTAAACTTAACAGAACTTTTCCGCGGTTAATCTTGTTTTTTACTACTTCCCGCAGTTCATATTCTCTGCTTGATAAAAAAGAAGGGAGCTTAATATTTAAGTCCAAAAACCTGTTATTAACCGATTTAACATCAACTTCAACAATAAGCTTATCGTTTTCTAACGAGCCTTTGCCATACCCGGTCATACTTGTAATCATATATCAAATCAAATTTTATATTAAACTACAAATATAAAAAAACATTAACCAACCTACAATTCAATTTAGTTCATAAAGTTGAAAAGTAGAAAGTTATAAAGTTGAAAGTTCATAAAGTTAAAAAGTTTATAATGTTCAAAGCTGAGAGTTATGAAAAATATTTATAGTAAATTTTAATAATTAGGATTTATTTATACAGTTATCAAGTTGAAAGTTAAATATCTGGTAAATATTGAGAGTTCTTTCCGAATTCCGATCGGAACAACTAGAGAACTGGCGCAAGATATCTGTTATGCAGTTCTACTTTATAACTTTACAAACTTTCAACTTTATAACCTTCAACCTTATAAACTTTATAACTTTACAACTTTATAACTTTACAACTTTATAACTTTATAACTTTATAACTTCCAACTTTAATCCCTTTATCCTTCTTTCCTATTTAAGTATATTTGCATTGCTAAAAATATAAGGTTTTGATGTTTAAAGTAGGTAATATAGAGATAGATAAGGCAATTTCGCTGGCTCCAATGGAAGATATTTCAGATGTTTCGTTTCGATTGGTTTGCAAGGAGTTAGGAGCTGATGTTGTTTATACGGAATTTGTTAATGCCGAAGGTTTGATCCGTAAAGTAAAGAAGACCCGTAAAAAGCTTGAAATTATTCCGCAGGAACGCCCTGTGGCTATACAGATTTATGGTGCTAATCTTAATTCAATGGTGGAAGCTGCTAAAATTGCTGAAGCTGAGAATCCCGATTTTATTGATATAAATGCGGGCTGCTGGGTTAAGAATATTGTTGGTGCCGGTGCAGGTGCGGGGTTACTTAAAAATCCTGCTTATCTTAAGGAAATTGTAAGTTCTGTTGTTAATGCTGTTAAGCTGCCGGTTACAGTAAAAACCAGAATTGGCTGGGATGCAGATTCAATTCATATCCTGGAGATTGCTAAAATGCTTGAGGATGTTGGTGTTGCTGCTCTTGTTGTCCATTGCCGTACCCGCAAGCAGGGGCATTCCGGCGAAGCTGACTGGAGCTGGATTCCAAAAATAAAAGAGATTGTAAATATTCCCGTCGGCCTTAATGGTAATGTTATGAATGCCTATGATGTTAAACGCGCTTTTGATGAAACAGGTGCGGATGCAGTTATGGTTGCACGCGGTGCCATTGGTCAGCCTTGGATTTTCAAAGAAGCTAAGGAATTAATGACTACCGGTAAAATCTCAACAGTTATTAATAAGGACATTATGATTAAGACTTGCTTAAGACATCTTAAGCTTGCAATTGATGTAAAAACTGAACGACGCGCTGTTTTGGAACACCGGAAATTTTATTCGGGTTATCTTAAGGGACTTTATAATGCTTCAGAGTACAGGCAGAAGTTAATGTATATTAATGAATATTCCGGTGTTGAGGAGTTACTGCTTGAGTATCTGAATTTCCTTGAGACAAGGGATGCTGAATGTCAGCAAGTTAATCAATAACTACAATTATTAATGAATGCCATAGAAATTAAAAATAAAACCGCAAGAATAATCTCTACTCTGTTTATTCCTCCGTTCTTTTCCTTGATTGTATTTATTTACCTTCCGGCAATTTTTATTCATTCTGCTTCGGTTAAATCTTTAGCAATTTTTAACGGAATTGCTTTTAGTGTGATTTTCCCAATGACTCTGTTCTTTGTCTTTAGGAAAAAAAAACTCATTGCCGATGATGATGCAAAAATCAAGGAACAAAGGTTAATTCCTTTTCTTTGGGGAATTGGCTTTTATTTGGTTGGGCTTGTTTTCTTTTTACTGCTTAATGTCCCTGCAATTATAACTTATCTCTGGATTAGTAACATTATTATTACTTCATGCATCATTATTGTTAATTTGTTCTGGAAAATCAGTGTTCACGCAGCGGGCGTAGGCACTTTTCTCGGTTTAATGTTCTTTCTGTTTGGATATCATTCTTTATTCTTAATTATTTTAGTATTATTAGTCTGTTGGTCCAGAATTTATCTAAAATGCCATAATATATTTCAGGTTTCTGCCGGGGCATTGTTAGGTTTTTCAGTTGTTTATTTTTTACTAATTACATTAAAATAAAATGCTTACAAAATATCAAATTGCCGATCTGCTGGATGAAATAGCAGATATGCTTGATTTTACCGGCGAAAACGTCTTTAAAGTTAATGCTTACAGAAATGGTTCTTCCGCACTCCGTAAATCTGAAGATGACTTTGATTTATTAATTTCAGAAAAAAAACTTGAAAATCTTAAAGGTATTGGCAAAGGTCTTCAGGCTGTTATTTATGAATTAGTAGAAACGGGGAAATCTCAAATGCTCGAAGAGCTAAAAACCAAGGTGCCTGAAGGATTAACTCAATTATTAAAAATCCGCGGACTCGGTGCAAAAAAAATTCTTCTTTTATACAATAGCCTTGAAATTACAAACCTTGATGATCTTGAAAATGCATGCATTGAAAAGAAGCTTACTACAATTAAAGGATTTGGTGAAAAGGCTCAGGCCGCAATTCTGGAAGAAATTGAAAAATTTAAAGTAAATAAAAAATTTCTGCTGTTAAGTACTGCGCTTAGGTTTGCAGATGATATCTCCTCAAAATTAAAGAAACTAAAAATTTCTTCTAATTTTGAAGTTACGGGCGAGCTAAGAAGAAAATGTGAAGTTATTTCTTCAATTGAGTTTATTGTTGAAATCATTCAAGAATCAGACAAAGAAAAAATTGTTGCCGCTTTTGAATTGGCCATTGAACAAGATTTAGGGGAAAATACCTCTTTATATCCCGTTCCTCTAAAATTTCATTTTACCACAGCAAAAGAGTATTTTAAAAAATTATTTATTACTACAGGTTCTGTTGAGTTTGTTGAGTCACTTGCCGAAAAAACTTCCGGATCTGATTATAATAGTGAAGAAGAAATATTTCAGGCTGCCGGTTTTGATTATATAATCCCCGAAATGCGCGAGATTGATTTCTTCAAATATGGAGCTGAACTTCAGCACAACTCTGACCTGGAGCTTGACGGTTATAAAGCTTTGCTCCATTTCCATACGACTTATTCAGACGGAGTTAACTCTATTGAAGAAATGGTACTCGCTGCAAAAAAAATTGGTATTGAGTATGCCGTTGTTTGCGATCATAGCAAAACTGCGGCTTATGCTAATGGTTTGCAGGAAGACCGGCTTGCAATTCAGGGCAGGGAAATAAAGCAACTGGCAAAAAAACTTAATTTCACTATATTCAGAGGTATTGAGTCTGATATACTTGGTGACGGCAGTTTAGATTTTCCTGAAGAAGTTTTAAGAGAATTAAAATTTGTAGTAGCCTCTGTTCACTCAAGATTTAACCTTGATGAAGAAGAACAGACAAACAGAATAATTAAAGCAGTAGAAAATCCATATACCCGCTTACTTGGTCATCCTACAGGTCGTTTGCTTCTTTCGCGTGATGCATATAAAATAGATATAAAAAAAATAATTGATGCCTGTGCTGCCAACAAAACAGCTATTGAAATAAATGCCAGTCCAAATAGGTTAGACCTTGACTGGAGATGGATTTATTATGCCCGTGAAAAAGGATGCCTTTTTGCAATAAATGCCGATGCTCATTCCACAAGCGATATTGCCAAGACTGACTATGGGGTTTCAGTTGCAAGAAAGGCCGGTCTCCTTAAAAGTGAGGTAATTAATTATTATACGCTTGAGCAGTTTGAAGAATTTTTAAAGTTAAAAGGATAGAGTAAATATTTAACAGATAATTTAAAAAAAGAGTTGAAATAATCATTAGTTAGATGTAATTTAATATCCTCTGCTATGCCGGTTTATTTAAATTAAATAAAATTCCTTGGCATTGCATAATTCCAAATTCAAATAAGGATCGTTTCATGGATAATGTAAATACTCTGGATCTAAAAAAATGTATTAGAGATGTCCCCGATTTCCCCCAAAAAGGAATCATATTTAAAGATATAACCACATTGCTAAATAATCCCTCTGCGCTTAGGGAGGGCTGTAGTCAGTTGTATGATTTAGCAAAAGATCTTAGAATAGATAAAGTTGCCGGAATTGAATCCCGCGGGTTTATTTATGGTGCAATGTTGGCGGAAAAATTAAATGCCGGTTTTGTACTTATTAGAAAACCAAATAAATTACCTGCCGATACAATAACCGAATCTTATGATTTGGAATATGGCAAAGATACTATTCAAATGCATAAAGATGCAATACTGCCCGGTGAAAGAGTTTTACTTCATGATGATTTATTAGCGACAGGCGGAACCGCCGCCGCCGCTATCAAACTAATTGAAAGACTTGGCGGCATTGTTGTGCAGGTATCTTTTGTTATAGAATTAAGCTTCCTAAAAGGGCGGGATAAACTTGCCGGATATGATATAAAAACATTAATGGATTTTACAGACTAGACCACTTTGTAATGTAATGCGGTACTTTGTTTCGTAAATTCAATTATCTGAAAATACCCGAACTGTTACTACGAACTTTGAAATTTCTCTTTCTGCAGTTATGGGGTGAAAAAAATTCTCCTTATTTTTAGCCCTGAGTGAAGCCGTTGGACGACTCGGGGCTAAATTTATAAATTAATTTAAAACAAAAAAGGCGTCCTGTTGAACGCCTTTTTTTATTGCGAAGCCCCTGCTTCGCAAATTCTCTTAAAAAGATTAAGTGATTACTTTTGTAATATCATCTTATTTCTTAAGACTGTATTTCCTGCTCTTAATTCATATATGTACATTCCGCTTGCAAGATTATTCCCATCAAACTTTGCCATATGCTTTCCTGCATCATAATTACCATCGGCAATTACACCAACTAACTGGCCTAATGAATTATAGACAGACAGCTTAATATATGATGCTTTGGGCAGTTCAAACTGAATTAAAGTTTGAGGATTAAATGGATTTGGATAATTCTGCATTAAGCTGAAAGCAGTTGGTATGTTACCGGAAGTAACATATATTGTACCGCTGTATTCATAACTTCCGTCAAAATCAAGCTGTTTTAACTTATATGCATATTTACCGTACTCATTATTATAAGAAGTAAATGAGTATGAGTTTGGATTTGAAGTGCTTCCATTACCTTTAACAAATCCAACTTTTTCAAAATTACCCGGTAAATCATTTGCGCTAAATTTAGCTCTGTAAATTTCAAAGCCCTTATTGTTTAGTTCTGTTGCGGTATTCCAATTTAGAACAACATAATTTCCTTTTGTTTCTGCTGTAAATGAAGTAAGCTCAACAGGGAACGGTGGAACAACAGTTAATGTTGCATTTTTAATTATAATATTATTATCAGGGTCAAAAACTACACTTGTTGGCTGTTTAGTGCTGTTAAAGAAAAATGGCTGATTGTTATAGGTATTCATTACTTTGTAAACAGAACTTGTCCCGTCACTGAAATTAACTTTTATTTCAAGAGGCATTTGATAGTAATAGGATTGACTTTGGGCTGCCATAAACCCGGTAGTCCATGTACTTCCGTTCTGACTAAAATAATATTTGTTAGTATAAGAAGGATGATTTGGCTGATAAATCCATTCATCAAAAAACCATCCGTAATCCTGCCCGGTAAAGGTATTCAGTTTATTCTTAAATTTCTGTACTGTTGCACTGTTAAATCTAAACTGTGGATCATTAGCATATGATTTTAGGAATGCAAAAAATGTGGAGTCACCAAGTGTATATCTCAGTAAATGTAATATACATGCACCTTTTTCATATGTGATTGCATAATTGAAAAGAGTATTTACATCAGGTGTTGTTACAGCCCAAGCGGGGTTAGAAATTGCCCAGCCGGGATTACTGCCCATATACCCGCTTGCATTTGAGAGAATATTTGATTTATAGGCAGAATAACCGGTAGTATGTTCTTCCCACAAAGCTTCATTATATGTAGCGAAACCCTCATTCAACCATATATCCGCCCAGGTCTCGCAGGTAATCATATCGCCAAACCATTGATGCGCAAATTCATGGGCTATTAAACTTGTTTCCCAGCATCCGGGGCATATAGTAGTCAACGTTTGGTTTTCCATTCCGCCCCATGAAAATTGACTGTTCAACGCGGCAAATCCGTTCTTCTCAAACGGGTGCTCTGTGTACATACTGGAGTAGAAAGTTGTCATATTTAAGAAAGTACTTTCATAAGAAGCGGCATTTTCACCAGAGTTGTAATAAAATCTCATTGGCACCTGCTCACCGTTAGAAGGTTTTGTCCAATAAAAAACATCTAAGTTATAGTTTACTTTAGAAGCCATGGTTATTAAGTAGGTGGCTATCTGGTCTCTGCTTACCCAATGATAATAAATTGTGTCACCGGTTTTTACTGAATCTGCTAATCTGCCGTTAGATCCCAACTTAACTGAAGCAGGTGTTTTTGCTGTTAAGTCAAGTGTTGCTTTATCTGAAGGTCTGTCATAGCATGGAAACCACTTACGTGCGCCTTCCGGCTCGCAGTCTGTAAAAACAAAACCATTAGATGCATAGAAAGCACCGTCAGAAACATTGTTATGTTTATAATAGATAATTATCTGAGCTGTATCATTTGGATTATATATTCTGTCTAAATTTATTGTAAGAATATTTGATGCATGTGTAAACGAGGTGCCTGCTAACTTAACAGAGTCAATCTGCAATGATGAGTTTACTGCATTTAATTTTATTAAATTTAGAGTCGAATCTGCTCTAAATTTAATTGTTACGCTACCTGTAAAGCTCTTTGGGTAGGGTGATAAATAACAGCTATATAAATCAACATTTATCTTATAATTTAACACATCAAAAGAGTGAGTAATAGACTTATTATTATTAGTAAGTTCAACAAGCTCTTTTACTGATGTCTTTTTGGTATAGCAGCTATAAGCGCCTTTTGTCCCCGGGGTATTCTTATTAAACCCGCTATATTGCGGAAAAACTAAGAAACAGCATAAAATAACCATAAAAAAAACAATGTAACTCTTTTTCATAGACACTTCCTTTATTGTGAGATTTTTTAGCTAATGAAAATTAACTGTAATTATACCTTAAAGCAAGTCTTAATCTTAATAGTTTTAGTCATTTAGCGTCGCTTTTTATCTCAAAATAATGCCAAATTCCGGTGAAAATTCCAATAAAGACCTCTGTATCAGGAATATCCTGATGAAAAATCAGAATTTCCCCTATTCTAAACGCTTAATTTTTTTGTTTTATTTGCGATAGTAAGAATAAAGATTATATGTGTTTCTAGAGTAATTAAGATTTTATGAAAGAGGTAAAGAAATGTCAGTTTTAAGACCATTATCAAAAGACTTATTAAAAAAGATGTTTTTAAGAACACTTTATAATGAGAAAGAAAATGCAAAAGAAGTATTATTAATGCCTGATTTTGTAAGCATAATTTGCGGTAAAATGGCTGAATTTTTTGCTATTCCTGATCTGATAGAAGAAGAATATGAATTATGCTTAGATGCAGTTTTTGAGCTTGAAAGCTATGACTATATCGCTAATCTGGATTGTGAGTCGAGCGAAGTGCTTAAAGATCTTACTCCTAAAGGCAATAAATATGTCGAAGAAAGACTTTTGAATTTTCAGCTTCCTTCTATTGATATCTATAAACACATAACACGCGATGATTTAAGAGAAGAAGTTGTTAAAGATTACTTAAGCGGTAACTACGAAGAATCTATCATGAAAGCTTTCAACTTATTGGAAGAAAGAGTTAAAGAAAATACGATTGTTAAACCGTCTCATCTGGAAATGAAAGAGGTTTCTAACTATTATATAGCAAAAGATGGTTCTTTAAAATATACAACTTTTCAAAATGAAGAAGAATTAGCATCCTTGAGAAGAATTATGCAGGGTACAATGCTTTGGTTCAGAGATCCGGAAAATAATACCTCAATCAGTCTGAACAATGCCGAAGCAGCTGCACAAATAATCGTTTTTGCAAATATGCACCTGAATTTGATAGATCAATAAATTTTATTTCATAAAACCCCTAAATCGTACTCAAAAAACCTCCTTCGGGAGGTTTTTTTTATCTTTTTAGCAAACTCACAGTTGGTTATTTTTAAACTTCCAATATCTAAAGGTTAAAATGAAACAATCCTTACTAACTATTTTCCTAATTTCAATTATTTCTTTATCCGCTTTTGCCCAAATATCCGAAAGAGATAAACTATATGATGACTCGCAAGTAGCCAGAATTGATATAGTTATGGCGCCTTCAGCTTTAGACTCAATGTATACATATACTCATTTTGATACAGTTTACTATTGCTCAATTCACTTTAAAAATAAATATTTTGATGAAAATGTTGATAATGTTGCTGTCAGGGTGCGTGGAAATACGTCAAGAGACTCCAAAAAGAAGTCAATTAAACTGGATTTTAATGAATATATTGACAATAGATACTTTCATACAGTAAGTTCTTTAAATATAAATGCCGAACATAATGATCCTTCCATTGTCCGAAGTAAACTCGGATGGGATTTCTTTAATAAAATTGGGCTTACGGCCAGTAAAGCCGCACATACTGAACTATATATTAATGGGAAGTATTATGGACTTTATATCTCTGTAGAGAGTATAAATAAATCGTTTCTTAAGAATAATTACGCTGATGTGTCGGGAAATTTATGGAAATGCCTGTGGCCTGCTGATCTGAACTATCTGGGCGATGATCCAAATCTTTATAAGTTAATTAATGGAGATAGAAGGGTTTATGAGCTTGGGACTAATGAAGATGTAGATGATTATTCTGAATTGGCGAGATTTATAAAAATTATTAATCAAACGCCTGATAATCTCTTGCCTGATTCTCTTGAAAAAATATTTTACCTTCCTGAACTTCTTAAATATTATGCAGTGGACCAACTTTTCGGAAGCTGGGATGAGTATTGGTATCTGAAGAATAATTACTATTTATATCATGAGCCAAATGCAAAAAAAATTCATATCATCCCTTATGATTATGATAATTGCCTTGGTGTTGATTGGTTTAATATTGATTGGGCAACTATAAACCCTTACAGTAGACCATTTAGTGAAGGAAATAATTATTCGAGACCTTTGGTGACCAGAATTATGGCAAATAAGCAGTATCGTAACTTATACACTCACTTTATGCAATTTTATAATAATTTATTTGCCCTTTCAAACTGGGAAAGCAGAATTGACAGTTTTAAACAACAGCTTCTTCCTTTTGCCGCTGCTGATACTATGCGGACTAAGGATTATGGCTTTACTATAAATGACTTTTTAAACTCATACTCTTTGTCGGGCTATTCTAACCAGCATGTAAAAAGAGGGATAAAAGAATTCATAAATACGCGGAATGTCGTTTTACCGGGGCAGTTAGTTCTTTATAATAGCCAAAGTCCAATCGTCTATGACATTAAATATTTCCCGCAAAATCCCGGGCCAAATGACACTATTTATGTTTATGCCGCGGCTTTTTGCAAAGAAGGCTTTACTAACCTGAAGATCAATTTTGTTAAAAATGATCAGGCCAGTTTTGAATATAATATGACTTATTCTCCGGTTCTTAATACAAACAAAGTGGAAGAAGCTGACAGATGGATCGGAAAAATTCCTCCTTTGGGTACGGGTGGAAGCGGGAAGTTTATTGTTGCAGTAAAAGATATTAACAACAATACTTCATTATATCCGCGTAATGAATGGATATGTATATCTTCTCCAATAGTAAATGCCGGGGCAGTTGTAATTAATGAATTACTGGCAAAAAATGTAGCGGGAATTACTGACGAAGCCGGGGACCATGAAGATTGGCTGGAGCTTTTTAATTCGTCTAATAACCCGGTCGATTTATCCGGAAAATATCTAACAAGTGATAAAGATAGAATCAACTTATGGAAAATTCCGCAGGGTACATCAATTGCTCCAAGAGGTTACTTATTGATATGGTGTGATAAAGAGCCGGCTGAAGGTCCATTGCATTCCAATTTTAAATTATCAGCAAGTGGTGAGTCGGTTTATTATATTGACAGTGACAGTCTGACAATTCTAGATTCACTGCATTTCCCGGCACTTGGAGCTGATACTTCTTATGGAAGGTTGCCGGATGGAAACAACATTTGGGCAATAATGCTTCCAAGTCCGCTTTCGGCAAATACCAACATAAATAGTGTAAATGAGCCAAAAAACACTGTAAACAATTATGAATTAAGCGCTTATCCTAACCCGTTTAATCCCTCTGTAAATGTAAAATACACTATTGCAGATCAATGTAAAGTAAGCATATCAATTTATGATGCCCTCGGCAGGGAAGTATATAATATAGATGAAGGAAGGCAGAACGCCGGTAGCTATATACTGAATTGGTATGGGAAAAATAAATATAATGAACAATTGCCAAGCGGTGTTTATTTCTGCAGAGTTAAAGCAGGCGAGAAGAATCTTATTAAAAAATTGGTTTTAATTAAATAAAACCTGAAACAATATAAGCTGTTATATAAAAGACAGGGGGCTTTTGCACCCTGTCTTTATTTTAGAACATACCCGCCAATGGTTTTTCTGCTATTTAATCAAAAGCATCTTCTTAGTGCTTGTATATGCCGGTTTATTGTTTTGTGATGCAATGGTAATAGTATAGAAATAAACTCCGGAGGCAAGATTGCCGGCTCTGAAATCTACTTCGTACTTACCTGCATCCTTGTGCTGGTTAATAAGCTCTTTTACCCTGCATCCTGTTATATCAAAGACCTCGATTTTTACTTTCCCCGCCTCTCGTAATGTATATTGAATTTTTGTAGACGGATTAAAGGGATTCGGATAATTTTGAGCAAGGTCAAATTGATAAAAGCTTGCAAGAGTCTTCTCAACACCTGTTGAAGTATGTGATTTTATGCTAAAATAGCTGCTATAAAAGGGGATTATGTTACTGTCGGGATCAACTATTTCTCTTAGGCTGTAATAAGGTTCCCAAGCTCCATTAGACCATTTTTCATGGACATTAGTTGCCAAACGCCCATCATTATGTGTAAAAGTGTTTCTGTCCATAGGGGTCCAGGTCAAATCAGTGTCTCTTTTATATTCGTAGAGTGCTGATGAAATCAGATTATCAATGTACTGATAAGTCATTCTAAAAAAATTCGATAATGAAATATTTATTAAAGGAGTACGGGTTTCCTCAATAATCAATTGATTTGAGTTATATGCGGTATGTGTAACTGAGCAAGCAATCCACGTACCTGAAGAGGATTGCCATTGATCAAAATAGGTATCGCTCAGTAGCCCATAATTGTTATAATAATATCTATATCTGGTACTGTTTCTCCAGCTTGTTCCATTCCACTCATAAAACTCAAAGGTAGTTTTTCTTCCTAATGTATCATAGGTATAATGCTTTTTTGTTTCATTTCTCCAGGCATTATTAACCCACATAATGTAGATATCATCAGACAGACGTCCCAGGGAATCATAAGAATAAGTCTCCATAAAATTGTTAACCCAGTCAGAGCCCCCCCAATTCCTTAACATTTTTGAGGTTATAAGTCCAAAATTAATGGCACTGGTATCATTATAAGTATAACTGTAAATGGAAGAATGGAACCAGTTGTTGTTAACCCATCCATAAATAGTATCTTCAATAATCTGTCCACGCAAATTATACAAGTAAAGTGCTTTATTATAATTCAGCCATGCTCCCGATTCCCAATGCTGCTCAATTCTTTCTGAAGTCAGACCATTATTGTAGTATGAAAAATTATATTTGATGTCATTTAGCCAGGTTTCAATAGGTCTCCGTATGCGCAATACACTGGTGAAATTATTGTTTGCATCATATTCAAATATGTATCTGGATAGATCGGATGACTGGTCTATAACGGAGATACTGTCAATGATATTGGCGGAACTGCAATGAATTGTTGTATATTGAGCAAACGTATTTAAGCTTAATAATAAAGCAATAATGAGGGATCTGGAAATATGGGGTTTCATATTATCCTCTTTTAATTTAATGGTAATTGTTCAAATACTATTAATGAAAAACGGAAATTATTATGAATAAACTAATAAATTATTGTTTTTTATCCAAATTGCTGTGCTCTGTGCACTATTATAAGAAGAAGTTCCCGGGATAATTGTTCCTCTTTCTGCAAGGCGTGAAAAAAAACTAATTTTTGTTTGGTTTTTAATGTAAAAATATGTTATCTTTAGGGAATCAGTTTCTTTTCGTGTTAAAAGAAAAATAAAAATGTATCCTTTAAAAATAATACCATATAACTGCACTCTCATGTACATCCAATTGAACTTAGGATAGTTTTCCTTTGTCTCGTCCCCCTTTGCATTTTAAATAAATCTTAAAATATACACATATAAAACATAATGGAGATATTATGGCTATCAAAAATATCTTGATTATGGGAGCCGCTGGTCGCGATTTCCATAATTTTAATACTTATTACAGAAATAATAAAGATTATAACATTGTAGCTTTTACTGCTACACAAATCCCTAACATTTTCGGAAGAAAATATCCAAGCCAATTGGCTGGCGATTTATATCCGCAAGGAATCAATATTTACGATGAATCAGAATTAGTTGATTTGATTAAAAAATTCAAAGTTGACGAAGTTGTGTTCTCTTATTCTGACATTCCATTTAATGTTGTTATGGCAAAAGCTGCTCTAGTTAATGCTAACGGAGCCTCCTTTACTATGTTAGGTGCACAACAGACAATGGTGAAAAGTACAAAACCTGTGGTTGCTGTTTTAGCTGTTAGAACCGGCTGCGGAAAATCCCAGACTTCTCGTACTATAGTAAAATTATTAAGGGATGCAGGTAAAAAAGTTGTTGCTATCCGCCATCCTATGCCTTATGGTGACTTAGTAAAACAAAAAGTTCAAAGATTTGCAACTTTAGAAGATCTTAAAAAACATGAATGTACTATTGAAGAGATTGAAGAATACGAACCACATATCGCTTTAGGTGGTGTTATTTATGCCGGTGTAGATTATGAAGCAATTTTAAGAGAAGCTGAAAAAGAAGCCGATGTCATTCTTTGGGATGGCGGTAATAATGATACTTCTTTCTATAAAGCTGATGTTACTTTTACTGTTGTTGATCCACTAAGACCAGGAAATGAATTAAGCTACTATCCGGGAACTACTTCTTTAAGAATGGCTGATGCTGTTGTTATTAACAAAATTGATTCAGCAGATGCAAAAGACATCCTTACCGTTAGAAACAATATTCGTTCCGTTAATCCAAATGCAACTATTATAGATGCTGCTTCTCCATTATTCGTTGAACATCCTGAAATGATCAAAGGGAAAAGAGTATTAGTAGTGGAAGATGGTCCTACATTAACGCACGGTGAAATGACAATTGGTGCCGGCACTGTTGCTGCTTTAAATTGTGGTGCAAAAGAATTAGTTGACCCTCGCCCGTTTACTGTTAAATCCATTACAGAAACTTATGCAAAATATCCTAAGATTGGGGTATTGTTGCCTGCAATGGGTTATGGTGATCAGCAAATGAAAGATCTTGAAGAAACAATCAACAAAACTGATTGTGATGCTGTTGTTATTGGTACTCCTATTGATTTAGGTAGAATCCTTAAAATCAATAAACCATCTACAAGAGTTATGTATGAACTACAAGAAATCGGAAGTAATACAGTTGCAAGTGTATTAAAAGAAAAAGGAATTCTCTAGTTCTCCTTATAATAATAGCGGAAATAGGGACTGTCTGTTTCCGCTTCTTATTAGAGTGTAACTGCTTTGCTGGATTTGCTTTATAGACATTTCTATAAGGGTAATTTTAATTCTACTTGAGTGGGGGTTTCTATTATCATCTTTTTATAGTGTCTGCAAATAATTAATTTCTTTGACCTTGACCTATGGAAAAAGATAATATTTCACTTCAGCCCTCTCCGGTTAATGCCGGGGAAGGGCAGGGGTGATTTTTGTATCTGTCTTTACTTTATAAGTTTTGCAACAATAAGTTTATATCATATTGCAACTTGCTGCCTTTTTCTTTCTTACATATCGACAAAATGCATAATTGATTCAAGCCCTTTCAAAATTCATAAATAAATAATATATTTTGACCAAAATCCAATTATTTTATTTCAAAATGATAATAATTCTTCCAAAATGTACAATTCGCAATTTCAAGCTTACGGACGCAGAATCTTTAGCCTGTTACGCCAATAACAGGAATATTTGGTTAAATTTGAGAGATGGTTTCCCGAACCCATATACTGTAAAGGATGCAATTTCTTTCATTAAAACGTTGAAAAAAGCCCAAAATGAGACTATTTTTGCTATTTGTAAGGAAGATATCTGCATTGGAAGCATAGGGTTCCATTTACAAAATGATGTTTGTGTTAAATCTGCAGAAATTGGCTATTGGGTGGCTGAACCATTTTGGAATCAAGGGATAGCTTCAGAAGTACTTTCTGCTGTAACCCAATATGCATTTGAAAATTTTGAAATAGTAAGGCTTTTTGCATATGTTTTCGAATGGAATAGTGCCTCAGCGCATATTTTAGAGAAAAATGACTATATATTAGAAGGTAGATTAAAAAAAAGTATTTTTAAGGACAATAAGCTGATTGATTCTATGTTGTATGCCAAAGTTATTTAGACTCTTAAATAATTTGTACTTTATAGCTTAATTATGTGGTCATTTTTATTTTAGTGTAAAAAAAATGTGGCAATGCAAAGTTGGAATTAATTTATTTCATTGTTATAAAAAGAAATATAGTGAAAATATATGAATAAAAAAAAATAAAAATCGAAATAAACATCAAATTTATTATTGACTCTGATTTTAAATACACGTAACTTTTTTGTCATGAAAATTAATTATTTGTTAACTATAGAGAGATCATTTTATCTATGATATTTCAGGAGCCTATATGAGATCAGTATTTACTATTACTTCTCTTCTTATTCTTTTGTTCGCGATAAATATATATTCTCAGACTGGTAAGTTAACCGGATATGTAAAAGACGCAAACACCAAAGAACCTTTACTTGGTGTAAACGTTGTTGTTGAGGGTACCAAACTTGGTGCTGCAACAAATGCAGAAGGTTACTACGTCATTTTGAATATTCCCCCGGGAATCTATTCATTAAAAGCTTCAATGATTGGCTATGCTGCCAAAACTGTTGAAGATGTGAGAGTTAATATCAGCCAGACTACCGAAAACGTTATTGAGCTTGCTGACCAATCTTTAACAACTGAAGAAGTTGTTATCGTGGCTACAGCCCCTGTGGTTCAAAAAGACGTTTCCGCAAGTACCGTGAATTTGAACATAGAAGATATTAAAAATATGCCTGTCACTAACGTTTCTAACGTTGTAAATTTACAGGCTGGTGTCTCCGGTGGTGTAATCAGAGGCGGTGGCTCTGATCAAACTAATTGGATGCTTAACGGTGTTAACTTAAAAGATGAAAGAACAAATCAGCCTTATACCGGCATGAGCATGACTTCCGTTGAAGAAGTTCAGGTTTTGACCGGTGGGTTTAATGCTGAGTATGGCGATGCCCGTTCGGGTATTGTTAACGTTGTAACTAAAGAAGGAAAATCTGATAAATTCAGTGTTAACTTTATCGGAAGTTACAGCCCTACCCGTCAAAAGCATTTTGGCGATTCTCCAAATAGCTATAATGCATATTGGATCCGTCCTTTTGTTGATCCTAATATTTGTTGGACTGGAACTCTTCATCCAAAGGATTCATTATCTTGGGATAAATATACAAGAAGTGAATTTCCTGAATTTGAGGGTTGGAATACAATTTCCCAATCGTATATGAGTTCAGATGATCCAAGTTTACCCCATTTATCCCCTGAAGCACTTCAGAAACTTTATTTATACCAGCATAGAAAAAACAATGATATTAGCAAACCGGATTACAATATTGATATGTCCGTTGGAGGCTATATACCTACTGTAAGTAATATGCTTGGTAATTTACGTTTCTTATTCTCTTATAGAGGAACGAGGGAAATGTATATTGTGCCTCTTTCTCGTGATGCTTATACTGATAATAACTATCAGTTAAGAGTTACTTCAGACATCGCAAAGGGTATGAAACTTAGCATTGAAGGTCTTCTTGCTGATTCTAAAGGTACTACTGCAAGTTCTACCGGTTCAGCCTCTATATTTAGAGATGCCGGAACAATTGCAAGCTATATGGGTTATTATCAGATAAGTAGTACTACTAAATCTGGTGAAAACAGACTTTATACATATGATTATTGGTGCCCAACTGATATTAAAAGAAATAATATCAGCGCTAAGTTAACTCATGTATTAAATCCGACTACTTTCTATGATTTTACTTTCAGTCGTTTTGAAAGTAAATATAACACAAATCCAGGCAGGGTCAGAGATACTACATCAAATGTTCTGTTTGGAAATGGTTATTATACTGATGAAGCCCCATATGGTTTTTACGAACAACCAACAAATGGTGTAGGTAATTTTAGAATGAGTGTTGGTTTTAGTAATTCCAGAGATTCTTCCAAAATAAGAACTTATGGCGCTAAAATGGATTTCGTTTCTCAGATCGATAAATATAATAACGTTAAAGCTGGTTTTGAATTTAAATATTCAGAAAATTTAGCTAATTATGCTTATATTGATAAATATTTACCTTCCGGTAAATATAGATCTGTATGGAACGCTTACCCTATTAAAGGTGCGTTCTATGTTCAAGATAAGCTTGAATTTGAAGGTATGATTGCAAACTTGGGTGTTAGATTTGATTATTCTGATCCTAATATAGACTGGTATGTTTATGACGTTTATACAAGTGCATTTGCCTCAGAAAATTCTTTAGGTGTTGACACTTTATTAAAAAAGGAACCTGTTAAAAATCAGTTTACTGTTAGTCCTCGCTTAGGTGTAGCTTTCCCTATTACCGAAACAAGCAAACTGTATTTTAACTACGGTCATTTTAGACAGCTTCCTACTCCTGAAAATCTATACTTATTTAGAAGACTCTTAGACAATAATCAAGTTACTTATGTCGCGAATCCTAACAATGAATTGCCTAAAACCGTTGCATATGAACTAGGTTATGAGCAAAGCTTCTTTGATCAGTATTTACTGAAAATAGCAGGTTACTATAAAGATGTTTCCCAGCAGCCTTTAAGTGTTACATATGTAAGTAGAAATGGTAAAGTTAACTATTCAACTGCTGCGCCAAATTCTTATGCCGATATTCGCGGCTTTGAAATCACCGGTACAAAAAACAGAGGTGACTGGATTAGAGGTTTTATTAACTACACGTATATGGTTTCTTCTTCCGGTAGATTTGGTTATGCTAACTATTATCAAAACCCTGCTGATCAAAGGAATTATGAGACTACTTCTAAAACAGACTATTACCAAAGTAAACCGAAACCTACTCCTTATGGGAGAATGAATTTGGACATCTTTACTCCAACTGATTGGGATCCTTTCAACATTGGTACTTCTGCACTAACTGGTGACTGGACTCTTAATATTTTAGGATATTGGTCTTCCGGGTTCTATTTTACTTGGACAGGCGGCGGTGGTTCTATTGCCGGCGTTCAAAATAACGTTCAATGGAAAGATAACTGGGCTTTAGATTTAAGGCTTGCTAAAAACTTTACATATGGGCCTGTAAATTTGCAATTATTTATTGATATTAAGAATGCTCTTAATTTGAAACAAATGAGTAGCGATTATGGCTTCTCTGATACACAGGACTGGCTTGATTATATGAAATCTTTGCACCTTTCAAAAGATGCATTCGGTAATTTCCCTAAAGACCCAGTTTCAAGAGAAGTTAAAACCGGCTATTTTAATGACAAGGACCAAACTACTTACGTTTTTGGTGACGATAAACCTGGTGACTACAGGAAAGGCGCTTATATTCCTTGGGATGATAAAGCTTCTGATTCTCAGAAAGAAGAATGGAAGAAGAATAAATCTTATATAAATATGCCAAATCAGACATATTTTACTTTCTTAAACCCGCGGGATATTTATTTTGGTCTAAGATTCTCTTTTGAATTTTAACTGAATCAGGTATACTATATGAAAAATATATTTGAGGAAAAAATGATAAAATTTTGTAATAAAAAAATATTTTTGACTGTTCTTGTGGGCTTAATCTTCTTTGCACTTTCAAAACAGGTCTATGCTCAATATGATTACAAATGGATGAATATCGGTTCATTGCAGTCTTATTATACGGCCTCTGGTAGTGAAATTGAAGAAGGTCGAGTTAAAATACAGGAGGATGGTTTGCAATGGCCTGGTTTTTACAACAATCAGGATATGGCTGCTGCTAAAGGTCTTTGGATAGGTGTTAAGAATTTCAAAGATGCTTCAGGTAATTATCCTTATAGAGTTGTTCACGTTGGACCCAGAGTTTCCGGGGCTGGAGAGTTCTTTCCTGTTAGCATGAAATTGTTAAGCAAGGATGATCCGACGGCAGTTTCTGTGGACGATAATCCTACTATGATTAAGAATGTTGAAGTCGATAAGGTCGATCCGACTTTACCTTTCGAAAGAGTTATTCAAAACAAAGTTAACACTTTAATTGGTCTTACTATGGACAGAAGAATCTTCGCTTTCTCTGATCCTTATCATGATAACTATATCGTTTCAGAATATACTTTTACTAACACGGGTATTACGGATGGTGGAAGCACTGTTACCAGACAGGATAGTACTCTTCGGGATGTATATTTTTACTTCCAAAACAGATGGGCTATCTGTAGAGAAACATGGAATGTTATTGGTAATGGCACCGGTTGGGGTATGAACACTATGAATGATACTCACTGGAATGGTAATACCGTTGACCAGCCTGCTGATGAGAACTATAGAACTTCTTTTTGCTGGCATGGATACTGGCCAAGTAAAGTTGTTTCCTATAACAACATTGGAGGTCCTATTTGGCAGCCGGGAAGTAGTTATGGTCAGAAAAATGATACTACAGGCCGTTTGGGCGCAAATCAGTTTTTGGGATGGTTAACTTTATTTGCTTCTCAATCCTCTACGGATTCATTAACTGATGATCCTAATCAGCCAAGAGTATCTACCTATGAGCATTCTGATAATACTATGTTCTCGGGTAATGATGCATATAATATGTCTCAGATGAAAGGTGAATATAAACTTTTATCTAAAGAAGATGCCCCTGATGCTGATAAACATCTAAGACATGCTTTTGTTGTACATCCTGCGGCTAAAGGTAAACCATTCTCAGAATTTAGTAATCAGGTAAATCCTCCTGAAATGGGTACTTCCGGCGGTTTTTCTTCCAATATGGCTTATGGTCCTTATACTATTCCTTTCGGGCAAAAAGTTAAAATAATTATTGCTGAAGGTGCTGCAGGTATTAGCCGTGAGGAAGCTATCAGAATGGGTAAAAAGTATAAATGGCTTACAACTGCAAACCCGAATGATAAAGTAGTTGAAAAAGAAAAAAATGATTTTGTCTTGACTGGAAAAGATTCTTTAATGCAGACTTGGAAAAGAGCTACTGCTAATTATAAATCAGGATGGAATTTAGGACAGTCCCCAAAAGCACCAAAAACATTTGATGTTAAATCTGGCGGTGATAAAATTATGCTATCTTGGACCCCTTCTGATGATCCATCTATAGTAGGGTATGAAATATATAGAGCTGTTGGGCAATATGATAGTTCTTATACAATGGTATATAAAGCGGAAAAAGGTGAAACCGGCTGGAATGACACTAAGTTAGTTCGTGGTCTCGGCTATTATTATTATATTCTTGCTGTCGGAGGCAATTCTCCTGGAGATGCTTCATTAAATATACCTCCATATACGTTAAAAAGCAGCAGGTTGGCTACTCAAACTTTTGATCCTGCATATTTGAAACGTCCTGCCGGTAAATCGATAAGTGACGTTAGAATTGTACCAAACCCATACATTATTTCTGCTGACGCAAGTTTAGGCTTTGGTAATAATTATGGTGATAGAATCATGTTCTATAACATACCGGGTGCATGTACAATTAAAATATATTCTGAACTTGGTGAACTGGTTAATACTATTACTCATACTGATGGCAGTGGCGATCAGGCTTGGGAATCAGTTACTTCTTCTAAACAGGTGCTGGTTAGTGGTATTTATATAGCAGTAATTACCAATACTAAAACCGGTGAGAAGATTATATCCAAATTTGCAATTATTCGATAATCAAGAAATTTAGCAGGTATTAAAATGTATAAAATTATTAAGTATTTTCTTTTGTGCACAATGTTTGCTTTCTTAATTGGAAATGCAAATGCGCAAGACAATAAAAAATTAGCTCAAACCGGCATGAAGTTTCTTAGTGCAAATATGGATGCTCGTACTGCAGGTTTAAGTGATGCTGTCACTTCTTACGAAGATATGGGACCCGCTATGTCCTTCCTCAATCCGGCTGGTGTTGCCAGACAGGAAAATTTAGCGACTGCTTCAATAGGGCATATGAGTTGGATTGCTGATATAAAGTATTATTATGCAGCCGTTTCTTTTGCCCCTGCAAATGGCAGATTTGGAGTTTTTACTTTAAATTTGCAAGGTGTTAATTATGGTGATCTTAATGGTACTGTAAGAGCTGATAATGATCAGGGCTTTCTTGAAACTGGTAAATTTTCACCGTACGCCTATACTTTTGGCTTATATTATGCTTATGCTTTATCTGAAAAATTCAGTATTGGCGGTGGTGTCAAATATATAGACCAATATCTTGGACCTGTATTTACTTATTCTAATCAAGCTCAAAGCTTAGTAGGTAAAGACAATGAGAAAAAGGTTCTTGCGTATGATTTCGGACTTATCTATAAAACTGGGTTTAAAAGCTTAGCTTTTGGAATGTCTGTTAGAAATTTCTCTACTGAAATTCAATATGAAAAAGAACAATTTCAATTGCCACTGACATTTAAAATCGGTCTCTCTATGAATATGCTTGATCTTCTTGAAAATATAGATAAAGAGCAGCATTCCTTTAATTTAGGACTAGATGCAGTTCACTACAGAGATTATTCTGAACAAATATGTATTGGCGGTGAATATACTTTTATGAAGACAGTTGCTTTTAGAGCCGGAGTATCTTTCCCTAATGATGAAAGAAGTTATACTCTTGGCATAGGATTAAAACAAAATTTCAGTGGATATGGTGTTGCTATTGATTATGCATACGCTCCGTTTGGAATTTTTGATCCAGTTCACCGGTTCTCCGTTAAGTTTTCACTTTAAGAAAGAATGGATTTGAATATGAAAATAAAAAATTTTACAAATAGGTATTTAAAATACTTACTCTTAATATTTACGGCAGTTGTATTCTATTCCTGCGCCGAAGAGCCTACTGCAACTCAGTGGGAAATAAATAAATATGCAGGGAATGATGCTCTTCCTGAAATTAGTTCTATTGAAGTTATTTCTAGGGGATGGCCTGGTCCGGGAGATGCTTCAAGTTATTGGGCTTCTATTGACACTATCGCTATTCACGGAAAAAATTTCGGACTCGATACTACCAATATGTGGGTATACTTTAATACGACCAAGGCTAAAATAGCTTCTTTCTCTGAATCAGTATTATATGTTAAATGTCCTTCATTCATAAGTGATTCTGTTATAGTTAGAGCTGTTAAAGGATCTCAAGAAAAGTGGGTTGCTGCTCCTCCAATTAAGCTTAAAGAAGCAATTGGCATTTATTGGAAGTATGGTTCTAATGATACTGTGACGGCTATTACTTTTAGTAAAAATGGAGATTTATATTGCTCCTTGCTTGGGAAAAATGCCGTAGGAAAAGGTGTATATAGATTATATACAAACGCTGCCGGTGAATCTGTTTCAGAAGAATATTCTAAGGCAGGTGACGAAACAAATTGGAGCGGATTGAAATTCAAAGGAGATCAATTATACGCTTGCAGAAGTAATGCACCATTTGTATATAAAATTACTAAAGGCCAACAAACTCTTGCAAGCGCAAGATGGGCAAGAGCTGGCAAAAATTTATTTGATTTTGACTTCGGCGCAAATGGAATGTTGTACGCTGCCGGAGCTGCAAATATATTTATAATTGATGATAATGCTGCTGTTACTACTATTACTTCTTCTATTGCTGCTCAAACTGTTAGAGTATTCAATAATTACGTTTATGTCGGCGGAAATAAGGGTGGTAAAGAAGGTGTCTGGCGGTTCCAAATAACTGGTGCAAATACTCTTGGCTCTGAAGAATTATATTATGATATTTCTTCCATTGCTCCTTCTGCCAAGGTTAAGGCAATTACATTTGATCAGGATGGTGGTCTTTATATTGGTACAGACAATGCAAATCCAATTATTTATTGTATAAATGGCTCTGGATCCTTTTTGTTCAATGGTTCCTTAGGCCCGGTTGCTAAATGGTTTACTTGGATACCAGGTACACAATATTTGTTATATTCACAGGATAATAAACCTGTTACTGGTGTAATTAAAGTAATGACTTTTCATCAGTCAGCTCCATATTATGGCATACAATAATGAATTTATAACTGAATGTAAAAAGGATTTAAAATGAAAAAATTAGTATATTGCTTGCCGTTGTTTCTTTTAGTGCTATTCTTATCAGGATGTGACCTGATTAAGAATGAAAAGCCGGCCAGCGCTTCTTCTATTACAATAAATATGAGTGGTCTAATTCAGCTGCCTGATACTGCTCTGCACTATGTTTTATGGGTTACAAATCCTAATGGTAAAGCACCTGTAAAACTGGCTGTTCTAAACCCTGATAATGCAGGAAATATTGCAAATGTTACTCTTGATGCCCCTTCCGGTAAAATGCAGATGGCAGGCGAATTTTGGGTAACTGTTCAGAAGTATTATTTGGGAACTGATTCTGCTTCTACAAAAATTGCAGATTCTCTAAATATTTGGCCTTCCAAGATAGTTGTGATGAAGGGGAATATTTCCGGTAATTCTGCTTCCTTAAGCATGTCTAATTCTGTCGGCGATTTGGCAGGTTCTTATATGCGATATAACTTATTAACTCCTACTGACAGTACTAATTCTACTCAGTTAAGTGGTATCTGGTTCGCGGATACACTTGCTAATGTAGATGTCCCAGCCACTGGAACTAATATCCCATCTGTTACCGGGTGGGTTTATAGGGCTGTTGTTGAAAAAGATGCAAATAAATTACTTATTAGTGAATTTACTTCACCTGGAGCCCCAACTTCTGTAAATACTTTTGGTGCAGGCAAGCAAAAAGCAAAGGATAAGTATGTAAAGCAAATAATTGGAGGTGACTTCCTTTCTAATGCTCCGGCAGGACTTGTTTTCCCGCTTGATTTGAGAGGTCTTAAAGTTTCAGTTTATCTTTTACCGGTAGTTAAAATGTTAAACGGTGACATGGATTCTACATACTTAGATTTTTCTTATTCTAAAATATTTGAAGGTACCATACCTACTAATGCAGCAGTATTAACAACATATTCTTTACAGTACTTAAGTCCTGCTTTGCCGCAGGGTACAATAAAGATTAATTTACAAATATAGTTTATTTTTGCTAAGTATTGCAGAATTTCTCTTATTCTGCAATACTTACATAATAATAGAACAATAACTAAATAATATCATAATAAAATATAAGGAGAAGATTTATGATGAAACGTTCACTATCAATAATCGCATTTGTTATGTTCTTTGGAGCTGTTGCTTTTGGACAGTCATGGACATATCAAGGTAAATTCAATACTAACACATTGAAAACAATTTCCGGTATCCAGTATATCGTTGTAGCACCAGACGGTAAAGTATGGACATCTCCATATCAAACCCCAAATGATTCTGTCTGGGTACCAGATAGTTCAAAATACAAAAAAGTTCATGGTATTTATATTTTCAATGCAGACGGTACACCTTTTGACACAATCAAAGCCATCCAAGTTGGCACTACATTTATGCCAATGTATGGTTCAGGTTATGGTTTAGCTTTGGATAATGACGGTAATATCCTTGTAAGTAAGTATGGAAATCTTTACAGAATTAATTACCAGACTCGTCAGGGTATGGCTATCTATGCCAATCCTTACGCTGGAAATTCAATGGTTGCTCCTGCTGCTTCTTCAAATGGTAATGTATATATCGCACAGGTTGCCGGTGGTGCTCCTATTAAGATATTAAATTACGATTTCTCTTTTAATGCTAACGCAGTTGATACTTTAACAGATTTTGGTAGATATATGGCTGTTTCTAGTGATGGAAACACAATTTATGCTCCAAGATATTCTGCTAATAAAACTATCCGTTTCATTAGACCTGATGAATTCAGCCCATTTGTTAAAGACGAAATATTGGTTGGTGCCGCTATTGAATCTGGAGTTTGGGATAATGTAGATCCTACAAAGATATGGTTCTCATTGGGTAACTTTACAACACCTCCTAACGGTAATTTTGCCGGGACAGAGAATAAATGGATGATGTTCGATACCACAAACTTTGCCTCTCATGATACACTTAGCTGGGTATTTACAGTTGCAAACAGCCCTGATGAAAGACCTCGCGGAATCGCTTTCTCTGCTACAGGTGATGCATATGTAGTAGCATTCGGTGCTGATAGGGATACTCTTATTGAGAAATTCCACAATCCAGCTCACATTCCTACATCTGTTATTAAAGAAAACAACAACGTTGTTGCAAATTATAACTTAAGCCAGAACTATCCTAATCCATTCAACCCATCAACAAAAATTAACTTCTCAGTTAAATCTGCTGGTAATGTTTCTTTGGTTGTTTACAATATGTTAGGACAGGTTGTTGAAACGTTAGTTAATCGTTCAATGGCAGCTGGTAATTACACTGCAACATTTGATGCTTCTAAATTGTCTTCAGGCATTTATATTTATCAATTAAATGCTGGTAATACAAAAATTAGCAAAAAAATGACCTTAATGAAATAAGATTGTTTTTAGTTTCTATAAAAAAAGCCGTCTGAATTAAGACGGCTTTTTTTTGCGTTACAGGCTATTTCTTCTTTTTCTTTTTATTTGCTGTTAATTCTTTATAAGCAGATTCAAGATTATCTTTAAATGCACCGGGCCACAATTCTTTCATATATTCAAATTTCGGAATACTCTGATACTTTTTTATTTCAGTTAATGGTTTCCCTTTGTGAATGTCATTTCCAACAGTATCTATTAGAGCATTTAAATAACTCTTCATAGTCATAATGTCATTTTTAGACCCCACAACAGAATTGTCAGAGTCACCGTGACCAAAGAAATAAATAGTGTCTTTCTCAAAAGTTCCTACTATTCTATCTAAAACTTTTATCCAGTTTATTATGGATCCTCCATTGCCCAAGTCTATGAATGGATAAACCCTGTTAAAAACTAAGTCACCAACGTGGGCCATATTAGCAGTTTCAAGAAAAATAATAGAATCACCCCCTGTATGCCCGGGGCCAAAGTGATATGCATATACATCTTCAACATTCAATTTTTCATGCCAACTATCTTTATATGTGGTGTCAGCAGTTACAATTGAATTCAACTTGTCTTTATTCTCTTTTTTTTGAAGAGCTACACAATTTTCATGTGCAACAATTTTTAGTGTATGGTCTTTTATTATGGCATTTCCGCTTGTATGATCTAAATGGTGATGTGTATTAAAAACTGTATTTATCTTGTATTTATACCTTTTGCGCATCTCCGAAATAAAATTTACAATTGTATCTGGGAATTGGGTATCAATTACAATACCCTCATTCTTTAGAAAATACCATCCGATAGTTCCGCCTTTTTCAGTATAAATTCCTATAAAATTTATTATACCCTTCCATCCACTTTTGGATTGGAGCAAAGATTCAGGAATAATTTTACTAAGCGGTAGAATTGTTAATCCTGCAAGCATTGTAGATGTCTTAAAAAAATCTCTTCTATCCATAAAAATCCTAAATAT